>Ga0209344_10000838_pt1 | contig 46476 bp, 60 predicted proteins | sample Cruoilmetagenom6_FD_187293 | JGI IMG/M metagenome (GOLD analysis project Ga0209344, IMG submission 187293) | Oil polluted marine microbial communities from Coal Oil Point, Santa Barbara, California, USA - Santa Barbara Oil Seep Sample 6 (SPAdes)... | ecosystem: Environmental > Aquatic > Marine... | reverse complement strand
TGGCGGGTTCGCCGTGCGCCAAAACAAGACTGGTAAGGAACTCTGGGTTCCAATCCTGTCCGAGCTGCAAGCGGCACTTGACGCCGCCAGTCGGCATTCAGTCTTCCTTCTTACCAATGAACAGGGAACCAATCGCTGGTCCTATCGCGGGGCCTCACAGGCCGTCAGAAACGTCAGGGAACGCATTGGAGCGGTTCGCTACGATATTCATAGCTGGCGCTACAATGCCGCCTGCGAGCTAGTTGAGGCAGGATGTAGTGACGATCTGGTCGCCTCGATTACGGGGCAAAGTCCGGCGATGGTCTTGCACTACACCAAGAAAGTGCGTCAGCGGATCAGGGCCGTGAAGGCGCAACAAATGAGAAATGGCCAAGTTCGCTCGTAACATGTCGACCTTGATGAGATATCGCGCATGGGTTGCTTGTAGTCGCCTTCACTCCTAAGGTTTGAACGAAGCTAGTTTCCATAGGCGACAATTGTGAGAAACGACGAAGACCACTTCAACTCACCCCGATCTGACGAACCTAAACGCCGTCGATGGTGGCGCTGGGCAATCGGAATCGTTCTTCTGTTAGCTCTCTGCGATGATGACGATGATAAGAAGCAAGGGTACTGCTATACCTTTGGTGAAGATAAGCGGCATTGCTTCGATGAGCCTTTGCCTAAGGATCAGGATTGTTACCTCGAGGCGGACGAAAAAGTACGATGCTACGACCGCTAACAAGCGGGCTGCACTTGGCTGGCAAAAATGAAAGTGACCTTTTGGATATCGCGCGCTGTAGTTGGACACAGTTTATTGCAGTAACCGGAAGACCCCGGATGAACGCGGAAGAAGTCGGATAGAGCCAGTGAAATAAGGGGTTTTTGGAAGGTTTGGCCACAAACAGCGCAAATTTGGCGTGACCTTCAGTAAACTCAAAAACCGGGCGTTTTTGCTTGTTGCGAGCCACTGAAGAAAACGTTGTCAACAACAGGCAGAGCGCGACAATCGCCTTGTTTTATTGGGCTTAAACGACCTTTTAAGGGCGGATTTAGGTGAATTGCCACTTTCCGAACATGCAAATCGCGTTGCAGGTTGCGTATTCCAGTTGCATGTTGTCCTACGCCGTTGGTTTTAAAGGCATATTACCAAGCCGCCACGCGACATTGCCAATCCACAACATGCAACGGATTCGGCATATATCGCCACAAAAATGGCGCTGATCTACATAAAAGAAAAAGCCGCAATGGTCGAACCATAATGCCGCATTGCAGCTTAAAGGCGAATCTACTTACGCTAGAAATAGCGAGGCAAACTCGCGCTTTAGTATTTCTCTTGGCAATGGTTGGCTGGGCTGAATTTCCAAGCAACTGTTTTGGGCGCGTCCTAGTGATTGCCTGAATTCACTTGCGATTTTTTTAACGAAAACGTTGATCATAAATATATCACCAGATGCAACTGTAATGGCCTTGCAATTGTTTACGACAGATTGGCCGGCTGCGCTTGTGGAATCGTCGGTACCTGTTTCAATAGCTTCTTCAATCAACCGTTTGACCTTGTCAGACGGTGTTTCAAAATCACGCAAAATGAATCTCCTTACATGGCGCTGACGAGTCGGATGATCTTGTCGTCCGACCCTTGGTCACTCTCGCCCAGAAGATCGTAAACCGCCATGATGATTTCAGCCTTCTTGCGCGGCTGAATGCGCTTGCGTGATTTAGCAAATCCCTCTTCGACGGCCGTTATCGCCTGAAGCAGGCGGTTGTCGTCTGTAAGGGGTGTTCCCGCCGCTGCGGCGCGTGATTTCACGTCAGGTGAAATGGGTGGGCCAACGTAGAGTTCCAGCCCGAAGGCATCGCTTAGCAATTTGAGATTTGAAACAGAAATATCTCTGTCATCCAAAACGCTTCGAAGAACACCAATCGGAAGGTTCAATCGACGCGCAAACGGACGGAGCCCTTCTCCCTCAACTCCCGCAGAAATCCGCCGGTTGATTTCAGTCATTCCGAATCGTGTCATGCATGACACATAACACAAATCGCCAGTTGACCTAGTGTGTTGTGTGTGACACAACTAAACGTGTTATGAGCAGCACACGAAATAACCTTTGCCTCGCAATAGAGGCTTTAGCGTCGGCGACAAACCGGTCGGTCACGACCATTTCTCGTCTATCCACGGGCAGTGGTCTTACTCACAGGCGTCTTCAAAAGTATCGCCCAGATGGAAAGCCAGCCCACAAAATTTCGACGGACCGAGTAGATGGAGGGATTCAATGGCTTTCGGACCATTGGCCGGACGCTGAGCTCGAATGGCCGGCCGACATTCCCCGTCCCACCCCAAGCAAGAAGGATGCCGCGTGATGTTGCGTCCATTTATTCAGAAGGAATTGTCTGCCACTCGCCTAGCCATGCACTTGCTGCATGAGGCTGTGTTGTGCGTCGAACCATCTTATAAAAAAGGTCCCAAGGTACTCTGTCCGGATGCTGTTCTGCTTTCTGCTGAACAATTGGTGGTTCTCGCGGACATGTTCGGGGAACAGAGCAAAATCAGCCAAGCCACGATATCGAATAAGATTTGCGACCATACGCGACTTTTTTCGCGCTTGGCTGACGGCAAGAGCTGTACGCTCAGCACTTCGCTAATGGCGGCTCAATGGTTTTCAGATCATTGGCCGGACGCCATGCTGGAATGGCCTACAGACATTCCCCGCCCCTCCCCTAACAAGCAAGCTGCGTCATCTGTCCCCGGCTTGCTCACTACCCCGGAGTGCTGCTCGACTCCGGGGGCTTTTCATAAACTGGTCCCCGAGACCCCATCTGTGTTTGATCACGCTTTCGCAGATGGTGACGGTCCCGACGCTCGTTTTCAGGCAGCGCGGCGTCGGGGCCACCTAATTCGGTTCCTGCAATCACTTGATGATCATTGGATCGGCGACGTCATCGGCGCAGCCAGCCTGTTTGGCATTCTGTTTGTGGGGATTTTCATCGTGTGGGCGACACAATGAAAGTGACTGTCTGATGCATAACGCCCGCCTGAACACCAGCCCACGACTGGCACGCGCCCTCAAGGCTTTGCAGCAAGCAGAGGGAGAGCTGAGCACACAGGAATTTGACCGACGCGCACGTATCTGTGCGGTCAATTCCGTTGTTGCTGAACTGCGCGTCAACGGAGCCGAAATCACCTGTCGGCAAGCCGTCAAAAACGGCCAGCGCCGATTTTACTACAGCCTGATCAAAAGCCCGAAAGGATATTAAGCGTGACACCGAAATCTGAGCCGAAAATCCAACGTCTGGATATTGATTTGATTGATATGGATGCGGCGGCGCGTCTGCGCCCGGTTTCCGAAACCGGCGTGCAAAGCCTGATCGCATCAATCACCGAATTGGGCATTATCAAGGACGCGATACACCTGCGCAAAAAGCGTAGGAATGGCGAAGACATCATCGTCCTGATGGCAGGCGCACACCGATTAGAAGCCGCCAAGCAGCTCGGGTGGACAACAATCCCTGCGCGTGTCTGGGCCGATGTGACCGACGATTTTGCGCGCCTGATGGAGATCGACGACAACCTGTCAGGTGCCGACTTGAGCATTCTCGAACTGAGCGTGTTCCTAGCTGAACGAAAGCGCGTTTATGAGCGGTTACACCCAGAGACGAAGCAATTAAGCGGCGCGGATTTGGCCCGGAAACGTTGGGATAAAGATGCGACGGAAATTATTTCCTTCGCAAAGTCCGTCGCCGAAAAACGCGACCTCAGTGACCGCCATATCCGCACCTTCGTACAGATTGGCAACGCCCTTTCACCGGAAGATGTGACGACGCTGGCATCCACCAAGGAGCCGCTGAAGCTGAAGGACCTGATGGCCTTTGCCAAGATCAATGAGCCTAAGCAGCGCGCGGAAGTGATCGGGCAACTGGCCAGCGGCAAAGCTGGCTCTGTTGGGGATGCCATAGCTGCAGTTCAGCCAGCCGCCAAACCCACGCAAAGCCCCGACGACAAAGCTTTTGAAAAACTGCTGACCGCGTGGAAGCGCGCACCAATGGCGGTGAAGCGGCAATTTGTCGAAAGCCGCGAGGCTGAGTTGCTCGACATGTTGGCCCCCAAGAAACCGGATTTAAAGGTTGTTAAATGAGCGTTTTACGCCCTCATAAAACGTGGTGGACCGCGACAGAGATAGCTGGTGAAAGCTTGCCTGATCTTCCCGGTACACGACAAGGCGTCGAAACCTATGCCAAGCGCCAAGGCTGGCGCGAGAGCCTCGACAATGCGCGGCAACGCGCTGGCAAGGGTGGTGGTTGGGAATATGCCTGGGAGTTGTTCCCTCTGCGCGCGCGCAAGTCGCTGTTGAAAGAAGCCTCAACCACGATGGAAACGGCAGAGCCAGTTGTGCCAGCCATTGCCGAGCTTCAGGCGTATTATGAAGGTCTGCCTTCAGCCGTGAAGGAAAAGACGCTGGCCCGGTTGTCGGTTTTGCAAAAGGTGTCGGCACTTGAACAGTCCGGCGTCACCCGTTTTGTGGCAGTTGATCAGGTCGCCCACGATCACGGTGTAAGTGATCGGACCGTGTGGAACTGGTTCAAGCTGGTTGACGGTCAGACGGTGTCTGATTGGCTGTATTATCTTGCCCCAAAGAACCGGGCCGCACAGCGCGCCGACAAACAGGCCGAATGCAGCCCGGAATTCATGGACTTTCTGAAGAGCATCTTTCTCCAATTGGAAGCGCCTACTTTCGCGCAATGCTTTCGCGACGCGGTTAAAGTCGCCAAAGCGAAAGGCTGGAACGCGCTGTGTAATCGCACTGCGCGCCGCCGTCTAAGCGCTCAGGTGCCTCGTGTGGTGCAGGTCTATGCCCGCGAAGGTGTCACAGGGCTGGAAAGGTGTTTCCCGCCCATGATCCGCTCAAAAGCGGACATGCATGCGTTGCAGGGTGTGAATGCCGACTGTCACAAGTTCGACGTGTTTGTTGAATGGGAAGATGGCGCGGTCGAGCGGTGTCAGATCATCGCGTTTCAGGATTTGTATTCTGGCAAAATTCTAAGCTGGCGGATTGATCACACGCCCAATGAGGTCGCTGTCATGGCGGCATTTGGCGAGATGATCGAAACATGGGGCATTCCAGAACACTGCACCTTTGATAACGGGCGTGAGTTCGCTGCCAAATGGCTTACGGGCGGCTGCAAGACACGATATCGCGGCAAAGTAAGGGACGATGACCCATTGGGCGTTCTGCCACTGTTGGGCATCAAAGTGCATTGGGCCCGGCCTGCAAGCGGTCAATCGAAACCCATTGAACGCGCGTTCCGCGATCTGGCCAGCGACATTGCAAAAGACATTCGATTTGCGGGAGCGTATGTGGGCAATCGACCTGATGCAAAGCCGGAAAATTACAAATCACACGCCGTACCGATCAAGGACTTTGTCCGCGTCGTCGACGAGCGGATCATAGAGCACAATGCACGTTTGGGCCGCTTGTCGGAAACGGCCAATGGCCGCAGTTTCGACGAGACATTCAACGAAAGCTATGAGCATTCCGCCATTCGCCGTGCATCTGACGAACAAAAACGCCTTTGGCTCATGGGTCACATCACGCGCACCCTGCAGAAAAATCATGGTCGCCTCACAATGTTTGGCAACATGTATTGGTCAGACTGGATGGCCGAATACCCACGCAAAAAAGTGTCTGTTCGTTTCGACATCGATGATCTGCACTCGGGCGCATACATCTACGAGCTGACAGGTGAATTCCTAGGGTTTGCACCGTGCAAACTGGCCAGCGGCTTCTACAGCCTGACGGCTGCAAAAGAGAACGCGCGCGCCAAGTCCGCTTACATGCGCGCACAACGCAAGTTGCTCAAGCAAGAGCGGCGCATGACCCAGAAAGACCTCGCGGCAACGTTGGACGCAAACCCCGTCTTGGACCCGGTTGTTCCAGAAAACAAAATTGTGGCGATGCCAAAGGGCGATGCCCGTTCGGATTCTGCCCGGGTTGTTCGCCCGACATACACCGAAAAAACAACGCCGGAACAAGCCGCAGAGCTCGTTGATTTCCAGAAAGAGTTTTACGCCGACAAAGCCCGAAAAGTCGCGGCAATTGAGGCTGAAGAAGGCCCAATGGATCGTTTCAAACGCGCGCTGGAAGTTGAACGGCTCTCAAATGCTGGTGAACGCATCGGCGAGGCTGAGGCCAGTTGGTACGCGCGGTACCGCGACACAGCAGAATATCGGACGCGCGCGGACATGTACCGAGAATTTGGAGAAAGCTACCTGAAAGGGGGCTGAGGTGCCGCCGCGCATGTTTTGAGACCAGCGCGACGGCAATGAACGGGCCAAGAGGCCCAGAAACAGGAGGAAAGATGCCAGAGGGAACCCCACTTTACAACTCTTTTGCGCCGCTCAGGAATGTGACGGCGTTTGTTGACATGGTTCAACGGGTTGAAAACCGCGCCATAGGCCTGCCTGGCATGGCCACATTCCACGGCTATTCCGGCTATGGCAAAACCTTTGCGGCGGTCTACGCCGCAAACAGGTTCAACGCCCTTCAGGTTCAGGTCAAAGAAAGCTGGAAGGGCAAAAAACTGTGCCAGTCGATCCTTGGTGAGATGGGCATTAAGCCCGACAAAGTCATCGCGGACATGATCGACCAAATCGCACAAGAACTAACATTGTCCCAACGTGTTTTGATCATCGACGATGCTCAATTCCTCGTCAAAAGCAGGATCGTTGGCATCGTGCGTGACATATATGAAAGCAGCGGCGGAACGGTCATTCTTGTTGGAGAAGAAGGTTTGCCGCAGGACCTTCAGGAATGGGAAAACATTCACGGCCGCATGCTTGACTGGGTGGCGGCACTTCCGGCCTGTCTTAGTGACATTGATCATCTGGCACCGATCTATTGCCCTGACGTTTCATTGGATGACGCCCTTAAACAGCACCTTTTGCAATCGTCGCAAAACTCAATTCGACGGGTGTGCATTAATCTGGGCAAAATTCGCGAGTTTGCGGCTGTTCGCGGGGTGAGCGAAGTCACGGCAGACGCATGGGGCAATCAAGCATTTGCCCCATGTACCGCTCCAAAACCTCGGAGGGAACTGGCATGAGCATTTGCAGCATTTGCGATCGCCCCGGTGCGGCGGAACAAGTGATCTCGATTGTCGATATTTCAAAAGGCGAAAGCGACGAGCGCAACAAAGCCTGGGCTGTTGATCTTTGCCCAAACTGCAAGGGCCGGATCGCAGACGAGGTCACTCGCACCATCGGGAAGGAACCTGAGGGATGAGTCGCAAACCTATCGATCAGTCAGTTAGAGAACCGAAACCCCAAGGCCAAGATGGTGTCTGGGTAGAAATTCGGCGCATGAAAACGTTCACCGCCCTTGATATCGTTAAGGCGACGGACATCACGAAGAAAACAGTCACCGACTACATCAAGCGATTGGTGGCGGGTGGGTACCTGAAACAGACAGTGCCCGCAGAACCACATGGGGTTCATGTGTTTACCCTGCTTCGCGATGCTGGCGTTCACGCACCGCGCGTTCGCATGGACGGAACCCCGGTCACACAGGGTGGCGTCAACGCGAATATGTGGCGCTCGATGCGGATCATAAAGGCATTTACTCCGCGCGAATTGGTCGCGTATTCGAATACCGACACCGTCAAAGTTTCTGAGCAAACCGCCAAGACATATTGCTCAATGTTGCTGAAGGCGGGCTATTTGCGCGTCATGCAAAAAGCCGTTCCGGGTAAGCGTCAGGCAACCTATCGCTTCATTCGCGACACTGGCCCAAAGCCGCCGAAAATCCAGCGCGTCAAACAGGTTTTTGACCCCAATCTGAACGAAGTCACGTATCGTCAGGAGGGCCGGATATGAGCCGCGGAACAACTGCCGTCTCTGGCAAGGTCGACCATGTAGAAAAAGCTGACGCAGCTTGGGGCAAAGGCCTGCCCGATTGGGTTTTGACGCTTGCCGAGCAATGCAACATGTCCTCTCAGGGCAAGGTGGCCGCGCGTTTGGACTGGTCGACGGCGGCAATTAGCCAGGTGGTTGGCAACACGTATCACAGAGCCGGTGGCGACATACAGGCTGTCGAGGCCAGTGTGCGTGGCGTCTTCATGAACGGGACAATTACCTGCCCCGCTTTAGGCAAACTTCCACAAAACGAGTGCCGGGATTGGCGCAAAAAAGCCAAGAATTTTGGCAACGCAAATGTGATGCGTGTGCGCATGTACCGGGCTTGCAACAACTGCATACACTTTACCGGAGGCGGCAATCATGGATAACGCCACAAAGGCCAAAATCATTGCGATGGCGATAAACGAAGAGCCAAGAACCCTTATTGCCAAAATGGCCGGTTGCCACACTTCGAGTGTGTTTTCAGTTATCACACGAGCGCGGCGTCAAGGGGTGAATATACCGTATCTGAAATCTGGCCCAAAACTCGGTTCGAAGTTCCCATCGGGTACTTCGTCGCCGCGCGTCTATACCGAAAAACAAGTCATGGCGGCACTGGCACCGCATGCGAAACCCCGCGACCTCACAACGCACGAACTCGCCTCCAAAATCCTCAAAACGGTGGCTGAAAATAACCTCGTTGACGCGGTTCTGGACGATGCAGAGGAGCTCAATCAAGATGGCTGATCGCTTCACCAACGATGACCTGATCCGTCTTTCATCCAGCGCGATTGCAAAGGTCGATGCTGGCGGCAAACGCGGCGCCGAGAAAGTCACGCATGAGGAAATCATTGCGATGTGCGTTCTCATTGCGATGGCAGGCCAAAACACCCCTTTAAACACCTCTTCAACAGGAGATTAATCATGAGTGAATTCACTCCTCACCCTATCCCGGACGGCCGCTTTAAACACGGCGGAGACGTCTTCATGAAAGACGCTAAAGGCAACCCTGTGCCCGTCGAAATGATCAAACCACAGGACCTCCTTCAAGACGAAACAGTGCGCAAGATTATGGGTTACTGGATTGGGCTTTCAAATCAAATGAGTCGATCAAAAGTGCACACATTTAACGACATTGGTGCACTTGAGGCCATTCTCGCGCAGGAATATGACACGCCGCTCGGCGGCAAGAAAGGCAACATGACTTTGATGAGCTTTGACGGGCTCTACAAAGTAACTGTGCAGGTTGCCGACCGGGTTGATTTTGGGCCTGAATTGCAGGTTGCCAAAACGCTGATTGATGAATGCCTAACCGAATGGGCGGAAAGCAGTCGCCCAGAGATACGCACCGTCGTGACGCGCGCCTTCAACACTGACAAAGAAGGCCAGATCAACCGGTCTGAAATTTTCATGCTTTTGCGTCTGGATATCGATGATCCACGCTGGAAACGCGCCATGGACGCAATCCGGGATGCCATGCGGGTCGTTGGATCAAAAACCTATACTCGAGGCTACCAACGCGCCACGAATGATGGGCTTTGGGAGCCCGTCTCTCTGGATATGGCGAAGCTCTGAAAATGGCGCTGGATCAACTCATACCACACGCCACTACGATGGCCTTGTTCCTCCTTGGCGCAGTCGTGTTCGCGCGGATGAAAGAAGCGGCTATATCTGCGCTCTTTGGCGCTGGTTACATGCTCCTTCTGGTGCAGTTGGTGGCGGCGCTATGAACGATTGGCCTTTCGATCATCTCACACCGATGAAGTACGGCGCGATCCTCGTTGATTATCCGTGGCCCTATGAAATGCGGTCTGCAAAGGGCTATGAGAAATCTCCTGAAGCGCACTATGAAACCATGCCGATTGCGGAAGGCAAAAAGCTTCCGATCGCGCATCTTTCTGACCAACATTGTTATCTTTTTTTGTGGTCGACATGGCCGCATCTTAAACAGGCACAGGATCTGATGGAGAGCTGGGGCTTTGACTATGTAACGGGCGGTGCGTGGATCAAGCGCACTGTGAACTGGAAGCTGGTTTTCGGCACGGGGTATATTCAGCGATCGGCGACTGAGCCGTATTTGATCGGCAAAATTGGCCGGCCGCAGATTACAAGCAGATCAGAGCGGAACGTGATTGATGCGCCACTTCACATAGATGACGTGCCCGACAAAATCGAAGCGATCCGCCGCGAGCATTCCCGCAAACCGATCCAAATGCGCGAAATGATCGATCGGCTCTTACCCAATGCTCACAAGGCCGAATTATTTGCCCGCGAGCCATGGGGCGACAACGACGTGTGGGGCAATCAGACCACCAAATTTGAGGAGTTGAAACATGTCCAACAATCTTAGTGATCTCAACGACCACCTGTTTGCACAGCTTGGACGCTTATCTGACGATAGCTTGACCGAAGAACAAATCGAAAATGAAGTTAAACGCGCTGAGGCTATCGTGAAGGTCGCCGATCAGGTCACAGGAAACGCCACTCTGAAATTGCGGGCGGCCGAGCTTTATGCACGGCACGGACAAACCGTATTACCGCACCTTCCAATGATCGGGAACTCGACGAAATGAAGCGCGCGGCTGTCAAATACAGCGTCCAAGAATTGACGTGGATTGAGGCGCGCAAGGAACTGCCACGCCGTGACCTGCATGCCAAATTCACCGCGCGGTTCAACCGGACAGATGTGTCGCATGATCACTTGAAGTCGCTCTGCAAGCGCAATGGTTGGCTGACAGGACGGACCGGTTGTTATGAGCCGGGAAGCGTTCCAGCGAACAAGGGCAAAAAGATGCCGTTCAACGCCAATTGCGCGCGTACGCAATTCAAGAAAGGGCAGATGCCACACAACACGAAATATCTCGGACATGAGCACGTGACGAAAGACGGCTACGTCGAGATCAGTGTAGCAGAAACAAATCCTCATACCGGCGCTCCCCGTCGCTATGTGCAAAAGCACCGCCACCTTTGGGAACAAGAAAACGGCCCGGTACCGGAAGGCATGTGCCTCAAGAGCCGCGACGGCGACAAATCCAATACTGATCCGTCAAACTGGACCTGCATCCCGCGGGCGATGCTGCCGCGCCTGAACGGTAGATTTGGTCGCGATTATGATGCGGCCCCACCTGAAGTGAAGCCGGTTTTACTGGCAACAGCAAAGCTGGAACATGAAGTGCGCGAGGCCAAACGAGCCAACTCAAAACAGAAGAACCACGGGGGTCGCAAATGACCGCTTCCCTCAAACGCTTGATCCATGTTGGGTGCCGCGAGTTGGGTCTCGATCAGGATTCGCGCCATGCGTTGCAGGTTGCTGAAACCGGCAAAGCCAGCATGAGCGATATGACCGAAGACGAGCTCAACAAAATCATTATCCGCCTGAAGGCTGACGGGTTCAAACCTTACGCCCGCAAAACCAACAAGCGGCGCGCAACCGCCCCTCGTGCCGATCTCAGGCTTTGTCATGTGCTCTGGGCCAAGTTGGGTGAGGTTGGCGCTTTGGAACGTCCCGGCCGCGCTGGTTTGAATGCCTTCATTCGCGCCCAATTCGGGGACACCTGGCATGCGGTACCGGCAGACATCGATATGCTGCGCGATCACAAGAAAATAGACGCCGTGATTCAGGCCTTAAAGGCATGGGGGAAACGCGAAGATATCGACTTCAATTGGGAGACGCCTTGAGCGGAGTGCGCCCGGATAAACCTTCCTGAATAAAATAGGGATGCCGGGAACCGACAAGGAATAGGCGAGATGGCGCGGTCCGGTAGCGCACCCACTTCGTGGGAGGCCGTGGGTTCAAATCCCACTCTCGCTGACAAACTGAAACCAACAAGAGAGAATGCAGATCGATGAAAAAGCCGATGCATCCCATCACAGATCACGCCGTCCTGCGCTTTTTGGAGCGGGTGTATGGGGTCGATATCGAGGCAATCCGCCGAGGCATCGGTCGCCGCGTGGATGAGGCAGTCGAACAAGGTGCGTCCGGTGTGCACCACTGCGGTTTCAGGTATGTCATCGACAACGGCACAGTTATCACAATTCACGAAACATGTCGCCCAGATCGCGGCAAATACAGACGCCGAGGCCGCTAATGGGTATCGGGGCGGAATGGCTGGAAGAACTGTGCGAGGAATTGGGCGAAAGTGCGGCCTCACGTGTGCTGTCCACTGCCAGCGGAATGCGGCTTTACGTTCCGGCCCCCGAACACCTTAACAAAAGTGTTATTCTAAGCGTTGTCGGTCACCCGATTGCCTCGTGGCTATCTGAACGATACGTTGGCGAATATGTTGAGGTTCCCTCTGCCCATGCGCGGCGAACAAGCTCTCTCAAGCGTGTCATCGCCGAAAATCCCGATGCGAACGTAAATGAGGTGGCCAATGCTTTTGGCGTAACGCATCGCCGTGTCTATCAGCTCCGGGCGAAGGTCCTTGAAGACACCAAAGAAGACCCACCGCTTCTCAGCTACATGCGAAATCCTTCATCTGAAAAGTGATCCGCGTGCGTTGTAATGTCGAAAGGCATTTAGGACGGGAGCGCGCCAGTGACACCACGGGCAATTGCAGAAGGTATTGTCGCCCGTGAGGGTGGCTTTGTGAATGACCCCGACGATGCAGGCGGGGCCACAAATCGCGGTGTGACGATCCATACAATGCGTCGTCTGAAAATTGACCTGGACCATGACGGCGATATCGATATCGCCGACGTCAGATTGATCACACCTGAGCTCGCGGTCGGCATTTTCTTGCGCCACTATTTTGAACGTCCGCGCATTGCGAAACTGCCCGAAGCACTGCAGGCAACCGTGTTTGATATGTACGTCAATGCCGGTGTGAACGCGGTCAAAATTCTGCAACGCCTATTGAATGATCTAGGGTTAAATGTTTCCGTTGACGGTGTGATCGGTCCCAATACTTTGAAGGCTGTTCGAACTGCCTTTGAAAAGGCGGGGACCACTTTGGTTGATGCCTATGGGGTTGCCCGGCGCAATTACTATTTCCGGCTGGCTGATCGAAAGCCATCACAGCGCAAGTATGCCCGGACGCGCGCCGGTGGCAAAGGCGGTTGGATCAAGCGCGCCGAAGAATTCATTTCCCCCAAATATCGCATGAGTGATGCAGAGTTTCAGGAGAGGATTTCGGGATGGGTTTGATTGAGGGTGCTCTGTCGCTCATCTTTGGTGGTGGGCGGAATTTGGTCAAAGAAACGGCCGAGGTGTTCCGCGAAAATGCAGAGTCCGGCGCGACCCGCGAAGCAGGAATGCGCGGCGAAGCACTGAACCAATTCGGGCAAGAGTTTCGCGCAGAACAGCGTGGCTTGTTTGATCGGTTCATGGATGCCGTTAATCGGTTGCCGCGCCCAATTATGGTGATGGGTGTATTTGCCCTATTTGTGTCTGCCATGTTCGACCCAATCTGGTTTGCCGAACGTATGGTGGGCCTTGCCTTGGTGCCGGAACCTCTCTGGTGGCTATTGGGCGTTATCGTCAGTTTTTACTTTGGCGCGCGTCACCAAATCAAAGGGCAGGAATTCCAGAAATCTATTGCCCAGACGCTTGCGATGGCCCCAACCGTGGTCTCCAACATCGCCGCTTTACGTGCGTTGTCACACGACACGCCGGGTGTCGCTGATACCGGAACTGACGCGGCACTGTCTCTGGCAGTCAGTGAACCCGATCTTAACCCCGCGTTGACCAAGGCGCGCACTCAAATCGCAGGTGGGCCCGGAGACAGATGACAATTGCAGACCTTAAGCCGTTTATCGAACTGATCAGCTTTGTATTTTCGATTGGGGCAATTGTCCTTGCGTGGTTTCTAACCCGTCGCAAGGACGTCGATAGCCAGTTCAAAAAAGGGTCCGACCGGATGGATGGGCTTGAGCTTCGCATCCAGAAAACTGAGCAAACTGTCGATGTGATGCCAGCCAAAGATGACATGCACAAGCTGGAAGTCCTCCTCGCTGAAATGGGCGGCGACATGAAGGCAATGCGAGCAACTATGAGAGGCATGGCCGAAAGTCAGGTCAGAACCGAAACGGCAGTTTCGAGGCATGAAGATTATCTCAGAGGTAACGATAAATGAGCTATGAAGATTTCAATCGAAAGCATCGCCGCCTGAGCATTTTGCTGCATCTCAGCGAAGCACCTCAGTACACGGCGAACGCGTCGATCCTCGCCGACGTTCTTAATAATGTCGGCCTGCCGTCCACCTATGATCAGGTTGTAACTGAGCTGGTCTGGCTTAAGGAAAACGGATTTGTTGACTACGTTGATCACGGCAGCGTTGTCGTGGCGACAACAACACGGTCGGGTGTAGAGATCGCCCAAGGTATCGGTTCACACCCAGATATTCAAAAACCAAAAGCGAGGCGTTGATATGCCGCCGCCCCGCAAAGTTGATCTCTTACCGTCAGAGCTTCGCCGCTGGCTTCAGGACGAGCTGAAAGAGCGCGGATTTTCCGGCTACGAAGACGTAACTGAGGCTTTGAACTTCCGTCTCGAAGAAGAGGGTTTTGAACTTCGCCTGGGCAAGTCGGCTGTCCATGCCTACGGCTCGGAATTCAAGGAATATGCCAAGCTGCAGGAAGAGTCGCAGGATCAGATGCGCGCCTTTCTGGAAGAGGCCAGCCTGAAGGACGAAGTAGACGTTACGTCCGTTCTCTTTCAACAGCTCACGGCCATTCAGTTCAAGCTGCAAATGGCGATGGTGAATCCCAATAGTTTGCCCGATCCGCGTGGCATGAAGGACCTCACCACCGCCCTCAACAACCTGATCCGTTCCACGTCTCTGCGCGACAGCCTGATTGCGGCAGAGCGTAAGGTTCAATCCGAGAAGTTGGACGAAGCTGTTGGCGAAGGCCTGATCGAAGAAGTGGCTGCGCAGCGAGCGCGCGAGATTATGGGGCTGACGGCATGACGGCGCGCGACATGGCATACGGCACCAAAGTGTTTGTGGGTGATCACAACTGGCGCAAAGGCCCGTTTTGGCCTGCAATGGCTGCCTTGTTGTTCGGGCAACGTGAGCGGTTTGAGCATTTGGGTATGCGCATCACCATCGCGTGGCGACACGGAAAACCCTATTTGATCCGAATTCGCGAGGTGTGACATGGCCGTCGTAGGAATAATTGTTCTAACATTTGTCGTCGCTGCATTCGTGTTTGCGCCCGGTGATAGCAACGCTGAACCTTGGCTTTATGCCGGCGCATTTGCCCTGTTGCTTTTGGCCGCCGCCGCTGCGGACGCGCTGTAATGGCTTCGCCCCTAGAAATCGCAAATGATCTGGATGCACACGCGCGGATCGTGAACAAGAAGCGCATGCCGGACAGCGCCGCAGCGATCCGGCGTGGCGCGGAAACCATCCGGGAAATGGCGCGCGGCGTGCGTGCTCTGAAGGCTGAAAATCTGGCGCTTAAGGCTGGCGCAAAACCGCGAGGTCTGCATGGCTGACTCGGTCATCACATTCCTACCTTACCAATCTGCGTGGATCGGCGACGATTCGCGTTTCAAGATCGGGATGTTCACCCGTCGTGGCGGGAAAACCTTTGGCTCTTCAGCCGAAGTTGTTGATCAATGCATTCAGGCAGAGATTGCTGGACGTAAGGAGCGATGGACCATTTTGTCTCGGTCCGAGGCAACCGCTAAAGAGGCTTTAGAAGATGCTTTAAAGCCCATCACAAGAGGCTTTTATGCTGTCTATAACGAACTAAGCCGGATCGGTGAGCCGGAGTTTCAAGAAGGTTCGTTTTACAGCCGCGAGCTGGATGCTGTTTACAAAACGCATGAGGTCCGGTTTCCCGGTGGTAGTCGCGTTGTCGCACTGTCTGCCAGCCCGGACGCCGCACGTGGATTTGGCGGCAATCTGTTGTTGGACGAATTTGCGTTTCATCAAGATAGCCGGCGCATCTGGGCCTCTGCTTTTCCCGTGGCTGCGCGTGGTGGTCACAAGATCAGAGTGATTTCCACGCCCAACGGCAAGGGAAACAAATTCCACGAGCTGATGACCACCGCGGATAACGGATGGTCCAAACATCACGTTGATATCTATCAGGCCGTCGAACAGGGGCTGGACGTGGATATCGCAGAGCTGCGCGCCGGCATGGCAGACGAGGATGCCTGGGCGCAGGAATTTGAGCTTAAATGGTTGGATGAGGCCGCAAGCTGGCTCGATTACGAATTAATCGCTGGTTGCGAACATGCCGACGCAGGCAAGCCCGACTTGTACCAAGGCGGTCGCTGCTACATGGGCGAGGATATCGCCGCGCGTAATGACCTTTACGTACTTTGGATTTGGGAAGAGGTTGGCGACGTGCTGTGGTGCCGAGACGTCATTGTGCGCAAGCGTGCAACGTTCGCCGAACAAGATCAGCTTCGCGCCAATGCTTTTCGCCGATACAACATCGTTCGCCACGCGATGGATCAAACTGGCATGGGTGAAAAGCCGGTTGAGGATGCCAAGCGTTCACATGGCGAGACGCGAGTTCAAGGCGTGCTGTTCACAGCCGGAGCCAAGCTCGACATGGCAACCGTCCTGAAAGAGAGGATGCAGGATCGGCGTTTACGTATTCCGGCAGGCGATCCTCTTTTGCGCTCTGACTTGCATTCCATTCGCAGCCGCGTGGGTCCCACTGGCATTCGCCGCTTGATTGCAGACGGTGACAGTGACGGTCACGCTGACCGCTTTTGGGCCTGCGCGCTTGCAACGACCGCGGCAGACCACGGCCACAGCCCGATTGAGTTTGAGTCGACGGGTGATCGTCAGACAGTCGATGCGGATGCCTTTGCGTCTGAGCTGGATCGGCGCAGGTCATTTGGTGGAGCTGGTGGCGGTTTGGATTTCGGAGGGTTTTGACATGTCAAAGACACACCAAATCAGCCAACACACACACGATGGCGACAAATGGGGCGAATTCGAATGTGCCAAGTGTCTCTGCGATTTGGATTTCTTCGACGACGAGTTAGCCGACATTGTCGAACTTTCAACATCCGGATGCGAGTTCGCATGCCCGAATTGCGGGTTTATGGCGCTATTGGAAGGAAGAAAAAATGACGTGTGCTGAAGTTTTTATGTTGATTTTCTTAACTCCCTTTGGGTGGGTCGGGATGCTCATTTTTGCTTTCGCAATTTCAATGATTTTCGACAAATGAGGAGCTGACCATGGCAACTAAAACCAGTTACCCGCGCGTCCGCAATATCAAGCTCCGCAACCCTATGGGAGAGCTTGCTGGCATTGCTGACGGCCGGGACATCACACGGCCGTGGATTGGCCCACTTTTGGAACCAACGGACTCCATCCTGAAAGGGCGTGGCCGGGGCAGTTTCGATATCTACAAACCGATTTTAACGGATCCGCAAGTCAAGGCGGTTTTCACACAACGCATCGCTGCTGTTGTGAGCCGGGAATGGACCGTTGAGGCGGGTGACGACACCGCTCAGGCCAAGAAAGCGGCCGATTGGCTGAAGGACGAAATCACCAATCTTGATTGGGATCGTCTGACCGAAAAAATGATGTGGGGCATCTTCTATGGCTACGCCGTGTCAGAACAGATGTTTCGCCGGGACGGGCAATTTTGGGGTTGGGATGAAATCAAGGTGCGCGACCGCGTGCGGTTCCGTTTTGACAAAGAATGCGAACTGCGCCTGATCACGCGCAACAACATGTTGAACGGCGAGCTTATGCCGGCAGGCAAGTTCTGGACCTTTTCAACGGGTGCTGATCACGACGACGAACCCTATGGTATCGGCCTTGCCCATTGGCTCTATTGGCCTGTCTGGTTCAAACGCAACGGCCTGAAGCTCTGGTTAATAGCGCTCGACAAGTTCGGCATGCCAACGGCCAAAGGGACCTATTCTTCAGGCGCAGAAGAACCCGAAAAGAAGATACTACTGGAAGCCGTGAATGCGATCCGGTCTGAGGCCGGGATTATTGTGCCCGAAGGCATGAACATCGAGCTTCTTTCGGCCCCTTCCAACGGCAGTGCGTTGAGTTTTGAAACCTTGCACGGGCGCATGGACGCGGCCATTGCCAAAGTCATTCGCGCGCAAACCATGACCACCGACGACGGCTCGTCGCTTTCGCAAGCTGAGGTGCATCAGGACGTGGCGGAGTATGTGGCCAAATCTGACGCTGACTTGATTTGTGAGAGTTTCAGCCGCGGGCCGGTTGCCAAACTTTCAGAGTTCAACTTTCCCGGTGTCGCACCGCCCCAGATCAAACGCGTGATGACTGACCCCGAAGACACCACGGCAGCGGTTGAGCGCGACAAGACGCTCTACGAAATGGGCTGGCGCATGACACCGGAAAGGGTGAAAGACAGCTATGGTGAGGGTTATGAAGCCGAGAACTCGAAACCAAACCTCAATAACGCATCAAGCGAGTTTTCCGAGCACACGCATGATGGATCAATCGACGCTCTGGTGCGCGAAATGGTCAGCGACGGATACGCAGACAGCGCTTTAGAGCCCCTTTTAGCGGATATTAAAGCCGCCCTTGAAGGGATCGAAAATGGTGATTTGGAAGCGCTAAAAGACAAGCTTACCGAATTGGCAGACGCGCAACCGGACGCGCGCAGCTTTGCCGATCTGCTGGGGCGCGGGATGCTTGCCACCCGTCTTGCTGGTGAATTTGGAGCCCAAGTTGAGGACGAGGAGGAAATCGCCGGGATCGCAGGCGGTACCGCTCAGCCATGACAATTGGATTGCAGGCCCTTCCACCACAAGATGCCCTGGCATTCTTTCGCTCTAAGGGGTTGGCACCGCCTGATCAGCGCTTTGATTTCCGCGATGTTTGGCGCAACGAGCATGCGCGCGCCTTTGTCGTCGCCAAGGCGATGCGCACAGATGTTCTGGAAACACTTCGAAATGCCGTAGACGATGCCCTGGCAAACGGCCAAGACCTACGCCAGTTCACAGAAGCACTGGAACCTGAACTCAAACGATTGGGATGGTGGGGTCGCAAGATGGTCCGCGATCCGATGACCGGCGCACTCGAAAAAGTTCAGCTTGGATCAAATCGTCGCCTGTCTGTGATCTTTGATGCAAACATGCGCGCGGCGCATGCTGCCGGTAAATGGGCGCGCATTCAGCGCGTCAAACGTTCATTTCCCTATTTGCGATATGTGCAAATCCAGAGAGAGACCAAGCGCCCTGACCATGTAATTTATCACCAGATTATTCGTCAAGTTGATGATCCGATCTGGGCGCGCATTTATCCGCCCAATGGTTGGCGATGTGGTTGCACGATCCAGCAACTCTCTCAACGCCAGCTCGACAAACGCGGATACAAGGTCACAGGGGATTTCGTGCTTCAGGAACGCGGTGTGTTGAACAAGCGCACCGGAGAGATTGAACCGACAGCCCTTGGCGTTGATCCTGCTTGGGATGGCAATCCGGGCATGATCTGGGCTGGTATGGATCGCCTTCCCGCATCGGGCGCAATTCCAAGTCAGGCTGGATTTGGCGCAATCAGCAACCCTTTGCAGTTCGCCTATCAGTCGTTTGACGGTGCTTTCGCGATGGAAGACATGATTGCGTCTGGCAACCTAGGTGCACGTTTCTACAACGGCACAGGCTATGGAGCCCTGAATCGTGCGCTGCGCGGTCACGAGCCGATGACGCGCGAGCTTGTGGGCTGGCGCGATGACCTGGACAAAACCATTGCTGCAAACTCTGTGCCTCCTGAGACGATGCTTTATCGCGGACTTCAACGGATCTCGTTGCCGGACGTTGGAGACCGGCTGTCGGAGAAATCCTATGGGTCGTTCTCGCTCAGTTCCGGCATGGCTATGCGATTTGCCGGTCACGGCAATCTGACCGGGATTTCGCGCCGCCAATCTGAAAACGTAATGCTTCGCATGCGCGTTCCAGATGCCACGTCCGGAATTTACTTAGGTGGATTTGAAAACGAAGTGCTGTTGCGCCGCAGGCTGGGGTATCGGGTGATTGCTGTTCAGGAAATTGAGTTTGACGATATCGATGCGCCGGGCCAGATGCGCCGGATCAAAATCTATGATATTGAGTTGATCCAAGATGAAACATAATTCTCTCGATAGCATTTATGGCGACGTCTTCCTTGGCGTTCCAATGGAAGATGGGCAAACGTGGCCGCGCTTTGATGCGATGCTGCGCAATGGTCAGGAATTGACGTGGGTGCCAGAAGCCTATGAGCGCGCCATGCAGCTTTTTGACACCGGGCGACCGGAATCGGCCGAGCGCATCGACGAGGTGATTTCTGTTGTGTGCCGCATGCCATACGATCACACCGCGCGCGTGGAACGTCTGAGGGCGCTTCTGAGCGCAGCACCGGCCTGAAAACATCAAACCAGCCTGATATCCGGTATTTCTACTGTTTGATGGGTACGCATTCATTCCTCAGCGCCGCTTTAAATACCATTTAAAGGGTCTCTGTCCGTTTTGACGGGTGTCTAGCTAGGATCGCCAGATAATTTGTCTGGTGGCGCGTCTGAGCGAATTTTGCCCCTGCGCGCTTGCCGGGTCGAAATTTGCTCACTACGGTAAAGCTTGCATCTACCGCATGTTTCACCATCGGCCTTGCGAAATCCTTCATCTGAACAGCCCTCAACCCGCCACGTAGTGTCGCCTCATTGCAGTTTTGCGACTGAACGATTTCAAGCGAGAGGCGGGACATCATGTAATGGTGAAAGCAATCCACATTTTCCGTGCTGGTGAGCACACCGCCATGTCCGGAGCGACAGCGGCGTTTTCCGAAGATCAGATTTCGGAGATGGCCGAGGTCTATGATCCGGCGCTCCATGAGGCTCCAATTGTGATCGGCCATCCGAAAACAGATGGCCCGGCTTATGGTTGGGTTGATAGCTTGTTTGCGGACACGGGCGATCTGATTGCCTCGCCAAAGCAAGTCGAACCTCAGTTTGCAGAAATGGTGCGAGATGGTCGTTTCAAGAAGATCAGCGCGTCATTCTACACACCACTTAGTCCAAACAACCCGGTGCCGGGCAAACATTACCTGAAGCATGTCGGGTTTCTTGGGGCCCAGCCGCCAGCGGTTAAAGGTCTCAAGCAGGCAGAGTTTGCTGAAGACGACGACGCTTTGGTAATCGAGCTCGAATTTTCCGACGCCTTATCAGTGTCGGGTGGCGTGCTGGGTGCGATGCGCCGCATTGCTCGTGGTCTGCGCGATCATCTGTTGGCCACCGATGGTCAGGACGCCGCCGATCGTGTCGTGCCGGATTACGAAATTGAAGGGCTGCGCGTTGCTGAAGAACAGCTTCGCGAAGCGGCTGAGGGCTTTAGCGAGTCGGAAAATCAAATCACAGAAAATCAGGAGGAAGCCGATATGAGCGGTTCCAACGAACCCGGCGCGAAAACGCCCACTGCCGAGGAATTGGCAGCACGTGAAACGGATCTCAAAACCCGGCTGGCCGCTTTTGCTGAAGAGCAAGCGACAGCCCGGCGCGAAAAGGATCAGGCATTTCTTGATCAACTGGCCGAGGATGGACGTATTGCGCCCGGCCTGAAGGGCGAAATGCTTGCCTTCATGGAAAACCTTGATGGCGACGACGAGATCTCGTTTGCGGAAGGTGCCACGCCAATTTCACGGCGCGCATGGTTCCGTAATTTGCTGGAAAGCAAAACGCAAAAGCTGATCTCGTTTGGCGAGGTGAGCGGTGATGAGAAGAGGCCGGAAGCAGTGTCCAACACATCCGCCGACATCACGGCCGCTGCCAACAAGCTGATCAAAGAAGCAGAAGCAGAGGGCCGCAACCTGAACTTCTCCGAAGCGGCCCGGCAGGTCGAAGCAACATTGGAGGACTGATCATGTCCAATCCCGGATTTACCAAATCATTTTTGGCCGAAGGCGCGGTAGTCGCCCGTCGGTTCGTGAAATTTGGCACCACAGACAAACAGGTCAAAGTTGCCACGGCGGCAACCGACAAGACGATCGGCGTGAATGAAAAACTTGATGGTGCCGACGGCCAACTGATCGACACGATCATGTCCGACACGGCCGAGCTGGTTCTGGGCGGCGCAGTCACGGCTGGCGACTCGCTGGTGCCGGATGCGGCCGGTGCTGGTGTCACTGGCGCCACCGGAAACATTGCAGGTGCGGTTGCCTTGGCCACGGGTGTGGCTGGCGACATCATCGACGTCAAACTTGGCCGTCACACGGTCGCATAAGGAGAATTCATATGACTTCACCAACCCCATTTACAGTTGATCCGGTCCTGACAGCGATCGCGGTTGACTTCAAAAACCCCGATGTCTCGCTTGTTGCAGATGATGTGATGCCAATTGTTCCCGTCATGGGTCCGGATTTCAAGTGGACGTTCTATCCACCGGATCAGATGTTCACGGTGCCTGATACTCTTGTTGGTCGCAAAGGCGTCGTGCCGCAAGTCGAGTTTTCGGGTGAGCAACGCACCGGGTCGGTCGAAGATCATGGTCTGGATGATGTTGTTCCGCAAAGCGACATCGACAAGGCTGCGGCTGGCCGTGCGAGCGGCACATCGGCCTTTGACCCTGAGGCACGGGCGACCGAAGGCCTGACGCACCTGTTAGACCTGCGCCGCGAAAAACGCGTTGCGGATGTTGTGCAGGACCAGAGCAACTACGACGCTGACAAGAAAACCTCACTGGGTGCTGGTGATAAATTTTCAGACCATGCCACGTCCAAGCCGATCACCTTGATCAAAAATGCTATGGATGCCACGTTCATCGCCCGTCCGAATATCGGTGTCATTGGTCGCCTGGGCTGGACCGCTCTGTCTACGCACCCTGACATTCTGAAGGCGATTAACCGCACGGCTGGTGATCGTGGTGTCGCATCACGTGAAGCCGTCGCGGAATTGTTCGAGCTGAAAGAGATCATTGTCGGCGACAGTTTCCTCAACACCGCAGCCAAAGGCCAGGCGGTGAGTTATCAGCGCGTTTGGGGCAATTCAATGGCCTTGCTGCATCGCAACCAAATGGCCGGGCCTGACAGTGCTCAGATGGGCTGGGGTTGGACGGCTGAATATGATGGCCGGTTCTCGAGCACTTTCTTTGATCCCAAGGTGGGCTTGAAGGGCGCAAAAACCATTCGTGTCGGGCGGCAAATTATCGAAGTCGTTGCGGCCCCTTCCACCGGCTACCTGATCCAAGCCACGACCTGAGGAGAGCTCCCATGAATACTTACCAAGTAAATCACACGATCCTTGGCGCGGGCAAGCGCTTCAAAGCTGACGATAGTCCTCTGACAGCGGATAATCTGAAGGGGATCGACATTGACGAAATGATCGAGATGGGTGCGCTGACCGAATTGGATGGCGAGTCTGTCCAGGACGCACCGCCTGCCGATCTCACTGATCGCATCAAGGCCGCAATCAACGGCCTGACCCATGAGGGTTTCACCAAGGGCAAAGACCCCAAACCGTCTGTAGAGGCGATCATTGCGGCAGACGCGACGCTTGAAGGCCATGTGAAGGCCAAACTGCGCGATACCGTTTGGGCGGCATTGGTTGCTGAGGGTGTCACTGCACCTAAAGCACCCACGCCCGGCGACCAAAATTCCTGAGCGAAAGGATCGTTCGCGAAGCTGACGGAGTAACGGGCAAAATGTGACCCCGCCGCAGCCGATCTGAGTAGGCGAGGCCCACGCGAGTTGGAGCCTGCAACGTCTGAGGAATGGACGTGACGGCCCGGAGAGACGGGCATCCATCAACGAAAGGAAAAGACCCATGGACAGTACATTTTCGCGAGCCGCATTGGGCTTCATCCTGTTGACCGCAGCCGTTACCGGAATGGCGCTGGTCGCCCTCTGGGCGTTGAGTGCGTTTGCCGGTGGTGTCTGGTGGGCAAGCTTGTTGGTGGTTGTTGTCGCACTGGGTGCGGAAATCATGATCTATTCATCGACGTTGCACGACCCGGTCTACGACTGGATCAAAGAGCCCAAGCTGAAGAAGCTCGCAGACGAACAGCACAAGCGCGAGCTTGAACGAGACGTCGCGAAGGCCAAAAGCCAGTAAAGAGGGTAACCCGATCATGAGCATCGCAGCCGAACAAGACATGATTGACCGCTTTGGTGAGGATCAACTCGCCGAGGTCACAACCCGTTCGGGGTCGATCAACGGTATTGTTTCAGGTGTTCTTCAAACCGCTCTAAATGACGCGACCGCCGAGGTGGAAAGCTATGTCGGCGGCATGTTTGAAACGACCAATACGCCGCGCATTCTGATCGTGCACTGCGCCGCAATAGCCTGGTATCGGCTGCTCGGTGACCGGGCCCACAACATCGATGGCGCAAAAGAGAATTACGACGACGCGATCGACTTCCTGAAGGCCGTTCGCGCAGGCAAGGCTTCGCTTGGCGATGAAACGCCAGCAGACACCGAAGCCGCGCCGACAGATACACCAGAGTTTACAGCGCCACCTCCAACATTCAGCCGTGAAACGTTTGAGGGCTACTGATGGGTGTCACGTTATCTCTCACCCTTCAGGACCTTGGCGTTGAGCGCGGGCTGTTGAACATCGAGCGCACAGGACAAGATCAATCGGATCTGATGCGCCTCATCGGTGCAGCAATGGAATTGAGTGTGTCAGAGCGATTTGAAAAGGGCGAAGGCCCTGACGGCCCGTGGCTTCAGTCCCATGCAGCCCGAGAACGCGGCCGACCCACTTTGGTTGAAAGCGCGCGTTTGCGCGACAGCATTGTAAGTGATGCCGGTCCGAACTTTACCGAGACAGGCACAAACGTGCACTACGGCAGTTCACATCAATTTGGTGCAACCATTGTTCCGGTGAATTCAAAGGCCCTGCAGTTCCGCCTGCCCAACGGGCAATTTGTAACAAAGGGCGAGGTTACGCTGCCCGCCCGGCCGTTCCTTGGATTTTCGGATCAGGACAAAGAAGAGATCAGCGAAATTACCGAGGATTATTTCGCGGGGCAATGGCAATGAGTGCGATAGTTCTGCCCATTGGTGACGTGGTTGCCCAGCTTCAAACCGCAGAGGTGTATCGCAAGATTGGCGGCGCATTTGATCTGTCCGAAGCTTTGCGGCGCAACAACGCAGCCGCAGGATATGGATTTGTTCTCCCCGCCGTTGAGCGAACCAGCCGCCAAGGCGTTTCGGGTGGTGTGTTGTCCGCAAAGGTTACCGCGACATTTTCCGTGATCTCGATTGAGGAAGATTTGGCGCGCGATGCAGGTGCTGGCGCGGTCACAAAACTTGAAGCTTTGCGAGGGTCTCTGATCCAAGCATTGGCGACGTGGAACCCCGATTTTGCAGACGGTCCAGCGTGGCACGAAAAAGGTCAGTTGGTTGCCGGGCCCATGCCGGGCGGTTTGCTCGGCTGGCAAGACGAATTTTCAATCCGGTTCCGCCGGACCATCACAGGAGGTTGACATGACAATGTCCCACGACACGCGATTTCTGATCGCAAAAGTTCAGGCAAGCGCTGGTGTAGCTGCAGCCTACACAGGTTCGGATCTGATACCGGCCATGACGCTCAATCACAAAATGTTAGAGGCAGACCGTGGAACACGCGATCTGGTCGATGGCAAGGCAGGGGCCAGCAAAGACTTCCTGCAAAGACCACGCACGATTGTTGAGGCCTCAGTGGAAGCGGCCGGGTCCGGTGCGGCGGGAACCGCGCCATTTTACGACCCGCTTTTGCGCGCCTGTGGATTTTCGGCGGCAATCACGGCTGGTCAAAAGGTAACTTACACGCCGATTAAAGTGTCTGAACACGCGACGCTGGTTGGTGGATTTGGTGGCACACAAGGTGCACCGGGCAGTGCCGATGATCTGTTGCAGGAAGTTTTGGATGCAGTCGGATCGCTCAGCTTTGACGCGCAGGAAGGCGAGTTGCCAAAGTTTTCTGCAAATCTTCGAGGCATTTATGGCGCGCCCGTGGCGCGTGATACAATTGCGGCCAACGCACCTCTGGATTTGGGTGCTCTGCAAAACGCGCTTTATCGCGAAACCAAGGAAGTGAACTTTGACAATACGGCATTCAGTTTTGCCGGTCAGGCGCTGAAACTTCGCGAGTTAAACTTTGCAGATCAGGCCCCAGTAATTTCGGCGGATCGGCCAAACGAGCTCTCCACACGCCGCGGACGCCGAAACATCACCGGACGAATGGTGGTGTCAGCGCCCGCGCTTGCCGACTTTGATTACTTTGCGGCATCGATCAACGGTGCGACGTCGGTTCTCAGCTTAGTTCACGGGTCTGGCGCGGGCGATATCGTTGAGATTGCGGCCCCGGCCGTACAATCGTTCCTGTCTGATCTGGGCGAAGACGACAACGAAGTCACCGCAACGTTTGACCTGGTCTTCACACCAAGTGCCGGGGACGACGAAGTGTCGATACTGGTGCGCTGATGAGTGGTTTTCAATTCAATCCGCGTCCGGAAGTCACGACCAAGGTAGACGTCAAAACTCCCACGGTTAACGGTCTCGAAACACAGTCCTTTGAAGCGCGGTTTTTGGTTCTTCCCTCAGAGGAGCGCAAAGCATTGATGGAAGACCCGAAAGAAGCGCTTCAAGTGATCTGGTTGGGCTGGGATGGCATTCAGGACATCGACAAGAAACCCATTCCGTTCTCGGAACGGGTTCGAAGAGATTTTCTTGAATACGACTACATCGTCATGGCCGTTTCTCAGGCTTACTCCCGCGTCACGATGGGAATTGAGGCAAAAAACTAAAAACGGCGGCGCGGTCTCTGCTGAGTAAAAACAGTGCCCGTGTCGCCGATCGCAACGCCTTTGAAGCAGAGCTGAAGCTGTTCGGAGTTCCCGATACCCAAGTGAAGGTTTTGGCGGACCAGGCCGGTGAAAACGAAACCAACAGGACCGAGGTTTTCTCATGGCTCAACGTGCCTTTGACTTGGTTCATGAGCGCCGCGTCACAGTGGATCAGGGACGGCGATGGTCGCCCCGTTGCTCTGAATTACGACGGGCTCGAGGCGGCGGCGCGCATGATGGGGATAACAACGACGCCTGCAGATTTCACGCACGTGCGCACGTTGGAACAAGAAACACTGGCGCAAATCAGGTTGCGCGCAAAAAGGCGGTGAAATGACACTTATACTCCGCTCAAGATATGACGCTGATGCAGGCGAGCTGGTAAAGGAAACCAAGCGCGGCCGCGAGGAGTTGGGTCGTTTCAAAAAGAGCGCAGACAGTGCTGGTAAATCCGCTGAAGGTGCGGCGCGTAAAACTGACAAATTCTCCGGATCAGCGCGAAAAGCCGGACGGTCTTCGCGTTCGGCCAGTCGGGATGTCAACGCATTTGATCGATCCTTAAGAGGTGTGAAGTCACTGATTGGCGGCATAGGTATTGGCATTGTTTCACGCGAAATCCTGCAAACCGGCTTAGGGCTGACGTCGACGACAGCGCGTTTTCGCTCTGCGACGGGCGGCATAAAAGCTGGTGCTGACGAGATGGAAAACGCCGCTGAAATTGCGGATTTCTACGGGCAACGTCTGCAAGTTGTTGAACAGGGATATTCAGGGCTTCTTGCGGCGTCACGTGGCACGGGCATTGAAGATCAGGCGCGTGATATTTTTGAGGGTGTCGCCACGGCTGCGACAGCGCTTCAGCTTCCGGCAGAACAAACTGGCGGTGCCTTGCGGGCAATCGAACAGATCATGTCAAAGGGCTCGGTGCAGGCAGAAGAATTGCGGGGGCAGCTTGGTGAGCGCATTCCTGGCGCATTCCAGATTGCGGCACGCGCTATGGGTGTCACAACCGCTGAACTCAGCAAAATGCTCGAACTTGGTCAGGTCGCATCGGATGACTTCCTGCCCAAATTTGCACGCCAACTGAAAATCGAATTTGGCGAGTCTGCGGTGGCGGCTGCAGATGAAGCAGGCGCATCGGTCAATCGCTTCTTTAACGGTCTGACCGACCGCGTCCGCGATTTGTCGTCTGGCGGTCTCATGGATGAATTTGCCGTCTCAATGGAGCGCGGCACCGACTTTTTGACGGATCCGGCCACTCAGGAGGCCGCGGCTCAATTTAGTGCCTTACTGGGTGGTGGCCTGGGCTTCATTACAGACCATGCCAACGACTTGAGCCTCGCGATCGGCGGCTTGGTTGCGGCCAAATTCGCAGGGGTCTTAATCGGATGGGGCAGCGGTGCCTTAAGTGCGGCGCGCAACGTAGGAATACTGCGCGCAGCTACCGCAGGCCTTGGTGGTCCACTTGGCGTGGCCGCTCTCGCGATCGCCGCTCTGCCGTTTCTGATCGAAAGCAATGACGAACGCCTTGCCAGTATGGAGCGCACACTGAATGACAGTGAGGTCGCTCTGGACGCATACGCCAGTGCGTCAAGAAAGGCCGCAGAACAACAAGAGCTTTTAGGTGGCAAGGTCAGCGACACCACCCAAAAAATGCTTGAGCAAAGCCGGGCCGGTCTTCAGGATCAGTTGGTCTTACTACAAAGCGAACTGGACGCCGCTTTCGAAAAGGTATCCGGGTTTCAAACTACGAATTTGAGATCATCTTTGATCGCCGAAGGAATCAAAGCGCAGGGCGGGCATATCATCGGTGCTTTGTCACCGCTGCAAAATTTCGATGTTGCTTCTGAAAACCCTGAACGCCTTGGGGCAGTGTTTGGCGACCTTGTTGAGATGATGGACCGTTTGAACGGTGGCGAGGCGACCGTCCTGAGGCCACTATATGAAGAATTAGCCCGTATCTCCGGGGTTGGTGAAGAGTCCGCCAATGCAGCCGCAAAACTGAACGCGGCACTGAACGCCACTCCGGACGTTCAGCACCTGTTTGATCTGGATGAAGCCGTCGCGGACATGTTGCGGATTTCGCAATTGATCGGCGGCTTGGAAGCCGAAATTGCTGCCGTGCAGTCTGCCCCAAATGAGGTTATTCGCGGCGAAGCTCTACAAGCCTTGGCATTTGAAATTACCCGGTTGTCTCAGGCCGGTGAAGTCCTGCGCAGCAGTGGCGGCACGGCCTTCAGAGACATCCTGTCCGCGGCCGGTGCCACACAAGAAGAAATCGACAAGATCACTTCTGCGCTGGACGGTACGCTTGAAGTTACACAAGACGTTGCAGCCACAGCCGATGACATCAATTTTGACAATGCCATTTCCGGCGCCTCTGCGCTGACCGGCGAGATTGAACGGGCAAACCGTGCTCTTAAGGCGCTGCGCGCTCGCGCCTTGTCCACTGAGATTGGCAATGTCGGCTTGGAAGCACAGCTATCAGCCCTAAAAGGCGGTGCTGATCGCGCCGATGCCATTCTTGCCGGCAAGCTCGCTGAAAGTCGTGCCAGTGTTGGGCCGCTCATTGCAGGGCCTGCGCGGCGTCCAGGTGATGGCCTTCCTTCTTCAATAGAAGCGCCGCCCGTCATTGCTGAATTGCAACGCGAACAGGCTGGACTTGAGACACGTGTCAGCCTTGAGCGCGAAATTAACGCGATACTGAAGGACCGCAAAACAACGGCTGGCGGCGGTGGTGGGCGAACCAAAGCCGAACTCACAGCACTGCAGGAAGCCGTAAAGGAATTTGGAGATCGTTTCGGCGGTACCTTTAAAGAGGCTGAACAGGACATACTGGAATGGCGTGAGAGCGCCATGGCAGACCTGCGCGCAGTAGGCCTAGGCCACGGTGAGCTTGCCGACAAAGTCGATGCTGTCACACGCGCGCGCATCGCTGATGCTTACCGCGAGGATCTCGCAAACCGAGACGATTGGCGCGCAGGTGTGGAACGGGCAATGGACGACATTGCCGGATCACACGAAACCATGGCTGATCGGGCCGAGGGTGCCATTAAGACCGCTTTATCGGGGGCAGAAGATGCATTTGTCCAATTCGCAAAGACCGGCAAAATTCAGACGCAAGACCTGGTCGATTTTGCTTTGCGCCAGCTTTTCCGTCTGGCGATGCGCTTGGCACAGGGTGACCTGACTGGCGGCGGTGGCGGTGGTGGAATTATCAGCAGCCTGATCGGCGGGTTATTTGGCGGCGGCTCCGGAGGCGGTAGCAGTGCCGCGTTTTCGCTCTTTCACGAAGGTGGTGACGTTGCATCTGGTGGTATCGATCGCATTGCGCCTGCAGCCTTACTGAGCGGTGCGCCTAAACTGCATTCTGGCGGTCTGTTGCCCGGTGAAAAAGCCGCCATTCTGGAAGATGACGAGCGCGTTTTGACGCGCGCGCAACAGCAATCAACCGCCGACACAATTATGGGCCTTGCCCGTTTGGCCGGTTCATCTTCCGGCGCTGGCACAGCTACACCCAACGTCAACGTAAACATTTACGGGGCGAAAGAAGAGCCGCGAGTAGAAAAGCGCAAACAGCCCAATGGTGACCTTGATATTGACGTGATCTTTGGCCAGTTCGTACGCCGTCTGAACAGCGAAACGTCCCGTGGCGAAGGTGTCGCACCGGCAATAGCGGGCCGCTTTGGTCTCAGAACCGGGGGCACATGATGGCAACCGTTAACTGGCCCTTTACAGACGCCTTTAAGCCGCAATTTAACGGCTACGAATTGTCGTCTCCAAGTCTTGTTCGACGCACTGACTTTGAAGACGGCGAAGATCGCGTCAGGCGTACTGGCCACCACAAACCGTCCACGTTTCGCGCTGAATTTGATATTCTTCGCGCCGAGATGGGCGTGTTTCGCCGCTGGCTTTCGGATGACATCGATCACGGGCGGCTCTGGTTCAATATGCCGGCGTTTATCGATGACACTTACCAGATCATTGAAGCGCGCCTAATTGCTGACGGCGACAAAATGTACACCGCCCGGCTGATTGATGACATCAACTGGCGTGTATCTTTGTCGCTTGAAATCCGTGAACTGCCTCAAATTTCGGACGCAATCTATCTCCCGCATGCCGCAGATCGCGATCTGTTTTACGAGACTGTGCCGCTTAGTGATTTGCTCGATCAGGCGATCAATGTTGATCTGAAAGGGGCGGCGTCATGACCATCGACCCGGATATCATCGAACATTATGCCTATGCCACAGATGATATAGAAATCCTGACCGTTGAAGCGCGTCATCCGGAATTGACATCCGAAACTGGCGACGTGGGTGTTATCAGAATCGCCGCCGCATTTGTTGCCCCATCCGAGTTGGAAACATCACCCTATTTTGAGGCCAAACTTGAGGCTGATGCACCCCTTGGAGCGGATCAGATCGTCAAATTCATTCGTGGCCCGATTGAGATTGTTCGCCCGGCACGCGAAAGCTCGGCCGTGCCGCGCGCCCGGTTCCGTTTTGCAAATGTTGACCCTGCTATATCTGAGGCCCTTCTGATCGCTGCAAGCGGTGATGTGCCGATTGAAATCTCCTTGCGCGTATTCACCGACAAAACCCGCCTCGCAGGCCAGCCCGAAGTGCTGGATGGCTTTGAGCTGGTTGATCCACAAATAGACACCCTTCGAGTCGAAGTGGCAGCGCAGCCGCCCGACGTCATCAACACCCCGTTTCACAGGCAGTTTTATGACCAGCGTTTCCCTCTCCTCGGCCTCTGACCAGATCGCCAAGATGATCGGCCTGCCATGGGAGCGTGGTGGGCTCGGTCCTGACGGGTTTGAGTGCTGGTCATTTGCGGCCATGTTCCAGGACAGTTTTATGGGCCGGACTTTGCCATATCTGACCGCAGGTACAAAGCCCGGCCGTGCCGTCGCGTCAGAGCGCCAAAACTGGCGCCGCACTGACACGCCCATTGACGGTGACATTGTCGAGATGCGCCGTTTTGGTCGTGTCAATCATGTCGGTGTCATGGTTGGTGGTGAGGTGCTTCATTGTCAGGAAGGTGCTGGCGTGGTGTGTGACCGCCTTGATGCGATCCGTTTCATGGGCTGGCAAATCCAGTTCTGGACACCCGACGCTCTACAAAAACGCGCCACAGCAAACCACCGGGCGATCTATTCATCTGGATTGGGTGGGTTGCTGGCACCAGACTGTGCACCGGACGAATTGATAACCGCAGAACACGTTTTGCCAATTCGGGCGCGCACCGGAGAAACCGTTTCCACCATCCTGAAGCGCGCCGGATTAAGTTCGGACGACGTTATCTGTTTTGTCTCCGGGCCACAGGAAGCTTTGCCGGATTTGGCGGCTGCAATAAGTGACACCGCATCCCTAGAGGCAATGTTGGACGATCTGGGAGCTCTGTCGCCTTCGGATTGGTCCTCACGCAAGCTCGCAGTCAATGAGACACTTTTGGTGCAGTCGGTACCACGTGGCGGCGGTGGGTCCGATCCACTGAGAATTCTTCTGACGATCGCAATTACGGCCGCCGCCGCATTCGTTGCGGGCCCACTTGGTGTTGGTGCCATTTTGGGAAATACCCTTGGTGTCAGTGCGGCCTTTGGCGGTCAGCTCGTATTTGGCGCTGTTTCTATTCTCGGCCGTCTTGCCGTGAGTGCACTTTTGCCACCCCCATCGCCTTCTGGCGTGGCCAATTTTAGCCAGGACGTTTCACCAACATTCACCGCCGGTTCGCAAACGTCCGTGGCGCGCCCCGGCGCACCCGTTCCAATCCAGTTTGGACGACACTTGCATCTGCTTGATGACATCGGGCCCGCGTGGGCAAATTACTCTGGCAATACCCAAATTCTTTATCAGGTCCTGTCGCTTGGCGAAGGCGAACACGATCTTGAAGAAGTTCGTCTGGGCAGCGTGGCTGTTTGGAAGGATGGGGTAGCCACGGAAAACTTGCCCGGTGTTCAAATCCAGCACGTCGCGGTCAATCAGCCCGTCACATTGTTTGAAGATCAGGTTTACACGCAACCCGATGTTGCAGGTCAGACGGTGGAAAATGGCACACCGGTTGGCTGGCACATCGCGCCGCCCGTGGGGATTTTCGCCGAGATCATCGAGATTGATATCGTGTTCCGGCAACTCGTTCACATCGACGCAAACGGTAACGATCAAAACACGACCGTTGATCTTCGCGTTGAGGCGCAAATGCTCGATGCGAACGATGATCCGTTGGGTAGTGTCATTGCGCTTGATGACCTCAGTTTCACAGCCGCCAGCCGATCAGCCGTGCGTAGCAGCCACAGGTGGTTCCTGCCCAAAGGGCGCTATCAGGTTCGCGTATCACGCCTGACCGCCGAAAGTGCCGCCGAGACATTCGACGAGGCGGCATGGGCCGGTCTGAAGGCCATATTGCCACCGGGCCGCACCTATGGCGATATGGAAGTTTTGGCTGTGCGTGTTGAGGTTGGTGAGCAGATCGCGGCCCAAAATGCACGGCGTGTCAGTGCGATCAAAACACGCAAACTGCCAATCTACAGCAACGATGCCTGGACAGCACCGCAACCCACCCGTGAGATCGCTTGGGCCGCGGCTGAAATTTTGCGCCGCCATAATCGGTTGGATGACATTGATCTTGATGAATTACTTGCTCTGCACGAAACGTGGACTGTGCGCGGCGACAAGTTTGACACCATTTTTGATCAGCGTTTGAGCTTTTGGGAAGCGTTGCAGGCAGTTTTAAGAACGGGGCGTTCCCAACCGGATCAACTCGGCCGGCTTATTCGCATCTGGCGGGATCAACCTGCTCCGATCCCACGTCAGCTTTTCAGTGAACGCAATATCCGGCGCGGTTCTTTTGTGATGCGCCCGATCCTTTCCGTGTCCACACGCCCTGAAAAACTCGTCGCCCCGTTCATGGACGAAACCACATGGCGCGCAAATGAAATCTCTGTCGGTGCTTTGACCGGACGAGAACGGCGCGAGAGATATTTTGGCATCGTCAACAAGGCGCATTTAGCCCGCGAGGTGGCCCATGACTGGCGCGCATCCAGAGTGCGATCATTGCGGGTCGAATTTGAAGCGGAGCTCGAAAACCGGCTTTTGCGCCGCGGTGATCCTATCGCAATTGCTCACCGCGAGATCACCAAAGGGTTCTCAGTCGGAGTGGTTGAGTTTGCTTTGAATGAAGTGCACCTGTCGTTTCCTATTCTTCAGTCAGAGCTTGGCGACACACCCAGACTGGCGCTTACTGCACCAGACGGGATGGTGTGGGGTCCGGTGGCGGTGATCTTAGACGATCCGGACACACCCACCGACCGGATATACCTTGATCCCAACGACGTGCAGTTGGTGATTGATGAATCAGGTTCTGATCCTCGTGATTGGGTGCCGCAATCTGCCGCCAGAGAAGAGGCAATTCGGGCCGTCATTGGTCCGGACACGGAAAAGTATCAGCGCGTTATTGTTGAATCGGTTGGCCAAGAGCGGGACGGATACGCGCCTGTGAGTTGCCTTATCGATGATCCGCGCGCGCATGATCTCGAGGTCGATGTAAATTCTTCGCTAGAGGGCGCAATCGCGGGACTTACAGCCACACTTGAAACTGTGGGTAATGACACGATGCTCAATGTCGAATTGTCGATTTCTGCAGGCTTTGATGTGGCCATGCTGGACTTCGTCCATGAGTATTCAACTGACGGCGGGATTGTCTGGCTTCCTCTAGCTGAAACCTCATTGACGATGATCAGCATGATTGCGCCAGTGGGCGTCACCAATGTGCGTTCTGCCGCTGTAAGCGCGACCAGAGGGCCATGGGTGAGTGCACCGATCTCTGGCATTGCAGGAGGCCTTGCCGCACCCACAGGGCTCGCTGAGGCTACCGCTGGCGACTATGACAGCACCGCACGTCTTCATGTGACGGCCGATGTTGTTGTAGGTGCGGTTTCCTACCAGTTTGAAGTGCGCGACGACGGCGGTGCTCTGGCCGGAACAATCAGCAGATTTACACCGGAACTTGACTTGTCTGCCGGTGACTTGAGCGGCCTTGGTGGGCCGTGGCGCGCCTGCGAAGTCAGCCTGAAGGGCATCGATGTCGCAGGATCACCGGGTGCGGCTGCATCGTTGCCTCTCACCAACCCGGCTCCTTCAGCGCCAACGGGCGTGATCCTTCTAGGCATTACGTTCACTTGGGACGTTGCGCCGGAAGCAGATGTGAGCAGCTGGCAGATTTCGGCACCGTGGCTTTCGATGCCCGAAATCGTCACCACAAACAGTTTTTATTGGCCGTATGCGCAGCAAGGAACAGCGACAGTTCGCGCAATCGACAGCGTCGGCACGGGCCCTGGCACGTCATACACCAATCCGTATCAACCGCCCCCTCCGGGCAAATAACCACCCTTTAGGAAAGGAGAAAATCAATGAGCTTTACCGACGACGTAAACAACCTCAAAACCAATATTGCGCGGCTGGACCAGTTCATGAACGGACCGGCGGATGGCTCAGTGAGCCTTTCCAGCGGTACCATCGGAACACTTCTCGGCTTGATCGGCACATCAACTGGCGGTTCGCCACCCACCGTGACATGGCCCGGACGACACTGGCTTGATTTGTCTGATCCGGGCAACCCAACGTTCAATGTCCGCAATTCCGAAAACACAGCTTGGCTGCCGCTCATGGCCGCCGACGTCCTTGTACCCGAAGCGTTGGTGCATCGGAATGCGGCAGAGGCCGCGGCTGGCAATGCGCTGGCATCCGAGAATGCGTCTGCAGGCTCCGCGACCGAGTCCGCTGCAGCAGAACAAGTCGTGTTGTTGGCACAAGCTGCAGTCTTGGCGGCCGTCAATGCCCAAGGACAGGTGAACATCGTTGCGACAAAAGCTTTGGCAGACGCCGCGACATGGGTCGAGGGAGACGTTGTCGAGGTTCAGATCGACGAGACCAGCGACGATCACCGCATTCGATATCTCTACTCTGGAGCGGCACTCACGCTTCTTCTCGACATGGACGCGTACCTTTTGGAGCACGCCGTTCTCAACCTTCAAACCAACGCAATATTAGCCGCTGAACAGTTCGATCAGCGCATTGCAATTCGCGCCTTACAGGCAGCTTAAAAGGAGAAATAAAATGAGCCTTGCTAACTTTAACTCTGCCGCCGACGCCATGAACACGCTGACCACGCGCATGAATGGTTTTTGGGACGGCATCGATGCTGATGTCGCCACCCGTCAAGCGGCGTATGATGCGTTGGCCGCGAACCTCGATCTGGTGGCCGACCATCGTTTGTATTTCCAAGTGACGCTTGATCCCGATGAGGTTGCGCCGACCAGTGGTTATGACGGTGTATACAACGACTTGCAGGCAATCATTAATGACGCGCCAATCGGCAGTCACATTCGGGTCAAGATGGCAGCGGCAAAAGTGTTCGAGACAAGCGGCTATGTCGTAATGAAAATGCATACGACGCTTGAATTCTTCGGTGTTGATGGGTCAGCACCGCCCGGTGGTGAACCACGACTAAAGTTCGGTGCTGTGCTTTTTGGTGGTAACAATCTTCTCCAATACATCCGCCCCGATACCGGGTGCAAAATCATTTTCAGAAGTGTTTTTGTCGAACTCCCCGCGAAGATCGACGCTGGGCAGCCTTGGATTGTGCCTCACAGTTTCACTGGATGGTTCAACGGCATTCAATCTGCTTTCGAGTTTTACAATTCTCGTGTGTTCGGTTCTGACGCCACTCTTTCGCTTATTTCAAATTTTGTCGGGGGCATAGTTTCGGTCAGTGTCCATAATACTGAAATCGACACGGTAAATCTCGTGGACGCGGCATATGGAATTGCGTTGATCGCGCACTACTCGCCTACCCTGACTAATGGAGGAACGCTTCAAACAGGCGGCGTTCTCGGAACAACCCTTCTAATGAATTGAGGTAAACTATGACGTATTTTGACATTGAACATGAAGGTCGTAAAACGTTGAACGTTGACCGCGAAGGAGCCGAGGCTCTTGGCTACCCAGAGGCGGTAATTGCTGCCGCAGAAACGATAGTTGCCGTCGGCAAGATCAGTGACGAATGTCGTCGCCGCATCTATGCGAAAGCATCCGCAGAAACACAAATGAACATGGCTTCTGTTGTGGCGGTGATTTCCGCCAAAACAGCCGCGTCCCGTTCAACCGAGGAAACCGCCACGCTTGACGGATTGGAAGCGGCGACTGGCTGGGTCGGTGCGATGCGCGCAAACATTGCGACACTGGCGGCTGATCCATCTCTGGACCCAAGTGATGATGCGAACTGGCCCAACTGCCCAGCAGAAGTCATTGCTCTAGTCGCGCAGTTCTAAACGATGCCGAGCCTTGCCTCTTGGTGTAGGAAGGGCGGTTCGCGTGGGTATGTGACCACGCGGCCGCTCAATTGGGCAATTGGAAAAAAGTTCAGCAATTGGACATTAAGAGTGCCCGGGGGATGGGAATTCGAAAGCTCCGTTCCGTGGTTTCTGCACTGGGTGTTTTCGCCGGACGATCCGTTCTTCCTGAAATCCGCCGCGATTCACGACTACCTGCTCGAAAAAGGATTTCGACAGGCCTTTGCGGACAGCCAGTGGTTCGAAGCGGCCCTTAGTGAACACGCGCCACCTCTGCGAACGTGGCTGGGCTACAGTTTCATGCGCGCACGCCGGTTCTGGCGTTGGGTGTTCAGGTTTGAGAAGCCCAAAAGGCGGCCTTAAACCGCCCTTTTAAGGAAGGCCAAGGGGTGCTCTAACACCCCTCGACACGGGGCCGAAATTCTCAACACCGACCCCGCCGACCAGCAAAAGCCTTATGGCCGCTTCCACCCTTCGAAGGGACGGCCAGATTGAGGCGATTCGACTTGAAAGAACATGAAATTCGTTGCCCAGAATGTCGCAGGCTGTTATTCAAAATGGAAGAGGACGCCCTTGCGGGGCAAATGACGATCAAATGCCCGCGCTGCCGATCCCTGAATATCCTGAGGCCACAACAGAGCCCTTACCCCAAGCGACAAGATCGCGATGGAAAAGAGGTTCTATGTGGCTCTTCATCCCACCCCAAAACATGACCAACTTTGCGGCATCAGCCTTTGCGCCGGTGTCGCAGGACTCGATCTCGGTTTGCATATCGCAGAACCCGGATATCGAACTGTTTGCTATGTCGAGCGAAACAGTTTCGCCGCGGCGACACTCGTGGCCCGGATGGCGGACGCGTCACTGGCACCGGCACCTGTCTGGGACGATCTCAAATCCTTCGACGGCCGACCGTGGCGCGGACGCATTCATATCCTCACTGCCGGTTATCCCTGCCAGCCCTTCACACTCTCCGGCTTGCGTCGCGGCGCGGACGACCCCCGCCACCTATGGCCGGACGTCGCGCGGATCGCAGGCGAGATCGCGCCGGAATGGCTCTTCTTTGAGAATGTCCCCGGCCATCTCTCCCTCGGCTTCCAGGACGTCACGCGCGACCTTCAGTCAATGGGCTACCGGGTTGCAGCGCGCGTCGTATCAGCGGCGGAAGTTGGCGGGTCGCACACCCGTGAAAGGCTCTTCATTCTGGCCCACGCCGACGTTCAAGGGATCGGGCAATCGGGCATGCATCGTGGCAAGCCCGGCCGGAGTGCAGTTCAAGAACGACCTGAATCAGACGGGATCGCAAACCGGGATCAAGAATGCCGCGTCGGCATGGACCTTGATGTGGGACTTCCTGAAGGCTGCGGGTTGGACGCCTGCACCATTCCAATCTTCCCACCGGCACCGAGTGATCTTGCTGAATGGGGAGAAGCACTCAACCGACGCCCTGACCTTAAACCCTGCCTTCACCGATTGGATGATGGGTTGGCCTACGGGATGGACCGATCCGCTGCAGCCGGTAACGGAGTGGTCCCTTTGGCTGCAGCACGCGCGTATTGCTCTTTGCGAGCTGAACTCGGGAACTGAAAACACGGCACTCTAAATCCATAAGAGTGTGTGGCCAGCGAATGCGCAGCTATGAATTTAGAAGTATCTATGCGAGAATCGCTCGAAAAACGATGGAGCAGTCATGGCACAGAATTCTGATATCGAATGGACCGACGCGACCTGGAACCCTGTAACAGGCTGCATCAAGGTTGGACCCGGATGCGACAATTGTTATGCAGAGCGATTTGCTGAGCGTTGGCGGGGCATTCCAGACCATCCATACGAGCAAGGCTTTGATCTTCGACTGTGGCCTTCTAGGCTTGTGCAACCGGCGAAGTGGAAAAAGCCGAAAATGATTTTCGTCAATTCCATGAGTGATTTGTTTCAAAAGGAGATTGATCGCGATTTTGTGGATGCGGTGTTCGACGCCATGGAGAGCGCGGATTGGCATGTCTATCAAGTGCTTACAAAACGCAGCTCGTTGATGCTGAAATATGTAGAGAAACGTTATGCTGGCGGCAAAGTTCCAAGTCACATTTGGCTGGGCGTGTCCGTTGAAGATCGCGCCCACAATGGACGCATTGCACATTTGAAAAAGATCAACTCTGAAGCGCGTTTCATTTCGTTTGAGCCATTGATTGGGCGAATAGGGGAAATTGATTTGACCGGCATTGCCTGGGCGATAGTAGGTGGGGAGAGCGGACCAGGCGCACGTCCTATGGAACCAGAGTGGGCGACTGAAATCAGGGATATTTGCGACCGCGATTCCGTCGCGTTTTTCTTCAAACAATGGGGTGGTCCGAGACCCAAATCAGGCGGTCGGTTGCTTGAAGGAGAAGAGTGGAACGGGTTCCCGTGGCAGATTGTACCCAAGCCCATATTCGACGCTCTACGAGCCTGAACGCACTAATTTTCAAGGAATAAATTTTGAAGAAATCTCATTCCGAGAACACTGTCGGCCCATGGGCCAAACAAAAATTGGACGCGTTAGAAGCCTATCTTCAGGCCTATATGCTGGTCATGCAGAACCAGCCTTTTGATTTAACATTCATCGACGCTTTCGCTGGCGCGGGCCTCTCACGGGTCCGTAATGTCAACGACGAAGAGGCAGAGAGTGAGCTTTTTGAGGTCATCGATGAGGACGATGTAGAGCGTCAAGACGAGTACATAAAAGGTTCACCGCTGCGAGCATTAGGTTTGAACCGCCCCTTCAATCGCTACTATTTCTTCGATGAAGATCCCCGGCGCGTCGCTCTTTTGGAAGACATGAAAGGTGACTTTCCAGATCGAAAGATGATCGTCAGAGTCGGAGATGCCAACACTTCGGTCGTACAGGTGGCGAAGCACTTTGACAGATGGAATCGAAAGGGTGTGGCATTTCTAGACCCATACGGCGCTCACCTGCATTGGAGCACGATCGAAGCCTTGGCTAAAACCAAGAGCGTGGATGTTATTATTAACTTTCCCCTTGGAATGGCAATCAATCGGCTGATCACCAGAGACGGCGAAATTCCAAAAAAATGGCGTGACCAGCTCGACAACTGCTTTGGAACACCTGAATGGGAAGACCGGGCATATAGTACAGACGTTGATCTGTTTGGTGTGGAAGATACACAGAAGCGCAAAGACACTGCTGAGAGGCTGCTCAGGCTATACACAGACCGTCTTAAAACGGTGTTTAAAGCGGTGGCAAAGCCGAGTTTAGTCACCAACACAAAAGGTGCGCCGCTGTATTACTTGATATGGGCAGGTCATCCGACGGGTCTAGATATTGCGGAACACGTTTTGAACTTGGGTGAGCGGATCAGCTTGAAACGCAAGAAATGACGCTGCTGCAACTATTCGTGTCACGCACTGAAAAAATTCATGGCGCGCTACACTGTACGTGAACAGAACAAAAACAGAATGTTTAGACATTTGTTTAGACTTAGTTCGTGGCACACGCGGCACTAGCCACTAAGTCGTTGATTTTGTTTGGAGGCGAGTACCGGAATCGAACCGGTGTACACGGATTTGCAATCCGCTGCATAACCACTCTACCAACTCGCCTCATCTTTGTGGTGGAAATCAATTAGTGGATGCCGCTGCAATCTGCAAGAGGAAGGTTGCACTCTGTGTATTGATCTTACGGCATGGCTTACCCGGCGTAGATTGTGCTCCAGCGTTCGATTAATTTCTGTTGCAGGCGTTTGGCACGTTTGTTCCACGCGCTTGCGCCGGGAGGGCGATCCGGTGTTGATTTATCAAAAGATTTTCGTTTTTCCACGCTGCTGGAAAAAATTGCGAAGGCCAAGCGTTTCCCATTGGGTGCTACAGCATAACCAGCCAATGTGCTTACAAAGTAAAGCGTGCCGGTTTTAGCCGAAACTTTAATAGGATGCGAGGCATTCACTTTGCCATTTTCATGTCGCATTGTGAAAGCCTTGAGCATGGGTGCCAGCACGCCATCGCCGCTCACTTTAGCAAGCGCGCGGGCCAATGATTGCGCGCTCAACCGTGATGCATCCCCCAACCCGGAATGATCCACCAGCGCCGCGTCTTTCATACCCAATTCCCGGCTGGCCCAAATAGACATTTCACGTGCGGACGCCCGCATGGACGCAACTTTTCCTATTCGGGCAACAGTTGCGGTCATGCCGACCACTTCCGCCGTCAGATTATTGGAATACCTTAACATCCCCTTCAGAATTACGTGTAGCGTGACACTCCGGTGCGTAACCACCGCCGTACCTTTTGGCGCTTTTAACTGCTTTTTGCCAATCTTAAGCTGTATTCCATGGGAACGTGCAAAGGTCGCAAAAACTTCACCCGCATAATCCCCTGGACGGCGCACTGGCAACCAACGGGTGCCGGCCTTGCCAAGCGCGCTACGCGCAACTGTCCATTTGTCATGATCGCCAGCATCCTTGTATGTGTAAACCGGCACTTTTCTATCCGTGACAGAAATCCGCGCCACACGCACTTCGGGGCGATACTTGTTGGATCGCGCATCCATCGTCACGTGGTATTTTCCGGCACTGCGTTTCCATTGAAAATGGACGCGATTGTAATTCAAATTCAGCCCCGAAATCGACGGGTTGTACCCGACATGATCAGGTTGGGTTGCATCAATCATTCGAATGTAAGGAATGGCCTTTTCAAAAACCCGGAATTTTCCGGTAACGCCTTTAATTCCTGCGGCTTTTAGCTTTGCCGCCATGTCCGCTAATGCATTGGTATCTAATGTGGGATCACCGCCACCTGCAAGTACGAGGTCACCTTTGATCACGCCATCTTCGATTGGGCCCGTCGCAATCAGGCGTGTACGAAACCTGTAAGTTGCGCCTAATGTATTGATCGCATAGAGCGCAGTCACTGCTTTGGTGACACTTGCGGGGGCAAACCCAGTGGCAGAATTCCGGGTTTCCATCATACTACCCGTGTCCGCATCAACAACCGCGTAGGCCACCTTTCCGCCGAGCTTCGCTTCGTCAACGAGCACTTGCGCGTCCGGCACATTTGGGTGGGTTTTAACGGCAGGTCGTGCCGCCGCAGTCCTTTCCGGCCTCAGCTTCGGGCGCAGGGACACAGCCGGAGCCCCTGCATGTGCGGCAGCGGCAAATCCGCTGACTGACGTGCTTAAAAACAATCTTCTTGAAAATACTTTGGTCATTAAGCGAGTAAAGCGCACGTTAACCTTTCAGACAATGCGTTTTACGCACGCACCCGCTCACGATTTCGCGGATTGTGGCCAATGTCCGTGTTTGCGCAGCTCGGTCGACGACATTGCAATCATTGGTACATTCACAAAACACCACGCCGGGGCCTGCATATGTGGCAATCGCATACTGTGCCGCCCCTGCAATCTATAGGGCGCGAAAACACGTGCGGCTTTTGAGCTGCGCGCCGCGGTGCGGGCATCTGGGCGCGCCAACACACCAACCGGCACGGTTTCCATGATTTCGTGCCAGTCTTGCCATTTATCAAACTGGCTTAGGTTGTCGGCGCCCATCAACCACACAAATCGAACCGTTGGACGCATTTTACGCAATACTCTTAACGTGTGGGCGGTATAACGCGATCCGATCTGTGCCTCGAAGTCTGTGATTTCAACGCGCGGGTGATCCATCAGCTTTCGGGCCGCCTCCATGCGTCGTTCAAGCGGTGCTGGTCCACGTGTCTTCAGGGGGTTTCCGGGACTTACCAACCACCACACCTTATCCAACCCGAAACGTTTGAGGGCTTCACGAGTGATATGCGCATGCCCCGCGTGTGGCGGATCAAACGAACCGCCCAACAGCCCAATAGTCTGCCCCGGGCGCGATGATGGTAACGAAATCTCCATACCCCTCTTTTGCCAAGGCTATAGCTGGTGTCCAGTGCTTTTAACCGCCTCATAGTTTGACAGAGCACTGGCGGCGGGGATATTTTGCACCAGAACAGGAGTGTCACATGCCAACTTTCGACGCAAAAGAAACCGCGAGCCTACACCGACACCTGCACAGCCATCTACCTTCTGATTCTGCGCTTAGGGTAAAAACTCTGGAAAGCCTTATGGTCGAGAAGGGGGTTGTTGCGACTGAAACATTGGATGCCTGGGTCGAAGCCTATAGCAATCACATCGGCCCCAAGCGCGGTGCACAGGTTGTCGCGCGGTCTTGGGTCGATCCGGAATTTCGCGCACGTCTGGCAGGTAACGCAGCCGACGCCATCAAGGATTTTGGGTTTGAAGGCAATGCCACGGAACATCTTAAAGCAGTTTTTAATACCGAAGATCACCACAATCTGGTCATTTGCACTTTATGTTCGTGCTATCCTTTCGCTCTCCTTGGCATGTCACCTCCATGGTATAAATCAATGGAGTACCGTGCCCGTGGAATTCGGGAACCCCGCACTGTTTTGGCTGAATTTGGGGTGCGGCTACCGGATACCGTTGGCATAACGGTTTGGGATTCCACAGCCGAACTTCGATATCTGGTTGTGCCTGAACGCCCGTCAGGAACGGATGATTTTAGTCAAGACCAGCTTGCTGAGCTTGTGACCCGAAATTCGATGATCGGCACCGACCGTGATCTGATCGTTGGAGACACCTGATGGACGGCTTGCATGACATAGGCGGCAAACAGGGATTTGGGCCAATCAAAGTGTCCGAAAATGACCCGGGTTTTTCAACGGACTGGGAAGGCCGCCTCTATGCCTTGTCACAAACCACCGGCCCACGAGACGGAAACATTGATTGGTTTCGACATACAGTCGAATTGTTGGAACCGCTTGTTTACCTGCAATCACCCTATTTTCAAAAATGGTACATGACATTGATGACCGGTATGATCCAAAGCGGTGAAATTTCTTTGAACGAAGCATTAAGCGGCAAAGCAGCGTATCCAATGCCCCCTGCAACCACGAAGTCCACCCAGGAAGTCCTGAACAAAATCAGGGCCGCCAACAAGTCTTTTGCCTGTGGAACAGATGTTCCTGCTGCGTTCGAGGTTGGTGACAATGTGCGCACAAAATCGCGAACAAACACAGGCCACACCCGCCTGCCGGCTTATGCGCGTGATCGCGACGGAGTTATCTTGGCACATCACGGCGCACATGTGTTTCCTGACAGCAGCGCAGAGGGCCGCACAGAAGGCCAACATCTTTATTCGGTTGCTTTTTCTGCCTCTGAATTGTGGGGGCCCGAGGCCAACTTAAACGACCGCATGGTCCTAGATTTATGGGAAAGCTATTTTGTTCAAGCCTAACGAATCTCTGGCGCCACCAAACCCCGCATTTGATGAACCGTGGCAAGCACAGGCATTGGCCTTGGCCGATGGCATGGTTCAAGGTGGAATTGTCTCGCCGGACGAATGGTCCCAAACGCTCGGTGCCGCGTTACATGATGCGACGGCACAGGGAAAACCCGACACCGCCCAGACGTACTATGACGCAGTTTTAGCCACGCTTGAGGAACTCGCGGAAAACAACGCGGCGATAAGCGCGGCTGACCGCGCAACTCGGCGCACGCAATGGGAAAACGCTTATCTTGCGACACCGCATGGCCAACCCGTAAAGTTGCACCCCGGCAACGTCTGACCATATCCACGTCAAATAAAATTTGGCAGGTATTCTAGGTAAAACACACCTGCAATAAGCATGAGTTATTAACAACGCCGGAGCATTTTCGCACTGAACGCGAAATGCAAGAACCGGATAATTCAGTGTCAAAGCACGACCAGATTGATCGGACCCTTCCGTCTTCGTTAAACACGACGAAGGATGAACTTTCTGTTTCAGAAATGATTCTTACGCATCTTGGCGACGGGATCGTTCTTTTGGACATCAATGGGCGAATTGAATGGATGAATCCGGCCTGCGAAAACATGATTGGATGGTCACTAAAAGAAGTTAAAGGTCACAATCCTCAAGAATTCATAACTCCCCCAGAACACCGCCCGCTTGCGCTCCAACTTGAAAATTTTCAATATCACCCTGAAAGCGCAATCTTTAACGGATTCCGCGTGGTCGAGCACATCCGAAAAAACGGCAGCCGGTTTTGGAATCAACTTAGCCATTCTTTGATCAGCACAGGTCCATCAGATCATCATAAAAAGATCGTCGTCACTTGCCGGGACATTTCCGACCAAATCAAAACCGAAACAGCACTGCATCAAATCAAAGACGATCTGGAACACGCAGCATATCACGACGACCTAACGGGATTGGCGAACCGCAAAAAATTATCGCTGTATCTCAACACGGATTTGGCCACTCGGCTCATTCGAAAGGGTCATATCGGTATTTTGCAACTGGACCTCGATAAATTCAAGGAAATCAACGACACGCTTGGGCACGCAGCGGGTGACGCAACACTGGGCCACGTTGCCAGCGGACTTTCAGCAAACGCGGGGCCTGGAGATCTTGCCTGTCGAACAGGCGGAGACGAATTTTTGCTAATTTGCCAAAAAGTCGCAAGCAAGGACGCATTGCTTGCCCGCGCCGACCTGGTGTCGCGCACGATTTGCCAACCTTTGACCTGGAAGGGCCAGACGATCACAGTCGGCATATCAATCGGCGCCAGCATGCCGGGCCCCGGAACCGACAATGGCGAAGTGCTCATTCAGCACGCCGATCAGGCACTTTACAGTGCAAAAAATAGCGGACGGGGGCGCATCACATTTTACAATGACCGTTTGGGGCAACGGTATATGGCCCAACAACGACTGAATCGCGACCTAAAGGCCGCGATTGCAAAAAATCAGTTCACTGTATTTCTGCAGCCCATTCTTGATCTGACCACCGATAGCATTTGCGGATGCGAGGCGCTGATCCGTTGGCAACATCCTGACCGTGGGTTGTTGGCACCGGCATCGTTTTTGGCTGCGGCTGATCAATCACAACTATTGGCCGAAATTGATCACATTTCGATGAACCTTGCACTGGATGCGTTGGTCCGGTTGCGGCAGGCAGGCTTTGCCAGCATGAACATGTCAATCAATGTATCCAGTTCGATCCTTGCCGATGCAAACTACCCTGCTCTTTTGGATTGGGCGATTCAATCACGTGACTTGCCCCATTCAGACATCTGCGTTGAGATCCTGGAAACAACAATTCTTGATGGTGGCGATTTTGACGTTGTCACCGCTGTCGAACGATTACGCCGCATTGGTGTCCGTATATCGCTAGACGACTTTGGCACCGGATATGCCGGACTTGCGCACATGTCAGCATTAGAAATCGATGGGATCAAGCTGGACCATTTGATGATAAATCGTCTGGAGAATGACCCTCGCAGCCGTGTTATTGCGCGGTCAATCATTCGATTGTGCGATTTGTTAGGGATGGAAGTCGTCGCAGAAGGCGTCGAAACTCAAGGCCAGCTTGATATTCTGCGCCGCGCCAAATGCCCCCGCGTTCAGGGCTATGGATTTGTCCGGCCGATGTCGGTTTCGGATATCCTGAAATGGTTGCATGCAAACACGCCTTTGCAATCGCCCGTCACGTTCTCGGACCCAGAATCAATGCCATCGCAGGCATTCGAAACCAACCGTTGATGCCTACC
>Ga0209344_10000836_pt1 | contig 46653 bp, 43 predicted proteins | sample Cruoilmetagenom6_FD_187293 | JGI IMG/M metagenome (GOLD analysis project Ga0209344, IMG submission 187293) | Oil polluted marine microbial communities from Coal Oil Point, Santa Barbara, California, USA - Santa Barbara Oil Seep Sample 6 (SPAdes)... | ecosystem: Environmental > Aquatic > Marine... | reverse complement strand
TCGGTTGCCGTCATGGCGGCCGGATCAGAGGCACCTTCAGAAATCAGCTGCGCCAGATAGAGCTGAATGCGGCTGACGGTTTCCATTGACCCGGTGGGATCGGCAGTGATCTGCTCGAATGTTGCACGGGCAGCATCAATATCGCCAGCGGCATATTGGGTGAGCCCCAGCGCTTCGCGGGCCGCATTGCGCATGGGCTGGTCCGGTGTCATCAAACCGGAAACACGCGATTCAACAGCACTGGGATCGCCTGCATCGACCAAAAGATAGGCCGACATCACCAGCGAAAGGGCGCGCAGGCGCGGGTTGTCCAGATTGGTCGACAGCGCATCATAGGCGGCAATGGCCTCGTCGGTCTTGCCGTCGCTGGCCAGCAGCGAGGCCTGACGGAACTGGGCGAGAACAGGATATTCTCCGCTGCCCTCAGTGATCACCACATTGAGCGCTTCCTGGGCGGCAGCAACGTCACCGGATTCGGCCAGATCAATGGCTGTGTAGAACTGATCGGAGGAGCGGTCGGCATTGGATTTTTGCCACCAGCTCCAGCCCTCATTACCTGCAACGAGCAGCACAATCGCGACCGCCGCCCCGATAACATAGGGGGCAACCCGGCGCCAGATGGCGCGCATACGTTCCCTGCGCAGTTCCTCGTCAACTTCGGTGAAAATGGTTTCTTCTGACATATCTGGACCGATGGCACTCTAAATTGTTGTTTTTGCGCGATTTTTAGCCAAAAAGACAGGAACTGCCTGACGGCTGGCGCAACGATTTCGGCGCACAATAGTGATGTGCCCATCGATTTGCAATTGAGCGCTGCGGTCTCATCGGGCAAACACCCCTATTTCCCTGATATTTCAGCCCATAGGGGCGACGCCGAACAGCCATGAATGGATCCAGAGGGCAAAGATTACATAAGCTAAAAGACCCATTACAATTGCCAGTATATCGCCCCTGACAGAGACAAATACCGGGGCGGGTTCAGGGCGCCCGGCCACCGCGATCCGGTTCCAGACCGCATAGATCAGGAATGAACCGAAGACGAGAACCGAAGCCAGATCACCATTGGCGACCAGATGGGCAATGGACCACAGGATGACCGCCAGCAGAAACGGGTGGCCGACCGCTGCCTTGATCCGCCCGGTGGGCAGATAGGCGGCAAAAATGAGAATGGAGGCGAACAGCACCAGCATGGCCGCGATATGGCGGCTCCAGTCGGGTGGGAAATAGATATCGGGGGCATATTCGCGAAAATGCATCCAGCCCCAGATGATCAGCGCCAGTCCGGCGATGGAGGCGGCTGAATACATGCCCTTCCATGGCCCCTCACCCAGCGCCTCGATCTGGCCGAGGCGATATCCCGGCGCGAGCATGCGCACCGCATGTACCCCAAAGAAGATGATGAGTCCCAAAAGCAGATAGATCACCGGCGCAACCTCCCCAAAACCCGCAAATACATAGGAACACGTGGCTTGAGTCTATTCAATGCAGATGTAACAGACATAAAACCGGTGTATTAAAAACTACAGTATGCGCTTGATTTTCCTAAGCAAAATATCCGCAATGTAGATTTAATGCCTTTGAAAACAGTGTCCAGCAGCGCCATGACCCGGCGGGCGCTGTTGTTGCAGACCTCGCCGCCTGCCCTTCCTGGCCTTGTCCGGCCGGTTCTTGCCAACCTGTTCCGGATTGAAAATCACGGCGCGGAACCTACCCCGTCAGCCTCGTGCGGCAGGTCAAATAAACAGCGTGCGCCCCTTCCCATGCCCCCGCCCCAGCTGCTAGCATGTTAGCGTTAATCCCGTAAAATCAGAGAGGCGCAAAAATGCTATACCGGCGTTTGGGCAAGTCTGGCTTGAAAGTCAGCGAATTTTCATTTGGCGCTTGGGTCACCTTCGCCAAGCAGGTTGATACCGGCGCTGCCGCCAGCCTGATCGGCACCGCTTACGATGCGGGCGTCAATTTCTTCGACAATGCAGAGGGTTATGAATCCGGCGCTGCCGAACAGGTGATGGGCGACGCGATCAAGAAGCTCGGGCTCAAGCGCGACACCTATGCGGTTTCAACCAAAGTGTTCTGGGGCGGCGAAGGCCCGATGAACAAGGGCCTGTCGCGCAAGCATGTCGTGGACGCCTGTGATGCGGGCATGCGGCGGCTCGGCGTCGACTATCTCGACCTTTATTATTGCCACCGCCCCGATGTCACGACCCCGATCGAGGAAACCGTGTCGGCGATGCATAATCTCGTCACCCAGGGCAAGATCCTTTACTGGGGCACCTCGGAATGGTCGGCCCAGCAGCTGACCGAGGCCTATGCCGTCGCCCGTCAGTACAACATGACCCCGCCGACCATGGAACAGCCGCAATACAACATGTTTGCGCGCGAAAAGGTCGAGGGGGATTATCGCCCGCTTTATGAGCTGATGGGTCTGGGCACCACGATCTGGTCGCCCCTCGCCTCCGGTCTTCTGACTGGCAAGTATAATGACGGCATTCCCGCAGACAGCCGCGCCAACCTGCCCGGCTATGAATGGCTCAAGGAAAACTTTGAGAGCGAAGCGGGCAAGGCCAAGATCAACAAGGTCAAGGCTTTGGCCAAGCTGGCGGATGAAGCCGGCATGCCGATCCATCACATGGCGCTACTGTGGTGCCTTCGGAACCCGAATGTATCGAGCGTCATTCTCGGGGCCTCAAAGGAAAGCCAGCTCAAGGACAATCTGAAAGCCCTCGACAGCCGCGACAAGCTGACCGCGGATGTGATCGAGAAGATCGAGACCATCCTCGACAATAAGCCTGCCGAACCGCAGCGCTTCTGAGTCTCAGGTGGTCACGTTTCCGAACCGAATAAGTGGTGTCCACTTATTCTGGAAACGCTCCGTAAAAAGGCGACGCGGCCTCAGGCTGCGTCGCCGTTTTCGTCATCAGGGTCGTCTTTCGGGTCGATATCGCGCACCACTTCAACGCGCACCCGGGCGAGCAGACCGGCGAGGCCACCGAGAATGGCCAGCCAGGGCGCGGCCAGAACCACCACACCACCGGCCACAGCACCCGCTGTCAGCGGCACTTCGAGCACCACATCATCATTTTGCGAGCGTATGCGCACCTTGCGCACATTGCCCTCGGCAATCAGCCTGGTGATGTGCTCAATCAATTGATGGCCGGTGACCTCCACCTCTTCGGTAAAAGTCTTCCAGCCGTCTTTTTTGTCGTCGTCAGCCATGGTCTATCCTTTTTGCATCCGGATCAGATCGGGCCAGCATGCCGCAATTTAGCAGGCGTGACCTTGATCCAGAGCAAGAATAGCCCCTATCAGACGACTTCGACGAGCTCCACGTCGAACACGAGATCCTTGCCCGCCAGCGGGTGATTGGCATCGAGCGTGACTTCGGCATCGCCGATTTCGGTCACAGTCAGGGTGATCTGGTTGCCATTCTGGGTATTGGCCCCAAGCTGCATGCCAACTTCCAAATCGATATCGGCGGGAATGACAGTGCGCTCAACGCGCTGCACCTGGGCGGGATCATGGTCCCCATAGGCCTGGGGTGCGGGAATGGTCACGGTCGACTTGGTGCCGACTTCCATGCCGTCGATTTCCTGCTCCAGGCCCTTGATGACCTGCCCGGCGCCGAGCTGGAATTCCAGCGGATCGCGGCCTTCAGATGAATCAAACTTCGTACCGTCGGTCAATTTGCCGGTGTAATGGATGCGCACAGTGTCGCCGGTCTTGGCGTGTGTCATGATTAAACCTCTGTTTTATCGGGAGTTTACGGCCGGCTGAGGTTCTCTGTCCCCGCCGGCACTTCACATCAAGGGCTTTGAGCACAGCCCCGCTCTGGGGCCAAAACTAAAGAACCATGACAAAATGTAAACAGCCCAACCCGAAGGTTTTAAGGCAGACTGGCCTATTTATCGTCGCCGGGGCGGATATCGGTGTAATTTTTGGTGACAGGCTTGCCGCGAAACGTCACCCAGAAATAATTGAGCACATAGGTGCCGGCGGTCTTGAACACGCCTTCCTGCTCAAGGCGACGGCCCGAAGTCAGCATGGGCAGGCCAAAGGTCCATTTGACCGGACCGACCTTGCTCAGGCGCACCGCAATGTCGGTATCCTCGCCATAAAAGGCAATCGTGGTGTCATAGCCCCCCGCCTTGACCCAGGCCGAGCGCCGGATGACAAAATTGCCGCCCTGGATCATCGACCCCACCCGCAAGACAAAGCGGTTGAGCAGGTAAACGGCAAACGAGATGTAATAGAACATGCGCACCAGAAACCGGTTCCACAGCGACAGGTCGTGATAGATGTAAGGCCCGCTCAGCGCCACCAGTTCGGGTTGGCGCTTGAAGGTTGTGAGCACCGTGTCGATCCAGCCCTCGGGCAATTGGGTATCGGCATCGATATTGGCCACAAGTTCAGCGGTCGAGGCTTCAAAACCGGCCCGGCGCGCATGCACCAGTCCCTTTTTGAGTTCGTCCACCACCGTCACCCCGGGAAACGCGGCGGCAACCGCACCGGTGCGGTCGCTGGAAGCATTATTGACCACGATGATTTCGGCCTTGATCCCGGTACGCTTGACTTCACGCAGTACGGACTCAACACATGGACCTATAAGAGCTTCCTCATTATAGGCAGGAATAACGAAAGCCAGATCCATCAAAGGTTCCCCAATTTCTGCGGCTTTATAGTCAATCGCCCCCATAACGCCAACCGGGTTAATGCAGGTTGATAACAAGTGAGCGCCGCAATGGGCCCAAATCGGCGGTTTCGATGGGGTTTTGGCAGTGGGACATGAAAAGACCGCAGCGGATTTTACTCGCACCACGGCCTTTCCTGAAGACATGCGCCGCGCTGTTGAGGGCTTGGGGACCGCGGCAGCCTTGTCTCCGGCTCACCCGTGCATGGGTCGTTTGCAAGAAACCGGTGAGCACATGCTATAAATGATGCACAATCCGCCCGTTTAAAGACCGTTCACCTAAAGGTGATCCAGAGCGCCCAAAAGCGCACCAGTTGCTCTTCATCAGCGAAGGTGTCATGGCTGATATGTAAAAGAAAAAGAGCATTCAGAGCCGCTATGGTGCGGAAGGAAGAAAAATGGATATTATCAGCCCGGAACCATTGCCGACAAAGTCGTTCGACGACCCCGTGAAAGCATGGGAATATGTCGCAGAAATCTATCACCGCAATACACGTTTTATCCGCGATCATCTGGTTGCCCTGAGCAAGGGCAAGGTCCCCACCGGCAAGGTGCGCGCGACCTATCCGCAGGCGCAGGTTGCCTCGACCAGCCATCAGAAAGTCGATTCACGCCTCCCTTACGGGTTTTTGCATACGCCGGGCGTCTATCGGACGACCCTCAGCGATCCGGACCTGTTCAAGACCTATCTGATCGAGCAGTTTTCCCAATTGCTGAAGAATTACGTCGGCCAGATTGAAATCAGCGAATCCGACACCCCGATTCCGCTGCATTTTGCGGTCAGTCCGCAAGAGCGGATCGATGGCGAAATCATCAACCGCATCGGCGTGCCCTTGCGCGATCTGTTTGATGTGCCGGACCTGCAGAATACCGATGACGAGATTGCCAATGGCACCTCCATTCCGGCCCCCGGCGGCCCCTACCCGCTGGCCGCCTTTACCGGTCCGCGTGTCGATTATTCGCTGCAGCGCCTCTCGCATTACACGGCCACAAACCCCGTGCATTTCCAGAACTTCGTGATCTTCACCAATTACCAGTTCTACATCGAAGAGTTTCAGCGCATTGCCCATAAATATATGGAAAGCGGCCATCCCGAATATGATCGCTTTGTCGAGCCGGGCAATGTGATCACCTCCAATAGTCGGCTGGGTGGTGGCACGGTGGGCGAGCATCCGCCGCGCATTCCGCAAATGCCGGCCTATCACCTGACAGCCGGCCAAAGCCGCGGCATTACCATGGTCAATATTGGCGTTGGCCCGTCCAATGCCAAGACGATTACCGACCATGTGGCCGTGTTGCGCCCGCATGCCTGGCTGATGCTGGGGCATTGCGCGGGGCTCAGGAATTCGCAGGAACTGGGCGATTATGTGCTGGCGCACGCCTATGTGCGCGAAGACCACGTGCTCGACGCCGATCTGCCGCTCTCGGTGCCGATTCCGGCGCTGGCGGAAGTGCAGGTCGCCCTCGAACAGGCCGTGGCCGAAATCACCAAGCTTGAGGGCATGGAAATCAAGCGCGTCATGCGCACCGGCACCGTGGCCACATTTGATAACCGCAACTGGGAATTACGTGACCAGAAGGAAATCATTCAGCGGCTCAGCCAGTCCCGCGCCGTGGCGCTGGATATGGAAAGCGCAACGATTGCCGCCAATGGTTTCAGGTTCCGCGTGCCCTATGGCACGCTGCTTTGCGTCTCGGACAAGCCTTTGCATGGCGAAATCAAGCTGCCGGGCATGGCCTCGGAATTCTATCGCACCCAGGTCAACCAGCATTTGCTGATCGGTCTTCGGGCGATGGAGATCCTGCGCGATCAGCCGCCGGAACGGCTGCATTCGCGCAAATTGCGTTCCTTTGCCGAGACAGCCTTCCAGTAAGGAAGGCTGTCCCGCAAGAGACTACGCCTTTGACAAGGACAATGCTTCTGTGGCGGCAATTGCCGCCGCATTGACGATGCCACGGCTGGTGGTGGATGGCGCCAGAATATGGGCCGGGCTTTTCGTGCCCATCAGCAAGGGGCCGACCGAAAGCGCGTTGTTCATTTCCTTGAGCAAGGTCATGGACAAATTGGCCGATTCCAGGTTCGGGAACAGCAGCAGATTGGCTTCGCCCTGCAGCACCGAATTGGTGATATAGCGCTCGCGCAATTCCTGATTGAGCGCCAGATCGCCCTGCAATTCGCCTTCGACGATGAAGTCCGGGGCGATGGCTTTGAGCTTTTGGTAAGCCTCACGCATTTTATAGGCGCTGTCGCCATTGCGAGAGCCGAAATTGGAATAGCTCAGCAACGCAGCCTTGGCCTCGATATTGAAGCGCTTGAGGTGGTTGCGTGCCTGCAAGGCAATGCCGACGACTTCATCGGCAGTCGGATCGAGCGTCACATAGGTGTCGGCAAGGAAGAAGACGCCGCGCGGCATGATCAGCATGGACATGGCGGAGACGTCCTTGACGCCGTCGGCCAGCCCGATCACCGACTTGATATCACGCACGTGCTTGATATAGCGCCCCTGCAGACCGCAGAGCAGCGCATCCGCCTCACCGCGTTTGACGGCGAGTGCGCCGATAACGGTGGTATTGGTGCGCACGATGGTGCGGGCCGTGTCCGGGGTGACGCCGTGACGCCCGACCAGGGAATGAAACAGCGACACATAATCGCGATAGCGCGGATCGTCTTCGGGATTGATGATCTCGAAATCAATGCCCGGCTTCAGCGTCAGGCCGAAACGTTCAATCCGGCTTTCGATTACCGCCGGACGGCCAATGAGAATGGGACGGCCAATGCCCTCTTCCAGCAGCACCTGCGTGGCCCGCAACACGCGTTCGTCCTCGCCATCGGCGAAAGCAATGCGCTTGCCCTTGCCCTGGGCCTGTTCGATGATCGGTTTCATCACCAGGCCGGAGCGGAAGACGAAGCGGTTGAGGCTGTCCTTATAGGCGTCAAAATCGGCGATCGGGCGGCGGGCGACGCCGCTATCCATGGCCGCCTTGGCGACAGCCGGGGCGATCTTGAGGATCAGGCGCTGATCGAACGGGCTCGGGATCAGGTATTCCGGGCCAAAAATGGTGCCGGCACCGGTGGTCGAGGCTTCAAGCGCCGGCTCGTGGGCCAGCTTGGCAATGGCGACCACGGCCGCCATTTTCATTTCCTCGTTGATGGCGGTGGCACCAACATCGAGCGCGCCACGGAACAGGAACGGGAAACAAAGGACATTGTTGACCTGATTGGGATAGTCGGAGCGCCCGGTGCAAATCATCGCGTCGGGGCGCACTTCCCGGGCCAGTTCAGGCAGGATTTCCGGATCGGGATTGGCCAAGGCCATGATCAGCGGATTCTTGGCCATGTTCTTGAGCATTTCCGGCTTCAACACGCCGGCAGCGCTCAGACCGATGAAAATATCCGCCCCGTCCATCACTTCGGCCAGGGTTTTGGCCGAGCTGTCGCGGGCAAAGGCGGCGCGCCATTTATCCATCGGTTCATTGCGGGTGGTGGTGACGAGGCCGTCACGGTCACCGACCCAGATGTTTTCGCGCTTGGCACCAAGGCTGATCAGCAGGTTCAAACAGGCAATGGCGGCAGCGCCAGCGCCCGAGGTGCAGATTTTCACCTCATCGAGCTTTTTATTGGCGAGGCGCAGGCCATTGAGGACAGCGGCGGCGACGATGATCGCGGTGCCGTGCTGGTCATCATGAAAGACCGGGATCTTCATGCGGGCGCGCAATTGCTCTTCGATATCAAAGCAATCGGGGGCCTTGATGTCTTCGAGATTGATGCCGCCGAAAGTCGGCTCGAGCGGGCGCACCACTTCGATGAATTTTTGCGGGTCGAGTTCGTCGATTTCGATGTCGATGGCATCAATGCCGGCGAATTTCTTGAACAGAACCGCCTTGCCTTCCATCACCGGCTTGGACGCGAGCGCGCCAATGGCCCCAAGGCCCAGAACGGCGGTGCCATTGGAGATGACCGCCACCAGATTACCGCGCGCGGTATAGGCATAGGCCTTTTCAGGATCTTCCGCGATTTCTTCGCAGGGCGCGGCAACGCCGGGAGAATAAGCGAGTGCCAGATCACGCTGGTTGCCCAGCGGCTTGGTCGGCACGATCTCTATCTTGCCTGGCTTTGGAAATTCATGAAAGTGCAGCGCAGCTTCGCGCAAGGCTTTCTGCTGCTCGGTCAAATCGCGAGACATGCGGTCCCCTTCCGGTTTTTTGTGAATGTTGGTGCCACTAATCGGCGCGAAAAGAAAGCCTGTCGTTCAAGCTGCGCGCTGAAACCGGCGATCAGGCCGCCTTGTCAGCCTCGGATCCGGTGGGACCGGGCGGCGTTTCGGGCGGGCTCTCGGCCGCCTGGCCCGCCGCCCCCCCATTGAGGGCATTGGCCAATTCAATGAAGGAAGCCAGAGGCAACGCCGGGGCGAACAGGAACCCCTGGGCATGCGAGACGCCATGACTACGCAGATACAACGCCTGCGCCTCCGTCTCGACCCCTTCGGCGACAATCTCGACGCCCATGTCATTGGCCATGTTGATCAGGCCATCGAGTACGGGAACATTTTCGGCTTCTGACTGGATCATGTTCACGAACACCCGGTCGATCTTGATGATATCAACGCCAAGGGTCTGGATGGCGTCGAGATTGGAATGGCCGGTGCCCGCGTCATCGATCGCCAGACGGCAGCCGAGGGCTTGCAGCCCGCCGATGACACCGGTCGTTGCGATTTGATTGAGCAGGGGGCGGCGTTCGGTAATCTCAAAGGTCAGCTGGCGGTAGCTGATGCCTGAATCGCCGAAAATCGCCTGCACATCCTCGACAATCGAGGTGTCGCGGAAATGGCCTTCAAACAGGTTGATAGCGACTTTCAGGTCAGGCATCTGGCGGCAAAGGGCCGACATGTCTTCCCTCACCTGCTGCATCAGCTTGATGGTCATCGGGATCGCAAGGCCGGTTGCCTCGGCATAGTCGATGAACATGCCCGGCGATACCAGCGTGCCATCCTTCTTCAACCAGCGGATCAGCACCTCGCATCCGGCCAGGCGTCCGGTCGAGATATTCACGACCGGTTGGTAATAGGGTTTGAGTTCATTGCGCGCGATACCGCGTTCCAGATCGAAGGCGGGGAAACGGACGCGCCGGACAGACTGGAAGACCAATATCAGCAGCGTTGCACTCATCAACACGACGACAATGGTGATGCCGATATCCAGATTGGCATATTGCGCCCGCACCACATCAAACGGGACGGCGGCAACACTCATCAAAGGCAGGGAGTCGGCGACGGAGCGTGAGACGATCTGGCCGTCATGAATCTCGTCCGGGGCGATCAGTGACGGATCGCCAAAGGTCACGATATCGGTGCCATCGGTCAGCGCCAGCCGCAAGAGCAAGGCATTGGTAAATTCCGGCGGCGGGCCGGCGGCCAGCCGCGGGCTGACATGGACAAAGGCCGAGATTATTCTGTTGGCCCCGACAAAGCGGGTGATCTTGAGGCTGGGCAGTGTTTCGCCGGTGAATTGCACGACGCTGAGGGATTCCGTATTGCCGGGTATCGTCAATCCCCCGGACAGCATCGAATAGCTCAGGGATGCGCCATAGCCATCGCAATATTGAACGCCGTCATAGTTTTCGACCACCACCTGCTTGAGGTATATATTGGCCTGCAACTGCTTTTGCACATTGGCAATAAAGGTTGGCGCGCAGAGCGAGGGGCTATCCTCGAGAATTTGATGAATGGCTGCGACACCACTATGCACCGCCCCCTGCGCTTCATTGGTCAACGATTCGAGGTCAGCGAACAGGCGTTGCGATTCCCGGTCGCGCACATAGGTATCGAGCAAATAATCGACCGCGAACACTGGCAGAAAAGCCACCAGCGCCCCCAATACGATAAAAATTTGCCATAAACGAGAGTTCACCGGGAACCTCTCCGAGTGTGCCGCGTGGTGCTCCCTGACTAGCACTGCGGGCTTAACACCCTGTTAAGGCTAACAAAGCCTTACAAAAAGGCTGAGCCTAACCCTTACAAAACCCGGAATTGCACCGGCCAGACTGGGCCTGGCCGGTGATCGCTTATTTCGTCTCGAGATTAACCCGGATATGCAATTCGCGCAGCTGCTTGGGACCGACCGTCGAGGGTGCCCCCATCAGCAGGTCTTCGGCCTGCTGGTTCATCGGGAACAGCGTGACTTCCCGCAGGTTCTTCGCGCCCACAAGCAGCATGACGATACGATCCAGCCCGGCACCAAGGCCACCATGGGGCGGCGCGCCATACTGGAAGGCCCGATAAAGGCCACCAAAGCGCTCCTCAACAACATCAGGACCAAGTCCGGCAATGCCGAACGCCTTGATCATCAGCTCGGGCAAATGATTGCGCAGGCCGCCTGAAGCGATTTCAAAGCCGTTACAGACCATGTCGTACTGATAGGCCTTGATCGACAGCGGATCCTCGTTCTCCAGCGCCTCCATGCCACCCTGGGGCATTGAGAACGGGTTATGCGCGAAGTCGACACGCTTTTCGTCCTCGTTCCACTCGTAGAACGGGAAATCGACAATCCAGCAGAGTTCAAAGCGCTCGGTATCAACCAGCTTCAGCTCCTCGCCAACCCGGATACGGGCATCACCGGCAAAGCGGTAGAATTTGGCGGGATCACCGGCGACAAAGAAACAGGCATCGCCCGCCTCAAGACCCATTTGGGTGCGGATGGCTTCGGTGCGCTCGGGGCCGATATTCTTGGCCAGAGGTCCGGCGCCTTCAATAACGCCGCCTTCTTCGCGCCAGAAAATATAGCCGAGGCCCGGCTGGCCCTCGCCCTGTGCCCAGGAATTCATCCGGTCACAGAAAGCGCGGCTGCCGCCGGTCTTGGCGGGCACGGCCCAGATTTCGACCTTGGGATCATTGGCGATCATGTTGGCGAAGACTTTGAAGCCCGATTCGGCGAAATGCGGGGTGACGGCCTGCATTTCGATGGGGTTCCTGAGGTCCGGCTTGTCGGAGCCATAGGTGCGCAGGGCTTCGGCATAGGGAATGCGGCGGAAGTTCTGGGTGACCGGCTTGCCCTCGGAAAATTCTTCAAAAATGCCGCGAATGACCGGTTCCATGGTCGAGAGTACGTCTTCCTGCTCGATGAAGCTCATTTCGAGATCGAGCTGGTAGAATTCACCCGGCAGACGGTCGGCGCGCGGGTCTTCATCGCGGAAGCACGGGGCGATCTGGAAATAACGGTCAAAGCCCGAGATCATCAGCAGCTGCTTGTATTGCTGTGGTGCCTGCGGCAATGCGTAGAACTTGCCTTCGTGAATGCGGCTGGGGACCAGAAAATCACGCGCGCCTTCAGGGGAGGACGCGGAGAGGATCGGTGTCTGGAATTCGGTAAAGCCGACATCGGTCATCTGACGGCGCATGGCGGCGACGATCTGGGTACGCTTGACGATATTGCGATGCAGGACTTCGCGGCGCAGATCGAGGAAGCGATAGCGCAGACGGATGTCTTCCGGATATTCCTGATCGCCAAAAACCGGCATCGGCAATTCGCCGGCCTTGCTCAACACTTCGATCTCGTTGATGAACAGCTCGATTTGACCGGTGGGCAGGTTCGGGTTCACGGCATCGGCGGCGCGGGCCTTTACCTCACCATCAATGCGCACAACCCATTCAGCGCGCAGGGTTTCGGCGAGCGCGAAAGCGGGCGAATCGGGATCGATGACGCACTGGGTCAGACCGTAGTGATCGCGCAGGTCGAGGAACAACAGGCCGCCATGGTCGCGCACGCGGTGAACCCAACCACTGAGGCGAACGGTTTTGCCAACTTCACTGGAATTCAATTGCGCGCATGTATGCGAACGATAGCGATGCATGATCTACTCTTGTTTTTTATCGGAATCCGGGGATTTCTTGGGCCGGAAAAGCGCATGGGCAAACCTGTTTGTCAAGCTTGCAGCACCATGAGTGTAATTGCCCGTCTTCGGGTTTAAACCAAAATCAGCTTCAATTCTGGAGTCAGCGGCTGACACCTGCTAGGGGTTAGAAAAAGAAACGAGCGAAAACCTCATGCATGTAATTACGGCAACTGCCGAACTGGCAACATTTTGCCAACACGCCGCCCAATTTGACTATGTCACTGTTGATACCGAATTTCTCCGCGAAACAACCTATTGGCCTAAACTTTGTCTGGTGCAGGCAGCGACGACCGAACAGGCTGTGCTGATCGATCCGCTGGCGAAAGACATTGACCTGACGCCACTATTTGAACTGATGGCGGACGCGGGCGTGACCAAGGTGTTTCATGCCGCCCGGCAGGATGTCGAGATTTTCGTCAAGCTGTCCGGTGACGTGCCGGTTAATCTGTTTGATACCCAGATCGCAGCCAGCGTTTGCGGCTATGGCGACAGTGTTTCCTATGACAATCTGGTGCGTTCGGTTGTGGGCGTACAGATCGACAAGAGTTCGCGCTTTACCGATTGGTCGGCCCGGCCATTGAGTGAAAAGCAGCTGACCTATGCGCTGGCAGATGTGACCCATCTGCGCGACATCTATGTCACCCTGCGCGCCAAGATTGACGAGATGGACCGCTCAAGCTGGGTGGCGGACGAAAACGCGACGCTTTCGAGCATAGACACCTATATCGTCAAGCCCGAGGATGCCTGGCGGCGGTTGAAGATGAAGATCAGCCGGCCGCGCGATCTCGCGGCATTGAAGGCGCTGGCCGCGTGGCGCGAGCAGCGGGCGCAGGACAATGACCAGCCGCGCGGACGCATTCTCAAGGATGACGCCATTTACGAACTAGCCGTGCAGCGGCCGTTGCAGAGTGAAAAATTCGACAAGATGCGCGTTGTGCCGCGCGGCTTTGGCCGGTCAGCGGCAGCCGGGGAAATCATTGCCGTTTTGAAACAGGTCGAGGACCTGCCCAAGGACGACCTGCCGCAATTACCGGCCCGGGTGCATGGTCCCTCCCCCAAAGGCCCGATTGGCGATCTTATCCGGGTACTGCTGAAGGCCGTATGCGAGCGCGAAGGCGTGGCTGCGCGGATCATTGCCAGCTCGGATGATATCGACGCGCTGGTGCTTGACGACAATGCGGACATTCCGGCCCTCAAGGGCTGGCGGCGCAAGATTTTTGGCGATCAGGCACTCGCCATAAAGCATGGCCGGATCGGCCTTGCCGCGACCAGCGAAGGCATTGTCGAGGTGCCGATCAATCAATCGTAATGCGGGTGTTTTTCAGATCGAGTGTGCTGGCGAGTTGAGACAGACGGTTTTCCAGCCGCTCGCCGCCGAGAAATTCGAAATCCTGAGGCAGATGCAATATCAGCATTTCTGCGTCCTTTGAGAAACGCACACGCGGCAGGACACCGGGCATGCCCGCGGACATGGGATAGGCCACGCGCAGCAAGGCACCCATAATACGGGCCCGCTTATGGCCGTCACTGCCCGCCAGCTTGAGCAATGCCGAGCTGACACTTTTATGCTTGAGCCCCATATAGCGCACGGCCAGGACCTCGGCCAGAAACGCGCGCCCCGGATGATCGATGCCCACGAGCGCGCCATAAGCCACAAGATCAACGCTTTGGTCACCGCGATAATCGGGATGACCGCGCCAGCCGATATCGGCGAGATAGCAAAGCGCCTGACGCAAACGCTGCTCAGCTTCGGTTTCCTTGAGCCCCGTCCCTTCAAGAAACTGGGCGGTGAACTCGATCAAATCATAGGCATGGGCCGGCGAGCGTGAACGCAGTACCGACATTTCCTCACAAGCCTGCAGCAAGGGATCGACGGCCTGTTCCTTTGGCTTGAGCAGTTCGAACAAATAGCCCTCGCGCACGCCAAGGGCAGAGAACACGACATTATCAAATTCACCGGCACGTAGGGTTTCCGCCATGATGGCGGCACCGAACGGCATCAGGCCACGGCGCGAGGAACTGAGATGGCCCTCGTTCTGATAGGTGCCCGTCTGCTCGAAATCCGCCGTGATCGCATCGCACAAATCGATGATGTCGGCCGCCTTGGCCGTATAATGCTGGATCATATGCAGCGGATATTTATTGTGCTTTTGATGCAGCTTGACCAGCGACCGCCAGGTGCCGCCGATGGCGCAGAACGTGCCATACTTGCCGGCACGCAGCAGGGTTGAATCCTTTAATCTTTCGCGAGTGATTTCGGCGGATTTAACGGCTGAACCATCGCTATCATCCTGCAACCGGATAACCCCGAGCTCATGGGTTTCGCCTTCAAAATCCTTACCGTCCTCGACACGGGACAGTTCGAGGCTGCCCCCGCCCAGATCACCAACAACGCCTGTGAACCCGGGAATGCCGGCCGCGACACCTAAAGCTGCGAAATGGGCTTCCTCGACGCCGGAAAGCACCTTGGCTGGTGCGCCCATGATCGCTTCAACCTCGGCGGAGAATTCGGCGCCATTGGCCGCTTCGCGTACGGCGGATGTGGCAAGGATATGGGTGCGCCCGACCCCCATGAGTTTGGCAACGAGCGCAAAGCGGCGCATGGCCTGAAGCGCATGGGCAACGTTGGCATCTGCCAAACGCCCGGTTGCGGCAACGCCGCGCCCGAGCGCACAGGAGGCTTTTTCGTTATAAAGGGGCGTCAGGGCCCGTGCGTGGCGCTCATAGACCACCAGCCGCACCGAGTTGGACCCTATATCGAGAACCGCGACAGGTTTGGCACCTTTGATCCGGCCCTGGGCGGTTGGGTCAGCATCCACACCCCATCTTACTATCAATCGTCATCCTCGTCGCTATCCGGGCTGCCCATCAGTGCGCTACCGCGACCTGAAAGGCTGGGATTGGTCATAAAATAATCGTGGGCGTTAAACAACTCATCACCGTCTTGCGGGCGGACGCGCTGGGAACTGCCGTCGGGCAAGACTTCCCAGCTTTGCTGATTATCGCGGAGATAGGCCGCCATGATCCGGTCAAGTATCTGTTTGTGAACGGTCTTGTTCAGCATGGGCACCAGAGCCTCGACGCGCCAATCGAGATTGCGCTGCATCAGATCGGCGGAGGAAATAAAGACCTTGGCTTCCCGCGAGGGCATTTCTGCGCCATTGCCGAAGCAATAGATACGCGAATGTTCCAGGAATCGGCCGACAACCGATTTGACCCGGATATTTTCCGAGAAGCCGGGAATGCCCGGACGCAGGCAGCAAATGCCCCGGACGATCAGTTCGATCTTCACACCGGCCAGACTGGCCTCATAAAGGGCGTCGATGAGAATGGGGTCGACCAGCGAGTTCATCTTGAACCAGATAGTGGCCGGCTCACCGCGCTCTGCATGCCGGATTTCCGTGTTAATGCAGTCCATCAGGGTCTGGCGCAGATTGACCGGGGATACGGCAATGCATTCCATCTCCGAGGGGCGCGCATAGCCGGTGATGTAGTTGAACACACGGGCGACATCGCGGGTGATCACCGGATTGGAAGTGAAATAGCTCAGATCGGTATAAATTTTCGCGGTGATCGGGTGATAATTGCCGGTGCCGATATGGCAATAGCTGACCAGCTTGCCCTTTTCGCGCCGCACAACCTGGCTCAGTTTGGCATGGGTCTTCAGATCAATGAAACCGAACACCACCTGGGCGCCAGCGCGTTCAAGATCCCGCGCCCAGCGGATATTGGCCTCTTCGTCAAAACGGGCCTTGAGCTCGACCAGGGCAGTCACGGATTTCCCCGCTTCTGCGGCGATCACCAGCGCCTTTATGATCGGCGAGTCCGATGAGGTGCGATAAAGCGTCTGCTTGATGGCGACCACATCGGGATCGCGTGCGGCCTGCATCAGGAACTGGGCCACCACGTCGAAGCTTTCGAACGGGTGATGGACCAGAAGATCCTTGGCCTTGATGGCCGCGAGGCAATCGCCATGAAAGTCGCGGATACGCTCGGGGAACCGGGCGTGATAGGGGGTGAATTTGAGATCGGGGCGGTCAATCTCGCAGATTTTTGCGGCGTCCCCCAGCCCCATAAAGCCTTCGACCTCAAACGTATCGTCGGGACTGACGCTCAATTCCTCGGCGATATGACGGCGCAGGATCTTGGGCATGGATTTTTCGATTTCCAGCCGGATCACCTGCCCGCGGCGGCGCTGGCGCAGGGCGCTCTCGAATTCGACGACCAGATCTTCGGCTTCGTCATCGATTTCGATTTCACTGTCGCGGATCAGGCGGAATGCGCCCGAGCCCAGAATTTCATAGCCGGGGAACATTTTGTGAAAGAACAGCTTTACCAGCGTTTCCAGCGCGACAAGCTCTATGCGGCGCTCCGAGGTCAGGCTGGACGGCAGATGGATGAAGCGATCGAGATTGAGCGGCAGGCGCACCAGCGCCAGCAGCCGTTCCGTGCTATTGGCCCGCTCGAGCTGGAACGCCAGCGAGAAGCCGAGATTGGGAATAAAGGGGAAGGGATGCGCCGGATCGACGGCGATGGGTGTCAGGACCGGGAAGATTTCCTCGCGGAACAGCTTTTGCAGAAAACTGACCTGTTCGGCGCTGAGATCGTCGGCTTCGTGGATGACCACATTTTGCGCGAATAATTCCTCGCGCATGGTCTGCCAGTAATCCTGCTGCTCAAGCTGCAAATGCTGGGCGAGGGTGGCGATGTCTTCAAGCTGCTCGGTCGGCGACAGGCCGTCGGCGCTCATCTTGGACATGCCGGCACGGACCTGACCTTTAAGGCCGGCGACACGCACCATGAAGAATTCATCGAGATTATTGGCCGAGATGGAGACGAAGCGCAGACGTTCCAGCAGGGGATGATTGGTGTTTCCCGCCTCTTCGAGCACGCGCATGTTGAACTGCAACCATGAGACCTCGCGATTGACGAAACGCGCCGGGCTGGTTTTCAGCGTCTCGACATCCGGGGCGACACTCTCGGATTCAGATTCTGAAAGGTCTGTGATTTCATTCATCGGGTTCACCATCTCCGGGGGAATTGTTTTGCGCTTCGGCGCGAATGGCCAAGGCATCGGCCGCAATAGAACGCGTGACGGGGACCCGCCGCGTGAGCGCCAGCTTGTCCATCAACGCAACGATAGCCACAGCCTCCGATGTCGAACGCTCCATGCGCGCAACCAGGTAGGCAATGATTTTGGGATCAATCGCGATCTGACGATCCCCGAAGAGTTTCACCAACATCTGTGACAATTGAATGTCATCGGGGGTTTCAACCGGGAAATTGGAGGCCAGCCGCGCCCGGGACAGCACATCGGCGGTTTTATAGTCCCATTGGCTGATCGGGCTGCGCGCCGTCATCAACAGGGGGCGATTGTCGCGCATGCACTGGTTGAGCAGGTGGAACAGCGCCTGTTCGGGATAGGCAACGCGATCCACATCCTCGAGCAAGACCGGCTGATTGTCGCCCTGCCCCGCGAGGCTTTCGAGCGCATCTGATCTGGCGACGACAGCCTCTGCCCGCTCGGCCCAGATGCGGGCCAGATGCGATTTGCCAGATTTGGCCGGGCCCGAAATCAGGGTCAGCGGGCCGGACCAGTGCGGGAAGGCGATGACATGTTCAAAGGCAAGCTGATTGCCCGGGCTGACGATGAAGTCAGCCTCGGCGAGACTAGGCGTGTGTCCGAGATCGAAAACAAGCTGCCCGCCATGCCGGATGGGCAATTCGGGTTCGGCATCGAGCAGTTCGGTGCCCGTGTGATTATTTTGCCCTTGGTGACTTGCCACCGCTGCTCCCGTCTGCGCCCAGATATAATGTACTTTCCTGATATTTGCGTACGCTGAACCGTATCAGAACACTGGCGACCGCGGCCAGAGGCACGGCCAGCAACAGGCCGACAAAGCCAAATATCAGGCCGAAAGCAAACAGGGCAAACATCAGCCAGACCGGATGTACCCCGATGCTGCTGCCGACCAGTTTCGGGTAGAGGATATTGCCCTCCAAAAACTGCCCTACGAGGAACACGACGAAAACCACAACAATCATGGGCCAATGCGGCCAGAACTGCACCAGCGCCACCCCGATGGAGAGCACAAAGCCGACCATAAACCCCACATAGGGAATAAAGCTCAACAGCCCGGCGACCAGACCAATGGCCAGACCAAAGCTGAGACCGGTCAGGGTGAGCGAGGTGGCATAAAACGCGGAGAGTAACAGGACCACACTCACCTGCCCGCGGATAACCCCGGCCATGGCCACATCGATTTCCTTGAGAACGCCGCGAATCTCGTCGCGATGTTTGCGCGGCAGCAATTTGTCGGCGGCAGCGACCATGCCATCCCAGTCGAGCAGCATATAAAAGGCCACAACGGGCGTGACGATCAAAAGGCCAATGGCATTGATCAGGGTTACGCTGGACTGCATGATCTGCCCAAAGACATTGCCGGCGATTCCGAGCCCGTTATGCAGCAGGTCCGCGAGGGCGTTCTGCACCTGGGCGACCCGCTCGGCCCCCAAAAAGGCATAGACTTCCGGGGCCCATTGATTGGCCAGGTCCTGCAACTGGTTGATATAGCCCGGCAGGCGCTGGGCCAGCCCCACGGCCTGCTGCACAACCAGCGGCACGATGAGGAAAAACGCCCCCACAAAAATGATGATGGCCAATGACAAAATGACCGTGGTTGCCCAGACACGGCTGAATTTCCACTTTTCAAGCTGATCGGCAACCGGATCCAGCAAATAGGCCAAGGCCATGCCCACGACAAACGGCAGCAAAATGCCGCGGAACACCCAAAGGCTGACGATGAAAACCGCCAGCAATAATAGCCAAGTTTTGATCTGGTTTTGCAGTAACATAAGGCGCGCAACCCTTGCGTGTCGTCTTGAGAGCCGTTATCAGCGCTGATACCGCCCCGCCCGGCGAGGAGCAACCGCTATAATACGGTCAAATCAATGTGGTGGGGACAAAACTTCAGCGAAGTGCGAAAGCCATGTCCAACGAACAACAAGTGCCACCAAACGGGCTATCATACAAGCAGGCAGGCGTGGATATTGACGCCGGCAATGCACTGGTGGAAGCAATCAAACCCGCCGTACGCTCGACGCGCCGCCCCGGCGCGGATGGCGAAATTGGTGGCTTTGGCGGGCTGTTCGACCTCAAGGCGGCCGGGTTCAAGGACCCGGTTCTGGTGGCCGCGAATGATGGTGTGGGTACCAAGCTGCGCATTGCCATCGAGACCGGCAAGCACGACACGATCGGCATCGACCTCGTCGCCATGTGTGTGAACGACATTATCGTACAGGGTGCCGAGCCGCTGTTCTTTCTCGATTATTTCGCTACCGGCAAGCTGGACGTGGCTGAGGGCAAGGCCATTGTTGAAGGCATTGCCGAGGGCTGCCGCCAATCCGGTTGTGCGCTAATCGGCGGCGAGACGGCAGAAATGCCCGGCATGTACCGGGAAGGCGATTATGATCTCGCCGGGTTTTGCGTTGGTGGTGCCGAGCGCGACCAGCTTCTGCCGCGCGGCGAGATGGCCGCGGGTGATGTGCTGGTAGCGATTGCTTCTTCCGGGCCGCATTCAAACGGCTATTCGCTGATCCGCAAGATCGTTGAGGTTTCCGGCGTGGCCTGGGATGCACCAGCGCCCTTTGCGCCCAAGCAAACCCTGGCCGAAGCCCTGCTGACCCCGACGCGGATTTATGTGAAGCCGCTTCTGGCCGCCCTGCGCGACGGGCTGGCGATAAGGGCCATGGCGCACATCACCGGCGGCGGCTTTATCGACAATATCCCGCGGGTATTACCCGAAGGGCTGGCCGCACATATCGATTTGACCAAGGTGGCTGTGCCGAAGGTTTTCGGCTGGCTGGCCCAGACCGGCGGCATGGATGCGCGCGAAATGCTCCGGACGTTTAATTGCGGTGTTGGCATGCTGGTGGCGGTCGCTCCCGAAGACGCTGACAAGCTGATCGCCCATTTGCAAAAATCCGGTGAACAGGCGGCGCAGGTCGGCGTGCTGACAGCGCGGGATGCGGATGCTGTGACATTTGAGGGTGCGCTGGCACTATGAGCGAGAAAAAGCGGGTTGCCGTGCTGATCTCCGGGCGTGGCTCGAACATGAGTGCACTGGTGGAAGCGGCGCGCGCTTCGGAATTTCCGGCCGAAATCGTCGGCGTCATCGCCAACAAGGCCAGCGCCGAGGGTCTGGTATTTGCCGGGCAGAACAATATCCCAACAGCCGTGTTCGCTCTAAAGGACTATGCCGACAAGGCTGCAGCCGATGCAGCGATTGACGGGCAATTGCGCGCCTGGGAGGTGGATATCGTCTGCCTTGCGGGGTTCATGCGGCTGCTGAGCGCAGAATTCTGCGCCAAGTGGGAGGGCAAGGCCCTCAATATTCATCCATCCCTGCTGCCGGCCTTCAAGGGGCTGGATACCCATGCGCGGGCGCTGGATGACGATGTATCCGAGCATGGCTGTACCGTGCATTTTGTGACCGCCGACATGGATGACGGGCCGATTATCGGCCAGGTCACAGTGCCGGTGGAATTTGGCGACACGCCGGGCCTGTTGGCCGCGCGCGTGCTGAAGGCGGAGCACAAGCTCTACCCCTGGGCATTAGCGCAAGTAGCGTCCGGCGCGATCCGCTTTGAGGACCTGCAGGACTAGAAGGGTTTCCGAACCCCCATAAGTCGTCGTCACTTGTTCTGGAAATACTCCAGGTTTTTACATCACCAGAATTGATAGCTGTCATCGCAAGAAACGGATCGACCGGGGCTTTTTCGCGGCCTAGTCTTTGGCCTTTCCTGGAGAGCAATGATGACGCTACGCGACTGGTTATGGGTGATTCTGCTGGGTGCCATCTGGGGCTGCTCGTTTCTGTTCAATGCGGTGCTGATCCGGGAACTGGGGCCGCTCTGGGTTTCGGCAGGCCGGGTTGGCGTTGGTGCGCTCGGGTGCTGGATGTTCGTCATCGTACTGGGCAAGAAGCCACCGCGCGAAAAGTCGATTTACGGGCATTTCCTGCTGCTAGGGATTCTCAGCTATACGATTCCGTTTGCGCTATACCCGCTCAGTCAGGCCCATCTGGCGTCCGGAGTGGCGGCGATCGTCAATGCGATGACGCCGATCATGACAGTGATCGTTTCGCAATTCTGGCGCGGTGGCGAAAAGGCCAGCTGGGCCAAATCCGCCGGGGTGCTGGCGGGATTTACCGGGGTTGCCATTCTCGCCTCGCCGGCGCTGGCTGCCGGGGGTACCTCGCAACTCTGGGCGATTGGTGCCTGCCTGCTGGCGACCGCCTGTTATGCGGTTTCCCTGAACTATGCGCGCAATTTCAAACAATATGACCCCTCGGTTCTCGCGGCATGCGCCATGACCGGCGCGACGATTGCCGCAGTGCCAGCCGCATTCTTGATGCATGGGGTGCCGCATCTGGTGACGGTTGAAGGCTGGGCAGCGCTGCTCGGCATTGGCCTGCTGGCGACAGCCTTTGCCTTCCAGATCATGTACCGTTTGCTGCCACGCATCGGGGCGACGAATTTTTCGGTGGTGACGTTTATCGCGCCGGTATCGGCGATCATCCTCGGGTTCACCCTGTTGGGGGAAACGGTGCAGCCAGTGCACATATTCGGCATGATCGGGATTTTTATCGGGCTGTTGCTGATCGACGGGCGAATCGTACGGCGCTGGCGGCGGGTGAAGATTTAACCCCCGGCAAACGTCGGAGGGTCTCCGTACGCGCGGTGTTAGCGGCTCCACCCCACCCGACCCGGCTTTGCCGGGCCACCCTCCCCATCAAGGGGAGGGAAAAAGAGAAGTATGCTTTTGCAAACACACCCTCATCCTGAGCTTGTCGAAGGATGGGCAGCAGGCTCGGTGTTGGAACCCTCGTGGTTCGACAGGCTCACCATGGGGGTTTTCGAGTTTTTGCAGTCGCTACATGCGTGTTCCGGCATACGCGTAAGCGCCACCGGATTTGAGGGCGCGTTGATAGGCGGGGCGCTGCCGGATGGTGTCGGCCCATTTGCGGATCGCCGCGCAATCTGCGCCGTAGGCGATACGGGCGGCGCCGGCTTCCACCGGGAAACTCATCATGATGTCGGCGGCGGTGAAGCGATCGCCGGCGAACCAGCCATTGCGCGCCAGTTCGGCCTGCCAATAGGCGATATGATCGGCGATCTGCGGGTCAAGAAGCTGGCCGGAGACGCCTTTGGCAATCAGGCTGGCGACGGGCCGGATGAAGAACGGGACTTTTTGCGGAATGGTCATGAACACCAGTTTCATCACCAGCAAAGGCATGGCCGAGCCTTCGGCATAGTGCAACCAATAGTCATAGTGCCGCCGCTCGGGCGTACCGGGTGCAGGACGCAAGAGATCGTCGGTGCCATAGGTATCGAGGAGATAATCGATAATCGCGCCGCTTTCCGCGACCACCAGATCATCATCGGTTATCACCGGCGACTTGCCCAGAGGATGCACCGCCTTGAGGCTCTGCGGGGCTTCCATATTGGGGCCGCGCTGATAATGCCTGATCTCGTAAGGCAGGTTCAGCTCCTCCAGCAGCCACAGAATGCGGTGGGCGCGGGAGTTTTCGAGATAATGAACGGTGAGCATGATGGCCTCCAGAGGGCGCATAGAAAAAGGCGGGCCGCAATGGACCCGCCTTTGAAACGTATGACAGCGCCTGATGGATCACCCCAAGGGGCAGATCCGGATGCCGGGGCTAGAGGCCGAGCTTGGCCTTGAGGATCTCGTTGACGGCCTGGGGATTGGCCTTGCCGCCGGAGGCCTTCATCACCTGACCGACAAACCAGCCGATCATGCTGGGCTTTTCAACGGCCTGGGCGACCTTGTCCGGATTGGCGGCGATGATCTCGTCGACGACCTTTTCAATCGCCCCGGTATCGGTGACCTGTTTCATGCCACGGCTTTCAACGATCTCGGCTGGATTGCCGCCCTCGGTCCAGACGATCTCGAACAGGTCCTTGGCGATCTTGCCGGAAATTTCGCCATTGGAAATCAGGTCGATGACGCCACCGAGCTGGTCGGGGCTTATGGGGCTGTCCTCAATGTTCAGGCCTTCCTTGGACAGGCGGCCGAACAATTCATTATTGACCCAGTTGACCGACAGCTTGCCATCGCGGCCCTTGGCCACGGCCTCAAAGAAATCAGCCTTGATCTGTTCAGTGACCAGAACCGAGGCGTCGTAATGGGTGATGCCGTATTCGGCGATCAGACGGGCCTGCTTTTCATCGGGTAGCTCGGGCAGATTGGCGGCCAGTTCGGCGATCAGGGCGTCGTCGAATTCGAGCGGCAGCAGATCGGGATCGGGGAAATAGCGGTAATCATGCGCTTCTTCCTTGGAGCGCATGGAACGGGTCTGGCCGGATTTAGGATCATAGAGCCGGGTTTCCTGATCTATGGAGCCGCCCTCTTCGAGTATGTCGATCTGGCGACGGGCCTCATATTCGATGGCCTGACCGGCAAAACGCATGGAATTGACGTTCTTGATCTCGCAGCGCGTGCCAAATTCACCGCCGGGCTTGCGCACGGAGACGTTGATATCAGCGCGCATGGAGCCCTGCTCCATATTGCCATCGCAAGTGCCGAGATAGCGCAGAATTGTCCGCAGCTTGGACAGGTAGGCTTTCGCCTCATCCGAGGAGCGCAGATCGGGCTTGGAAACAATTTCCATCAAGGCGACGCCGGAGCGGTTGAGGTCGACAAAGCTCATGTTCGGATGCTGATCGTGGATCGACTTGCCGGCATCCTGTTCCAGATGCAGACGCTCAATGCCGATTTCGACTTCGCCATCATCGCCCATATCGAGGAAAACCTTGCCCTCGCCGACAATGGGATCCTTGAACTGGGAAATCTGATAGCCTTGGGGCAAATCTGGATAGAAATAATTCTTGCGGTCGAAAAGCGAGCGCTTGTTAATCTGCGCCTTCAGCCCGAGGCCGGTGCGCACGGCCTGCCGCACGCATTGGGCATTGATGACCGGCAGCATGCCGGGCATGGCCGCATCGACGAAGGAAACATTGCTGTTGGGCGGCTGGCCGAATTCGGTCGATGAACCGGAAAACAGCTTTGATTCCGAGGTCACCTGGGCATGGACTTCCAGGCCGATAACCATTTCCCAATCGCCGGTCGCCCCTTTGATGAAGTATTTGGGGTTCGGCGTGCGCGTATCAACAAGTGTCATATTCTGATCATTCCTGCATCCCGCAGTGCTGCGGGTTCGAGAGCTTTGAAGCGGCGGGCTTTTTCTATCGCATCACCCCGGCAGGCGCAAACTTTTCGCCATGCCGAGAGCGGGCTTTATGGCAATGCCGCGAGAGTGCCCCTGCTCCCCACCACAACCGGATGGCTGACGGGCAAATGCCGGCAATATCCGCGTTGTGGATTTATTCGTCGCCGATGGGACCGCGGAACGGGCGGAGCTGCTTTTCCAGCCGCACGCTCATATAGGGTTTGTGGGCACCGCGGCCATCCAGTTTCATGGCGAGGATGTGGTAGCCCTGATTTTCGTAGAATTTCACCGCCTGCACATGATCGGCGGGGGTTTCAAGCTGGGCAACCGCATGACCTTCAAGCTCGAAAATGCTTTCCATGCGCTTGAGCAACAGGCCGCCAATGCCCTGCCCCTGCAAATGCGGCGTGACAAACAGATAGGGCACATAGGCCTTGCCCCGCTGACGCGAGCACCAGCCGAGCACTTCGCCGCGCGATTCGGCGACGATGACGTCCTGAATCCGGTCCTGACAATAACCGGCCAGCTGGTTCATCAGCGATTCACGCGAGCTGTCGCGTTCACGGTAAAGCGGCAGGATGCTTTGTTCCCAGGCGACGAAACCAAGAGCCGCGAGATCCATGGCCTCACTGGGATCGGCATGACGAATGGTTGGAAAGTAAGACATTTGGCCCCTCAGGATTTGTGCCGCGCCGCGATGATACCCTTTTCGTAATTCACATTCCAGTTGATCAGCGTGCGCCAGATCAACTCTGCCTGGTCTTCATCCAGATGCAGCGAATCCGCCTGGTTGCGCACCTTTTTGATGATCGCCTCAATCCGCTCGGGCACGAATGCCTCATGCGGATCGTTTTTGAGTTCCGCCATTCTCGTCACGTAAGTATGCCGCTCGGCGAAGAGGGAAACAAGTGCCGCATCAATGCGGTCGAGTTCTTTGCGGACATCGTCTTTATCGACGCATTCTACGGGCGGTTTTATGGCGGTCACGGGCAGTCTCTCGTTTACAGGCTCAAGTGATCTTATGCGGCAAGATTGCATTGCGCTACCGCCGATTCAACACAACATGCGCCCGGCTTGCATTTTGCCCACAATGAGGTTGGGTTTATCCCCGCTGACGGCGGTTGTGCCAGCGGCGGGCGGCGACAAATGCCCAGATCAGCTCGACAACACCAAAGGGCCAGGCCCCCTGCATAAAGCCATAGGCGGATGCCAGCAGGCAGGCTGCACTAAAGCCGAGCACATACCAGTGACTGCGGTTTTCCAGCGCATAAGTGATCAGCATGGCAGCGACGGCGATGAAACCAAAAAGCGTCAAGGCATCCATGCCGGGCTCCGTTCACATCAGCCGTTGAGTTTTTCGACCATATATTCCCATTCGGCGGCGACGCTGGGCTTGGCGCGGCGGGTGCCGGCCTGACGATACCAGTAATCGGCATTGCCGAGATCGGCCTCGATCCAGTGGACGAGCGCATGCACCCAGTCGAAGGGCTGATGCCCCTCGCCGGAAACGCAGATATCATGGGCCTGTTGCCATTCCGGACCGGCGCGCAACTCGCCTTTTTTCAACCACCACAGCGCCTGCAGCGGCTTGGACAGGTCGGCAGGCGGGTCACGGCGGTCGAAATTCCAGACGGGATCGATTTCGGTCATGACCACCATTTCTCCGGGGTGAAGTCCATGCCGGCCGACCGTTCGATGACGCGGGCGGCAGCGAACAGGGTTTCCTCATCAAAAGGCTTGCCGATGAGCTGTAGCCCCAGGGGTAGGCCCTGCCCGTCCTTGCCCGCCGGCACGGCAATGCCCGGCAGGCCCGCCATGTTGACGGTGACGGTGAAGATGTCGTTGAGGTACATTTTGACCGGATCGGCGGCCATTTCCTGATCGGCAATCCCGAAAGCGGCGGACGGGGTGGCCGGGGTCAGGATGGCATCGACGCCATCGGCGAAGACGGTTTCAAAATCGCGCTTGATCAGGGTCCGGACCTTCTGGGCGCGGACATAATAGGCGTCGTAATAACCGGCGGAGAGCACATAGGTGCCGATCATGACGCGGCGCTTGACCTCGCGGCCGAAACCTTCGGCGCGGGTTTGCTCATACATGTCGGTAATGTCCTTGCCGGGGACGCGCAGGCCATATTTGACACCGTCATAACGGGCAAGGTTGGACGAGGCTTCGGCGGGGGCGACAATGTAATAAGCGGGCAGCGCATATTTGGTGTGCGGCAGGGAAATGTCGCGCACAGTCGCGCCTTCCGCCTTGAGCCATTCAAGGCCATCGCGCCAGAGCTTTTCAATGTCCTCGGGCATGCCATCCATATGGTATTCCTTGGGCACGCCGATGACGAGACCCTTGACGCCGCGCTCGACGGCGGCGGCGAAATCGGGGACAGCCATTTCAACGCTGGTGGAATCCTTGGCGTCAAATCCAGCCATGGAGGTCAGCATGATGGCGCTGTCTTCAACAGTACGGGCGATGGGCCCGGCCTGATCAAGCGAAGAGGCAAAGGCGACGACGCCCCAGCGCGAGCAGCGGCCATAGGTCGGCTTGATACCGACCGTGCCGGTGAAGGCGGCGGGCTGGCGGATGGAACCGCCGGTATCGGTGGCGGTGGCACCAGCGCAGAGCCAAGCGGATACGGCGGCAGCCGAACCGCCCGAGGAACCGCCGGGCACCAGATCCTTGTTGCTGCCCTTGGCGCGCCATGGATTGATGACCGGGCCGTAATAGGAGGTCTCGTTGGACGAGCCCATGGCGAATTCGTCCATGTTGAGCTTGCCCAGCATGACCGCGCCATCATTCCACAGGTTCTGGGTGACCGAAGATTCATATTCCGGCTTGAAGCCGTCGAGAATGTGGCTGGCCGCCTGGGTGTGCACGTGTTTGGTGGCGAACAGGTCCTTGATGCCGAGAGGCACGCCTTCGAGCGCGCCGCCTTCGCCGCGGACGAGTTTTTCGTCACTGGCTTTGGCCATGGCTTGCGCCTTGTCTGCCGTGATGGCGACATAGGCATTCAGCTTGGGATTGGCGGCCGCAATCGCATCGAGGTAGCCATTGGTGACCTCAAGCGCTGTGAAGTCTTTTTTCTTCAGCCCGTCGCGGGTGGCCGCGAGGCTCAGTTTTGTCAGATCGGTCAACGGGCAACTCTTTCAGATTGTCGCAAACGTAATGGTTTTTAAGGCTCTGTCTGTCCCGGCAAGACGGGTGACAGGGCAAAATGTCATGCGGTTTGGGCCGCCTGGGTCAGATGACGTTCAAAAAAGGCGGAATGGCCACTATCGGGATAGTCCAGCACTGCGCCGCATTTGGTGAAGCCGCGACGCTCATACAAGCGCCAGGCACCGGCAAAGCCCTCGCCAACCCCGGTTTCAAGCACCAGATGGTTGAGACCCTGTTTTTCAGCCTCGGTCATGATCGCCTCAAGCAAGGCGGCACCGACGCGCTGGCCGCGCACTTCCTGCAGCGTGTACATGCGCTTGACCTCGCCCAGCGCCGCATCATGACGCTTGAGGGCACCAATACCAACAGCCTTGCCTGCACTGTCGCGGGCGACAAAGACAGTGGTATCCGCCCCGGCCATTTGTTCGACGGTCATCTTGAACTGGAACTCGAGAGGCGACAGCGGCAGCAAATGGACGTTCAGCCCTTCAACCAGAAGGCGCACATCATCCTGCAACGGAGTTTCAATGGCGATGGTGACGGACATTGCGGTCTACTCCACGACCTTCGGGACCATGAAGAAATTGTCTTCGCTCAGCGGCGCATTGGCGACGATCTGGTCGGCATGGCCGCCAGCGGTCACCTTGTCTTCGCGCAAGCGCAACGCCATCGGCATGACCGAGGTCATGGGCTCCACACCCTCGACATCGACTTCGTCGAGCTGTTCGACAAAGCCCAGAATGGTGTTGATTTCGCCTTCGAGCGCCGCCACTTCATTGTCGCCGACGCGAATGCGCGCCAGACGGCCAATCCGTTTTACGATATCGGCATCAACCGACATGGGCTTTTCTCCTGCATTTGCGGGGATTCATCTGTTATTGCCCTGCTTGTAGCAATGCCTGATAGGCGCTTGCAACACTCAAGCGCGTGTCGGGCCTGACGCTGGGGACACTGCGCGGCTTGTTATCAGGCTTCGACCGACATGCCGGGCTCCAGAACCTGCAGCGCGCAGCCATCGCAGATTTCGGCCAGAGCCTGGAATTCCCGTTCGCCAAGGCCTTCTGTGGCAATGGCAATCAGTTTGGGACGGGCGCTCAGCATCAGGGCGCGCGCACCACTGTTGATGGATTTCGGCGGACCGTAGAGCACGGCGACGGCATTGTCGGCAAAATGCCCCCAGGCCGTCTGATCGCTCGGTGCAATAATTACCGGACCCTCCTGAGGCTCGTCGATAAACAGCGCCTCCCCCGAAATGGTATAAAGCGCGGCGATTTGTTCGGCGGGGATATCGATCATGCGGCCGGGACGGCGCGGCCGCCAGTTTTCGATATCCAGATAGGGAAATTCGACCAGACCATCGCGCAGATCAATGCGGTGATCGGCACCGGCTGAGAGTTCGCGTTGATCCACGCCTTCAGGCGCATGGACAATATCGGTGACGAAGATGACGCCGCCGATATAAAGCCGGAATGTGCTGCCGCCGAACCAGGTGATTTTCATGCCAAACTCCCACGCCTACCCGTCAGATAGGCGCAAAAGCGCGTGACGGCAACACATGCCCCTGTTAATGGCTTAAGCCATGAGCGAAATCGATACCAATAACCCACTGACTGACTTGCCGCCTGTGGGCAAGCTTTTGGGGCTGGATCTGGGCACCAAGACCATTGGTGTAGCGATTTCTGATTCTCTGCGCATGAGCGCAACACCCCTCACCACCATAAGACGCACCAAATTTACACAAGACGCCGAGGCGCTCGACAAGTTGATTGCCGAGAACAAGGCCATCGGCATTGTGCTGGGGCTGCCGCTCAATATGGATGGGTCGGAAGGACCACGGGTGCAATCGACCCGCGCCTTTGCCCGCAACCTTGCCGCGCGCGTTAGCCTGCCCATCGTGTTCTGGGATGAACGGCTCTCGACCAGCGCTGTAACCCGCACCCTGATTGAAGCCGATGTATCCCGGGCCAAACGGGCGCAGGTTGTCGACAAGCTCGCCGCCAGTTACATCCTGCAAGGGGCGCTGGAACGGCTGCGCCGGGGGTGAGCCAAGTGACCGTAATTCAACAAAATAATGCAGCAGGACCTTGTGAGTGGGCCACAGCTGCGATAGACCGCCCCAACCGGTGAAGGACGAAACCACGATGGCGCGCAGCAAGCCGCAAAAATCGTCAGGCAACCCGGCTGGCCCTGCCAGCAGCGTGACACCATTCAAACATCGACATCTATTGGGCATTGCCCAACTCAATCAGCTCGAAATTGTCGACCTGCTCGACCGGGCCGAGGCGATGATCCCGATTTCGCGTCAACCGCGCAAAATCCTGCCGACCCTGACCGGCAAGACCCAGATCAATCTGTTCTTCGAGAATTCGACCCGGACACAGGCCAGTTTCGAGATTGCCGGCAAGCGGCTCGGTGCGCTTGTGGTCAATATGTCGGTCAAAACCTCATCTGTTGCCAAGGGCGAGACATTGGTCGATACGGCCACGACGCTGAATGCGATGCAGCCGGATGTGATCATCGTGCGCCATTCGGCGGCGGGGGCCGTCGAGCTATTGTCGCAAAAAGTGGGTTGTTCGGTGGTCAATGCTGGCGACGGCGCGCACGAACACCCCACACAGGCCTTGCTCGACGCGCTAACCATCCGCAAGCACAAACAGCGCCTTTCGGGGCTGACCGTAGCGATTTGCGGCGATATCGCCAATTCGCGCGTCGCCCGTTCCAACCTGATGCTGCTCAATGCGATGAATGTGCGCACCCGGGTGATCGCCCCGACAACGCTACTGCCCAAGGGCATCGAGAATATCGCGGCGGAAGTGTTCACTGACATGCGCGAAGGACTTGAAGGTGCCGATGTGGTGATGATGCTGCGCTTGCAGCATGAACGCGCCTCGGGACGCATGATCCCCTCGCCGCGCGAATATTACCACTTTTACGGGCTCGACGCGGAAAAGCTGGCCTATGCCAAGCCCGATGCGCTGGTCATGCATCCCGGCCCGATGAACCGGGGCGTGGAAATTGATCCCGCCATTGCTGACGGGGCCCAATCGGTGATCAATGAACAGGTGGAAATGGGGGTTGCCGTGCGCATGGCAGTGCTCGACGCATTAATTGCCGATCAGCCGCAGGTGAGCGCATGACCCGCCCGTTACTGATTGAAAATGCCCGTATCATGGACCCGGCGACGGAGACATTTATCAATGGTGCGCTGCTGGCCGAGGATGGCCAGATCAGCGCCATCCATGAAGGCGCTGCACCCGGCGCGCCCGAGAGTGCAGAGCGGATTGATGCCAGCGGGCTGATATTGGCACCGGGGCTGATCGACATGCGGGTATTTACCGGCGAACCGGGCCATGAATACCGCGAAACCCTGGCCAGCGCGGCAGCAGCAGCGGCAGCCGGTGGGGTAACCAGTTTTGTGTGCATGCCGGACACGATGCCGGTAATCGACGATAGCGCATTGGTGGATTTCATCATCCGCCGGGCGGCATCGGCCAATGGGGTGCATGTCTTGCCGGCGGCGGCGATGACCAAGAGCCTTGCGGGCGAAGAGATCACCGAATTCGGCCTGCTCAAGGAGGCTGGTGCCGTCTGCTTTACCGACGGGCGCAAGTCTGTGGGCTCCACCGCCCTGTTGCGGGCAGCCTTTACCTATGCCGCCAATTTCGACATGCCGATCATGAATCACTTGCAGGATGCAGGGCTTGCCGGACACGGCGTGATGCATGAGGGGCTGATGGCCACCGGGCTTGGCCTTAAAAGCATTCCGCCGGAAGCGGAGACAATTCCGCTGGAGCGGGACCTGCAACTGGCCGCGCTGACCGGGGTCCGTTACCACGCCGCACAGCTTTCCTCTGCCGGATCGGTGGCGATCATGGCGCGGCACCGCAAGTTGAGCACACGGCTGTCCTGCGGGGTGTCGATCAACAACCTGTCGCTCAATGAGAACGATATCGGCTCCTATCGCACCTTTTTCAAACTGTCGCCGCCGCTGAGGAGCGAGGACGATCGGCAGGCGCTGATCCAGGGCTTGAAGGCGCGCACCATTGATGTGATCCATTCGGGCCATGATCCGCAGGATGTCGAGGTCAAGCGGCGGCCGTTCGCCGAAGCCGGTGATGGTGCCATCGGGCTGGAGACATTATTGTCGGCCGCCTTGCGGCTGGTGCATTCGGGCGATGTCGACCTGATGACGATTTTCCGTGCACTAACGATACGCCCGGCCGAAATTCTGGGGCTTTCGACGGGGCGCATTGCTGTAGGCGCACCCGCAGACATGATTCTGGTCGATCAGGACTACCCCTGGGTTGTGAAGGAAAGCGATCTCAAATCGCGCTCGCGCAATACCAGTTTCGAGAATGCCCGGTTTACCGGTAAGGTGATGCGCACCTTTGTGGGCGGCACCGAAATTTACCGCCATCATGAGGACGGCCAATGACCACTGAGATGATTATCGCTGTCGTGTTCGGCTATCTGCTCGGATCGATTCCCTTCGGGCTGTTGCTGACACGCATGGCCGGGCTTGGCGACATTCGCAATGTCGGCTCGGGCAATATCGGGGCAACCAATGTGTTGCGGACCGGCAATAAGGGGCTGGCGGCGGGCACGCTGCTGCTCGATTGCGCCAAGGCGGCAGCGGCCGTTTTGGTCGTCCGCTATTTCGTGCCCTACCCGCCGCTCGCCTATTCGCTGGCCGGCATGGCCGCTTTCGTTGGCCATATCTTTCCGGTCTGGCTGGGGTTCAAGGGCGGCAAGGGTGTTGCCACCTATATCGGGGCACTGCTCGGCATCAACTGGATGGTGGGACTGATTTTCTGCGCCGTGTGGCTGTTCATTGCGGCAACCCGGCGGGTGTCGTCCCTCGCGGCGCTGACGGCGGCGGCAACGGCCCCGATTTTTGCCTATGTGATTTCCGGGCCGCATCTGGCGGCAGGCACGGCGGCAATGACGCTGCTGCTGTTCTTCACCCATCGCGCCAATATCGGCAGGTTGCTGAGAGACACCGAACCCAAGATCGGTGCCGACAAGAGCGCCAAATAGAACAATGACGCGCGGGGGGAACAAGGTTTTGACTGAACTTTCCCCCGAACAGCGCCGCGACTGGCTGCGGCTGATCCGCACCGAAAATGTTGGCCCGGTCACCTTCCGCCGCTTGCTGAACCGGTTTGGCTCGGCAGCAGCGGCACTGGACAACCTGCCCCGGCTCAGCCAGATGGGCGGCCGCAGCGCGCCCCTCACCCCGCCTTCCCTCACCCGGATTGAAGACGAAATTGCTACGACCGAACAGCTCGGCGGGCGGTTCGTTGCCATGGGCGAGACTGGATATCCGGATTTGCTGAACTATATAGCAGGAGCGCCGCCGCTGCTGATGATCAAGGGCGGGCGCAATCTCAACTGGGATAGGTCCGTGGGCATTGTGGGTGCCCGCAATGCCTCGGCAGCAGGCCAGCGCATGACCAAAATTGTCGCCGGCGAGCTCGGGGATGCAGGCTATACCGTAATTTCAGGGCTGGCGCGCGGCATTGATGCGGCCGCCCACAAGGCCAGCCTTGCCACCGGGACGGTTGCCGTACTGGCCGGAGGGCTGGACCGTATTTATCCGGACGAAAACGTGCCGCTGGCCGAGGCGATTGTCGATCATGGCGGGGCGCTGGTCAGCGAAATGCCGCTCGGCTGGGAACCACGGGCCCGCGACTTCCCCCGCCGCAACCGGCTGGTATCGGGGTTGTCGCTGGGGGTTGTGGTCATAGAGGCGGCCAAGCGCAGCGGCTCGCTGATTACTGCCCGGCTGGCACTGGAACAGAACCGCGAGGTGTTCGCCGTGCCCGGCTCGCCGCTCGACCCGCGTTCGGAGGGGGCGAACAGCCTCATACAGCAGGGTGCCATGCTGATTACCGGGGCCGCAGACATTATCGAGACCCTCAGACACGCCGATCCGTCGCAAAAAGTGTTGTTCGAGGATGATGAAATGGGTGAATTTGCCTTTGACGGGATGGAGGGCGACGCTGAAGATATGCCGGCACCCGATGCCCGTATGCGGCTGATGGCCGCCCTCAGTGTGACGCCGGTGCCGGTGGATGCACTGATCCAGCAGACCGGGCTGAGCGCGGGCGCGGTGCAGATCATATTGCTGGAATTTGACCTTGCGGGGCGGCTGGAATGGGGTAGCGGGCAATTGGTCTCGCTGAGGCAATAACCGGGTTTTGTTGCTCGCCCGATTGACACAGGCGGGTGTAGTCACCATTTTGCGCAACCATTGATCCGGCCCTGCTCCCGTTCGGCAGCGCTGATTCTACATGCCGATTTTCGGCGTGCATAAGTTCTTCGGAGTATTTTTGGCATGAAAGTCGTCATCGTTGAAAGTCCGGCCAAGGCCAAGACAATCAACAAGTATCTGGGCAATGACTATGAGGTCTATGCCAGTTTCGGTCACGTTCGCGATCTGCCCTCGAAAGATGGTTCGGTGCGGCCGGACGAAGACTTTGCCATGTCCTGGGAAGTTGATGCCGCGTCGAAAAAACGCCTCGCAGAAATTTCCAGCGCCGTCAAAAATGCCGATGAAATCATTCTCGCGACCGATCCGGATCGGGAAGGGGAAGCTATTTCCTGGCATGTTCTCGACGTTTTGAACGCCAAGAAGCTGATCAAGGACAAGCCGGTCAAGCGCGTGGTGTTCAACGCCATCACCAAGAATGCGGTGACCGAGGCGATGCTGCATCCCCGCGATATCGACGGGCCGCTGGTCGATGCCTATCTGGCGCGCCGGGCCCTCGATTATCTCGTCGGGTTCACCCTGTCGCCGATCCTGTGGCGCAAGCTGCCGGGCTCCCGCTCGGCTGGGCGAGTGCAATCCGTCACCTTGCGGCTGGTCTGTGACCGGGAAACCGAGATCGAACGGTTCAAGCCGCAGGAATACTGGAGCGTGCTGGCGACCCTGATCGAAAAGGGCAAGCCCTTCGAGACGCGGCTCTATTCGGTTGACGGCAAGAAGACCGACAAGCTCGACATTGCCGATGGTGATGAAGCGGCCAAGCTGAAACAGGCGATCGAGGCGGGGAAATTCAAGGTTTCCAGCGTCGACAAGAAACCAACCAAGCGCAACCCCTATGCGCCATTCACCACCTCGACCCTGCAGCAGGATGCCTCGAGCCGTCTCGGGTTCTCGCCCTCGCGGACGATGCAGATTGCCCAGCGATTGTATGAAGACGGGCGCATCACCTATATGCGTACCGATGGCGTGCAGATGGCACCTGAAGGCATTGCCATGGCGCGGGACGCGATTGTTGCCGTGGCTGGTGCCGAATATCTGCCGGAAAAGCCGCGCATCTACCAGACCAAGGCCAAGAATGCGCAAGAGGCGCATGAGGCCATCCGCCCGACCGACATGATGGTGCATCCGGACAAGCTCAAGATCGATGCCGACCAGCTCAAGCTTTACGGGCTGATCTGGCGCCGGACCTTGGCCAGCCAGATGAAGGCCGCCGAGATTGAGCGGACGACGGCGGATATTGCGGTCGAAACCACGGGCCGCGACATCGTGCTGCGCGCGGTGGGTTCGGTTGTGACTTTTCCGGGCTTTTTGACGCTTTATGGCGTTGAAGCGGCGACGGACAAGGATGGCAAGGACGAAGACAGCCGCGAATTGCCGCCGATCAATATCGGTGACACGCCGGGTCTTGAGAAATGCGATATCGAACAGCATTTCACCCAGCCCCCGGCCCGCTTTACCGAAGCCAGCCTGATCAAGAAAATGGAAGAGCTCGGCATTGGCCGGCCCTCAACCTACGCGGCGACGATTTCCGTCTTGCAGGACCGCGATTATGTGCGGCTGGAAAAGCGCGCCCTGATCCCCGAAGATCGCGGGCGTCTGGTGACGGCCTTCCTTGAAAGCTTTTTCACCAAATATGTCGAGTTCGGCTTTACCGCCGGGCTGGAAGCGAAACTCGATCAGGTCTCTGCGGGCGAGATTGCCTATAAGGATGTGCTGCGGGATTTCTGGGAAGATTTCTCCACCCATACGGCAGAAATCAAGGACTTGCGGGTTTCCGAGGTTCTTGATGCCCTCAACGATATGCTCGGGCATCACATCTTCCCGGCGAAGGAAGACGGGTCTGACCCAAGGCTTTGCCCGACCTGTGGCGAGGGACAATTATCGCTCAAACTGGGCAAATATGGTGCCTTTATCGGCTGCTCGAACTATCCCGAATGCCGCCATACGGCGCAATTGGCCGATAGCGCGACCGGGCAATCGGAAGCCACCGCAGGCGATAGCGAAATCGGCGCGGATCCTGAAACCGGCGAGATGATTTTCCTCAAGACCGGGCGTTTTGGGCCCTATCTGCAATTGGGTGATGGCAAGGAAGCCAAGCGCGCCAGCCTGCCCAAGGGTTGGGAACCTGCCTCAATCGACATGGAAAAGGCGCTGAAATTGTTAGCGCTGCCCCGCGAAGTCGGTGCGCATCCCGAAACCGGGACGGCGATTACGGCCGGGATTGGCCGTTATGGTCCGTTCGTTTTGCATGACGGCAAATATGCCAATCTGCCGGATGTGGAAGAAGTGTTCACCGTCGGGCTGAACCGCGCCGTTGACCTGTTGGCAGCCAAGGCGGCCGGTGGCGGTCGTCGTGGCTCAACACCGGCGGTAGTGAAAGCTCTTGGCGATCATCCGGATGGCGGGGCGATTACCGTACGTGACGGGCGCTATGGCCCTTATGTCAATTACGCCAAGATCAACGCGACCCTGCCCAAGGACATGAAGCCCGAGGACGTGACACTTGAGCAGGCGCTTGAGCTGATTGCGGCCAAGGGCGGCAAGACCAAGACAAAAGCAAAGCCGAAAGCCAAGGCAAAAGCCAAACCCAAAGCTGCAGCAAAGCCCAAAGCTGCTGCTAAACCAAAGGCCACCAAGGCCAAAAAGGCGAGTGCCTGAGAATGGTGAATGGCCCGACCTCCAGTTAAATCCAGTGGTAGACCGGCACCCCGGCGCAACCATGTGAGCAAATCGCGTCAGGTTGCGCCCGGAGCCTTGCCCAGCCGCGAGGACATTCTGGATGCGCTGGCCAATGAACCCAGCGTCAAGGGCAAGCGCGATCTGGCGCGGGTATTTGGCGTGCGCGGTGATATGCGCACCCCGTTCAAGCTCTTGCTGCGGGATATGGAAAACGAGGGGCTGATTGCCCGCTCACGCAAGACCTTGCGCCGGGCGGCGGAACTGCCCTCGGTCACTGTTCTTGAAATTCCTACCGAAGCCGATCCCGAAGCCATGATCGCCTTTCCAGCCAGCTGGAACGAGGCGGAAGATGGCCCGAGACCGCTGGTCAATATCGAGACCCCCAAGAATGCACGGGTGGCCCCGGCCCCCGGCGACCGCATTCTGGCGCGCATTACCCGCGATGACGCCATGCCGCCGCGCTATACCGGCCAGGCGATGAAAATCCTCGACAAGCCCCGGCGCGGGCATATCGGGATTGTGCGCATGGACGATGATGGCGCGCGCTTGGTGCCTGTTGATCGCAAGCAGAAGGAAATGCGCATTCCGCAGGGAGACCTGGGTGACGCCAAGGATGGCGACCTGGTTGAAGTGGATGTGACGCTTTCCGGCCGGCTGATGCTGCCACGGGCCAAGGTGACCAATGTCATTGGCAACCCGGCCAGCGAAGGCGCGGTGTCGATGATCGCCCTGCATAATCTGGAAATTCCCTACCGCTTTCCTGAATCGGTGATTGCCGAGAGCGAAGCGGTGACGGAAGCGGGGCTCAAGGGCCGCGAAGACTGGCGCGACATGCCATTCGTCACCATCGATCCAGCGTCCGCCAAGGATCATGATGATGCGATCTATGCAGAGGCCGATACCGATCCGAAAAATATTGGCGGCCATGTGGTTTATGTGGCGATTGCCGATGTGGCGGCCTATGTCCGGCCGGGCTCGGCGCTTGACAAGGAAGCCTATCTGCGCGGCAATTCGGTGTATTTTCCCGACCGGGTTGTGCCCATGCTACCGGAGCGGATTTCCAATGACCTCTGCTCGCTGCGTGAGGGCGAGAACCGCCCTTCCATGGCCGTTCGCATGGTTTTCGGTTCTGACGGGCGCAAACGCGACCACAGTTTTCACCGGGTAACCATACGTTCGGCTGCCAAACTGGCCTATGAACAGGCACAGGCTGCGATGGACGGCAAGCCGGATGATGTCACAGCGCCACTGGTTACACCGATCCTGACCCCGCTCTGGGCCGCCTATGGTGCCATGGCGGCGGCACGCGACAAGCGCGGACCGCTCGATCTGGACCTGCCTGAGCGCAAGATTATCCTGAATGAGGATGGCACGGTGCAGCGCGTGCATGTGCCGCCCCGGCTGGAGGCGCATCGCCTGATCGAGGAAATGATGATCGCGGCCAATGTGTGTGCCGCGGAAACGCTGGAACGCCAGCATATGCCCCTGCTCTATCGGGTGCATGATGTGCCCGGCCGCGAAAAGCTGATTGCGCTTCGGGATTTTCTCTCGTCACTGAAAATGTCGTTTTCAAAATCGGATGCGGTGCGCCCGACCCATTTCAACGAAGTGCTGCGCAAGGCCAAGGACAGCAACAAGTCCGAGCAGGTTTCTGAAATGGTATTGCGCTCGCAGGCGCAGGCGGAATATTCGGCGGAGAATTTCGGCCATTTCGGGCTTAATCTTGATCGCTATGCCCATTTCACCTCGCCGATCCGGCGCTATGCCGATCTGATCGTGCATCGGGCGCTGATCACCGCGCTGAAACTGGGCAAGGACGGCTCCAATCCGGAGGATGCCGCCGGTCTGCCGGGCATTGCCCAACATATTTCGACCACCGAGCGCCGGGCCATGCTGGCGGAACGTGAAACCAATGACCGTTTGCTGGCCCAATATATGGCTGGGCATATGGGGGCGACATTCGAGGGGCGCATTTCCGGGGTAACCCGCTCGGGCCTGTTCGTGCGCCTCAGCGATACAGGTGCTGACGGTTTCATCCCGGCTTCCACCCTTGGCAGCGACTATTACCGCTATGTCGAGGAACAGCAGGCGATGATCGGTGAACGCACCGGCGAACGCTTCCAATTGGGTGAGAATGTAACGGTGCGTCTATTGGAAGCAGCGCCCGTGGCTGGCGCTTTGCGCTTCGAGCTACTATCTGAGGGGGAACGGGTTACCCCGCCGGGGGGACGCGGTGGCAAACGACCGTCATCTTTCCCCCGTGGCAAGCGCAGAAAGAAATAGCTCATGTCCGTGACTGTTAAAACCGCTATTGACCATCGTCCTGTTTGGCCCGCGCTGGTGCGCGGCATGGCCTGCAAATGCCCCAATTGCGGCGAAGGCAAGCTGTTTCGCGCCTATCTCAAGGTCTCCGACAGCTGCGATAGCTGCGGTGAGGTTTTCACCTATCACCGGGCCGACGACCTGCCGCCCTATATTGCCATTCTGATTGTGGGGCATGTGCTCGTGGGGCTGATGCTGCATCTCGAGATGAGCTGGACGATCAACCCGATGACCTATCTGGTGATATTGGTACCGCTGGCGATTGTGATGCCGCTGGCCATGCTGCCCTCGATCAAGGGAGCTGTGGTGGCTTTGCAATGGGCAATGCGCATGCATGGATTTGATCCGGCCAACCGCAAAGCTGAATAAGCCGGCACGCCAAGAGCATTGCTTGACTTTTGAACGCAAATCACTAGTTTGCGCCCAACTCATTCAAAGCGCCGCGCCTTTGTCCGCGCGGCTTACTGTTTCAGGATTTGAAAATGGCCAAGGCTAACACTGTCAAAATCAAGCTCGTATCCACTGCTGATACCGGCTTCTTCTACGTGACCAAGAAAAACTCACGTACCATGACTGAAAAGATGGCGATGAAGAAGTACGACCCCGTTGTGCGCAAGCATGTTGAATTCAAGGAAGCCAAGATCAAATAGATCGGGCTTTTCGGCGCGGGCTGGCGATTGCATCGTTTCAGCCCCGCTGAACCTTCAAGAATACAAAAACCCCGCCTCTTTCGAGGCGGGGTTTTTGTTTTGAGAGTGGCTGGCCCGGAACGGCATGTCGAAGAGGCCACTCTATCCGAAACCGGACCAGCCCCCTACGGACCCAGGAGTTGCGGCGGACCTGAGTGAAACCGTAGGGTTTGTCGTCAAAGGGCACTTTGAATGAGCGCCGCTTTTGTTGAGCCGAACCTACTCATACCAGTTGAGAACGCAAGCAATTCTGACGTTGCTCACGGTCATTTTGGCATTAATGATAAAGCGTTAAGCTTACCTGCTAACGACGTTCATCAGCAAAGCGTTGTAAGTTCGCTGATTGGAAGAGCGCCTGGTACCTATCAACTTTTGACGTCAAAACCTGGCTTCAGGTTTTTACTTTGTCGCGTTTCCGAACCGAATAAGTGGTGTCCACTTATTCTGGAAACACTCTAGGCCGCGTCGAAAACAACGCGGTTCCGCCCCTGCGCCTTGGCGGCATAAAGGGCGATATCGGCGCGCTTGAGCATGGTCTCGGGCACGTCGGTGTGACTTTCATTCAAGGCAACACCGACGCTGACCGTGACCGGCAGCGGCCGCTGTGTGCCCGCAACGAAAGGCGAATCGGCGACGGCCTGACGCACCCGCTCGGCGATATTCTGCGCCTGCGCATAATCGGTATCGGGCATCAGCACGACAAATTCCTCACCGCCAAAACGGCAGGCTAGATCAACACCGCGGATATTGCGCTGCAACCGGGCGGCGAATTCACGCAAGACCTCATCGCCGGCATTATGGCCATGGGTGTCGTTGACGGCTTTGAAATAGTCGATATCGAGCATCATCACCGCCATGTCGCGTTCCTGCTCCTGTGCTTTTTGCAGCATCAGGGCGAGATGGCGATCAAAGTAGCGGCGGTTATAAAGGCCTGTCAGTTCGTCGACGACAGCCATCTGCATGGTGGCCGTCACGCTCTGGCGCAATTCCATGGCGTAGCGCTGACGCCGGATCTGGGTGCGGACACGGGCGGCGAGTTCATGGCGCTCGACCGGGCGCATGATGAAATCATTGACGCCCAGTTCGAGCCCGCGCACGACCTGCGGCCTGTCGGATTCCTCGGCGACGAGAATGATCGGCAATTGGCGGGCACCCTCAACGGTGCGCAATTGCGAACAGACGCGCAAGGGATCGAAATCCCCCAGCGCCATGCTGACCAGCGCCAGATCATAGGATTTTTCCGCGATCTGCAGCACGGCATCAGCCGGATTGGTCAGCACATCGACGCTATGCGTTCCGGCCAGATTTTCCTGCAGGCGCTGGGCGTGCCGGGCATCGCTGTCGATAATGAGGATATTGCCGCCATCGGCGCTGATGGTTTCCATCATGCGCATCGAATCCTCGATCGCAAGCTGCTGGCCGGTCATGGCGCGCGAGCGCAACTCGTCGGTCAACGCCTTGAGGCGGACGAGGCTTTTGACGCGCGCCATCAGCTGCACGTCATCGACGGGCTTGCAAAGGAAGTCGTCGGCGCCGCTTTCCAGCCCCTTCACCCGATCTGACGGCTGATCCAGCGCTGTGACCATGACGACGGGAATATGATAGGTAAGCGGGCTCGACTTGAGCCGGCGGCAGACTTCAAACCCATCCATTTCGGGCATCATGACATCGAGCAAAACCAGATCGATGCCACCTGCCTCGCAGATAACCAGGGCCTCGGCCCCTGAATAAGCGGTGACGACGTCAAAATACTCTGCGGCGAGGCGGGCCTCGAGCAGTTTTACATTGGTTGGAATATCGTCAACGATCAGCACACGGGCTGTCATTGGCTACCCCCTGAATACGCATTACAAAAAAACAGGCAGAACCTTAGATGGCGGGGCCAATATAGCTTTCAATGGTTTCCAAAAAGTGAGGCACTGAGATTGGCTTGGAAATATAGCCCTCGCAGCCACCCTGCAAAATCCGCTCCTCATCGCCCTTCATGGCAAAAGCGGTGACCGCGATCACCGGAATCGGTGCCAGTTCGTCATCTTCCTTGAGCCATTTGGTCACCACCAGGCCCGAAACTTCGGGCAGCTGGATATCCATCAGGATCAGGTCGGGATGATGCGCGCGGGCAAGCTCCAGCGCCTCCATGCCATTGCGGGTCTGGATCGTTGCATATCCCCGGGATTCCAGCAGATCATGAAAGAGCTTCATGTTAAGCTCGTTGTCTTCCACGATCATTACCGTCTTAGCCATACGTCCTCACCCCGGCCGTGCGCTATCGCGGCCCAATGTTTTGTTGTGTCTGATCTGTTGGCTATCATCAACTTATAGTATTACGAAAGCTCAAATGAGGCCGGTGCGATGAACGAATATCAGATTGAGTCGGGCGAAACCGAGGCCCTGGCTGAAGCTTGCCTTGGATATCTGATCAGCGACCCGGAAGAATTGGGGCGTTTCATGACCCATGCCGGACTGGATGGTGATGCCTTGCGGCAGGCGGTGGGGAGCAAAAGCCTCGCACTGGGCATGTTCGACTATTTTGCCCAGAATGAGTCGGCCCTTCTCGCCATGTGCGCCAATTCGGGGGTGACCGCCGAGCGATTCATGCGGACCTGGCACCGCCTCAACCCCGATTACTGACATGCAGGGGCGCGGACATCTCTGCCGGGATTGCGGGGCGCATGGTGTAGAGCATCCCGCGCCAAAGCGCTGCCGTCAATGCGGATCGCCGCGCGTGATCAGCCATGACGAATTGTTCGCCCTCTCCATCGCCCATGTGGATTGCGACGCGTTTTATGCCACCGTCGAAAAACGCGACCGGCCGGAACTGGCCGACAAACCGCTGATTATCGGTGGTGGCACGCGCGGGGTGGTGTCGACCTGCTGCTATATCGCCCGGCAAAGCGGCGTGCGGTCGGCCATGCCCTCGGTCACGGCCAAGCGGCTCTGCCCTGATGCGGTGTTCATCAAGCCGGACATGGCGAAATATGTAGCGGTCAGCCGCCAGATCCGGGCGCTGATGGACGAGATGACGCCTCTGGTGCAGCCGCTTTCGATTGACGAGGCCTTTCTCGACATGACCGGCACCAGCGCCCTGCACAAGGCGTCGCCGGCCCAGATGCTGGCGCGGTTTGCCAAGCGGGTGGAGACCGAGATCGGGGTGACGATTTCGGTGGGGCTGAGCCATAACAAGTTTCTGGCCAAGATCGCCTCCGACCTCGACAAGCCGCGCGGCTTTGCCATTATCGGGCAGGCTGAAACCCTGTCGTTTCTGGCACCCAAGCCGATCAGCATGATCTATGGCGTCGGCAAGGTATTTACCGAGACGCTGCGCAAGGACGGCTTTCTGACCATCGGGCAATTGCAGCAACATCCGGCCAATGACCTGATTCGGCGCTATGGCGAGACGGGTGCCCGGCTCGGCAGGCTGTCGCGGGGCGAGGACACCCGCCAGGTGCACTCCAATGATCCGATGAAGACGGTAAGCAGCGAGACGACGTTTTTCACCGACATTGCCGATTTCGACGATTTATCGACAAAACTGCTGGCCTTGTGCGAGCGCCTGTCAGAACGGCTGAAGGCGAAGAACCTTGTTGGGGACACGGTGACGCTGAAGATGAAAACCGCCGATTTTCGCTTGCGCACACGCTCGCGCCACCTGATGATCCCGTCACAATTGGTGCATACTCTTTATGATAATGGCGTGCAGCTGCTGGCGCGGGAAACCGACGGTACGGCATTTCGCCTGATCGGCATTGGCGTTTCCGGGCTGGAAGAGGCAACAGGTGATGATCCGGTGGATTTGCTGGAGCCTGCCATCGCCCGCAAGGCAGCCGCCGAAAGAGCCATGGACCGGTTGCGGGATAAATTCGGACGGGATGCGGTGATCCGGGGCAAGCTTTATCGCCACCCCGACGCCCGCCCGGACACAAACGAAGAAAAAAAGGATTCGTCGTGAGCGCGGAAACAAAACTCAAAGACCTCGGCTATGAACTTTCAAAGCCGGCTGCACCGGCGGCCAATTATGTGCCGGTCAACCGGATTGGCGACATGCTTTATGTCTCCGGCCAGATTTCCGCCGACGCCAATGGTGTGATCAAGGGCACACTCGGCAAGGATGTCGATGTAGCAGCAGGCCAGAGGGCGGCGACGTTTTGCGCGGTCACCATCCTGTCGCATATCGCCAATAGCGCCGGGGTGCCGCTCGACCAGATCAAGCGCGTGGTCAAGCTGACGGTTCTCGTCGCTTCGACACCTGAATTCAACGAACAGCATCTGGTGGCCAATGGCGCTTCCGATCTGCTGGTCGGGGTTCTGGGTGACAAAGGGCGTCATGCCCGTGCCGCCTTTGGCGTTGCCTCCCTGCCCTTTGGCGCAGCGGTGGAAATCGAGGCGATTGTCGAGGTCTGACCATGTCATCCATCGCCGGAATTTTGAATGCGCCCGTGGCACATCGCGGGCTGCATGACCTTGCCAATGGCGTTGTCGAAAACAGCGCCAGCGCCTTTCGTCTGGCGACGGAACACGGCTATCCCATCGAATGCGATCTGCAATTATCATCGGATGGCATTCCGATGGTATTTCATGATGATGTGCTGGACCGGCTGACGGACCTTAAGGGGCCGGTCAGCGCGCTGTCTGCGGCGGAGCTGGGCCAGACCGTGCTCAAGGGGAGCGCTGCGGGCGACACCATAATGCGGCTTGATGAATTACTGGCGCTGGTGAATGGCCGGGTCGGCTTTGCCATTGAGCTGAAACGCCAGATTGACGGGCGCAACAAGGAACTGGCGGCGGTCAGCGCGGAAATGCTGCGTGATTATACCGGACCGCTGTCGATCATCACTTTCAGCCCGGCGATTTTGCGGGCGCTGCGCCAATATGGTTTTAAAGGCCCACGCGGCATTCTGGTGGAGCGGTTCACTAATGATTATGCGCGCAAGACGCTCGGCCCATTGCAGCGGTTCTGTTTACGGCACATGCTGCACTATCCGCTGACGCGGTTTGAATTTATCGATTGTCATCACACGTCTTTGAACCTGCCCGGTGTGCGGTTTTTCAGGAGCCTGGGTTTCCCTATTCTCACCTGGACGATAACATCGCAGGCAGACGCCGACACAGCGCTCAAGAATTGCGATGAAATAACGTTTGAAGGCTATATCCCAAAAAGTGGCTGAACCGACACTTACCGCAACCATTCATGCATCCACGGAATCCATCCCCGCTTCTGTATGGAATGCCCTTGTGCCCTCGACCAATGGCCGGCCGGACAATCCCTTTCACGAGCACGCCTTTTTTCTGGCGCTGGAGCAATCGGGCAGCGCCATCGCGCATACGGGCTGGCAGCCGCAGCATATTGTCATTGCAGCGGATGACGAACCCGTGGGGTTGATGCCGCTCTTCCTCAAGTCGCATTCCCAGGGCGAATATGTGTTCGACCATGCCTGGGCGGATGCCTATGAACGCGCGGGGGGCAATTATTACCCCAAACTGCAATCGGCAGTGCCCTTCACTCCGGCCACGGCGGCAAAGCTCCTGGTCCCCTCAAACGATATTGCTATTCAGCAGGGTCTGTTGGGGGCGGCAGCGCAATTGACCACCCGGCTAGGCGCTTCATCGGCCCATGCGACCTTTGTCTCGGAAGCCGAGGAAGAAGTGGCGGCAGCGAATGGCTGGCTGACCCGGCATGACACCCAATTTCACTGGCACAATCAGGATTTCGCCGACTTTGACGGTTTTTTGGATACCCTCGCCTCGCGCAAGCGCAAGCTGATCCGCCGGGAGCGCCGCGAGGCGCTGGCCGATGACCTGCGGATTGAATGGGTGAGCGGCAGCGATCTGACCGAGGGGCATTGGGATGCGTTTTATGATTTCTACATGGATACCGGCAATCGCAAATGGGGCCGCCCCTATCTCAACCGCGCTTTCTTCTCCTTGCTGTCAGCAGCAATGGCCGACCGGATTGTGCTGATGTTTGCCTATGACGGCACGGAAGCGATTGCCGGAGCGCTGAATTTTGCCGGCAAGGACGTGCTTTACGGACGCAATTGGGGCTGTTCGCGCAATGTGCCGTTCCTTCATTTCGAGCTCTGCTATTATCAGGCCATCGACTATGCCATCGCCCACGGACTCAAAACCGTCGAGGCCGGGGCACAGGGCGAGCACAAGCTGTCGCGCGGCTACGCCCCCTCGGTAACCCGCTCCGTCCACTGGATCGCCCATGAGGGGCTAAGAGAGGCCATTGCCGACTATCTGGCGCGCGAGAAGATGGCGGTGCTGCGTGATCAGGAAGTGTTGATGCATTATACCCCGTTCCGCCGCGGCACCCGCACCAGCGGCGATGATTGACAGCCCGGCGCACGGGTGGCACCAGATATGATCTATTCAGGAGGCGGATGATGGACGCATATGATCCCGGCAATATTTTTGGCAAGATCCTGCGCGGGGATATTCCCTGCCACCGGATTTATGAAGACGACGACGTGCTCGCCTTTATGGATGTGATGCCGCAATCCAAAGGCCATGCGCTGGTGATCCCCAAAGTGGGTTCCCGCAATCTGCTCGATGCCAATCCAGCGGTTCTGGCGACAACGATTGAGCGGGTGCAGACGATCGCCCAGGCGGTAAAGACGGCGATGAAAGCCGATGGGCTGCGGGTCGTGCAATTCAACGAGGCGGCGGCGGGACAGACAGTGTTTCACCTGCATTTCCACATCATCCCGATG
>Ga0209344_10000835_pt1 | contig 46664 bp, 47 predicted proteins | sample Cruoilmetagenom6_FD_187293 | JGI IMG/M metagenome (GOLD analysis project Ga0209344, IMG submission 187293) | Oil polluted marine microbial communities from Coal Oil Point, Santa Barbara, California, USA - Santa Barbara Oil Seep Sample 6 (SPAdes)... | ecosystem: Environmental > Aquatic > Marine... | reverse complement strand
CCCCCCGCCATGCAGCCGGTCAAAGGGATCACGCTGAAACTCTGTGCCGTGATGCTCTTCATCGTCATGTCCGCACTGATCAAGGCTGCGTCCGAAACGGTGCCGCCCGGGCAGGCGGTTTTCTTTCGCTCGATGTTCGCGATCCCGGTCATTCTGCTCTGGCTGGCTGCGCGTGGCGACCTGCGCACGGGGCTCAAGGCGCATTCGCTGATGGGCCATGTCTGGCGCGGGTTCGCAGGCACCATGGCCATGGGGCTCAGCTTTGCGGGGTTGGGCATGCTGCCACTGCCTGAAGTGACGGCACTGGGCTACGCCACGCCGCTGCTGGTGGTGATTTTCGCTGCGATGTTCCTGGGCGAACCTGTTGGCATATTCCGCATCAGCGCCGTCGTTCTGGGCCTCGTCGGCGTTTTGATCGTGCTGGCCCCGCGCCTTACCATGCTTGACGAGCCAACCATGGGGACTGTTGAGGCCGTAGGTGCAATGCTGGTGTTGACGGGGGCTGTCTTTGCCGCACTGGCACAGATCTATATTCGCAAGCTCGTCCAGATCGAGCAGACATCGGCCATCGTCTTTTACTTTTCAGTCACGGCGTCAGTGCTGTCGCTGATCACGCTGCCGTTCGGCTGGGTGATGCCGGGCATCCAGGAGGCGACGTTGCTGATCCTTGCCGGCCTGTTGGGCGGTACGGCGCAGATTTTCCTGACGTCTGCCTTTCGTTTTGCCGATGCCAGCGTCATCGCGCCGTTCGATTATGCGTCGATCCTGTTTGCGCTGGTCATCGGCTACGTATTCTTCGCCGAAGTACCGACGCAATCAATGCTAACCGGTGCGGCGCTGATCGTTGCGGCGGGGATCGTGATCATCATCCGCGAACATCGCCTCGGCCTCAAACGCGGTGCTGCGCGGGCGGTGAAGACGCCCGAGGGATGAGCCAATCGACGGGGCTGGTGCTTGTTATTGTCCCGTCGCCCACGCCGCGCCGTAGACCGGCCAGAACCACGCACGCCGAAAACGCCCCAGGGGCCATTTCTTCGGCGTGCTCCGCATGATTTCGGGGTATGGCCGCGTCGGTTTGCGGTCCTGCGCCAGATCGGCCAGCAACGCGCCTGCGTAGCTGGCCATCGCCACCCCGTTGCCGTGATATGAAATCGCCGTGTAGGCCCCCGGCATCGTGTCTATGGGGCCAACATAGGGCGTGAGGTCACGCGCGATGCTCAGCAGGCCATGCCAGCTATGCGGTGTCTCCACATGTGACCAGGCCGGGAACATCGTCTCGAAATGGCTCCGGATGTTGCCGTGCATTCGTCTGTCGGCCCAGGGGCCCGAGAACAACCCGCCGCGCATGCCAAAGAGCATCCGCCGGTTCGGCATGAGGCGAAAATAGTGCACGAAAAACCGATCATCATAGCAGGCCTGATGACTGGACCAGCCCTGCGCCGCGATTTCATCCTCGCTCAGTTCGCGTGTCACCAGAACGTTGGATTGCGTCGGCAGATAGCGTCCAGCCATCCATCCCGGCAGGTCGTCCGACGAATAGCCGTTGGTGGCCACGATCAGACGCCGCGCGTTCACCCGTCCCTGCGGTGTCTGAAGCGTGAAACCGCTGCCATGGTCGATCCGCAGGACAGGGCTTTGCCCGAAAATGCGTACACCGGCCTTCCGGGCCGCACCGGCAAGTCCCAGCACGTATTTCATCGGATTGAGGGCGAAGCCGATCGGCGTCGCCATTGCGCCGAAAAAGGGGCCAGCAAGCCCATTCGCGGCCAGTTCGCTCTTGTCGAGGATCTCAGGTGTCACACCCCAGTCGCGCTCGACATCGCGGGCGCGTGCCTCGAAACTTCGGGCCGCCGCCTCGGTATGAGCCATCAGCGTTTCGCCCTCCGAATGGCGATCGACCTGCAGCCCGTGCGTGTCGATCAGCCCCGTGGCCAGATCGACTGCCGCGCGTTCGGTCTCGCGATATTCGCGCCGCGCCTCTTCGCCGAACATCCGCTTCAGAACACCGTCTGACGCCGCCGAACCGCCCAGACAGCAGAAACCGCCATTGCGCCCTGACGCACCCCAGCCGACCTCGTGCGCTTCGAGCACGATCACGTCGGCACCGTCCTGCGCCAGGTGCAGTGCCGCGCTCAGCCCGGTGAAGCCTGCGCCGATAACCGCCACATCGGCGGTCAGCGTGCCGCGCGCAGGCTGGCTGGGCGGTGCGGCTTCGGTCGTCGGCCAATAGCAATGCTCACGCGGGATTTCGCCATAGGCGTGGGCAGGATAGATGCGCTTCATGCGTGCACAGCAGCCCTCTCCTCTGCTTGCCTTCGCAGGCTGGCCCTCTTGCTGGCGAGCGAGGCACTGATGACGCCCACGGTTACAAAGGAAATCAGGATCGTGGACAGCGCGTTGATCTCGGGGCTGAGGCCAAGGCGGATCGAACTCCAGATCTTGATCGGCAATGTGGTGGCCGAAGGTCCGGCGGCAAAGCTGGCAATCACCAGATCATCAAGGCTGAGCGTAAAGGCCAGCAGCCAGCCCGAGATCACTGCCGGCGCGATGATCGGCAGGGTGACAAGCCGAAAGGCCTGCGCCGGTGAACAGCCGAGGTCGAGTGCCGCCTCTTCCAGTGATCGGTCAAAACTGACCAGCCGCGAGGAAACGACGACCGATACATAGCACATCGAGAACGTCGTATGCGCCAGGATGATCGTGAACACGCCCCGGTCGAGTCCGATCCCGATGAACAGCAGAAGCAAGGACAGGCCGGTGATCACCTCGGGCATGACCAGCGGCGCATAGATCATCCCCGAAAACAGTGTTCGCCCGGGAAACCGCCCGGCCCGCACCAGCACCAGCGCGGCCATCGTGCCCAGAACCGTCGCGATGGTCGACGACACCACCGCCACCCTGAGCGTGACCCACGCCGCATCCAGGAACGCTTCGTTGCGGAACAATTCGCTATACCATTTGGTCGAAAAGCCCGCCCAGACCGTCACCAGCTTGCTTTCGTTGAAGCTGTAGATGATCAGGATCACCATTGGCAGGTAGAGAAACGCAAAGCCGAGTGTGAGAGAGGTTGCGTTGAACCATGTCATGCGTCTCATGCCGTGCCCTCCCGGTGCCAAGAATTTTCGCGAAAATTCTCAAGAGCGAAAAAAATCGCGAAATGTTTCAGATTGATCATCTGTCTGCCTCCCGCTGCTTCTGCTCGTTGCGTTGGAACAGGATGATCGGAATGATCAGGATCAGCAGCAAGATCACTGCCACCGCGCTGGCCACCGGCCAGTCTCGGTTGTTGAAGAATTCCTCCCACAGCACCTTGCCGATCATCAGCGTCTTGGAGCCGCCCAGCAGTGACGGGATGACAAACTCGCCGATGGTCGGGATAAAGACCAGGAAACACCCCGCGATGATGCCGTTCTTGCTAAGCGGAACAGTGACCAGCCAGAAGGCCGTGATTCGGCTGCACCCGAGGTCCTCAGCGGCCTCCAGCAGCGATGCGTCCAGCCGCTCCAGTGCCGAATAGATCGGCAGGATCATGAATGGCAGGTAGGTGTAGACGATGCCGATATAGACCGCCGTATTTGTGTTGAGGATGGTCAGCGGCTCGCTGATGACACCGATCCCCAGCAGGAACTGGTTCAGATACCCCTCGGTGCTCAGGATACCGACCCATGCGTAAACCCGGATCAGGAAGCTGGTCCAGAATGGCAGGATCACCAGCATCATCAGGGTCGGGCGCCAGTGATCGGGGGCGTTGGCCATGCCGTAGGCGATGGGATAGCCAACGATCAGGGTCGCCACCGTTGCGATGAAGGCGATCTGCAATGAGGACAGATAGGCCTTCCAGTACAGGTCGTCAGTGGTCAGAAACTCGAAATTTTCCAGATCGAGCGCGCTCAGGAACGCCTTGAATCCCTCCCAACCGGCAGAGAAATCCAGGGTCGGCGTGTAGGGCGGGATCGCGAGCGCGATATCGCTGAGACTGATCTTGAGGACGATGAGGAAGGGCACCAGAAAGAGTGCCAGAAGCCAGAAATACGGGACGGCAATGAGGGCAAAGCGGCGCATTCTCTATCCCTCCAACAGGACGCCGGCCGTCTCTGTCCAACTAAGCCAGACGGTGTCCTCCCAAGTAAAGTTGCGTCGTGACAGGCGCCGTGTGTTCGCGATCTGTGACTTGATGATCTGCCCGGTTGGCAGTTCCACGTGATAGGTCGAAAGATTGCCCAGATACGCGATATCCAGAATCTTGCCCTGCACCGCGTTGGCCGCGCCCTCCGGGCGCTCGGCGGTGATCGTCACCTTCTCGGGGCGGATCGCCAGATGGCAGGTCTGCCCGTTCTCGAAGCTCTTGTCGGTCGTGGCCCGCAGCGTTGGCTGGCCTTCGGCATAGGCGATGTCGTAGCCGTCGCCGGATTTGGTCGCGCGGCCTTCGATGATCGTCACGTCGCCGATGAAGTCCGCGACATAGACACAATTGGGCATCTCGTAGATGCGCGCGGGCGTGTCGGCCTGAATGATCCGGCCATGATCCATCACCGCAACGCGGCTTGCCACGGTCATCGCTTCTTCCTGATCGTGGGTGACGATCACGAAAGTGGTGCCGGTCTTTTCCTGGATATCCATCAGTTCAAACTGCGTGTCCTGCCGAAGCTTGGCATCAAGCGCGCCCAGCGGTTCGTCCAGCAACAGCAATTTGGGCGCCTTCGCCAATGATCGCGCCAGTGCCACACGCTGCCGCTGTCCTCCCGAGATCTGGTGCGGTTTGCGTTTGGCGAACTTCTCCAGCCGGGTCAGTTTGAGCATTTCCTCGACGCGCGCTGCGATCGCGTCGGTTGCCATCCTGTCACGTTTAAGACCAAAGGCGATGTTGTCCCAGACAGACAGGTGCGGGAACAGGGCGTAGGACTGGAACATCATGTTCACCGCCCGCTTGTTCGGTGGAATCGGGGCGATGTCCTGGCCCGCCAGCAGGATGGTGCCCTCTGTGGGTTTCTCGAACCCTGCCAGCATGCGCATCATCGTCGTCTTGCCACAGCCCGACGGGCCGAGCAGCGCAAAGAATTCCTGCGCATAGATGTCAAAGGACTGGTTGTCGATTGCGATGAAATCGCCGAACCGTTTGGTTACGTTCTTGAATTGAATGAGCGGCTTTACGTCCGGGTCGTTCCACGGTGCGAAAACTGTCTGGCTCAAATTATGTCCCCCTGCGAGATCGAAAAAGGCCCGCGCAAACTGTGTTGCGCGGGCCGGGATGGTCAGGTCTTAGGTGCCTGACTTGATCTTGGTCCACAGACGGGTAACGACCCGCTGTACCTTGGGCTCAAACGGCGTGGTCGTGAACAGGTTGCTCAGTGTTTCTTCATCCGGATAAACCGCCGGATCTCCGATCACATCTTCGACCAGAAACTCCTGTGAAGCCTTGTTGCCATTGGCATAATAGACATAGTTCGATGCCGCGGCGGCATTCTCGGGGTCCATGATGAAGTTCAGGAACTTGTGTGCCGCTTCGGGGTTGGGCGCGTCCACCGGGATGGCCATTTGGTCGAACCACATCTGCGCGCCTTCCTTGGGCGCATTATAGACGATTTCAACGCCATTTTCGGCCTCGTCAGCCCGGTCACGTGCCTGAAGAATGTCCCCCGACCAGCCGACTGCGACACAGATATCGCCATTCGCCAGCGCGTTGATGAACTCGCTGGAGTGGAATTTCTTGATGTAGGGGCGGATGGGCATGAACACGTCTTCGGTCTTGGCAATCACGTCGGGGTCGTGGCTGTCGGGATCTTCGCCAAGGAATTTCAGCGCCATCGGGATCATTTCCGCCGGAGCATCCAGGAAATACACGCCGCATTTGGCCAGTTTTTCCATGTTCTCAGGATTGAACACCAGATCGAGAGAGTCGATTGGTGCGTCGTCGCCCAAGGCTTCCTGCACCTTGTTGACGTTCACGCCGATACCGGTGGTGCCCCACATGTAGTTGATCGAATAGGCGTTGTCCGGGTCGTATTGTTCGGTGCGATCCGCGATCAGGTCCCACAGGTTCTTGTGGTTGGGCAACTGGCTCATGTCCAGTTTCTGAAACGCGCCCGCGCTGATCTGGCGTTGCAGGAACGTGCCCGACGGCACCACGACGTCATAGCCCGAACCGCCGGCCAGCATCTTGGTCTCCAGAACTTCGTTGCTGTCAAACACGTCATAGGTCAGCTTCAGGCCGGTTTCTGCCTCGAACTTCTCCAGCAGTGATTCGTCGATGTAATCGGACCAGTTGTAAACGCGCACTTCCTGTGCGCCTGCCGCCGCTGTAAAAGCCAGCAGGGCAGTTGTTGTCAGAATAGTTGTTTTCATGTTTTTCTCCCATCGGTCAGCAGTCATGCTGCCTTACGCACGAATTTGATCAAGTTTTTCGCTGAGCGCAATATGGTAATGGTTTCACGCACCCGTTAAACTCGCAAGTCTGTAGAATGGAAAAGTAATCGTGAACCATACGGCCATGCAAAATGCCACCGCAGATTTCAGCCCGAAAGCCAGCACGGAAATGCGCCTGCCGGCCCATGAACTGATCTATCGTCGCCTGCGGGATATGGTTCTTTATGGCGATTTGACGCCGGGGCAGGCGGTCACGATCCAGGGGCTGACCGCACAGCTGGATGCGGGCATGACCCCCGTGCGCGAGGCGATTCGCCGTCTGATTTCGCAGGGCGCGCTGGAGTTTCGCGGCAACCGGCGGGTCAGCGTGCCAAAGCTGAACGCCGCTAATATTTCTGAAATAATACAGGCGCGACGGTGGCTTGAGCCCCATCTGACCCGACGCGCCGCAGAGCGCGCCGGGCCTGCCGACCTTGCCCGTTTGACAGAGATCGACACAGCGCTGGACGGGGCCATTTTCCGGGGCGACCTGCGCGCCTATCTGGAGCTGAATCACCGTTTCCATAGTTACCTGTACGATATGGCCGCCTCGCCGATCCTGACAGAGATGGCCCAAGGCCTATGGCTTCGATTCGGTCCGTCGCTGCGGGTGGTTTGCGGGCGCATCGGCACCCAGAACTTGCCCGACATGCACAAAGAGACGCTGCACGCTATCGGAATCGGCGATTTCGATGAGGCCGCCGACGCAATCGAGGGCGATGTGATGCAGGGGATGGAGCAGTTGCGCCTGTCGTTGAACTCCTCTTCCGGGGGAGACTGATTCGATTGACCATCTGATAATTTGATCATATTCTGCCCGGATTGAAATCTGTGACCGAAAAAGGGGCGCGCGCCGCGTCGCCCCGACATGCGAAAGGCCCCCCTCATGACGCTCATCACCAACCACCTGCCAACCGCCGAACTTCAGGCGCTCGATGCTGCGCACCACCTGCATCCGTTCACGCATGGCGGCGAGCTGGCGACCAAGGGCGCGCGTGTCATCACTCGTGCCAAGGGCGTCACCCTGACCGACAGCGACGGCAACGACTATCTCGATGCAATGGCGGGGCTGTGGTGCGTCAATATCGGCTATGGCCGGGATGAGCTGGCCGATGCCGCTGCGCGCCAGATGCGCGAGCTGCCATACTACAACACGTTCTTTCAGACGACGCATGTGCCCGCCATCGCGCTGGCGCAGAAACTGGCCGAACTGGCGCCGGGCGATCTGAACCACGTCTTCTTTGCCGGATCGGGGTCCGAGGCAAACGATACCAATATCCGCATGGTCCGCACCTACTGGGCGCAAAAGGGCCATCCCGAGAAAAACATCATCATCAGCCGCAAGAACGCCTATCACGGCTCCTCTGTCGGCAGCGGCAGCCTTGGCGGCATGACGTTCATGCACGAACAGGGCGGCCTGCCGATTCCCAACGTGCATCATATCGATCAGCCCCATTGGTGGGCCGAAGGCGGCGATACCAGCCCCGAGGAATTCGGACTGGAACGCGCGCGTCAGCTGGAGGCGGCTATTGAAGAGTTGGGCGTGGACCGCGTCGCGGCCTTTATCGCCGAGCCTATTCAGGGCGCGGGCGGCGTGATCATCCCGCCTTCGACCTACTGGCCCGAGATTCAGCGTATCTGTGACAAATACGGTATTCTGTTGATCGCCGACGAAGTGATATGCGGGTTTGGTCGTACCGGTACTTGGTTCGGCTCGACCACTCTGGGCATCCGGCCGCATATCATGACCGTGGCCAAGGGGCTCAGCTCTGGCTACGCGCCAATCGGCGGCTCAATTGTGTGTGATGAAGTGGCCGAGGTGATCAACAACTGCGAATTCGCCCATGGCTACACCTATTCGGGCCATCCCATGACCTGTGCCGTCGCGCTGGAAAACCTGCGCATCCTCGAGGAAGAAGGCATCGTTGACCGCGTGGCATCGCACACCGCGCCCGCCCTGAAAAAGAAATGGGCCGGTCTGGTCGAACACCCGCTGGTGGGTGAGGCACCGATTATTGGCATGATGGGGTCGATTGCGCTGACGCCGGACGCTGCAAACCGTGCCAAATTCGCCGGGAACGAGGGTGATGTTGGCCTGATCTGCCGAGAGCATTGTTTCCAGAACGGTCTGGTGATGCGGCATGTGGGTGACCGGATGATCATCTCGCCGCCGCTGGTAATCACCGACGCCGAGATTGATACGTTTATCGAACGCGCCTGGATCGCGCTGGACCTCACCTATAACCAGCTGAAGAAAGAAGGGCTGATGGTGGCGGCAAGTTGAGCCTTGACGCATAACCAAGCCTAACGGGCGCGGCCTGTGCGCTGCGCCCGCTGACATCCGGCGTTTCGACGCCTTGGATGCGTTCGCCGACGGTCTGAAAATCTGGGTAATATGCCTCCCGCGACCGGTAGAAGGCTTTAACCGCCGCCGCTGTTGGCAGGTGGCGGCGCGCTTTGCCATCGCTTCCACCGGGCGAATTCACCGACCCGAGCCTGTGGAATAGCTGCAACAATCACAGTGTATTGACCTCGCGCTGCTCGACAAAATCACGGGCGGCGGGCTAGCGGTGATGGCAATCGCCCTTTCTGGAACCGATCATGATCAACCTCGCCAAATCCTTTCTGGCGCTTCTGGCCCTCACATTGGTGGCTGCTTGCGGAACATCCCAATCGGGCGAATCTGCGCCGCCTCCGGGCACGCCGGCCGAAGTCGCGGCGCTGGCGGCTTCGATCCGCGCGCTCGGTCCCGAGGTCGACCCCGAAGAGGCAAGCCGCGCCGCGCAAGTGGCCTATGATTACACTCATACATTGGCGCTGCGCTATCAGATCACCGATCCGCCGCTCATCCACAACACCAAGGTCAACATGGGGACCAAGCCGCGCGGCTTGTGCTGGCACTGGGCACACGATCTGGAAAAGCGCCTGAAAGAGGAGCGGTTTCAGACGCTTGATCTGCACCGCGCCATTGCCAATTCCCGTAACTGGCGGATCGAGCACAGCACCGCCATCGTTTCGGCAAAGGGGGATCAGTTCGACGACGGTATCGTTCTGGACCCCTGGCGCAAGGGCGGCGTGTTGACATGGATGCCGGTGCGTGAGGATCCCCGCTATGGCTGGGAAGAACGGCGGCTGGTGCTGGAGCGCAAGCGCGGGCAACTGCCGCCCGAGGCATATGACGCGGCGATAGAGTAGCCTTCTTCGCACGGCTTGCGTTGCAATCGTTCCGGGCCACGTTCTACGCTACTCTGACACAGTCAGAGAAAGCGCCCGCCATGTCCCTCGCCCCAGAGTTAAAAGCCCGCATCCTGCAATCGGTCGAAGACGGCTTTGCCGATCAGGTTTCTTACTTGCAAAAACTGGTCCGCCTGCCTTCGGTCCGCGGACAGGAACATGCGATTCAGGATCTCGTGTTCCGCGAGTTTCAGGCGCGCGGCCTCAAGGTGGATCGCTTTGACATGGACCGTGACGCGATCGCCGCCCATCCTGGCGGCTCGCCCTTCTCGGACACCCATTCGGATGCGCCGATTGTCGTCGGCATCCACCACCCGCGCGAAGAGGTGGGCCGTTCGCTGATCCTGAACGCGCATCTCGACGTGGTGCCGACCGGCCCGCGCGAGATGTGGCAGAATGATCCGTATTCTGCGCATATCGACGGTGATTGGATGTATGGCCGTGGCGCGGGCGACATGAAGGCCGGGTCGGGCGCCAACCTTGCCGCACTTGATGCGCTGCGCCGCGTCGGGCTGCAACCGGCGGCCACGGTCTATGTTCAGTCTGTGGTCGAGGAGGAAAGCACGGGCAACGGCGCGTTGATGACCTTTCTGCGCGGCTATACCGCCGACGCGGTACTGATCCCCGAACCCGAGGCCGAGATGCTGGTGCGCGCGAATGTCGGCGTGGTTTGGTTTCAGGTCACGGTGCACGGTACTCCGGTCCATGTGGCCCAAATGGGCGAGGGCGCAAACGCCATCGACGCGGTTTATCGCGTGGTTCAGTCTTTGCGAGAGTTGGAGACTGCATGGAACGCGCAAAAGGCGGCGCATCCGTATTTCGAAACCTATGACCACCCGATCAACCTCAACATTGGCAAGATCGCTGGCGGTGACTGGGCGTCGTCCGTGCCTGCCTGGGCCACGATTGATTGTCGCGTGTCGCTCTATCCCGGCCAGAATGCTGCCGAGGCGATGCAGATCATACAAGACCACATCGCCGCCTACGCGCATACTGATCCTTACCTGTCCAACACGCCTCCGACCGTTACGTTCAACGGCTTTACCGCCGAGGGCTACGTGCTGGAGCCGGGTAGTGGCGCCGAGGCGGCATTGGGGCGCGCGCATGAGGCCGCCACCGGCGAACCGCTCCAGTCGTTCACCGCCACGGCCTATCTCGATACGCGGGTCTATGCGCTCTACAACCAGATCCCGGCGCTTTGCTACGGGCCGATCTCGCGCAACATCCACGGCTACGACGAAAGCGTCAGCCTGAGCTCGGTCAAGCGGATAACCGGCGCGATGGCGCTGTTTATCGCAGAGTGGTGCGGGGTGGAGGCGATCTAGACGCCGGTGCCGCGCCACCCCGCAATTCGGAAAGTCAGTCCTTCACGAACATTTTCCTTGGTCGGTTGCAGAACGTCTCGCACGGGCCGTCCTCGGTGATCAGGATGCTTTCGGTGATCTCCAGCCCCCAATCATCCATCCATAGCCCCGGCATGAAGTGAAATGTCATGCCCGGCTCCAGCACGCTTTCGTCCTCGGAGCGCAGGCTGATGGTGCGCTCGCCCCAGTCGGGGGGATAGCTGAGGCCGATGGGATAGCCACAGCGCGCGCCGCGTTCGATCCCGGCGCGTTCCAGCGGGGCGGCCAGCGCGTTGGCGATATCGCAGGCCCGGTTGCCGGCCCGCGCCTTGTCCAGCCCGGCCTCCAGCCCTTCGACCAGCGCCGCCTCGGCGCGCAGCAGAAAATCGTCAGGCTTGCCCAGAAAAAGCGTCCGGCAGAATGGCGCATGGTAGCGGCGATAGCAGCCGGAAATTTCAAAGAAAGTTGCCTCGCCCGTCGCGAATGACCGCCCGTCCCATGTCAGATGCGGGGCGGCGGCATCGCTACCCGAGGGCAAGAGCGGCACGATGGCCGGGTAATCACCCCAGGCGCCATCCACCCCGCGCAACGCGTCACGATAGATCTCGGCCACGACCTCGTTCTTGGGCACACCCGGCTCGACCCGCTCCAGCAGCCCGTCGACGATCTTTTCGCTGATCGCGGCGGCCTTGCGGATATAGGCGATCTCTTCGGCGGACTTCACGCCGCGCTGCCAGTTTACCAGTGCGGTGGCGTCGCTGAACGTCGCATCACCCAGTTCGGCCTCCAGCACCGCATAGGCCTTGGCCGAGAAATAGTAATTGTCCATCTCGACGCCGATCCGCGCGCTGCCCCGGCCCATGTCTTTCAACCTTGCGGCCAGATCCTGCATCGGGTGGCGTACCGTGGATTGCACGAAGTGATCGAGATACCCCATCACGCGATCATCGCTCATCCAGACGGTGCGCACGCCGCCATTCGCGTCCTGCCTGCGGCCCCACCAGATCGGATCTTCGTCAAGGAACACCAGCACGCCCTGATGCACATAGAACGACCAGCCGTCATAGCCGGTCAGCCAGTTCTGGTTGGACGGGTCGGTGACAAAGAGGACGTCGATCCCCGCAGTCTCCATCGCCTTGCGGGTCTTGGTCAGGCGGCGCTGAAACTCTGCGGTCGAAAACGGCAGGTCCTTGTGAATCATATCTCTCTCCTCTCCTTTGTCGCCCGCAGCCTGCCCCAGGACAGGGGCGCTTGCACGCTTCTTTTTGCACTGCCCTGCGCTTGACCTTTGCGCGCGACCAGCCAAAGACTGCACCAAACCAGCCGGAGCGCCTCGCGATGCAGCCCACCCTTGCCGATATCCTTGCCGCTGCCCGCGTGATCACGGGCGTGGCGGACCACACGCCGCTGGTGCCGTCGCCGTTTCTTTCAGCGCATACCGGGCACGAAGTGCTGCTGAAGCTGGAGAACATGCAGCCCATCGGCGCCTTCAAGCTGCGCGGCGCGCTCAATGCCGTGGCCGCGCTCGACGGAGCGCAGGGCGTGACCTGCTGTTCGACCGGCAATCACGGACGCGGTGTTGCCTATGCGGCGCAGCAACGCGGATTGCGGGCGGTGATCTGCATGTCCAACCTGGTGCCAGAGGCCAAGGTGAACGGGATCAAGGCATTGGGCGCCGAGGTCCGCATCTGCGGCAGTAGCCAGGACGAGGCACTGGCCGAGGCGCAGCGCCTTGTAGCCGAGGAGGGGCTGACCGAAATCTCGCCCTTCGATGATCCGCATGTGATCGCAGGGCAGGGCACCATCGGTCTGGAATTGCTGGCGGCACGGCCCGATCTGCGCACGCTGCTGATTCCGTTGTCGGGCGGCGGGCTGGCCGCTGGTGTTGCGCTCGCGGCACGCCTCATCAGCCCCGATATCCGCATCATCGGCCTGACGATGGATCGCGGTGCGGCAATGCATGATAGCCTGAAGGCGGGACATCCGGTCGAGGTGGTCGAGCGTGCATCTCTTGCTGACAGTCTCGGTGGCGGCATCGGCATGGATAACAAGCTGAGCTTTGCGATGTGCCGCGATTTTCTGGATGATGTTATCCTGGTTTCTGAGGCCGAAATCTATCACGCCATGCAGGCGCTTTACTATGAGGATCGCATCGTTGCCGAAGGTGCCTGCGTCGTCGGCATTGCGGCGTTGTTGAACGGTAAGGTGGCGCTGGACGGGCCTGCCGCGACGATCATTACTGGTCGGAACATGGACATGGATATGCACGCAAGGATCATGGCGGGGCAGGATGTGACCCTTGGTGATCTTCACCTGCCCGGGCAGGTGTATAAGGGCACATCATGATCCGGGCCGTACAAAAATTTACTCCCTGAAGGAAAACACGCTTCATGCCTCACGACATTCGCATCCTGACCGAAACCCAACTGCGCGGGGCGGTTCGCCTCGATATGGGGACGGTCCAGATCGTCGAGCGCGCTTTTGCAGCGCTGGCACGAGGGGATGTCATCATGCCGCCCATCCTTTCGATGGATCTGGAGAAGGTCGGCGGCGAATTCGATGTGAAAACCGCCTATATCGACGGGCTGGAACGGTTCGCGCTGAAGGCCAGCACAGGGTTTTTCGGGAATGCCGCATTGGGATTGCCCAGCCTCGGGGGGCTGATGTTGGTTTTCTCGGCCAAGACGGGACAGGTCGAGGCAGTGCTGCTGGACAACGGGTATTTGACCGATATCCGCACGGCGGCGGCAGGCGGCGTGGCCGCAATGCATCTGGCGCCGGTCGGTGTGCGTACTGCGGGGGTGCTGGGCACCGGCCTTCAGGCGCGGCTGCAACTGCAGGCCGCACATCTGGTGCGCCCGTTCGAGGCAGCGCTGATATGGGGCCGCGGCCCGGCCAAGGCCGAGGCTTGTGCCCGCGAGATGACCGATACACTGGGCGTGCCCGTCCATGCCGTTACTGATCCCGCCGATCTGGTCGCGCGTTGCCAGTTGGTCATCACCACGACACCCAGCCGCACGCCGCTGATCACCGCCGACATGCTGCACCCTTGCCTGCACATCACCGCGATGGGATCGGACGCCGAGGGCAAGACCGAAATCGCGCCCGAGGCTCTGGTGGCGGCAGATGCCTATTACTGCGATCGCGTCAGTCAATGCCGTGGCTTGGGCGAGCTGCGCGGTGCGGTTGAGGCAGGGCTGTGGGATCGACCTGATCCGCCCGAGCTGGGGCAGGTGATCATGGGCGAAATTGAGGGGCGCACCGAAGAGGAACAGATCACGATCTGCGACCTGACCGGCACCGGCGCGCAGGACACCGCGATTGCGACGCATGTGATGGACGTGCTGGGCAACGCGGACATCGGCACAATGATCGGGACCTGACACATGATGCGCCTTGACGCTCGCGACATCGACATTCTGCGCGCTCTGGCAAGAGACGGGCGCATGACCAACGCGGCATTGGCCGAAACCGTGGGCCTTTCGGCCAGCCCCTGTTGGGAACGGGTGCGCAAGCTGCAGGAGGCCGGCATCATCGACGGTATCCATGCCCATATCAGCCTACGCAAGCTCGGGCCGCATGTGGAGGTGTTCGTCACTACAGAGCTGAGCGACCACACCGCTGCGGCCTTTCGGATCTTCGAGGCGGCGATGGCGCGGTACACCGAGGTCACCGGCTGCTGGGCGTTGGGCGGTGGCTATGACTATCTGTTGCATGTGGTGACGCGCGACATCGACAGCTATCAGCGTCTGATCGACTCGATGCTGGAGGCGCGGATCGGCCTGTCACGCTACTTCACCTATATCGTGACGAAAACCGTCAAAGATGACCCGGTGCCACCCATTGCTGCGGTGCTGGATCTCGACTGACAGAATATTCTTCTGGGGAATGCCGGGATTTCAGTGACACAGGCTGACCCATTTGGGGCATGTTTCGCCCAAAGACGCCGGGGACAGGCCCGGCCAAGATGTTTCAGGAGTAAGAAAAAGATGCTGCGCAACGATCAACTCGCCGAATGGGATCGCGAGAATTTTTTCCATCCCTCGACCCATCTGGCGCAATTCGCCCGTGGCGAACTGCAAAGCCGCATCATCAGCGGCGCGTCGGGATGCCATATCGAGGACCGCGACGGTAACAAGCATCTGGATGCCTTTGCTGGCCTCTACTGTGTCAATGTCGGATATGGCCGTACCGAGATCGCCGAGGCGATTGCGAAACAGGCACACGAACTGGCCTATTACCATGCCTATGTCGGCCACGGCACCGAGGCCTCCATCACCCTAGCCAAGATGGTTCTGGACCGCGCGCCCGATCACATGAGCAAAGTGTATTTCGGTCAGTCGGGATCGGACGCGAATGAAACCAACATCAAGCTGATCTGGTATTACAACAATATCCTCGGGCGCCCCGAGAAGAAGAAGATCATCAGCCGCTGGCGCGGGTATCACGGCTCTGGCCTGATGACCGGCTCGCTGACCGGGCTCGAGCTTTTCCACAAGAAATTCGATCTGCCGCTGGAAGGGGTGCTGCATACCGAAGCGCCGTATTACTTCCGCCGCGATGATCTGGACCAGACAGAAGAACAGTTCGTCGCCCATTGTGTCGCCAAGCTGGAAGAGATGATTGCACGCGAAGGTGCCGACACCATCGCCGCATTCATCGGAGAGCCGGTGTTGGGTACGGGCGGTATCGTTCCGCCGCCCGCAGGTTATTGGCCCGCGATTCAGGCGGTGCTGGACAAGCATGACATCCTGCTTGTCGCGGACGAGGTTGTGACCGGCTTTGGCCGACTGGGCACGATGATGGGTTCGGACCACTACGGGATCAAACCGGACCTGATCACCATCGCCAAGGGCCTGACCTCGGCCTATGCACCCCTGTCCGGCTCCATCGTCTCTGACCGGATGTGGAAAGTGCTGGAACAGGGCACCGACGAGAACGGCCCGATTGGCCACGGCTGGACCTATTCGGCGCACCCCATCGGGGCGGCGGCCGGTGTGGCCAACCTCAAACTGCTCGATGATCTGAAGCTGATCGAGAACAACCGCGAAATCGGTGGCTACCTCAATTCCACAATGCGCGACGCGCTGGGCGATCACCCGCAGGTCGGTGAAATCCGGGGCGAGGGGATGCTCTGCGCCGTGGAATTCGTCAAGGACCGGGGCGACCGGGTCTTTTATGATCCAAGCGAAAAAGTCGGGCCGCGGATCGCCGGGGCGCTGGCGGATCTGGGCGTGATCGGACGGGCCATGCCCCAAGGTGACATCCTGGGCTTCGCGCCGCCATTCTGCCTTAGCCGCGCAGAAGCCGACGAAGTTGTGAGCAAAACCGTAGAGGCCGTTGGTCGGGTCCTGTGATGATTACTTGGCGCGCCTTTTGGGCGCGCCAAGCCGAATATTTGCCAATGAACGTCGCAATCCGTACGAAAAACACCGCTTATTGCTTGCATCGTGACTGTGATGTGGATTTACTGCGGGATGCACGCAGGAAAAACTGCGAATAAAAAAACTCAGGGAGCCGATTTTGGCGGAAAAAAACAACGATGATGCGTTCGTCGAATTTGAGCGCGTCCAAAAAAGCTATGATGGCGAAACACTCGTCGTCAAAGATTTGAACCTGTCGGTACCGCGCGGCGAATTCTTGACAATGTTGGGGCCCTCAGGCTCGGGTAAGACAACTTGCCTGATGATGCTGGCCGGGTTCGAGGTGGCAACACATGGCGATATTCGCCTCGGTGGCACGTCGATCAACAACATCCCGCCGCACAAGCGCGGCATCGGCATGGTCTTCCAGAACTACGCCCTGTTTCCGCACATGACGATCGCCGAAAACCTCAGCTTTCCGCTAGAAGTGCGCAAGATGGGGAAATCCGACCGCGAAGCCAAGGTCAGGCGCGCGCTCGAGATGGTCGAGATGGGCGATTTTGGCGGGCGCCGTCCTGCACAGCTCTCCGGTGGTCAGCAGCAGCGTGTCGCATTGGCGCGCGCTTTGGTGTTTGAGCCCGAGTTGGTCCTGATGGACGAACCGCTCGGCGCGCTCGACAAGCAGCTGCGGGAAAAGATGCAGTTCGAGATCACCGATCTGGCCCATAACCTCGGGATCACCACGGTTTATGTGACCCACGACCAGACCGAGGCGCTGACAATGTCGGACCGCGTTGCGGTATTCGACGATGGCCGCATTCAGCAGATCGACCCGCCCGACAAGCTCTATGAAGAACCCGACAACAGTTTCGTCGCGCAGTTCATCGGCGAGAACAACACGATGCTCGGCGTTGTCAGGGAGATCAAAGGCGGCACCGCATTGGTTGAACTGGATGGCGGCGCGCTGATCGACGCCAAACCGGTGAACGTGAGCGAAGTGGGCGCACGTACACGGGTGTCGATCCGGCCGGAACGTGTTGAGGTTGACCAGAGCCGGCTGAAGCCGGGCGCACATACGCTCAAGGCTGAAGTGCTGGAATTCATCTATATGGGTGACATCTTCCGTACCCGCCTGCGTGTCGGCGGCAATGACGAGTTTATCGTCAAGACGCGCAACGCACCTGACCAGCGGCGCATGCAGCCCGGAGAGCAGATCGAGATCGGTTGGCTCCCAGAGGATTGCCGCGCGCTGGATGCGTGACAGGTTAGAAATATCGCGGCCCTCCGGGGCCCGATGAACAGGGGGCCACACTGCCTCGCCCGTGGCCGGGCCCTCCTTCGTAAACAACGGGTCTCACTAGGGAGAAATTTGTATGAAACTCACCAAGACACTGATGACCACCACGGCGCTTACGGTCGCCGCTGGCATGGTCTCGGCGGATGCCCACATGGCCAACGAGCTGACAATCGTTAGCTGGGGTGGTGCCTATTCCAAATCGCAACAGCTGGCCTATCACGACCCCTACATGGCAAAGACCGGCATCAAGATCATCAACGACGAAAGCTCGGCTGAAGCAGTCGCCAAGCTGCGCGCGATGAACGAAGCGGGCAACGTCACTTGGGACGTGGTTGACGTGGTTGCCTCAGATGCGATCCGTCTGTGCGACGAAGGTCTGGCGATGGAAATCGACCCTGACACCATGCTCGCCCCCGCGCCCGATGGCACGTCGGCCGAGGATGACTTTGGTGACCTTCTCGTCTCCGATTGCTTCATCCCGCAGATCGTCTATTCGACCACCTTCGGTTATCGCACCGACATGGTGCCTGAAGGCGTGGATGCACCTGACGATATCTGCGACGTGTTCGACCTGGAAACCTATCCGGGCAAGCGTTCGCTGGAAAAGCGTCCGATCAACAACATGGAATGGGCACTTCTCTGCGACGGCGTTGCCAAGGACGAAGTCTATGACGTTCTGGGCACCGAAGAAGGTCAAGAGCAGGCACTGGCCAAGCTTGAGACCATCAAGGACGACGTGATTTGGTGGTCGGCTGGCGCGGATACGCCTCAGCTTCTGGCAGACGGCGAAGTCTTCATGGGTTCGACCTACAACGGTCGTCTGTTCAGCGTGATCGAAGAGCAGAAGCAGCCTGTCGCGATGATGTGGGACGCGCAGGTGTTCGACCTTGACGGGTGGATCATTCCTACCGGCCTCAGCGACGAGCGCAAAGCACGTGCCTTGGACTTCATCATGGCGACGACTGACACTCAGCATCTCGCGGATCAAGCCAAGTACATCAGCTACGGTCCGGCGCGCGCGTCTTCCGCACCGCTGGTAGGTAAGCACGCCGATCTGGGCATCGAAATGGGACCACACATGCCGACCGATCCCAACAACGCCAAGAACACGTTCCTCTACAACTACGAGTTCTGGGCTGACTACCGCGACGACATCGACGCCAAATTCCAGGCGTGGCTCGCGAAGTAAACGAACCCGCAGGATGCGCGCTCGTCGCGCATCCTGCCACTAATTAAAGTACGGCCCGCTTGTACGGACCGTACGATCCAACCGGGGGAACAGGACCATATGCCCAAGGGCTATATCATCGGTCATATCACGGTGAATGACGCGGACGCGTATCGCGAATACGTCGAGAAGGATACACCGATCCTGCAGGGTCTTGGTGGACGGTTCATCATCCGCGGTGGGCAGTCCGAGGTTGCCAAAGGCGCCGCCGAGAGCCGCCACGTTGTCATAGAATTCCCCACATTTGAGGCCGCGAAGGCCGCCTATAATGATCCGGAGTACCAAAAGGTAGCCGATATCAGGCGGCGCACGGCAACAAGCACAATCATTCTGGTCGAGGGCGTCTGACATGAGCGATACAACCAAACCAGCCAAGGTTCTGGCCGCCGATGGCACGCCGCTGAAGCGCAGCCTCAACCGGGCCTTGCGCCTGCAGAAGATGCGGGCGCTGATGCTGATCGCACCGCTGCTGTTGTTTGTCCTGCTGACCTTCATCGCGCCGATTGCGGACATGCTGTTTCGCTCGGTCGAGAACCAGATAGTTTCGACGACATTACCGGGCGCCACACAAGGGCTGAAAGACTGGGATGCCGCATCGGGCGAAGCGCCTGACGAAGCCGTATTCGAGGCGCTGTATTATGATATGTTCCTGGCCGCCGAGGCCAAGGAACACACGAAGCTTGGCACGCGGCTGAACTACGAAGAGACCGGGATTTCGTCCCTCTTCCGGTCATCGGGCCGCAAGCTGGATGATATCGGCGACGATCGTATCGACGCGCTGGAGGATCTGGACGGCGTCTGGAAGGACGCGGCCTTCTGGTACGCCTTGATGAGCGGGCCGGACGGCGCGGCGAAGGATAATGCCTTGCTCAAAGCGCAGCGCAAACGCCTGACCGACCTGACCGATGACCCCCATAGTGGCGATATCGGCTTTGAACCGGGTGCAGAGATCAGCGCGCTTTTGCCCCGCACCGCTTCCGAATACACGGCATTTGCGCTCTTCACCGCCATCGATGATGGCAAGGTCGTTGCCAAACGGAAGCCGTGGGAAGCGGTCAAGGTTGCGCTGACCGAGGATTTGCGCAGTTCAGACACGGCCAGCGCGCTGGCGAGCTATTCCGGCCCCGGCGCAGCAGAGCTGAAGGCGGCGCAAGTCGTCGTCGCGAACATGGAACCACTGAGCTTCCGCGACTCGTTCATCGACATCGACAAGAACTGGGGTGATGTGGACAACTGGCAGACGATCCAGATCTACAGCCCAAAATACACCACCGGTTACTTCCTGAACGCCGCGGACATGCAAAAATCACCGGACGGTGCAGAGTTCCGCGACGAGAAAGAACGTATCTACGGGCTGCTGTTCAAGCGGACGCTGTTCATGAGCCTGATGATCACCGCAAGCTGTATCATTCTGGCCTATCCGGTCGCGTGGATCCTGGCCAACCTGCCGATGCGCACGGCGAACCTTCTGATGATCCTTGTGTTGCTGCCGTTCTGGACCTCGCTGCTAGTGCGAACCTCTGCATGGAAGGTGATGCTGCAACAGCAGGGGGTGATCAACGATGTTCTGGTCTGGCTCGGCCTTGTCGACGACAGCGCCCGATTGATCATGATCAACAACCAGTTCGGTACCATCGTGGCGATGACGCATATCCTGCTGCCGTTCATGATCCTGCCGATGTACTCGGTGATGCAGACCATTCCACCGTCCTACCTGCGCGCGGCCAAATCCTTGGGCGCGACCAACTGGACGGCCTTCTGGCGGGTCTATTTCCCGCAATCGGTGCCGGGCATTGGCGCGGGCAGCATCCTCGTCTTCATCCTGTCGATCGGCTACTACATTACGCCCGAAATCGTCGGCGGTACCACCGGCACGTTCATCTCGAACCGGATCGCCTATCACATCTCGTCCTCGCTCAACTGGGGCCTTGCTGCCGCTCTGGGCTCCATCCTGCTGGCGGTCGTCCTGCTCCTTTACTGGGCGTATGACAAGATCGTCGGCATCGACAACGTGAAGCTGGGGTAAAGCACATGACCACAAGCGCAATCACCAAAATCGAGAGCGGCAAGAAGTCGGTGCAGTTCTACGTGCCGGTCGTCGCCGCGGCGGGCGCCTTTGCCGGGGTCTTCGTCGGCACGGCGCAGGGCTCTACGCTGCTGGGTGTCGTCATTGGCGCGGTCCTGATGGCCGTCATCGCCTTCGTCGCGATAGAGATGTTGGGACGGGAGCAGGAAAAGATGGTTCGCTGGGCCATCATCGCGCTCTTCGCGGCAGGTGGCTTTGCCATTGGCGGACTGCCAGCAATGGTGGTCGGTGGACTGTTCGGCTGGTTTTTCGGCTGGTTCACCTATTGGATCGCGTACAACCGATACCGGGCCAAGCTGGTGCCGTATCTGACACCCGCCCAGGTGCTGTGGCATTTCACGTTCCGGGTGATCTGCGGGATGATCTTCTTCTTCCTGATCACGCCGATCGTGGTGGTCATGCCACTCAGCTTCAACGCCGAGAATTTCTTTACCTTTACACCGGAAATGCTGCGGTTCGATCCTGCGGGTTACAGTCTCAAGCATTATCGCGACTTCTTTACCAATGCGGACTGGCAGCAGGCGCTTTGGAACTCGGTGCGCATCGCACCAGTCGCCACGATCCTGTCGGTGAGCTTTGGCACACTGGCGGCCATCGGCCTCAGCCAGCCGCATGTGCCGTTCCGCCGTGCGATCATGGCGATCCTGATCTCGCCGATGATCGTGCCTCTCATCATCTCGGCGGCGGGCATGTACTTCTTCTACTCGCGCCTTGGCTTGCAGGGCACCTATTGGGGCGTCGTTCTGGCGCACGCGGTGCTGGGCATTCCGTTCGTGATCATCACTGTCACGGCGACGCTGGTGGGCTTTGACCGCTCGCTGACGCGGGCGGCGGCCAACATGGGCGCGAACCCGGTCACGACCTTCTTCCGCGTGCAGATGCCGCTGATCCTGCCGGGTGTCATTTCGGGCGGGCTCTTTGCCTTCATCACCTCGTTCGATGAGGTGGTGGTGGTGCTCTTTGTCGGCTCGGCTGGGCAAAAGACACTGCCGTGGCAGATGTTTACCGGCCTGCGCGAGCAGATCAGCCCGACCATCTTGGCGGTAGCGACGATCTTGGTGGCGCTGTCGATCCTGCTGTTGGCCACGGTCGAGATGCTGCGCCGCCGCTCCGAAAGGTTGCGTGGTCTTAGCCCGGGCTAAGCGGAGCAGCGCAAAAGATTGTCCGTCTTAGGCGGCAATCTTTTGCAGAATGGCGGCCTCGTTCCTACTGAGGCACAAGCGTGCCGTTTGGTGAAAGCACGCCGGAGCCCCTGTTCTGAGTTCGGGGAACAGGTTCAAGACCTCTTCGCGCGTGTCGTTTGCAAGTGAACTCAGACCAACCGGTCCAGGGAAAAAGCTTTCGCTATAGGCGCCATTGGCGACTACGATCTGATGCTGATTGAACAACATATGGATATAGGTGACCTTGTCGCCAACCCGGCGGGTGACGCCTTCTTTACCCAACAGATACTTGGCGGAAACCAATATTTCCCGCTCCCCAAAGCAGAGTTCTGCCGCGGAATCGACGATCAGCATCCGATGGTTTGGGGATACGATCAACTCGCTTTGATTTCCGACGACACCCTTTGAAAAATGGATCGGCGCTGCGCTGCCCACGGCGGGAACCGTGCAGCGCCCAATCCATTGCAGGGGCTGAAATCCGTTGTCGCGGGTAAGAACCAGATCGCCCACTTCCAGCGTGTCGATCAGGGAATCGCCCTTGGCGGTGGAAACCCGCGTTCCGCTGGTAAAACATGGCACGAGTGAGGAGTAGGAAACGGCACCGTCCGTGTTGAAGCTGCCGAACGTATAGGTCACGCCCGGTGTCAGCGGTGCGTCAGAGGCAAAGAGCGGGCCGTAGTTGTTCGCGCCGTTTGTCGCCAGAAAATAGATCGTGTTGTTCGATCCGTCCGACCCGGTGATGGTGTATTTGTACCTGACATCAATCGTGTCGTTGACGTTGATCCCCGAAACGGTCGACTGGGTGACGTTCTGATCCGGCACATCGCCGCCACCGGTATGGGTATAGTCCCCGAAAATGGCATCGCCCGAGCCGTTCGAGTCGTCAATCGTTATCTTACCAGCTTCGCCAATCGTAAAGTTTCCACTGTGCGGATAGGTATTATCCCCGCTGGCAAAATTGTATACGAGCACATTTTCCAAAGCCATCGGACGATCACCACCATTAAAAACCAATACTGAACCGACGCCGGCGGAGTGTTTGGCCAAGGGTCGAAGTCGTGGTTAATGTCTTTGATTGTCCGAATAATGTCCTTCGCGGGTCGATTCTGTGAACGCAAAGTGGCAAAACCCGTACAGGTCGTGCTTGCCAGTAGGAAATGAGCGGCTGTTTGGGGCGCAAAAAAAAAGCAGCCCCGCGATACATTCGCGGGACTGCAAAACTTGATGCCTGGTTTGGTTACTCGCGGACCAACTTTTCATAGGCTTCCGCGATCTCGCGGGTCAGTGCGCCCACCTCGAACCGGTAATCGCCGATCTGCCCCACGGGGGTCACTTCGGCGGCGGTTCCGGTCAGCCAGCACTGCTCGAATCCTTCCATCTCTTCGGGCATGATGTGGCGCTCGTGCACCTTGACCTTGCGGTCTTTCAGCATCCCGATCACGGTCTGACGCGTCAGGCCATTGAGGAAACAATCAGGGTCCGGCGTGTGCACCTCGCCATTCTTCACAAAGAAGATGTTGGCGCCGGTCGCTTCGGCCACATAGCCGCGGTAATCCATGAACAGCGCGTCAGAGCAACCCTTGGCCTCTGCCGCGTGTTTGGAGGTGGTGCAGATCATGTAGAGCCCAGCCGCCTTGGCGTGGACGGGAATCGTCTCAGGCGACGGGCGCTTCCATTTCGAGATGTCGAGCTTCGCCCCCTTCATCTTGGCATCGCCGTAATAGGCCCCCCATTCCCAGGCCGCGATGCCCAGATGCACAGGGTTGCGCGCCGATGCGACGCCCATGTCTTCGCCCGCACCGCGCCACGCGATTGCACGCACATAACCATCTGTCAGGCCATTGGCGGTCAGCACTTCCTGCTTGGCGGCCTCGATTTCATCGACGGTCCAAGGGATCTGAAAATCCAACTCGCCCGCCGAGAAATGCAGACGCTCCGAATGCTCGCGGCTTTTGAAAATCTTGCCGTTATAGGCGCGCTCACCCTCAAAGACCGAGCTGGCATAATGCAAGGCGTGAGTCAGAACATGCACATTCGCGTCGCGCCATTCGATCAGTTTGCCATCCATCCAGATATTGCCGTCGCGGTCATCATAGCCAGCCATGCCATCTCTCCTTCTAGGTATCTTTGCATAAGTTGCGCAAAAAATGTCCGGTTCGGGCATAAAATTGCGTGAAAACTGCGATTCGCTAACAGTTAGAACTTGGAATGTCAATAAAGCTGACTTAAAATCCATTCCAACTAAAAGAGACTGGACAGACCCATGAGAGATGCTCAGGGCGGTGAGACGCTACTTTTTCTGACGGATGAACAATTGCGCCAAGGGATCGAGGCGATGTTCTTCGCCTATCGCGGATTTACTGCCGATCCTGATCGTATCCTGACCACGATGGCCTACGGGCGCGCCCACCACCGGGCGATCCACTTTATCGCGCGCAGCCCGGGTACTACGGTAAACAACCTGCTCAGCATTCTTGGGGTGACCAAGCAATCGCTCAATCGGGTGCTGCGTACCCTCGTCGATGACGGGCTGGTCGATAGCCGTGTCGGCACCACCGACAAGCGCGAGCGCAACCTGCATCTGACGGAAAAGGGCGCGGCGCTGGAGCGCAAACTGAGCGATGCGCAGCGGGCCCGTATGCGTGCGGCCTTCCGTGCGGCCGGGCCAGAGGCCGTCAGCGGCTTTCGCCAGGTGTTGGAGGCGATGATGGATTCCGATATGCGCAAGCGCTACCATGCGCTGAGAGAGGCGAGGACATGAGTGACCCAGCCCCACACCTTCTGATCGTGGATGACGACGAACGTATTCGCGGGCTTCTGCGCAAGTTTTTGATGCGCCATGGCTTCTTGGTTTCGATCGCGCGAGATGCCGAACATGCGCGCCGGGTTCTGGCGGGGCTGGAGTTCGACCTGATCGTGCTGGATGTGATGATGCCGGGCGAGGACGGTGTGGCGCTGACGCGTTCGCTGCGCTCCGAACTTGCAACGCCGATCCTGCTGCTGACCGCCAAGGGAGAAACCGCGGATCGCATCGCCGGGCTGGAGGCCGGGGCAGATGATTACCTGGCCAAACCCTTCGAGCCCAAGGAGTTGCTGCTGCGGATCAACGCCATTCTGCGCCGGATGCCCGAACCGGAGGCAGAGACCGCGTTGCCCAAGATGCTGCATCTTGGCCCCGTGCGCTATGATATCGAACGCTCCGAGCTGATGCAGGGCGACGAAACGATCCGCCTGACCGCGACAGAAACCCAACTGATGCGCATTTTCTCGGAACATCTGCGCCAGCCGGTCAGCCGCGCCAAGTTGGTAGAGGATCTGGGGCGCGACAAGGGCCAGGCACAGGAGCGGGCGGTTGACGTCCAGATCACCCGGTTGCGCCGCAAGATCGAAGCCGATCCGAAACAGCCGCGATACCTGCAGACCGTGCGCGGCGAAGGCTACATGCTGGCCCCGGACTGAGCCGCAACAGGCTGCTTGAAACGGGTGGGCGGGGTCAGATCACCCGAATCACATCCTTGTCGATGGCAAGAACATAGCCCTTGCGCGCAATGTTCTTGACCAGCAATTCGCTGACCATCTGGTTGCCCAACGTGTCGCGCAGGCGTTTGATGCGAGTGGCGCCTGCCGCCTCTTCGCAATCGGAAGGGCTGCGGCCTGAAATCATCGCTTCGATTTCCGCACCGGTCAGGATGTCGCCATCCATGCGCGCCTCGGCTAGGATCGATAGCGTTTCCATCGCGGCATCGGTCAGCTTGAAGCCCATATTGTTCAGATAGACCGATTTCTCGACCCGACTGATCAAAAGTGAACTGACCTGTATGCCTGACCGCTCGATCTGGGCCATGCGCTTGTTCATCGCGATCAACATGATCAGGAACACCAACGCAGAGATCAGCAGCGATGTCGCAAATACCAGCAGAACAAAGATCACCATGCGGTAGCTGACCAGCGTTTCGGAAAACGCGGTGCCAGAGAGCGCGAGGATTTCCAACAGCTTGATCTCGGCGTCCGAGGTCAGCGTGTCGTTCTCGATGAATATCTGTTCGACCCGCGCGTTGAACGCGTTGGCATCCGGTAGCGATACGAACAGCAGCACAGCCGCCAGTGACAGGATCGCAACGATGCAGGCAACGCCAATGATCACCATCCGGCTGCCCGATCGGCGGGCGTCGGCGGCAGAGAGGGTTAGATCATTCAAAGGTGTCCCCCCGGCAGATTATTGCTGTTTCACGGACAGCACCTTGAGCAGGGTCAGGCCCTGCGATGCAAGACGGCTGGTCAGCTGTGCGCGGGCCGAGGCCATCGTGCAGGGGCCGCTGATCTGCGCCACGCTATAGTACAGCTCAAACGGGGTGTCGCGCTTGGCCTTGTACTCGGCATAGCACGCCGCATCGGCGGCACCGGCACCGAAGGCGATGAGGCCTGTCAGGGCTGCGAGGATAAAATGCTGTCTCATGCTTCGCAACATGACCGAGGGCACGCCGCTATACAATAACCGAGGGGTGATTGGGGCCGTTACAACCGGTGTTATCGGATAACATCCCGGCGTTATTGCCTGTCTCGGTGGTTCAGGCCCAGTTTGGTGTCATCGCTTCTGCCCACTCATCGGGTGGACCTGCCAAAATCTGACCCCGAAAGGACTTCACCCATGTCTGGTAAATTCATCTCACTCATCCTTGCCGCGTCGCTTGCAGTGACCGGGATGACGGCTGTACCGGCCCGTGCCGACGATCAAGATGTCGCACGTGCCCTCGCCGCCATCGCCGGTATCGCAATCATCGGTGCGGTGATCCACGACAAAAACAAGAGCAAGCGTCGCCCCGCCCCCTATGTATCGAGCCGAAGCTATGGCCACGGCCACAAGGCGCATATTGGACACCGCCCAAGTCCAAAGGCGCATCATGGCCACCGTGCTCAAAAGAAGGCGCATCGCCAGCATCGCCGCGAGGTGCAGCAGCACCGTCAGCAGCGCCGCGGCCACGGCCACGGTTACTATAATGGCACCAGCCAGCGCCGCTAAAAAGTTCGGCGGCGCGATCGCCGCTGATGAGGTTTCGTGAGTACTAGCTACCAATTTGATTGGCTGCCGGTTGTATGAGGGGAAGGGGGCAAATCTGCCCCCTTCTCTTTTTTGCATCGCAGGCCTGCTTGTGAGACATAAGGCAAGGCACAAAAAAGGGACGACCCACATGGTCAGGCAGAGAATCGAGGGCACGCAGGACAGTGCGTTAACCCGAACGGCTATGAAACCTACGATCACGGAACTCGTGCAATAGCATGGCGGATGGACCTGACTTTCGGTTTGAGGAGGCCGCCTTCGAACGTGGCTTCACGCTGGTTGCCGGCGTTGATGAGGTCGGCCGTGGCCCGCTGGCGGGGCCGGTGACGGCGGCGGCCGTGATCCTGGACCCTGCGCGCATCCCCGAAGGGTTGCACGATTCCAAGAAGTTGAGCGCGAAACAGCGTGCAGCGCTCTATACCAAGATCGCCGCAGTGGCGGAGGTGTCCATCGCCCATGCCAGCGTCGAAGAGATCGACCGTCTCAACATTCTGCGCGCGTCGCACCTGGCGATGGAGCGCGCAGTGGAGGGATTGCCACGCAGGCCCGATTTTGCGCTGATCGACGGCAACATGATTCCGGCCGGCCTGTCCATCCCGGCAGAGGCAATCGTCAAGGGTGATGCGCGTTCCGTGTCGATTTCGGCTGCCTCAATCATGGCCAAAATTTGTCGAGATTGTGTCATGTGGGATTTGGCGCAACAGTGGCCGGGATACGGCTGGGAAACCAATGCCGGATATCCGTCAAAAAGCCACAAACAAGCGCTCGTGGATCTTGGTGTCACCCCACACCATAGACGTTCGTTCAAACCGGTCCACAACATATTGTATCAAGATAAATAACTAACCCTCTGATTCAAAAAGAAATTGACCCCGAATCGCCTTTGACTCATCCTTGTCCTCAGCGAACCAGAGCGCGAGTCACGCGCCGGACAGAGGCAGAAAATGAAGACGATGACCAAAGCGAAGAGCGCGCCAGCGCTCCCTCTTAACACGATTCTTTCCGGGGACTGCATCGAGGTGATGCAGAGCCTGCCAGAAGCATCGGTTGATCTGATTTTTGCAGATCCACCCTATAACCTTCAGCTAAAGGGCGATCTGCATCGACCGGACAATTCCCAAGTGGATGCCGTCGACGACGCCTGGGACCAGTTTTCCTCGTTTGCCGCATATGACAGATTTACCCAAGACTGGCTCAAAGCGGCGCGCCGATTGCTCAAGCCCAATGGTGCCATCTGGGTGATCGGCTCTTATCACAACATCTTTCGGGTGGGCGCCGCGTTGCAGGATGCGGGCTTCTGGATCCTGAATGATGTGGTTTGGCGCAAATCGAACCCGATGCCGAATTTCCGTGGCAAGCGGCTGACCAATGCGCATGAGACGATGATCTGGGCCTCCAAGCAGGAGGGTGGCAAATACACCTTCAACTACGAGGCGCTGAAATCGCTGAACGAAGGCATCCAGATGCGCAGCGACTGGGTCCTGCCGATCTGTACCGGCCATGAGCGGTTGAAGAACGAAGCGGGTGACAAGGCGCATCCGACACAAAAACCGGAAAGCCTGCTGCACCGTGTTCTGGTTGGCAGCACCAATCCCGGCGACGTGGTGCTTGATCCGTTCTTTGGCACTGGCACGACCGGCGCGGTGGCCAAGATGCTGGGGCGCGATTTCATCGGGATCGAACGCGAAGCGGCGTATCGCGAGGTTGCTGAAAAGCGCCTGAAAGCCATCCGCAAGTTTGACCGAGAAGCGCTGGAAGTATCGACCAGCAAACGCGCCGAGCCGCGCGTGCCGTTTGGCCAGCTGGTGGAACGCGGCATGCTGCGCCCCGGCGAGGAACTTTACTCGATGAATAAGCGGCACAAGGCCAAGGTTCGCGCCGATGGCACGCTAATCGGCGAGGACATCAAAGGGTCGATTCACCAGGTCGGCGCGCATCTGGAAGGTGCGCCGAGTTGTAATGGCTGGACCTATTGGTGCTTCAAGCGCGATGGGAAGAAGATCCCCATCGACCTGCTCCGCCAGCAGATCCGCGCCGAGATGGCCGACCGCCCGAACTAAGTTTTCCGAAGCGAAAAAGAACACCGCCGGTGCCTGGAGCCTGACACCAGGCACCATACCTATGCCCCGTCACTTGTTGACGGGGCTTTTTTTCGTTGCGGACTCGCGCGGAAAGCAGGTGGCGTTGCTGCAGGCAAGAGGTAAAGCTCTTGTGATCATATGCGCCGGTCGTATGACTGGTGCGGTGCGCGTCCAGTGGTTATCTCTGGCGTAGATCAGGAGAAATGCCGGGATGGAAATCAACGCCGATTTTGAGAAGCGGGTCGTGGTCCTGCCCGAAGACTACATTTGGTCGAAATCCCCCGCCGCGGGTGTCGAGAGGATGATGCTCGACCGGGTCGGGGATGAGGTGGCGCGCGCCACCACCATCGTGCGCTTTGCGCCCGGATCGAAATTCGACGCACATACCCACGGCGGCGGCGAGGAGTTTCTGGTGCTGAGCGGCGTGTTTTCTGATGAAACCGGCGACTTTCCGGCGGGCAGTTACGTACGCAACCCCATCGGCACCAGTCACACGCCGCACACTGACGAGGGCTGCACGATCCTGGTCAAGCTGCACCAGTTCGCGCCAGACGACACCGCGCAATTCAGCATTGATACCCAGCGCGCCGAATTCCGCCCCGGCACGGCCCCCGGTCTGTCGGTTCTGCCGCTACATAGTGCGGCGACCGAAAACGTGGCGCTGGTGCGCTGGGCGCCCGGCACGCGGTTCACCCCGCATCAGCACTGGGGTGGCGAAGAGATTTTCGTGCTTGAAGGCACGTTTCAGGACGAGCATGGCAACTATCCCGCAGGCAGCTGGATCCGCAGCCCGCACATGTCGCGCCACGCGCCCTGGTCGGAAGAAGGGTGCCTGATATACGTCAAGACCGGACATCTGCCGATGACCGCCGCCTGAAACGGGGCGCAAGGGCGTGTTGCGTTTTAGCGGATGCAATCCGCTCAGTCAGCTTTTCCGATATTCATCGAATAATTCAAGCACGAGCAGCCAGTAGTCGAAGCTGTCCATGAAATTCTGGTCGGACACCCCGAAATTCAGATTTACATCCATCTGGATGAAGGGGTCATTTTCGGCGTCCAGATAGACTTTGCCGAACCGCTTGGTCCGGTTCCATTCATTCATCTTGGAAACGCTCAACCCGTCGGCCATGTCGAAACCGGCCGAGTATTGGATCGAATTGCACCCCTGCTCTTGCTCGCACCCGAAAAAGAAGATCACGAAATTGATCCGCTCGGCGGTACTGCGGATCATCGGCGTATCGTCCGAGGCCACGTCCATCTGCGCACGGTACCCTGCTTCCTGCAGCATCGAGGCGATCTGCCAGGGTTTCGACCCGTCCACTTCTGCGAGTGCCGGAGATGTCATGAACAGGCCGGCGAGGGCGGATAGAACGAGACGGCGCATTTTATGAAATTCCTTTAACTTGGGCTTATGTCCGTGTTTGAGGGAAGAAGAATTGCGCCGGTTTGTCAAACTCAAACCAATTTCGGCTTCTTATCGCGGTGCCGGGTTCAGTGCCTTGTTGTAGGGCTTCCAGTCCGTGATTTCGGGGTAATACATTTCACGCCAATGGCGCACGCGGCGGTTCATCACCCGTCGCCACACGGGCGGTACCATCGCGGCCATCGTCATCACCGGATAGCCGAAGGGCAGTTGCGGCGCGTCGGACTCGGTATAGTTCTGCAACAGCGGGAACCGCCGATCAGGCTTGTAGTGGTGATCCGAGTGGCGCTGGAGGTTGATCAGAAGCCAGTTGCTGGCCTTATGCGCCGCGTTCCAGCTGTGTTGCGGTTTGACATGCTCGTATTTGCCATCGCCTAGATGTTTGCGCGTCAGCCCGTAATGCTCGACGTAGTTCACCAGTTCCAGTTGCCAGACGGCGATGAACGCCTGCCAGACAAACAACAGCAGGCCGACCCAGCCGCCCAAAAGCAGGGCCAGCAACAGCATGATGACTTGCAGCGTCCAATACCGGAAAAACGGATTGCTGGGATTTGCCCAAGTGCGATTCTTGCGGGCCTGCAACGCCTTTTCCGCTGCAAAGGCCGATTTCAACGACCCCGGCAGAACGCGCGCGAAGAAGCGATAGAACCCTTCGTTGTAGCGAGCCGTCACCGGGTCGCGTGGTGTGCCGACATGGCGGTGATGCACCAGCAGGTGCTCGGACCGGAAGTGCGAATAGAGCACCATCGCCAGCAGGGCATCGCCCATCCAGCGTTCCCATTTGCTCTTTTGGTGCATCAATTCGTGGCTGTAGTTGATGCCGACAGTGCCTGTGATCACGCCCACGCCGAAAAACAGCACGATCTTTTCCAGCGCGTTCAGGTGCTCTGCCCCGGACACATACCAGATCAGCCAGAACAGCAGCGCGAATTGCAGCGGGGCCCAGATCAGCGTGATCATCCTGTACCAGGTCAGTTGATCGTCGTCCGTGTCCGGATCGGCGTTTTCGAGGTTCAGGCCGAGGAACGCGTCGAGCAGTGAAAAGAAATACCATGTGAAAAGCGGCAGCAGGATCACCGTCCAGCCCCCGTGGACAGCGCCGATCAGGGCAAGCGGAAGCAGCAGGAGGGACATCCAGAACGGAAGGGCATTCCGGACCTTGGCGACAGTAGTGGCAGGGATCATGGCGGGCGCGGTCCTCGGGGCCAAAAGATATCGTTCGCTCTGGGTCAGTCTACTCCAGATTATCAAACCTGCCACGCGCCAGATCAAAAACTTTGCGCATGACGGTGGGTAAATCCGAAGGGCGAAAGTTGGATTTGTCGATGAAACTGCCGCAATTGGGCATCGTGCCCATCGGGGCCACGGCAATCGCGATGCGCAGGCGCAGGTGGAAATGGGTAAAGGTGTGGCGCGCTTCGTCCTCCAGTACCGCCCATTGCGCGCCGAACGGAGGGGCGGGATCGGGCGTTTGCTCGGCCCAGTTGCTGCCGGGCCATCCCAGCATGCCACCCAGCAGGCCGCGATCCTCGCGCCGTTCCAGCAGCAGCGCACCATCGGTCCGCTGCGCGACATAGGCAATGCCGTGACGGGTCGGCTTGGCCTTCCTTGGTAGCCTCGCGGGCAGGTCTGCAGCGGTCCCGGCGGCGCGTGCTGCGCATTCGGTCATCCAGGGGCAGATGCCACAGGCCGGGCTGCGCGGGGTGCAGATCGTGGCCCCCAGATCCATCACCGCCTGCGCATAGTCGCCGGTGCGGTCCTGCGGTGTCAGCGCGGCGGCGGCTTCTGTCAGCTCGGGTTTGGCTGTGGGCAGGGGCGTGTGGATGTCATGCAGGCGCGCCATGACCCGCTCCACATTCCCGTCTACCACGGTCTCGGGCGCATCAAAGGCAATGGCCGAGATCGCGGCGGCGGTATAGGGGCCGATACCCGGCAGCTTGAGCAGTTCGGCATGCGTCTGCGGAAACTTTCCGCCGTATTCGCTGGCCACCACCCGCGCGCATTTCAGCAGGTTGCGGGCGCGGGCGTAATAGCCCAGCCCGGCCCAGGCGCCCATCACGTCCGAATCCTCGGCCGCAGCCAGATCGGTGACGGTGGGCCATTGGCGCGTGAACGCCTCGAAATAGCTGCGCACGGCGGCCACGGTGGTCTGTTGCAGCATGACCTCGGAGAGCCATACGGCATAGGGATCGGGCCGCACGCCTGCCGCACGGGCCTGCGGGGACACCCGCCAGGGCATCACGCGTGCATGGGTGTCGTACCAGTCCAGCAGAAGTAAAGGCAGCCGGTCCACCCGGGGCGTATCACGCATTCTTTATGCTCCGGTCAGGTTATGGGCTGGCAAGCCGTGCCACATGCCCTAAAATGCCCTTTGAGAGAGAGAGGTCAACCATGGCGGACCGCAAGACCACGACGCGCGGCTTTAAACGGACATCCAGCTTGCTTCAGGATCGGATCAAGCGCGCGTCGGCCAGTCGCGGGTTTGAGCAATCGCGGCTGTTGACCCAATGGCCGGAAATTGCAGGCGCGGCCATTGCCGCCATCGCCCGCCCGGTAAGCGTGTCCTATGCGCGGGGTGGTTTTGGCGCGACCTTGACCGTGTTGACCACCGGACCTCAGGCTCCGATGCTGGAAATGCAAAAGGAAAAACTGCGCGAAAAGGTCAACAGCGTCTATGGATACAACGCGATTTCGCGCATCCTGATTACCCAAACTGCGGCGACCGGCTTTGCCGAGGGGCAAGCCACGTTCGAGCACCGTAAGAAAACCGACGAACCGGCCAGTGTCACGCCAGAGGTCACTGCCAAGGCCGCCGATTTGGCCGCACCCGTAGGCGACACCGAACTGCGGCTTGCACTTGCCGCGCTGGGCGCCAATGTACTGTCCAAACATAAAAGCTGATCCAATAAAGGGATAGATGATGAACCGAATTATCATGATCGGGGCCACGGCCTTCGTCGCGTCTGCTGGCGCATTGTTTCTGCAGGCCAACCAAGCGGCTGCACAGACCACGACGGAGCAGACGGCAACCGAGCAGACGCAGGCCGCAGATACTACCGAAGCGATGACCGATACGGCCACGGAGTCTGCCCCGCAGGCAATGCCGAACGACGCGGGCATCTACGAGATGACTCTCGGCCCGGCCGATGCCAAGGTGACGGTGATGGAATACGCATCTTTCACCTGCCCGCATTGCGCGAATTTTCATAAAGACACCTTCAAACAGCTGAAGGCCAATTACATCGACACCGGCAAGGTGCAGTTTATTTACCGCGACGTCTATTTCGACCGGCCCGGCCTGTGGGCCGCGATGGTTGCGCGCTGTGATGGCCCGACCCGGTTCTTTGGCATCGTCGATATGCTCTTTTCGCAACAGCGTGAATGGGTGTCGGGCAGCGATCCGGTGGCCATCGCCGACAACCTGCGCAAGATCGGCAAGGTCGCGGGCATGAGCGACGAGAAGCTGGAAGCCTGCCTGACCGACGCAGACAAGGCCAAGGCGCTGTTTGAGTGGTTCGAGGCGAATGCCGAGGCAGACGGCATAACCTCTACCCCGTCGCTGGTGATCAATGGCGAGGCTCACGGCAACATGAGCTATGCCGACCTGTCCGAGATCATCGAGAAGGAACTCGCGGAATGAGCACAGCCCCCCTTGCTGATCTCAAGGTGATCGAACTGGCGCGCATTCTGGCGGGCCCATGGGCCGGGCAGACGCTGGCCGATCTTGGCGCTGAAGTGATCAAGGTGGAATCGCCCGAAGGCGACGACACGCGCCGCTGGGGCCCTCCCTTCATCGACCGTGAAGACGAGCGCAGCGCGGCGTATTTCCACGGCTGTAATCGCGGAAAGACCAGCATCACGGTGGATTTCCGCACCCCCGAAGGCCAGGAACGTATCCGGCAACTGGTGGCGGACGCCGATATCGTTATCGAAAACTTCAAGGTTGGTGGCCTAGCCAAATATGGTCTGGATTACGCTAGCCTGTCCAAGGTGAACCCGAGGCTGATCTATTGTTCGATCACCGGGTTCGGGCAGGACGGGCCCTATGCGCACCGTGCGGGCTACGATTATATCATTCAGGGCATGTCGGGTTTGATGTCGATCACCGGCGCGCCGGATGGGCAACCGACGCGCGCAGGCGTGGCGATCACCGATGTGTTCAGCGGTGTCTATGCCACGACGTCGATCTTGGCCGCAGTGCATCAGCGCACGCACACCGGCAAGGGACAGCAGATCGACATGGCATTGCTGGACGTGGCGGTTGCTGTCACGGCCAATCAGGCGATGAACTACCTGTCGACCGGGCAGGCGCCGGGGCGCATTGGCAACTTTCACCCGAACCTCACGCCTTATCAGGTGTTCGATTGCGCCGATGGCTACATCATCATCGCGGTGGGCAATGATGGGCAGTATCAGCGACTGTGCGACGTTCTTGGCGTGCCGGAACTGGCGCAGGCGCCGGAATACGCGACAAACGCCGACCGGGTGGCGCATCGCGACCGCCTGACCGAGCTGCTGACGGCACGCACGGTGCAGATGTCAAAGGCTGATCTGCTGGCCGCCTGCGAAGGGGCGGGGGTGCCGGCCGGACCGATCAATTCGCTCGACGAGGTGTTTGCCGATCCGCAGGTGGTGGCACGCGGCATGCAGATTGCGCCGGGTGGCGTGCCGGGGGTCCGTACCCCGATCCGCTTTTCGGATGCGGAACTGGTGCTGGAGCGTCCATCGCCCAAGCTGGGGGACGGTGACACCTGATGTGACCGGGGCTGTGTCAGGCTTGGGGCGGCGGTGTCTTTGTCGCCCCGATCCGCGTCAGAGCCGCGTCAAGTGCGCTCCAATCTTCGATCTCCAGCCGCACCGGCAGGGTTAAAACCTGCGCGCGGAACGCGTCCGGCAGTCGCACGGCGTCCTTTTCGGTGGTGACGAGCTGCGCACCGAGGGCGGCGGCGTCCGATGCAAGCCGGTTCATCAGCGCGGGAGTCAGTGGCTGGTGATCTTCCAGCGCCTCGGAGCCTGCCACTTCGGCGCCAAGCGATTTCAGCGCGGCAAAGAACTTTTCCGGGTGCCCGATCCCGGCAAAGGCAAAGACGCGCGCGCCCGACCAGTCCATGCCGGTCCGTAACGGCACCAGAGCGCCGCGCAAATGTGGCAGCGTGATCTTGTCTGCCCATGTCGCGAGAAATGCAGCCTGTTGCGCCGTGCCGCCGATGGATAACAGCAGATCGGCCCGCGCCAGCCCCACCGTGACAGGTTCGCGCAGCGGCCCGGCAGGCAGGCAGCGCCCGTTGCCGAACCCGGCAACGGCATCAACCACGACGATGGCCAGATCCTGCGCCAATGACGGGTTTTGAAACCCGTCATCCATCACGATCACCTGCGCGCCGGCAGACACGGCGGCGAGGGCACCCGCGGCGCGATCCCGCGCCACCCAGACTGGCGCAAAGGCAGCAATCAACAGCGGTTCGTCTCCGACATCAGCGGCATCGTGGGTCTGCGGATCAACCTGCACCGGACCCGCCAGACGCCCGCCATGTCCGCGACTGACCACATGCACAGCTCGACCCTGCACGGCAAGGTGGGCGACAAGCGCAATGACCGTCGGTGTCTTGCCAGTGCCGCCCGCGTTGATGTTGCCGACACAGATTACCGGCACGTCGACGCGATCGCCGTGCCCGCGCGCCAGCCGACGCGCCGTGGCGCGTGCATAAAGCGCGCCGAGCGGGGTCAGAAGCCGCGCGGCAATACCGGGCCGATCCGGCGGGTTCAGCCAGAAGCGGGGCGCGCGCATCACCGCGCTTCCAGAACGTCGAGCGTGTCATGCACCAGATCAAGGATCTGATCCGTCACCTGCGCGCTGGCCGTTGCGACATCCCAGGCTGCGTGGGCCATGGCCGCCGATTGGTCGGGGGCGATGAGCTGCGCCAGCGCGGCCGAAAGCGTGTTTGCATCACGGACCATGCGCGCCGCGCCGGCCTCGGCAAAGCGCCTGTAGCTTGACTGGTAGCGCCCCACATGCGGGCCATACATGATGGCCGATCCGTGCGCCGCGGGCTCATTGGGATCGCGGCCGTGTTGGCGCGGCTTCAGTGAACTTGCCATCAACGTGATCGTCGCCAAACGATACCAAAGCCCCATTTCGCCGCGCGTGTCTGCCAACAGGATCTGTGTCGTCTCTTCGGGCATGCCGCCTTCGGACCAGATCGTGAAGCGCCAACCATCCGCGCGCAGCGCTTCGATGAAGAGGTCGGTTTGCGTCAGATCATCCGGCACCAACACCAGAAACAGCCGGTGCGCCAATCGACTGGCCGCGCGGTGTGCTTGCAGAATTTCGCTCAGCTCGCCGGGCTGGGCCATCGCCGCAAGCCAGACGGGGCGCCCGCGCAGGCATACCGCCATTTCCTCGCGCTGGGGTTCGTTATGGGGCAGCGCCATCGCGCCTTCGCGAAAGATGCCCGATACGGTGATCCCGCTTTCCGGTATGCCCATACGGTGTATGTGGCGGGCATCTGCTGCCGAGCGGGCGAGGATCATCGAAAACCGCGCCAGCGCGCTGCGCGGCAGGTCGGGCAGCCAGCGCCAGCCGGGCCGCGGCAAATGGGCCGCGCTCGCATCGACCAGATAGAGCGGTATTTCGCGCCGGTCGGCGCAGTTGATCAGCACCGGTCGCAGGCCGCCCCCTGTCCAGAGGCAGAGATCAGGTTGCCAGTGGTCCAGAAATGCCTCGGCTTCGGGCGCGATCTCATCAGGTAGTGGTTGGTGCAGGGCGTCGGCGTGCAGATGGCCGGGCTTCGGAACATCGGGTGCCATGGTCAAAAGCAGATGCAGCGGACCCGAGCGTTGCCCGGTCAGACGTTTGACCAGTTGCACAAGCGCATTGGCGTGGTCGATGCTATGGGCATGGCCCCAGATCAGCGCGCCTTCGGGTCGTGGGGGGCGATCCTCTGTCTTGGCCTGCCGCGGGCGCGGCTTGGGCGTGTAACCCGAAAGAGAGAGCGACCGGGCCATCCGCGCGATGCCTCTAGCCCAGTTCTTCGGTCGGCGATGCGGCGCTCTCTTCGTCCCGCAGCTTGTGCAGATGCGCGATGAAATAGCGCATGTGGGCGTTGTCCACGGTGCGCTGTGCTTCGTTCTTCCAGGCGTCATAGGCAGAGGCGTAATTGGGAAAGATGCCAACGATGTGCAGATCGTCGACATTCTTGAAAACGTTGCGTGTGGGGTCGATCAGTTCGCCGCCGAAGACGAGGTGCAGGCGTTGGGTCATGGGGTTTCCTTGTCGGTTTGTGGCGGTGTCGGGAATATCCCGGGCTGGCCGGTAGACTTATGCGATATATGCGCAGGGTCAAGCGGCGCGCCATCTGTCGCGGTGGGCGAAAACGAGTATTTCGGCAAAGAAGAAAGCCATTTGTCCCGCTTGACGTCGCATGTGTCCTGCGGCAGGCAGGCAGGGTATCTCATTGGAGGGCCCCAGCGTGGCCAGACCATTTCTGATCCTGCAGTTGCGGCCTGAAACCGAGGCGTCGGATGACGAGTTCGCGGCGATCCTGCGCAAGGGCGGGTTGACCGCCGATCAGGTGCGGCGGGTGCGGTTGGACCAGACGCCTTTGCCGACGGACATCGATCTGGACGAACTGAGTGGCGTGATCGTCGGCGGCGGGCCGGGATGTGTCAGCGACGCGCCCGAGGAAAAATCCGAGGCCGAGGCACGGATCGAAGCCGCCGTATTGTCGATCATGCCGCAGATCACCAGCCGCGATTTCCCCTATCTTGGATGCTGTTACGGCATCGGGATACTGGGCAAGCATCTGGGCGGCGATGTGAGCAAGGCGGCGTTTGGCGAACCAGTCGGCACCAGCCATTGCGAGGTTACGACAGAGGGCCGCGCCGATCCGCTGTTGATGGGGTTGCCCGAACGCTTTGATGCCTTTGTCGGACACAAGGAGGCATTGCAGGCGCTGCCGGAGGGCTGCGTGCAACTGATCCGTTCGGACCCGTGCCCTTACCAGATGGTGCGTTACCGAGAGAATGTTTACGCAACGCAATTCCACCCCGAAGCGGATTCCGAAGGGTTCGTGACGCGGATTGGCGTCTATAAGCATCGAGGCTATTTCCCGCCCGAAGAGGCCGAAACGATGGCTGCGATGGCCCGTGCGGCAGATGTTCACGCGCCGGAAAAGGTGCTGCGGAATTTCGTCAAGCGGTACGCGCGCTAGAACATGTGGCCCGATTTCGCGGCCTTGGTGGCCAGATAGGCGCGATTCTGTTTCGTTTCGCCAACCATGAGCGGTACACGTTCGGTCACGTCGATGCCGCAACGCTGCATCATCTCGATCTTGGCGGGGTTGTTCGTCAACAACCGTACCTGATCGAACCCCATCTGCGACAGGATGCCCGCGCCGATGCGAAAATCCCGCTCGTCATCCTCGAACCCGAGGCGATGATTGGCCTCAACAGTGTCAAAACCCTGATCCTGAAGCGAATAGGCGCGCATCTTGTTCGCCAGCCCGATACCGCGCCCCTCTTGATTGAGGTAGAGCAGGACACCTGCGCCCGCCGCACCCATCTGGGCCAGGGCCGAACGTAGCTGAGGGCCGCAGTCGCATTTCAGGCTGCCCAGAAGATCACCGGTAAAGCAGGCCGAATGAAGCCGTGCCAGAACCGGCGCGGCGCGATCGGGCTGACCGATTTCAACCGCGTAGTGCTCTTCACCGCCATCTTCGGGGCGAAAGACGTGCAACCGTCCGGCCTCGGACACCGACAGGGGCAGGCGGGCGTGTACGACCGCATGAAGCGGGCTGCCAGCCTCCAGCGCGCGCCGACTGGGGGCGGCGGGCAGGCATGTCAGACCGGTCTTCCTGGCGAAAGCTGCGGGGTCGGGCACATCAGCCAAAAGAGCGGCAGGCAGCAGGCGCGCAGATTTCACCAGAGTGAGAGCCAGTGCATGCAATTCCGTATCGCCACCACGCTCTGACAGGAACGGGCCTTTCATCGGGGTGCGCAAGTCGTCCTTCGGATCGGCCACGGCGTGCAGCCAGTCGATGCCCGCATCCTGCGGCACCACGATCCGCGCGAGCGACCCGTCATATACGCGCGCCTTCAGCGTTTCGGCCCGGCGCGCGGTTACTGTCAACACCGGCGTGCTACCCAGCGCGCGCAACCCGTCGAGGCGCGCCGCGTTGGTGGTTTCGGCCGCCAGCATCACAGCGCCGCCCGTATCGCCTGACAGCACCACGGGCACCCCCATGCGTAGGTCGGCGCGGGCGCGGGCCAGAAGGTCGGTCAGATCGGGCGAGAGGCTCATGGTCGGTCCTGAGGTGGTGGGCTTCGACCCATCTAAGGCTTTTTGAAACAAAATGAAACAAACCCTCTGCTTGCAACACTTGGGCGTGATCTGAGTGTTGCACCCCTTGCCGGGCGGCCGCCTGCGACGCAAGTGTAGTAAAACGAGATGAGGATAATTTATGGCACAGCTCAAGAAAATTCTGCTGGTCGACGATGACGAGGACCTGCGCGAGGCGCTCAGCGAACAGTTGATCATGACCGAGGATTTCGATGTCTACGAGGCGGGCAACGGCGCCGAAGCGATGGCTCACGCCAAGGACGCGATCTATGATCTGGTGATCCTCGATGTGGGGTTGCCTGACACGGACGGGCGCGAACTGTGCCGCCTGATGCGCAAACAGGGCGTGAAATCGCCCATCGTGATGCTGACGGGTCATGACGGAGACGCCGATACCATCCTCGGCCTTGACGCCGGCGCGAATGACTACGTGACCAAACCGTTCAAGTTTCCGGTGCTTCTGGCCCGTATTCGAGCGCAGTTGCGCCAGCATGAACAGTCCGAGGATGCGGTGTTCCAGCTTGGGCCATACACGTTCAAACCCGCGATGAAGATGCTGATCGACGAGGATGATCGCAAGGTGCGGCTGACAGAGAAAGAGACGAATATCCTCAAATTCCTCTATCGCTCGACCGACGGCGTCGTGGCACGGGACGTGTTGCTGCATGAGGTCTGGGGCTACAATGCCGGCGTGACGACCCACACGCTCGAGACGCATATCTATCGCTTGCGCCAGAAGATCGAGCCTGATCCTTCGAACGCGCGTCTGCTGGTGACGGAAAGTGGCGGCTACCGTTTGCTGGCCTGACCGCTTGTAGTTCGACCAGCACAAGCGGGTCCGAATTTTGCGCATTCCAGTTTGAAAGGCCCCGGTTATCGCCGGGGCCATTTTTTTGCGAAGCCTGTGTTCCGATAAGCCGGGAGCGGGTATTCTTGGCGACATGCAAAATTGACTCTCGCCAGAACCGCCCAGAGGTTGTATGATATAGTTTAATGCTAAACTATCGCCTCTAGACGCATGCAAAAAGGAGTCGCTTTCCTATGGCTGCCAAGAAATCCAGCGCCAAATCAAACGCTTCTGCGGATGAGCTGAAAGCCTATTACCACGATATGCTGCTGATCCGCCGATTCGAAGAAAAGGCCGGTCAGCTCTACGGCATGGGTCTGATCGGTGGCTTTTGTCATCTTTATATCGGGCAGGAGGCCGTTGTTGTTGGGCTCGAAGCCGCGGCAGAGGAGGGTGACAAGCGCATCACCACCTACCGCGACCACGGTCATATGCTGGCCTGCGGGATGGATCCCAACGGCGTCATGGCCGAACTGACCGGGCGCGAGGGCGGCTATAGTCGGGGCAAGGGCGGGTCGATGCACATGTTCTCGACCGAGAAGCATTTCTATGGCGGGCACGGCATCGTGGGGGCGAACGTGCCGCTGGGCGCTGGGCTGGCCTTTTCCGACAAGTATCGCGGCAATGATCGCGTGACCTTCACCTATTTCGGCGATGGCGCAGCCAATCAGGGCCAAGTTTACGAGACGTTCAACATGGCGGCGCTCTGGGCGCTGCCGGTGATCTTCGTGATCGAGAATAACCAGTATGCGATGGGCACCTCGCAGAAGCGATCGACCTCCACGCCTGATCTTTATACCCGAGGCGAGGCGTTCGGCATCCCCGGCGAGATCGTGGATGGCATGGATGTGCTGGCGGTCCGGGATGCCGGGAAAAAGGCCGTCGCGCACTGCCGCGCAGGCGATGGCCCCTACATCCTGGAAATTCGGACATACCGTTACAGGGGGCATTCGATGTCTGACCCGGCCAAATACCGGACCCGCGAGGAAGTGCAGAAAATGCGCGAGGAAAAAGACGCGATCGAACATGTGCGCTCGTTGCTGCTGACCGGCAAGCACGCCACGGAGGACGACCTGAAAGAGATCGACAAGCAGATCAAGAAGATCGTGAATGCCTCTGCCGAATTCGCCAAGGAAAGCCCCGAACCGGCGGTCGAGGAGCTTTGGACCGATATTTACACTGATCTTGCGCCGCAGCACGCCTGAGGAGGAAAGAGTATGCCTACAGAAATTCTCATGCCCGCCCTCAGCCCGACGATGGAAGAGGGAACATTGGCCAAATGGCTGGTCAAGGAAGGCGATACCGTCAGCTCTGGTGACATCATCGCCGAGATCGAGACCGACAAGGCGACGATGGAGTTCGAGGCGGTGGACGAAGGCGTGATCGGGAAGATCCTGATCGCCGAGGGTACCGAGGCCGTCAAGGTCAACACGGCCATTGCTGTCCTTCTGGAGGACGGCGAAAGCGCGGACGATATCGCAGCCACGAAGGTCGATGCGCCGAAAACGGAATCGACAGAGGCGCCCAAAGCCGAAGCGCCCAAGGCTGCTCCGGCCAAGGCTGCCGCACCTCAGCCTGACCGCAGCCCCGACTGGCCCGAAGGCACCGAGACCAAGAAGCAGACCGTGCGTGATGCGCTCAACACCGCCATGGCCGAGGAAATGCGCCGCGACGGTGATGTGTTCATCATGGGCGAGGAGGTGGCCGAATATCAGGGTGCCTACAAGATCACGCAAGGGCTGCTGGATGAATTCGGCGCCAAGCGCGTCATCGACACGCCGATCACCGAACATGGCTTTGCCGGGATCGGTGTTGGTGCGGCTTTTGGCGGGCTGCGGCCCATCGTCGAATTCATGACCTGGAACTTTGCCATGCAGGCGATCGACCAGATCATCAACTCCGCAGCCAAGACGCTCTATATGTCAGGCGGTCAGATGGGTTGTCCCATCGTGTTCCGTGGTCCCAATGGCGCGGCGGCGCGTGTGGGCGCGCAGCACAGTCAGGATTTTGCCGCATGGTATGCGCAGATCCCGGGGCTGAAAGTGGTGCAGCCCTATTCGGCGTCCGACGCCAAGGGCCTGCTGAAATCCGCGATTCGTGACCCCAACCCGGTGGTCTTCCTGGAAAACGAAATCCTCTACGGGCGCAGCTTTGACGTGCCCGTGCTGGATGATTTCACCGTCCCCTTCGGCAAGGCGCGCATCTGGCGCGAGGGTAGCGACGTGACCATCGTCAGCTTTGGCATCGGCATGACCTACGCGCTGGAAGCTGCCGAAAAGCTGGCCGAGGACGGGATCGAGGCCGAGGTGATCGACCTGCGCACCCTGCGCCCTCTGGATTATGACACGGTGCTGGCAAGCGTGATGAAAACCAACCGCTGCGTGACGGTCGAAGAAGGCTGGCCGGTGGGAGCCATCGGCAACCACCTTTCAGCGGTTATCATGGAGCGTGCGTTCGATTACCTTGATGCACCGGTGCTTAGTTGCACGGGCAAGGACGTGCCGATGCCCTACGCCGCCAACCTTGAGAAACTGGCGCTGACCTCGACCCAAGAAGTGATCGAGACGGTGCGCAAAGTAACCTACCGGTAACGCAAGAGATGGAGATCAAGGGCCGCGACATCGCGACGGAAAGCTACCGCGTCACGCTGGGCGTTGACGGACGCGAGGTTGCGGCCCTTGTTCCAGAGCGCCTGGCTGCGTCCTGCATGACGCTGGGGTCGCGGCCCTCGCACCAGACCGCCTATGTCTGGATTGCCGCGAACAAGACCCGGATCGAAGCCGCGATCACGGCGCTTGCGCGCGGTGTGCGGCGACCGAGGCCGCCATTTGACGAAATTACCCTGATTGAGGATCATTAAGATGCCGACAGAAATCCTGATGCCCGCCCTGAGCCCCACGATGGAAGAGGGCACGCTGGCAAAATGGCTGGTCAAGGAGGGCGACAGCGTTGCCGCCGGTGATCTGCTGGCCGAGATCGAGACCGACAAGGCCACGATGGAGTTCGAGGCGGTCGATGAAGGGGTAATCGGCAAGCTGCTGGTCGCTGAAGGCACCGAAGGGGTGAAAGTGAACGCGCCCATTGCCGTGCTGCTGGAGGACGGCGAAAGCGCGGACGACATCGGCAGCGACAGTGCCTCTGCCGCGTCGCCAGAACAGGACGCTCCGAAACCGGAGAAATCCGAGAAGGCGCCGCAAAAGGCAGCCGAGGTGCCCGCCGCGCCGAAAACCGAAGCTGGCGAGCGCATTTTCGCGTCGCCGCTGGCCCGCCGGATCGCTGCAGACAAGGGAGTGGACCTGAGCCAGGTCACCGGCTCTGGCCCGCACGGGCGGATCGTCAAGGCAGATGTCGAGGCGGCCAGCCCCGGCAGCTCCGCGCAACCTGCCGAGAGTGCCGCACCAAAGCCCGCGCAAGGGCAGGTGGTGTCCGCAGGCCCCAGCGCCAGCACCGTGGCCGCAATGTACGAAGGCCGCGAATATACCGAGATCAAGCTCGACGGGATGCGCAAGACGATCGCCGCGCGCCTCACCGAGGCCAAGCAAACCGTGCCGCATTTCTACCTGCGCCGCGATATCCGCCTCGATGCGTTGTTGAAATTCCGCAGCGAGTTGAATCAGCAGCTCGAGCCGCGCGGGGTCAAGCTCAGCGTGAATGATTTCATCATCAAGGCTTGTGCGCTCGCACTCCAGTCCGTACCTGCGGCCAATGCGGTCTGGGCGGGCGACCGCGTGCTGCAGATGAAAGCATCCGATGTCGCGGTGGCCGTTGCCATCGAAGGCGGATTGTTCACGCCGGTTCTGAAAGACGCCGAGATGAAATCACTCTCTGCCCTGTCGGCCGAGATGAAAGACCTTGCCGGGCGCGCCCGTGACCGCAAGCTGGCACCGAACGAATATCAGGGCGGCAGTTTTGCGATTTCTAACCTCGGGATGTTCGGGATCGACAATTTTGACGCTGTGATCAACCCGCCGCATGGCGCGATCCTGGCCGTAGGGGCGGGGGTGAAAAAGCCGGTGGTGGGCAAGGATGGCGAGCTGGCTGTGGCCACTGTCATGTCGGTCACGCTCAGCGTGGATCACCGGGTGATCGACGGGGCGCTTGGTGCGAACCTGTTGAATCATATCGTGGACAACCTGGAAAACCCGATGGTGATGCTGGCGTAATCGCATCCATTTCCTGCAAACTGACGCTGCGGCCTGTCTGCCGCTGCGTCAGATCTCTGATTGCTTGATCTACCGCAATGTTGCTCATCCCAACGGGCCTTAGATGTACGGGCATCAAGAGCAGGAGATGACAATGGACTGGAAAGCCGCACTCGGAGAATCGAACAATAATCTGGAAAAGCTGCGTGAATCACACGCGTCCGCCGCCAAGGGGTTCAGCGCCTTGCACCAAGCCACACTGAAGGACGGCGCGCTGTCAGTGAAGGACAAAGAGCTTCAAGCGCTGGCCATCGGGATTGTCAAGCAATGCATGGATTGTATCGGCTTCCATGTGAAGGCTGCAATCGCCGCTGGGGCCACCCGTGATGAGGTGGGCGAAACCATCGGTGTGTGCATGATGATGGGGGGCGGCCCGGCTTACATGTATGGAGCCAAGGCGCTGGAGGCCTACGACCAGCTGGCCTGAAGGCGCCCGTGTTTCATGTTGCCTGTCCGGCGGCCTGATTCAGACCGCCGGGGGAGCCGGCACCGTCAATTCCAGTGTGATGGCATCCATATCCGTCGAGCGAATAGCGCTCAGCGCACACCGAGCAACTGGTTCATCGAAACAGAAGGCTGATCGCAACCGGCCTCGCCAACAATCTTGGCGGGTACACCGGCGACCGTTTTGCAGGGGGGCACTTCTTCCAGCACGACGGATCCTGCGGCGATTCGGCTGCAATGACCGATCTTGATATTGCCCAGCACCTTGGCCCCGGCACCGATCAGCACGCCATTGCCGATCTTGGGGTGGCGGTCCTCTTCTTCCTTGCCGGTCCCACCCAGTGTCACGGAATGCAACATCGACACGTTGTCGCCGACCACGGCGGTTTCGCCGATCACGATGGAATGCGCGTGGTCGATCATGATCCCCTTGCCGATTGTCGCGGCGGGGTGAATGTCGACGCCAAACACTTCGGACGCACGCATCTGGAAAAACCGCGCCATGTCGTGGCGCCCCTCGCGCCACAGCCAGTTCGCCACACGGTGGGCCTGGATGGCCTGAAACCCCTTGAAGAACAGCATCGGCTGAATGAAACGGTCACACGCCGGATCGCGGTCATTCACCGCGACGATATCGGCGCGGGCCGACAGCGCCAGCCCGGGGTCGGACCGATACGCCCAGTCGCAGATTTCGCGCAGGATTTGTTCAGGCATCTCTACCGACGCTAGTTTGAGCGAAGTCCGGTAGGCGAGCGCTGACTCGATGTTGTTGTAGTGCAATATGCTGGAATGCACGAGACCGCCGAGCAACGGCTCATCTCTGACCGCAGCTTCTGCTTCTGCAGTGATCTGTTGCCAGACCGGGTCCAGCTCTGACAGGCTTGCGCGGGTCTTGGCCATCGTGGATACTCCTTTTGCTCGGGGGCCAATATAACAGATAGCCATGAATGGCAAAATCGAAAGCTGTGATCGGGTACACCACGTTTATGGATGAAAAGACCGCAAAAAAATTCCATGACCGGATCACCGCCCGGCTGGTCGAGCTGGACAGCGCCGATGATCTTGGCGCTGCGGGCCAGGCGACGGTCACACTCGATCAGCAGTCGGTCGGGCGGCTCAGCCGGATGGATGCATTGCAGAATCAGGCGATGGCCA
>Ga0209344_10000834_pt1 | contig 46674 bp, 42 predicted proteins | sample Cruoilmetagenom6_FD_187293 | JGI IMG/M metagenome (GOLD analysis project Ga0209344, IMG submission 187293) | Oil polluted marine microbial communities from Coal Oil Point, Santa Barbara, California, USA - Santa Barbara Oil Seep Sample 6 (SPAdes)... | ecosystem: Environmental > Aquatic > Marine... | reverse complement strand
GATAGACGAAGAGAGGGAGTAGATCAGTGAGTTCGATATCGAGTCATAAGCAACGGCCGAGCAATGTGAATCGACGAGTCATTCTCGTTGGACGCACAGGTCTTGATCAGATATTGCGTCGCGATGAGTCGATTGAACTCATTCGCGCCAAAGACACTGTTGATGCTATCGGCGAACTCTCAGATCCTATTGACACTCAATCTCCTGCACAAGCAATCGTGCTCGTCGCTGCATCCAGCGAACCAACTGACAACGAACTCGCTGCGTTTGTTTCGAGTCTTCGGATGATCGATTCTGATGTACGCGTTCTGCGTGTTGGCGCGATCCGTCATGGGTATGACGGATCTGTCGATCCGGATGCGAAACTTGATCAGATTATCAGCGCTTTTGAGCGTGCTGAGCAGAACAAACAAGATGAGCAAGCATTTGAGCTTCGCTTTGTAGAAGCGAATGCTTCTACAGAATCCGATGCTGCGATCGCAGAGATTGAAGAAGAATCGCAGACTGAGACAGATGAATCCGAAGAAACGCAAGCTGAAGAACCTGAAGTTGTTGTTGTCGTAAAAAACGAATCCTTTGAGCATCGTGCACAAGTGGCATTCGAAGACGAGTCGGTCATCCATCAAGAGGTGTTGACTGGCGCTGCGATCGAGACTCCAACGAATCTAGCCGAGAAACAAGCTCCGGGTTCACAACATCAAGTTGCGATGAATGGTCCTCATGATGATCAACCGTTGGTAGAGGCGATGTTGTCGGGTCGATCAGTGATTGAAACCGCGATTGAGCGAGTTAATCTCAGGCTTGGCCGCAATGACATTACTTTCTCGAAGGACAGTCAGAGCAGCGGATTACCTGTCATGCTCGGAGATCAACTCGCGGGGAAACTTGTCTGCGAAGATCAACGCTGGGTCATGGGCAAAGGGCATTCGTTATTGCAGGATCAAGCTACATGGTTGACGAAATGGATCAAGCTTGAGCTTCAGCAAGCAGAGCTGAGAAACTCAGCATTTACAGACTCATTAACAGGTGCATGGAATCGTCGATACTTTACTCGGTTCTTAGATGCTGCGATCACACAGTCTCGATCGGTTCGTCAGCCGTTGTCGTTGATGCTGTTTGATATCGATGGATTCAAGCATTACAACGACACCTATGGGCACGCAGCAGGGGATCAGATTCTGATCGAGACTGTGAAGTTGCTCAAGTCTGTGATCCGACCTTCCGATCGTGTCTGTCGAGTTGGTGGCGATGAGTTCGTAGTGATCTTCTATGAACCAGGTGGCCCGCGCGATCCGGAGAGCAAACCGCTTGAATCGGTTTTCCAGATTGCAACTCGATTCCAGAAGCAGATTTGTACTCATCGATTCCCTAAACTCGCCGGAGACGCGATGGGAACGCTCACAGTTTCAGCAGGTCTCGCGTCCTTCCCTTGGGATGGTCACGATGCGGATTCACTGCTCGAACAAGCAGATATGCTCGCGATGGAATCGAAGCGCCAAGGTAAGAATGCGATGACGCTTGGTCCAGGCGCCCAATCTGTCTGTAAGACTCGCGACTGCGAATGAGTTCAATCTCTGTGAACCGATTGCATATGTTTTAGACGACATGGGCTATCCTCTGTCATGAGTGGAACCAGACCGATAGTTGATCTGATTGCTATTGACCTTGACGGGACTCTGCTGGGTTCTGACGAGCGAGTGTCACAAGCGAATATCGACGCTGTCCATCGAGCAAGAGACGCAGGGGTGACGGTGCTGGTTTGCACAGGCCGAGGGCTCGCAGAGTCAGTCCGAGCGATGAGAGCGATCGATCAACGCGATCCAGTAATGGTCGCCGGAGGTTCAATCATCGCGGACCCAGTCTCGGGTGAAACACTCCATCGATTTACCATGTCGCATCATGTTGTGGATACTGCGATCAACATGTTCCATGAAGTACAATGTCCTGTACTGGTGATGAAGGATCCTTCGGATATTGAATACGATTACTTGGTTGTGAACTCCGATGACGAACATCCGATTCATCCAATAACCGAGTGGTGGATGGCGGATCATCAGCTTCGTGTGAAGTATGCGAATCGGCTTGAGCATGACGAGCATCCTGATCATACAGTGCGTATCGGGATCGTTGCTGAGAGTACGATATCAAATCCTCTCGCAAAGCGAGTTGCAGAGGCACTCGGCGAAGAAGCGTGGATGTATGATTTTCCATGTGTGATGCCTCCGGATCATACTGGAGATGTTGTTCATATCTTGGAGTTATTCGCCGCACGCACGAACAAATGGGCTGCGATCCGCTGGTATCTCGAGAATCACAATATTGATCCAACTCGCGTTGCTGCGATCGGAGATCAAGTCAACGATGTACCCATGATCGAGGGAGCGGGGATCGGAATCGCAATGGGAAACGCGATAGCAGAAGTCCAATCACACGCGAAGTACACAACCGCGAGCAATGATGAACATGGGGTTGCTCATGCGATTGATTCGATTTTATCTGGTTCGCTTTCAAAGCTGAAAGTATAAGTTGCATGCAGACACTCAGTGAGATAAAAGAACTCCTTGCAATCGCAGGGCATGAACCCAAAAAATCACTTGGGCAGAATTTTCTGATCGATCATAATCTCATTCGCAAGCTCGTGGATGCGTCAGGTGTTGAAGCAGGAGATCTGGTCTTAGAGGTTGGTCCAGGGACTGGGGCACTCACAGTTGAGCTACTTGAGCGAGGCTGCAAGGTAATTGCATGTGAACTTGATCGCGCCTTTGTGACTCTACTCAATGAAACTCTCGGTAAAGAGTTTAGTGATCAACTCCTTATGATTGAAGGGGATTGTCTTTCGAACAAACGAGAGTTGAATATTGAGTTGAAGGATATGTTGGGTGATCAACCCTTCAAGCTTGTTGCGAACCTTCCGTATCACGCTGCGACGCCGTTGATGTTGGCGCTGATGACTCAGTATGAGCAATGTTCTGGAATGTATACGACAATTCAGCATGAGGTCGTCGAACGATTCGGCGCATCTCCAGGTAGCAAGGCGTATGGGACAATCTCTGTAATTGCTCAGTGTCTTGGTGATGTTGGACTGATCGCGAAGCTCGCGCCGGGATGTTTTTGGCCGCCTCCGAACGTTGGGAGTGCGATGATGCGCTGGGAACGATCATCGAATGTGGATTCCGCATCTGAGTTTTCCGCTGAGATGGGTTGGTGGCCGACAATGGCTGATATGACTCAATCATTTTTTCAAAGACGACGCAAAAAACTATCTGGGAGTGTGAAGACGATGACATCTTCACCAATTAATTGGCCGAGCGGCGTAACAAGTGATGATCGGATTGATGCTCTGACGCCACAACAGGTGAATGCGCTCTGTTACGCGATTCACAAAGCATCGAAGGCCTGATTTTTCGGATTCTTGATGTATGTCGTAGAGCATGATGAGTTGCGATGATCTATAATGATTCTAGAGATATGTGATCTGAAGCTTTCCTCTTTTTGTAAAGGATCAGCGATCAATGCCAGAGCTCGACGGACAAGCCCTTGCCAGTACGCTCGATCCGCAGCTTCATCAAGCATGTCATGGCCGACTCGGTCAAATCTCTTGGTTCCGAGCAACATGGCAACACGGAGGAGCAGGGACTGGTTTCAGTACTTGGTCACTCCCTGATCGAAAATGCGGGCATCGCGAAATTCCCTGTGTTGTTAAAATGCCAATTGGGTATTCTGAATACTTCTGGACAAAGCGGTTAGGACTCGTTCATCCAGATGAATGGGAAGAACCAGGTCCTTTGGCACTTCCTACTCCGAGAGTACTTGCTGCTGGTTTTGAGCTCGGAGGATATGACCTCGCTTGGGTCGTTATGGAACGGTTTGCGAATCCACCAATAGCGATGGAGAGAACAGAATCCTCAATGTGGGCATTGTTTGAGACAGCTGCGGAGTTTCATGCCGCGGCGATTCTCGAAAAACCATTGGATGTCAGTGCTGTTAAACCGCCACAAGATTGGGAAGGGCTCGTCGAAAAAGGTCTTGAAGCTCTCCAAGCGAATGAGATTGAGAATCGTGATCGTTGGTTGACAGTTCTCAAGAAAGCACAAGGATCTCTTGATAGGCTCATCGAACAATGGGCGAAGCGTGAAATTGACACCTGGTGTCATCATGATCTCCATCCTCATAACGCGATGAGAAGAACAACAGAAGATCCAAAGATCCATGGGCATTGCTCGCTCATTGATCTTGCGATGGTTGGACCAGGTTCTTGGATTGAGGACGCTTTGTACATGGAAAGGCTCTTCTGGGGCCGTGAGCAGATGCTCTGTAATATTGATCCTCTCAAGACTCTCGCATCGACCAGAGAGTCGATTGGATTACCCTGTAGCAACGAGTCATACGAGCTTGCGGATGTCCGTCGGGTGCTCATGGCGGCCTCAGCACCGGCCTTTTTACGAACAGAAGGCGATTCTGTGTACCTGAATGCGGCTTTAAGCGTAATTGAGCGACTTTTGCCTCGGTTTATCGGGTAAGATACACTCGGCCTAGCGATGGATCGTTGAGGCACAAAATTGCACACACCCAGAGACCATGTGGTTTCGGGGACAATCATTCGAAAGGGAGTGCCTTCTATGGATCTGCTCGAACAACTCCAGCAACTTACAGAATCATGCCGCGAGGATTACAATAAAGCAAAAGGCGGCAATAAAGCTGCTGGAACGCGTGTCCGTAAGACTATGCAGGATGTAAAAAACCTCGCTCAAGAAATCCGCAAGGAAATGCTCGGCTCACGCGAAGATTGATATCTAGCGTTTTAACTGCTGACTTATTCTTGTTGAGCCGCCGAATACTCCAATGGAGATACTGAGCAATGCCAGCTGCACCTAGCTCGTCATCACAACCTACATCAAACGCGAAAAACGCAGGCGATCGTCCGTTCATTATTGATCTTACTCAGATTGATCTGAGTTCGACAATGGCTGATCGCGATGAGATGTTCACGCTTATTCCGCACAGGAATGAGATGGCTCTGCTTGATCGCATCGTATGGGCAGGTGACTCAGCGCTGACTGGTGTTGCTGCGATGAAAATTCGCGGTGACGAGTTTTGGGTCAATGGACATTTCCCTGGAAATCCAATGCTCCCCGGCGTTTTGATGGTTGAAGCAGGTGCTCAGCTTAGCTGTTATCTCTTCAATCGTCTCCAGACGAACCCAAAGGTAGCCGCTTTCTTACGAATCGAGAATGCTGCGTTTCGTAGATCAGTTACCGTTGGTGATGAACTCTTCCTTCTCTGTGATGTCGTTAAGTCATCCGCAAGACGATTCGTCTCAGAGATTCAAGGAGTTGTCGACGGACAGGTCTGCTTTGAAGCACGAATATCGGGGATGCGTATCGCTGACATCGAACAGTGATCTGAGTTCGCCGTGATCAACTTCGCTCATCGCATTTTGGTTGAAAGAGAACACAACACACAGCAAGACTCGCCTACAGGTGAGTCTTGTTTTTTTTCATCCACTCAGTTTCCGCAGAGCCGAGGTGTCGTTGAAATGCTCGGAAAGAATGGGCAAGTTGTCTTGCTCGCAGCGACAGGCAACATTCGAACATTTATTGCTCAACGTCTCAATGAAGAAAACTCGAACTCTCCGAAAGCGAATCTCGCTCCAATCACAGAGAGTATCATTGTGTATCCCACTGGTTCAGCATTTGAATCAGACTGGATTGTCCTTGAGCGAGCAAGAGAAGGATCTCCTGATCTTTATCAGAAGCTCAAGGATCAAAACCGTCGGGCGCTACTCGTGTTGATGGCGGACAGCGGGACATGGCGAGTCGAAGATACAACATCCATTTTACCGATTGATAAGAATGAAATAGTTCTTGGACCTGCGCTCACATCCAAGGCCGCAGCAATGATGGGGGATGCTCTTAATGATGTCTTTGAGCTTTGTCGATTTCCGAAAGAGCTCGCAGCGGCACCATTTGGGAAGGCATGTGCATACAAAGAGATGGGACGATGTCCTGCTGCGTGCGATGGATCAGAACCATTGGATTCTTATCATGAGCGATTCGAGCAAGCGCTCGATGCGAGCAGCATGGGGCTCAAAGAATGGAAGCTTTCATACGATCAGCATATCAAGGAAGCAAGTCGATTGATGGACTTTGAGCTTGCTCAGAAACTCAAGCGCAATCTGGATCAGATCAATAAACTCCCGATAGATTCACTAGGGCATATAGGGAAAATCGCAGAGTTTAGTTGCTTGATCGTTTCTCCGTCTATTCGCAAAGGCTGGGCAATGCTCTGGGTTTTTGGTCAAGATGGAGTTGTACCGATCATGTCGACGACATGCGAGACTGATATCGAGGAGTTGAATGATGCAATTGCTTCATACGGAAGTGCAATCGCGATGGATCAGATCGCATTTGATCGCTTTTCGTTGATTACGAGACATTGGATGACGAAGCAGTCAAATGCAAAGCGCCGTCGGGTGTCAATACAAGCATTGAAAGCTTCTCAATCTCTAAAGGATCTGGAAGTAGTGATCTCTGAAGCGTGCTCTCCGATCGAACTCGTTTGCGATGATGAAGAACATACGCACATCAAGGGCTAAGAATACAACATGAGCAATGCACATCCCTATCCGATTCTCTTTGAACCGATCCTCAAGCACAAGGTTTGGGGAGGGCGCCGGCTCGCAAAGTACGGCAAGCATCTCCCGATCGAAGGACTCGTCGGGGAATCTTGGGAGCTTGCGGATCTTTCCTCGACAAGCGCGAGCGGGGGAGGCGGAGATGCAGCTCATTCAGTGATTCTCAATGGATCGCTTGAGCACAAGACAATCCAAGACGCGATCGAATGCTGGGGAGATTTGCTGATGGGAGATTCATCGCTCTCCGCTCAAGGCGGATTCCCATTGCTTGTGAAATATCTTGATGCAAATGAAAACCTGAGCGTGCAAGTTCATCCTTCAATTGAATATGCTCAAGCACACAACGATGCGTTTTTAAAGACTGAGAGTTGGTTTGTACTCGAAGCGAAACCTGATAAAGACGGGAACCCGCCTGTTATCTACAAAGGATTCCAGGACGGGGTTACAAAGGATGATCTCGCGCAAGCGATCGAAAATGGGGCAGTGCCTGATCTGATGCGTAAAGAAGTTGTTGTCCCTGGACAGTGTCACACGCTTCCTAGTGGAACAGTTCACGCGCTTGGCGCAGGGGTGCTGGTTGCTGAAATCCAAACACCGAGTGATACGACTTTTCGTGTATACGACTGGGCAAAGGAGTACGGACGAGAAGGCCGAGAGCTGCATATTGATCAAGCAGTGGTGTGTGCAGATTTTGGACATCCTCCGAGCTCTACTCATGCGAATGCATTTTTGTCAGATGGAATGAGTGTTATGGCAACCATGCCTCCGAAGATTGGATCGACTAGAGATCGGGTTGCTCAAACCGAGTTCTATTCGATCGATGTTCTCTCAGCGAGTTGTGCGGCGATGCCCTTAGTTGAAAAAGAACAAGAAGGGAACGCGCCGCTGGTTATTATGCTTATCAAATCTATGGGCGCATCTATCGTTTCTGATACTGAAGTTTTCAAAGAGGTGGCCTTGCAAGAAGGGCAGACAGCACTCATCCCAGCAGCGATCGCGAAAGATTGCATTTTACGAGCAGGTCCTGGGACAGAAGCGATTGTTATTCAGGTTGGGTAGCATTATTCGAACTTGGATCGGCGATTGAAAAGAAATCGATTGATCTTGGTACAAAGTGACGCTCTGCTGTTTCAAAGATAACCCTGTCGTATGAGCGGAGTGATTCCTGGAACTCTTGCGGATTTATTGTTCCCAGATGAACAAACTCAACTTCTTCAAAGTATTGAGCAAGTGTTGGGAAGAGATAGTGTTCAATAAATGAGTCATACATGATGAGTGTTTTGCCCGGAACAAGCGTTCCGGTTTGAGACTGGTTTTTCACTCTCTTTCGGCCGTACTTTGTAGTGGTATTGATCGTAAGGAAATCAGGGTTCTGAATCTGAGTCTCGTTATCCCAGAGTTCAACGATCTTGATTCCAGGTCTATGTATTTGTAATCGGGTGTTTGTTTCTTTGATATCCCAATCGCCGGTAACCTTTGCGATGTCTGGGATATCGGTTCGGGTCCATTCTTCGATAATCTGGTTGGGATCGTAGAGCGAAGAATCGATCGCGTTGATGATGTGTTCAGCCATCACCATCGCGCCGTGGGAGTTGAAATGACTCCCTGCGGGTTCGTATACCAACTCGGGGTGAGCTGATTTACGTTCTCTCATTGGGGTCCAGATGTCAACTCGATAAGGATATCCGGGTTCTGCGAACCACTGTTGAATAAGGTCTCGTTGTGGTTTTGTCTGTGCAAATGTGTTCGTAGATTCTGGAGTAAGCATCTCTGGGTAGATGGTGACTTTGTTTGGCGCTACGACGAGAAAGAGATCCGCGTCAAACTCTTGAGTAGATATGAAGTGCTCTATTGTTGAAATTGCATTTGTCGAATCTTCGAGGGTGCCAAGGTCTGTAGTGACAGATTTTCGGAAGAATAACCAAGTGTTGTCGCCGTCGATGATTCCTCGTTCTACTTTGCGTGAGATGTGATCACCCGATCGTCCTGGGTTGATCTTCTTGTCGAGCGTGATCATCTGTTTGCGAAATGGGACGCGATCTTCAAACGCGTTTGAGACAGAGGCCCACCACTTAGAGTCAGCAAGATCTGAAGGTGATGTAAACTCTGGGTAGGTGTTTGGAGTTCTGTTTTCCATATCATGCACAAACGCGAGAGATTGTTTGAGTTGGAACGGGGCAATGATGATTGGCGCACTAATCAAGGCGAGGCAAATGAATCCGGTGATGGTTCTTGAAGAAGGCATATGAAGTCTCGATGCGAACTAGAACTGGAAATACAAGAACGGGGAGAAAGTGCCGTTGATGATGAGCATGATTGTGAATGGGAGTGCAACGAGCACAAGAAGATATCTTAAGATAGATGCGAGTTTAGATTCGGAATTCTCGATGATTGGACCAAACGCGTACTTGCGAGGAGCAAAGAACACGAGCGATCCGACGGTCAGCGCGATCGCAGCTTGAGGCGTAACTAAACGCAAGAGTGCGGTGGAGAAGTATCCTGTGTTCCCACCGAAGAGTGCGTGGTAGTAAGCAAATGCATCTGTCAGGTTTTCAGCTCTAAATACGATCCACCCGATCATGACGAGCAGCAATGTCCCAAAGCGGAAGAAGATGAGCTTGATCCCAGTGGGGCGTTTCCCTTGCTTAACGCCTTTGTTAAAGATGCGATCGAAGATGAGCCAAAACCCGTGGTAGATGCCCCAGCAGATGAAGGTCCAGTTTGCGCCGTGCCAAAACCCGGTAAGCAGGAATACAAGGATGAGGTTGCGATAAGTCAGGAGCTTTGAACCGAGCGAGCCCCCTAGAGGGAAATAGACATAGTCTCTGAACCACTCGGAGAGTGTGACGTGCCAACGGCGCCAAAACTCGGTCATCGAAGCGGATGAATAAGGGTGCTTGAAGTTTTCAGGGAATCGGAATCCGAATATTCGTCCTAGGCCAATTGCCATATCAGAGTATCCTGAGAAATCAAAATAGATCTGAATGGTGTACGCGAGAATTCCGAGCCAGGCATCATCGGTTGTCAGATGTGCGCTGTTCGAAAATGCAGCGTTTGCAATCGGACTTACCGAATCCGCGATTAGTACTTTCTTGCACAATCCAAGTGCGAATCGGTTCAATCCAGCGGCGACATCATCAGTAGAAAAAGTACGCGAGACGAGTTGAGTCGCAACTTGATGATATCGAACGATCGGTCCTGCGATAAGCTGAGGAAAGAGGGAAACATAGAGCGCGAAGTCGAGCGGGTTTTTGAGTGCTTTGCCTTCACCCTTTGCGATATCGAAGACATATGAGTTTGCTTGAAAGGTAAAAAACGAGATACCGATGGGGAGGACTATGGGAGTCCAGTTCATTCCTTGGTAATCTATCGCGGCTGCGACGCCGTTGATTTGATCGACAAAGAAGTTCGCGTATTTGAACCACCCTAGGATCCCGATGTTGAAGACTACTGAGAGTCCAACGATTCGTTTGAGTGCTTTTGTTCGTTCTGATTCTCTCGCTTTGCTTGCGAAGTGTCCGAATCCCCAGTTGCCCATGATGGAGACGAGGAGCCAACCGATGAACCAGCCGCCGCCCCAGAGGTAGAAGAGCATACTCGCGAGCAGTAATACCAAGTTGCGAGCTCTGCGTGGAGCGATCGCGTAGAGCAATAGCACAATCGGAAAGAAGACAAACAGGAATGTTTGGGATGAGAAGACCATGCGGAGGATGAGTATACGCTGGACAGGATTCTGGTGCAGAAAAAACCGCACCCAATGGGGTGCGGCAGCTGATCTATCTTCAATACGATTTCAGAGATTTATTTAGCGAACGCTGTAGCTACCTTTGCGAGTGCATCGCACACGCCGTTGGCTTGTTCGTCGCTTAGTTTCTGATGGATTGGGATACAGAAGACTGTTTGTGCGAGCTTCTCAGAGACTGGCATCGGTCCTGTGTCCTTCGCGATGTCCTTGAATGCTGGTTGTTCAGTCAATGGCTTCGGGTAATGGACCGCGGTTGGGACACCCTCTTTGTTGAGTGCTGCACAGAACTCATCGCGTGTACAGGTCAAAGCATCGAGATCGACACGGCATGTGTAAAGGTGCCATGCTGGGTTTGATCCTGCTGTTGGGACAGGACGATTGACGCCTTCGATTGAATCGATGCGATCCGCGTAGATGTTTGCGACAGCGCGTCGACGATCGGTTTCAGTACCGAGTGTTTCGAGCTTTGAGAGCCCGATCGCGCCGGTAATGTCATTCATTCGGTAGTTGAATCCGATTGACTCGTGGAGGTACTTGTCGGTTTCGCCGTGCGAACGGAGGTAACCCATGTTCTTTGCGAGTTCTTCGTCGTTGACTGTGACCATTCCGCCTTCGCCGGTTCCAAGGTTCTTAGTCGCGTAGAAGGAGTAGGTGCATGCGTCGCCGTAGGCGCCGATGCCTTTGCCGTTGTATTCTGCGAGATGCGCCTGAGCGCTGTCGTAGATGACTTTAAGGTTGTGCTTTTTCGCAATCGCTTCGATCGCGTCGATGTCTACTGGGATTCCGTAGAGATGAGTGACTGCGATTGCTTTGGTGTTTGGAGTGATCTTCGCTTCGATATCAGCAGGGTCCGCTTGGTATGAGTCTTCGAGACAATCACAGAAGACGACATTGGCGCCAGCTGCGACGAGCATGGAGACTGTCGCGATGTAAGTCCATGCAGGAGCGATGACTTCATCTCCTCGATCAAGGAGGCTGCCGTAGGCGAGTTGGAGTGCGCAGGTACCGTTAGCACATGTGAGTCCAAGCTTTGCATCTGATTGCTTTGCAAACTCTTCTTCGAGTGCAGCACATTTGCTTGCAGCTCTGAGCATTCCTGATTGGAGTACTTCAGTCGCTGCTGCTATATCTTTCTCGGTTAATCCGACCGCCATAAACGGGACATTTGATTCGAAGACTGGGGTACCGCCGTTGATGGCGAGATTCGATTCGATTGCAGTGGTCATTTGTGTTCCTTCTCATGGTCAAAGCCAAGATGTCGAAAACGAGTTCGTGGCATCAATCATACGCCTCTATCTAAAAAAAGAAACACTTTTTAAATCGCAAAAACCGCCTTCTTATGGGCAAAAACGCGCCCATAACCGTTAACGCCCGAGAAAAACATAAACATTGGCTGGCACATCGAAATTCCTGATGTACATTCAAGTTGTCAGCAGAAATCGCTGATAAAAACACGAATCCACGCTGGTGAAACCAAGTCAGCGTTCAAAAACTCTCTTTCTCTCTCTGCCAAAATAGGCAAACGCAATCCGGACGACCCTCCGGATTGTTGTTTTTTTGGATGTCTACAGAAATGTTCGTGATCTAACATATCCCAGATTCCTCGCATCTCACTTGTTCTTCATTCGTATGTTCTCCAGGCCAGGCACAGTTGCCCAGCCTAGGGGACAACACCATGATGACGATGCAGTTGGATGTAAGTAACAGGTACCGTTGTATTCGGTGCACAGCGATCAGCTCGCTCATAGGGATGCTCAGCATCGGGCTCATATCGCCGGCGCATGCCCAAGAGTGTGATCCGATTGAGACCGTCAAAATCCTCGCAGACGATGGCGTGGCAGGAGATTATTTTGGCACATCAGCGGCGATCAGCGGTGACTGGGCCCTCGTTGGCTCTTTTTTAGCATTTGGCAATAGTCGTCATTCCGGCACCGCGCATGCGTTCAAAAACATTGAAGGCGTTTGGACACAAGTGGATAAGTTTGTGCCCGAATCGCTTACCTCGAGTAATCACTTTGGCGGATCCATCTCGATCAGCGGTGATACCGCGATCATCGGAGCGAAGGGTGCAGACGAGAACGGTGATTTTTCGGGTACTGCATATATTTTCAAACTAATCGAAGGCGAATGGACTCAGCAGGTTCAGCTTCTTGCCAGTGACGGGGCTCGTGGTGATGCCTTTGGAAGCAGTGTCTCAATCGACGGCGACACCGCCATCATCTCGTCGCCGGGGGATGCTGATGACGGAGCTTACACAGGCTCAGCATATATTTTTACACGCACCAATGGGCTCTGGACTCAGCAAGCCAAACTCTTATCGCCGTTTCCCGCTGCGGGAGACGAGTTCGGCACCTCTGTCAGTATCGAAGGCAATAGTGCGTTCGTTGGTGTACCTGGAGCCGATGAGATAGGCTCGAACTCGGGAATCGTGTATGAGTACTCGCGAGCAGGAAACATATGGAGCCAGACCGCCAAACTCATGCCCGACGACGGGACAGTAGGAGATATCTTCGGCCACTCCGTCGCGATCGATGGCGACACAGCGGTCGTCGGAGCGAATTGGGATGATGTGAATGGTGAAGAGTCTGGCTCGGCCTATGTATTTATCAATAACAAGGGATCATGGACACAGCAGGCCAAACTCCTGCCGGCCGACGGGGCAATGGGTGACCATTTTGGTGGAACCATTTCAATAGACGCTGACACGGTGGTCATCAGTGCGAGGGAAGCCGATGTAAAATCCGACGGCGAGATGTTATATAATACTGGCGCAGCGTATGTTTTCACCCGTACCGACGGTGTTTGGTTACAGCAAACCAAGCTCATGGCCGCGGATAGACTAGAAAATGGTAGCTTCGGCCAATCAGTCGCTAACAATGGAGAAACCGTCATCGTCGGTGCACTCGGTGACAATGATAACGGTATTCAAGCAGGAGCGGCATATATCTTTGACCTCAACTGCAACGCCTGCCTTGCAGACTTCACCGCCGATGGCATCCTCAACTTTTTCGACATCTCCGCATTCCTTGTAGCATTCGCAGCAAACGATCCCGTCGCAGATTTTACCGCCGACGGCGTTTTTGACTAATTCGATGTCAACGCGTTTCTTGCCACATTTACGGCCGGGTGCCCATAACTCCATTATCAGACTCAGCCTTCAATCTCATTCCCGCTCGGACGATCCTTTGGATTTGTTGTTTTTTTGATTGTTATCACCCGGTATTTGGTTTGGCTTCAACTCCCTCTGGGAATGGACGATAACTCGTCAAACGGACGAGCTACAACCGGGAGACTGAGATGACAGATTCAACAACTTCGAATCCAACTACAGAGACTATCTATAAGGACGCTTCTGGATACTGGAAGCTCTGCACGTGTGTACTCGGACTCGGATTCCTGATCGCGATTGCAGCGAACACGACTCCGAACAGTGCGAGTGCTCATGAGCCTTCAAACTTGCTCGCGTTCCATCAATCCCAAGCTGCGGCGATCAAAGCTGCGGACGCGGATCAACGCTTGTCAATCGGCGGGTTTGATTCGGTAGACGGAAATGCTGTTTTTGTCATCGTCAATGAAGATGGTCAACAAGTAGGTACACTACCAATGAGTTCAATGGAAGAATAACTGACTTAGTTTGCTCTCTAATCTAACTTATCAATCGCACTTTGAATACTGCGATCAGTCTCCATGTCTGCTTGTATCGCATCTTCTTCGCTTACACTCGAGTCATGGCAGATGAGTTCGAGCCGGTTCCCTTCAGGGTCTTGGAAGAAAATCGCCTTTGCTCGGACATGCTTGAACTGTGTCAATGTCGTCTTGATTCCGATCGACTCAAGCTTTGCAATCTCGGAGTTATAATCGCTCTCGTCAATTTCGAACGCAAGATGATTCAATGAGAATGAACGATCAGCCGGCGGATCAAACTTCCCTCGTGCAGATGGATGTCGATCCGGATCGATAATCGCGAGTGTCTGTGGATGAGCTTTTCCTAACGGGGATTGCAGATCTGCAATGTTCAAGAAGACAATCGTCGGATTCATCTTGGGGTATTGACTATGGAAAGTAAAACCCATCACGTTCTGATAGAACTGTGAAAGCGCATCAATATCCTGAGCGTTGAGGACGATCTCTGCGACACCTCTGATTGAGCCCATCGAGTATCCTCCAGTCGATAAGTTGAATGATTATCCTTTGAGCAATCGCTCAAGGTAATGGATATCCACGCCACCCTTTTTGAAGTCGGAGTTCTGCATGAGTTCTTGATGCAGTGGGATCGTTGTTTTAATTGGTCCGACTTCGAACTCGTGGAGGGCGCGGGCAGCTCGAGTGATTGCTGCTTCGCGTGTTTCTGCGTGAACGATAAGTTTACCGATCATCGAGTCATAGTTAGGTGGAACTCGATATCCAGCGCACGCGTGAGAATCGATTCGGACACCCAGTCCTCCTGGAGCGCGATATGTTTCAATCAACCCTGCTGATGGACGGAAGTCCTTTGTGTGATCCTCAGCATTAATTCGACATTCGATCGCGTGTCCACTGACTTTGATGTCTTTTTGCTTGTACGCGAGCTTCTCACCTGCGGCGACTTGGATTGAAGTCTTCACAATATCAACCCCAGTAATCATCTCGGTAATCGGATGCTCAACTTGCACACGAGTATTTACTTCGAGCATGTAGAAGTTCTGATGATCGTCCATCAAGAACTCAACTGTTGCTGCTCCGCTGTAATCTGCCGATTTTACAAGCTTCGCAGCGGCTTCACATACCTTCTCGATCTTCTTGCGTTCGATCAATGGTCCTGGCGCTTCTTCAATGATCTTCTGATGTCGGCGCTGCATCGAGCAATCACGTTCCCAGAGATGGATTGCGTTGCCGTGCTTGTCTCCGATGACTTGGACTTCGACATGTCGTGCGTGTTCGAGGAATTTTTCAACGAATACTCCGCCGTTCCCGAAAGCTGCAAGGGCTTCTTGCTGCGCTTTTGAAACGTTGGTTCTCAGTGTTGCTTCGTTGCGACAGATCCGCATACCGCGTCCGCCGCCGCCTGCGGATGCTTTGATGATGACAGGATACCCGATCTCTGCAGCAACTTCGACTGCTTCTTCGAGTTCTTCGATCTCGCCTTCGGTGCCTGGGAAGACTGGGACTTTAGCAGCGCGAGCGTATCGCTTTGCTTCGATCTTGTCTCCGAGTTTGCTCATCGCTTCGGGTGAAGGTCCGATGAACTCGATCTTGCAATCTCTACAGATTTCAGAAAAATCAGCGCGCTCAGCAAGGAATCCGTATCCTGGATGGATCGCGTCAACATCAGCAACTTCAGCAGCGGAAATGATGCGAGAGATGTTGAGATATGAATCCTTCGAAGGACCAGGACCGATGCAGATTGCTTCGTCCGCATCTTTGAGATACGGAGCATCCTTGTCTGCAGTTGAATATACGCACACAGTCTCGATTTCGAGTTCACGACACGCACGCATGATGCGTTGTGCGATCTCTCCACGATTAGCAATCAAAACGCGACTAAACATGATCTCTACGCTCGACTTTCAAACACGCCATACAGATATTGGGTGTGGTTCAACAGAAAAGAGTTGATGAGAAATACAAAAATGAAGATGCAGCTATAAAGGTAGCTGAGATTATTTGATCAAGAAGAGTTTTTGACCAAACTCGACCGAGTCACCGTCGTTGACGAGGATTTTCTCAATTGTTCCTGATTGTTCTGCTTTGATCTCGTTGAAGACTTTCATTGCTTCGACTAAACAAACAACAGTGTCTGGACCGACTGAGTCGCCTACGGAAATGAAGCATTTCGCATCTGGATTTGCTTTTGCGTAGTAAGTTCCAACCATTGGTGATTCAATCGCTTTGAGGTTTGCATCGGGTGCTTCCGCCGCAGGGGCTGGCGCTGCGGCAACGGCAACGGGAGCTTGAGCAGGTGCTGGAGCAGGGGCTCCGCCGCCGCCGCCGCCGTAGATCACAGGCTGATGCTGAACGACCGTTCCCTGATCGCTGCCTCTTTTAATTGTTACTGTTTCTTGTTGATCGTGTAGGTCGATTTCAGTGAGTTCATTTTCAACCATTAATCGAACGAGTTCTTTGAGTTTGCGGATATCTATCATGGTGTATAGTCTGTTGCTTTAAAGGTTCTCATCAACCAGTGTGTGTTCGTGTCCCCGAAGCAGTCTGCTCGATTCGATGATTGATCAGAAATCAATGAGCAGACTGAATAGTAATCATACCCTCAAATGTCGATAAACGCGAACTGATCCGATCTTCTCTCTATCTGCTTCGATCTTTGACGATCTTGAAGGGTAGACTCAGAATATGCCCGTACAAGACCCTCGCAAATCTCAGGCGTTGATTCAGCTCACGTGCGTTCCGATGCTTGTCATGCTAGCGATGGTTGCACTCCTTTCGAGCCCAATCATCTTTGAGTTAATTCGTTCAGCTCAGTGGGGGATATCGAGCTTTGATTCCGTTGATCCAGCAGAGATTGGACTCAGCTTCAACAGGATTGGGCTGCTCATTCGATCAATATTCATCGCCGGCCTCATCGCTTTGATCGGTGTGTGCATGGGTATCCCGCTCGGGCGGGTTCTCGCGTCTCGATCTGGGACTTCTCGTCGACGATTCACTGCAGCACTGTTAATTCTCCCGATCTGGCTCCCATCGACGATGGTCTACGCCGCAGGGAATCTGATAAGAGATCCTGGTTCTATCGTTGGACACGCGTTGTTGAGTTATGCGACGAGCTCAGAATCTCATCGATGGGTGACAATCTGGGCAGGATACGCGATCGCGATCATCGGTTTGGGAATATGGAGTGCGCCTATCGCAGGGGTGTTCATCGCATCCAGCTTTGGGCGTCAATCTAACCTCTACAACGAAATGCTTGCTTTAGAACCGCTGAGAAGACTCGGACGATTGATATTTTGGATTCGTCTTCATCTGCGAGTGCTTTTTCGAGCTTGGGTCATGATCTTGATTCTGATGTTTGGTTCTGCAACCGCGTTGCATCTTGCCCAGCTTGAAACTTGGTCAATTGTAATTTGGAGACAACTAGCAGAAAAACCGGTAGATCAGTGGGGTGGAATCTGGATCAGCGCTTGGCCAACATTGATTGCAGGTGTCATCGGAGCACGCATCCTTACGAAGAACTTCGTAAACAAAGATATAGAGTCCAAAGATGATGATCGAGGACAACGAGATGCAGTCGTCTCTCGATCCATTCTGATCCTCTCCTTCATTGTTTTCTTTCTCGGGGGCGTATTCCCCATGCTCATGATGTTGCTGAGCTTGGATGATCTCCGTTCGTTGATACAGTTTTGGAGATTTGAATCAGCAGCCGTGCGAGATTCTGGATTGATCGCTGTCGCAACAGCAGGCATTGTCTTTTTACTTACGATTCTTGTCGCGATGAATCTCGGGCATCAATCTCTTCGCATCCGAAGAGTTACATCATTCGCAGTCTTTGTACTCTGTGTACTCGGGCTCATCCCAGGGGTTCTCGTCGGCGCATCGATTGCTCGATCTCCGATCGAACTCATCTCAACAGGATGGACTGGAGCATTTCTTGCTTCATGTATCCGCGCTTCGTTTCTTGGAGTTTTGGTAGGCGCGCTGTGTGCGTCCTCCGAATCATCAGAACGAAAGTCTCTCCGTTGGCAGATCGCAGGCGGCGGAATCAGAGGCTGGATGCTGACTGTTTGGCCTAGCGTATGGATGCCCGTAGTCGGTGGCTCGCTCATCGCAGGTCTCTATTCTTTCTACGAAATAGAAGCTTCCGTGATTGTGCGTCCTCCTGGGATGAACAATCTTCCTCAGCAGCTCCTCTCAGATCTTCATTACGCACGATTGGAGCAACTCTCTGCAGCAGGGGTAAACCTGCTCTTGATCGGATTCTTAGGTTCTCTCATTGCGATGCTCTTGTTAGTTAGTTTTGGCAACTCAGAGCGCACAGAGCGGTAAATGTTCGTATGATTCGCGATATGATGATGGAATCTCGATTATGGAGACATCTTGTTTTTAGCTCATTTGCAGTTATCACTACGCTTTCATTGTTCGGATGCGGAGAGAAAACTTACGATGCGGCCGCAGATCAAACACTCCGCGTGAACCGGATTTTGGGTGAATCAGGGTTCCAGCACGGGCAGTTTGTATATCCCAGAGCGATGGATATTTTTATTGAGAATGATCATCCATTCGCTGCGATCGTTGATAAAACTGCACGAATTCAAATTCTGGATCTCGAATCAGGATCAGTCATCGGTTCTGTCCATACCCCGAGATGGGATCGGGGCAAACCAACAGGCGTGACGGTTGGGCCATCAGCAATTGATGGAAAAAATCTTGCTGTATATATCGCAGATACCCATGAGCATCGTGTGTTGATGTACGAACTTCCGCTCCCTGATGTTGAGATTGCTGTTGCAACTGAGCCCGATGTCATGTTCGGTTCGTTCGGAGAAGGCCCTGGATACTTTGTGTATCCGACGGATGTCGCTGTTGACGTAGATGAGAGCGGGGAAGTCAGTCATCTCTACATCTCCGAATACGGCGGGAACGATCGAATTAGTCGATTTAAAGTGATCCGTCAATCGAATGTGAACACGATTGCTCCAACCAGCGGCCCTGGGTTTGTGTTTGAATATCAGATCGGTACTGCAAGCGAAGAAGTTGATGCATCGGATGGTCCAGTCGCACTGAGTCGTCCACAATCCATCGCGCTCTGGACAAGTCCGCAAGGTATTCAAGAGCTCATTGTGACGGACGCGAGCCATCATCGTGTTGGACGACTGCGGACAGCAAACTTGGAAAACAATGAATCACAGCTCATTCAATGGTTTGGTGAGCCGCTCGATGTTTCGGATGGAGCGTATCGATTCCCGTATGGTTTAACTCTGCTTGACGATGGGACAGCGTTGATCACCGAGTTCGGTGCAAATCGGATACGATGTATCAATATTGAATCCGGAGAACTTCTCTGGCAGTATGGAGTTGATGGAAGGGCTGAAGGACAACTCGCTCAGCCGTGGGCTTGTGGCGTAATAACAGACTCTGAAAATAAGGACCAGCTTGTGATACTCGATTCAGGGAACAATCGATTACAGATTTGCGATCTCCCAGTAGGGGTAACCCATATCGGGCATGAACTCGATATTTGGAACTCGATCATTGATCAAGTTGGAATCACAGGGAGTACTGCTCCTTGATGATTTCGTCGTTCAATTTTGCAAACCTATCAATAGGTCCAGTTCAGTTCGGGCTCGAAATCTATCTATGGCTGATTCCAATACTTGGACTCTTTACGATCTTCATCGCACGAAAGAGCATCTCAGGTTTAGGACGCGGATCGCGCGTTGCAGCGCTCATAATTCGACTCCTCGCGATTGTGTTCATTGTTGGAGCGCTTGCAGAGCCATCACTTCGAAAGACATCAGAAAATGTAGGCGTGACAGTGATTGTCGACGCGTCTCAATCGATTCCGATCGGCGCACAAGAGCAGATTGACCAATATATTGCTCAATCACAACCAAGCTCACGCAAACCAGATGACGAGCTTGGAGTGATTACCGTTGCGGAAAATGCATATACACAATCATTGGTTTCCAGAGCTACAACTCGCGTAGATCGTCAGTTTATCGGTGATACCGACGGCACCAATCTCATGAAAGCAATCAGTCTTGCGATTGCTTCTGCTCCAGATTCAGTTGCAAATCGGATCGTGTTGATCTCAGATGGAAACGAAACAGATGGCTCTTTGCTGCGTGCTGCACAAGCTGCGAAGGCTCAAGGGATTCCGATCGATGTACTTCCAGTGGAGTTTGCATACGCAGAAGAGGTAATCGTTGAAGCGGTTCAGACACCTGCGAATGTGAGAATCGGAGAAACAATTACGCTCAAGGTTGTGCTTAGTTCAACCGTCCCAGCGGTAGGGCGATTGTTGATCTCTCAAGATGGAACAATTATTGATCTCAACGCTGCTTCCGACGAGCTAGGAAAAATCATTGAGCTCGAAGAAGGACGCAATGTCCTCGCAGTTTCAGTTCAGGTTTCTCGACCTGGTGCGGTTTCATACGAAGCAGTCTTCGAACCACTCACAGCGTTAACCAAAGAGGGCGAGCAAGCAAGCACACTCGGAGACTCGATCCCTGAAAACAATAGAGGCAGCGCCATCACCTTCGTAGGATCCGAAGGCAGTGTGCTGATCGTTGCGGAAACCGATGATGAAGCAGAGCAGTTCGAGAATGTTCTCGCGAAGTCGGAGCTGAAATCAGTCCGGATCTCTTCTGCTCAGTTTCCATCTACTTTGCCTGAGCTTGCATCATATGAAGCGGTTGTATTCCTGAATCAATCTGCGTATTCGTATTCGGAAGCTCAGCAAGAGATCATGCGCCAATACATCAAAGACTCCGGTGGCGGGCTCGTGATGGTCGGCGGCCCAGAGTCATTTGGTGCAGGAGGTTGGATCGGATCGCCGTTAGCTGATGCGTTGCCGATCCGCCTAGATCCGCCTCAGAAGAGGCAGATGCCTCGTGGTGCGCTTGCGCTTGTGATTCACTCTGTTGAAATCCCACGCGGCGTGTTTTATGGAAAACAAATCTGTAACTCAGCAGTCGATACACTCTCAAGACTCGATCTTGTCGGCATCATCGAATATCAAGGACTCGGAGGGACAGACTGGATCTATCCGCTTACTCCAGTCGGAGATCGAAGTTCAGTCAAGCGTGCGATTCAGAATTTGTCGTTCGGTGATATGCCTAGCTTTGATCCATCATTGCAGCTCGCGCTCAGCGGATTATCGAACGCGCCTGCAGGACAAAAGCACTGTATCGTGATTTCAGATGGCGATCCTTCCATGTCACGTTCGTTGCTTCGCAAGTTCAAGCAAGCAGGGATCACAATCTCCGCAGTTGGAGTGAATCCACATTCACCCAATGACACGAATACTCTTCGTACGATGGCGCAAGTTACTGGAGGTAACTACTACGCTGTCGCAAACAACGCGCTCGCAACACTTCCGCAGATCTTCATCAAAGAAGCACAAACGATCCGTCGAGCGCTGATCTGGGAAGGCGAATCGTTTTCTCCAGCACGAACAGGGGTCCCGACAGAAACAATGCGAGGGATTCCCTCAGTCCCCGCGATCAACGGCTATGTCGTGACTGCTCCTCGTGAAGGACTCAGCTTAGTCACTTTGAGAGGGAAAGAAGAAGATCCGATCGCAGCTCAGTGGCAACACGGTTTGGGACGAGTCGTCACTTTCACTTCAGATGTATCCACTCGCTGGGCGCCTCAATGGGTCGGATGGTCAGGGTTTGATCAGTTCTGGGAACAACACATCCGCTGGGCAATGCGCCCTAGCGGAAGCGCGACGATGCGAGTTTCGACAGAAAACATCGGAGACAAGACAAGGGTCATCGTCGAAGCATTTGATCCAGATGGGGAACGGCTCAACTTCGCAGATTTCCAAGCGAGAGCTGCGACTCCAGACGGACAAGGACTCGCAATCGAAGTGCAGCAAGTCGGTCCTGGACGATACGAAGGCGAGTTTAACAGTGATCAAGCGGGCGCATACGTTGTGAATCTTCAGTATCGCGCTGCGAACAGCGAAGGAGGGGTCCTCGCCGGGAGCGCACAAGCCGCGGTGACTCGTCCGTTTGCAGATGAGTTTAAAGCACTTTCGACGAACCTACCTTTGTTGAGACAGGTCGCGTCGATTACTGGCGGACGAGAGCTTTCAAACGATCCTATCGCTGCGGATCTCTGGTCCCGAGACGGGGTCAAAGTACCAGTAGCGCTTACTCCAGTTTGGCTCATCTTCGCAATGATCGGAGTTGGGGTCTTCTTGTTAGATGTCGCAGTTCGGAGAGTACGGATTGATCCAGCGATGATCGCTGCGTTTATCCGCCGCGGAGCTTCAAAGGAAACCGATCGCTCGACGGATTCAACTCAAGCAATGAGAGCAGCACGCACAAGAGCTTCTTCGAGAACAGGAGACGACGGTCGCAAATCTGCATCTCGCAAGTTCGAAGCGCCGATTGATGCGCCAACGTCTAGCGAACCGATTGCGATGTCAGGAGAAGAGGAAACTACAAAGCCCACGATTGGTAAACCAAAGAGAACAATCGAAAAAGATACAGAACCAATGGACGCGTTGAGCGCATTAAGAGCAGCAAAGAAGCGTGCTCGAGACGATATGAACGAGTCATAAACTCAGTTGATGATATGAACCGGCGAGCGAATCGCCGCAAGGAGTGAACGATGGCAGCGAACGAATCTATGGATACTCCACAAGAGGTAAGAGCAGAATGCGATGCATTCCGTGAAACTTTTACGAATCTCCGAGCCGAGATCGGTAAAGTCATGGTCGGACAACAACAAGTTGTCGACGCGGTGCTTGTATGTCTCTTCGCAGGGGGGAATGTCTTACTCGAAGGCGTTCCAGGATTAGGGAAAACTTTACTGGTTCGCACGCTCGCAAAGACACTGTCGCTCCCGTTTAATCGGATCCAGTTTACACCGGACCTTATGCCTGCGGATGTCATTGGAACCAACATCGTTTCCGAGGATCCAGAAAGCGGTAAACGATCGTTCGAGTTTCAACGTGGACCGATCTTTGCTCAGATATTGCTTGCAGATGAGATTAACCGAGCGACTCCAAAGACACAGTCTGCGTTGCTAGAAGCAATGCAAGAGCATTCGGTCACAGTCGCCGGACATACCTATACGCTTGATGAACCGTTCCTTGTGCTCGCGACGCAGAACCCGATCGAACAAGAAGGAACATATCCGCTCCCTGAAGCGCAGCTCGATCGTTTTTTGCTCAAGGTTGATGTTGGATATGCTGGATTAGCAGATCTGATGGAGATCATTGATCGAACTACTGGAGCGCATAATCCCGAAGCGTCTGCGATCGTCGATGGCCAGAGAATCCTTGATATGCAAGAACTCGTCAAATCCGTAGTCGTTGCGCCGCATGTGAAGCAGTACGCCGCGAGATTGGTTCTTGCGACTCATCCTGAAACGGATACCGCCGCGGGTGGTGCAAACGGTCCTACGAATCGCTATGTCCGTTGTGGCGTATCTCCGCGTGGCGCTCAAGCATTAATCCTTGCAGGGAAAGTTCGAGCACTCGTTGATGGCAGATTCCACGTGAGCTATCAAGATATTCAAGATGTCGCGATGTCGTGTCTCCGTCATCGTATCTTGCTTAACTTTGAAGCGGAAGCAGATCGGGTTGATAGTGATTCACTCGTACAGGAAATATTAAAACTTACACCGACTCAACCGACCGCGATGGCGGGGATCTAACCAATGCTTCGTTCAGAAAATCCAACTCGACCTTCAACGATCGACGAACTACTCTCGTCACAGCTTATCGCGAAGATTTCTCAACTGGATGTGTCGTCGAAGAAGATCTTTGCAGGGAAACTCAAAGGCGAACGCAGAAGCAAGAAGCGAGGAGAATCAGTCGAGTTTGCGGATCATCGTCCATACGCAACTGGAGATGATCTTCGTCACATCGATTGGAATATCTACGCGCGACTCGATCGATTCTTTATGAAGCTCTTTATGGAAGAAGAGGATCTGTCGCTACATATCGTGATCGACGCGTCTGCATCTTCAGATTGCGGCGAACCTAACAAATTCTACTACATGCAACAAGTCGCGATGGCGATGGGATACATCGGACTCATCAACTTGAACCGAGTCGCGGTAACTGCAGTTGGGCTTCGAGATGAACTCGTAATCGCAGGCGGCGAACAATCGATCGCAGGAAACATCCGAGATCTTCGAGGCCGACGAAGAACGCACGATCTCGCTCGATTCCTCTGCACGATTGAACCCGAAGGCGGAAGTGATTTTGCGCAAGCGTGCAAACGAATCGCGATGACAAGACGAGGGAAAGGTGTGATGATCGTGCTCTCTGACTTCCTGATGAAGGAAGGATACGAGACAGGTCTTCGGATGCTTGTCGGACGCGGGTACGATGTCTTCGCGATACAGACGCTCTCGCCTCAAGAAGTTGAACCTGACATCGCGGGTGATCTCCAACTTCGTGATGTCGAAGACGGAGATATGGCAGAAGTCACAATTTCAGCGCCGTTGCTCAAGAAATACAAAGAGAACCTCGCTGCGTATTGTCAAGGGTTAAGAGATTTCTGTGCTCGCAGAGAAATCACCGCGTTAACAATCCAGACGGACACTCCAATCGACACGCTCCTGCTCGACTATCTCCGTAAACGTGGCGTACTTCGGTGAATATGCATGATCCTCTGCAAAATACTCGGGTTGAGTTTGACGGCGCTTTAATCCAATCGACGGAAGATTTCTATCAAGTAATTGGGGTGGCAGTAGGTGGCGATGGAAACTACTTCGGATCAAATCTTGATGCGCTCCACGATTGTCTATACGGTGGGTATGGTGTCGAGCCACCTTGTGAATTTGTATGGCACAATCACCGAGTATCACAACTCGCTTTGGGATTTCCAGAAACAATAAGGCAGCTTGAGATTCGGCTCGCGGGTTGTCATCCAACCGCAAGAGACCAGATTGCTCAAGAAATCAAATGTGCAAAACGAGGCATAGGAACTACAGTGTTTGACTGGTTTGTCAGTGTCTTCGAAGATGCCGAAGGGGTGACTCTTGTTCTCCACTGATTAGAGCGAATCATCTTAACTTTGGGAGACCGTCTCTGTTCATCCTTCGATATCAGTGTATTACACAGTAGAATTTTTAAAAATTCTACCTTTCATGCAACGAATCACACACATTCTCATGTATCTTCTCATTAGAGCCAATCGATCTAAAGGCTTAAAAGAAGAGTGAAGAGAAGAGTGAAGAGAGGAAATCGAATGAATAAGCTCGCTACAGTCGCAGCATTGTCATGCACCGCGACGATTGTTTCTGCACAGTCAACAGTTGATTACACAACCACAGGCTGGGCAGATTTCGGCACTTCAAGTACGACAGGAGTTGCAGGCAACTTCCTTCCAGGATGGACGACTATTAACGCGACTCCTGATGTTGGGTATGACTTGTTCTTTGTACCCACAACAACATTGTCAGGGGCTGCAGATGACGCGGGGCTCTGGCTCAATCAGTTTGACTTAGCAAGCCCAAATGCGATTTCCAACGAAGTCGCACGACTCTCGTTATCAGGATTTACAATCGGCGAAACATATAGTCTTGATTTTTATTCTACCCTGTACTGGTCAACCCCATCTGGATGGATCGGGAATGACGACGCACTTGATGTTGCGATCGTTGGAGCAAGCATCAGCGATTGGGATTCAACAATCCTAAGCGATCCAGGCGATATCGATGGGATCAATACATGGGATACACAGTCGCTTGTTTTCACTGCGACGAGTTCGATCGTGACATTCGATTTCGGCGGAAATGCTTCATATCACACAGATATTGGAACAAACGCGACAAGATTTGGTATCGATGGTTTTTCTGCACGAATAGTTCCTGCGCCAGCTTCGGTACTTCTGCTAAGCATGGGTACGGTGTTCGCAGGTCGCCGTCGTCGCTAAGACTAAGAGGACGTACAAATTTAGAGCTATCTTTCCAACGAGCTATATCAGCTCGTTGTTTTTATTCCTACGTACTCTTGATCGCATCTGCATCCATTCGCTCCGATTCCGAGTATACTTAACATCGGATCCATACATTGCTTCGGAGTATTAAACACACATGACCTGGGCTACCCCAATGCTTGCTGCCATCGTCGCTGCCATCGCGATCCCGGCGCTCGTGATTCTGTACTTTCTCAAGCTTCGTCGAATCCCACGCGAGGTTTCGTCAACGATACTTTGGAAAAAGGCGATTCAAGATCTCCAAGCAAACGCTCCATTCCAACGACTTCGCAAGAACCTGCTCTTGTTTCTCCAACTCATCATCCTCGGGCTAATCATCATGGGACTTGCGCAGCCTCGTTCTGCGTCTTCTGTTTCATCAGGGCAAAAATTTATCTTAATGATCGATCGCTCCGCTTCGATGGCATCCGTTGACGGCGATGCTGAACTGGGAAAAGAAACACGCTTCGAAAAAGCGAAACAGCAAGCAATCGAGCTTGTGCAATCAATGCGAGAGCCTTCGATGTTCTCGCAAGGGGAAAAGGCAGACGAAGCAATGATCATTGCTTTTGATGCAAATGCAGAAATCATTGCTTCGTTCACAAGTGATCAATCAGATCTCATCGATTCGATCAACTCAATCACACAATCGGACGCTCCTTCTTCAATCGCTGAAGCATATCGCCTCGCGCAAGCACAACGGCCTAAACGGATCGTGAACGCAACGAACGAGGCGGGAGAGATTACCGAATCTCATGAACTCGATGAACTCAAAGGGGGAGAACCCTACTTTTTCCATTTATTCTCAGATGGACGAGTCTCAGATATTGATTCCGTTCGTGCTGAAGAAGTTGATGCGCGGACAACATTTGAATACCACGCGATTGGTTCCCAAAGTTCAAACAACATCGGGCTCGTCGCGCTCCGTTCTGAACGAGACTATGACACGCCTTCAGTGCTATCGATTTTCGTCGCGGTCCAATCAACAGATAGCATTGAACGCACAATTGATGCAGAACTCATTATCGATGGCTCAACGCGTTCAGTACGATCTATTGATCTGCCTGCTGCGACGATTGATGATACCACAGGACAACGAACTCCCGCATCGGGAGGAATTATCTTCGAGCTTGATGAACCCAATGGGATTCTCGCTCGCGTGCGACTCGACACCAATGGAAATGAAAATCCGGAAGCGGATGTATTGCTGAGTGATAACGAAGCAACGCTTGTTGTGCCTCCTGCGAAGCAAGCTGCTGTTGCGTTGGTATCAACAGGAAATCTATTTGTAGGTTCTGCGATCCAAGGGTTGCCTCTCTCTCGTTTCGACACGATCACGCCTACACGATACGAAGCGAATCGAGAGTCCGGAGAGAACGATGTTTATGACTTGATTATCTTGGATGGGTATCTCCCAAAGAGAGATGAGTTTGGAAGTATCCTCGATCCAGGACGGTATCTTATACTTGGGCAAGTGGTGCCGCCTCCTTATGGGGTCGTTAACAATGGAGTAGGTCCAGGGGGCGCAATCATTGATTGGCGCCGGACGCATCCTGTGTTGCGTGATTTGACACTTGATGCTTTGCTCCTTGCTGAGACTCCAGTCGTCGATATCCCAGAAAATTCAGGAGTGATCTCGCTCGCAGAGACCGCGTCAGGACCAGTGATTCTCGAAACGAGTGATGCTGATGTTCGCGCGATCATGGTTCCGTTTGAGTTGACGAAAACCAATTGGCCGTTCGATGTCAGCTTTGTTGTTTTCTTAGCGTCGACGGTTGATTATCTCGCGACTGGATCAACAGTCGCAGTAGATCAAGATCAACGACAGATAACACCTGGGAATGTGCTCAGCGATCGAATCCCTGCTGATGCAACAGGAGTTCGAGTGCTCTTACCCGATGGTTCTCGCTCGGAAGAGCTAATTCCAACAGCGGATGGACGCGTTGTATTTGGACCGATTACAAACTCAGGTTTGTATCGACTCCGCTGGCGCGGAACAGGTGCTCCAACTGATGTCGTAGAAGACGGGACGAACTACCGAACATTCGCGGCAAACTTGCTCGATCCAACAGAATCGAATATCTCAACGATGTCGACAATCGCGCTTGCGAATCAGATCGTTACTGCAGACTCAAGCTCGCAGCGAAAACGAATTAAAGACTGGTGGCCATATTTCCTGATGGGCGCACTCTTGATTCTGTTATTCGAATGGTGGATATACAACAAAAAGATGTATCTCTGAGACTACTCAACGAAGACTGAAATCTCATCGATTGATTTACGATCAAGATCAGGCACAGTACAGTCATCAGCTGGATATCCGACTGGGATAACCATGTAAGGGCGTTCGTTCTCAGAGCGACCGAGCACTTCACGAAGGAAGTTCATCGGACTTGGGGTATGGGTCAGTGTTGCGAGTCCTGCGTGATGAGCAGCGGTCAGCAGCATCCCTGTGGCGATACCTACAGATTCGTTGAGATAATACACTTGACCGCCGTCGTCGCTCTTGCGAAGCGCCATCACAACGATTAACCATGGGACGGTATCGATGTACGACTTGTCAGAGGTTGTTTCAAAGTCCTCAAGATCTTCGAGCCATCGTTCTGAAGCCCGATTCTCATAGAACTCGGTTTCAACCTCTTCGATTGCAGTTCGGATCTTGTGCTTAATCTCCTTGTTCGATATTGCTACGAAGCGCCAAGGTTGCTTGTGAGCACCGGATGGGGCTGTTCCAGCAGCAAGAATCACTGATTCAATGACACTGCGAGGAACTTCTCGATCGGAGAACATCCGCACTGTCCGTCGCTTTGAGACGACATCGTAGAATGCTTGAGCAGCATCATCGGTAGGTTGTGTAGGTACAAATGGGTGGTGTTTCACTTGCGGTGCATGATTGCTCATAAAGATGGTCTCGATTGGAAAGGAGAGAAGTCGAGAAGGCAATCAATCCTAAGGGGCATCTTATTTGGAAGCGAGCAGGAAAAACGAAGGGTTTTTCGTGAATATCGAACCAGAATACCGATATCTGAGTGATGTTTCTGCGCGATCACTCCATCTATACCTCGGTCCGGGCTGCAAATCGCTCGATCGGGCTCCTCACGTTGCTCCTTGGGCAATCGCTTTGCTTTGCACAACCAGTGGACACGAGCAAGCTTGCAAATAGTCCATCTGATAGGACGCATGAGCCTACTGAAGGCACTCGGCCAGCATCCGCTGGACGAGTCGTAAGAGCATTCGATTTTGAAGAACAAGATTACAATCCGCTTCCAGTCCCGCTTGGATGGATCCGTGCTCAAGAAGATCCAGATGTTCCTCGTGTTCGTCCTGGGTTCCCAATCTGGAACGGGGCGCTGCTAGATTATAAAACCCCAGCGTATGCAGGTATCGGATCAGTGATCATTCCAACTGCAGGGGGTTCAACGAGTCTGATTCTACGGCGAGGGGAAATCAATATATTCCCAAACGCGGATTACATCATCAGTATCCGTGCGCGAACGAGCGGGCTCAAGTTCGCAAAAGCTCGCGTCGTTGCTCGTTTGCTGGATCAGTTCGGAGAGCAAATCGAATCTGCAGAGTCTGCTTCTGAACTTGTTGACACTAATGGGGAGTGGGAACAAGTCGCGATCGAAATTGAAGGCGTGTATAACGAAGCCGCCTTTATTCAAGTTGAGCTCCAGCTTCTGCAACCCAAACAGCAGTACGAGGCGAACGCGAGTGTGCCTTACGCTGTCTGGGAACAGGATTACAGCGGCGCAGTGTGGTTTGATAATCTTATTATTGCTCAGCTTCCGAGACTCGAAATATCCACAGGTACCGCCGGGAACATCATCGAGTCGGAAACGGTTCCAGCTCTCAAACTTCTCGTTCGTGATCTTACAGGCGATCAGATCGTTGCAAAGATCCGTGTGTTCGATGTGCATTCCAAGCAAGTCGATTCTGAAACCCTCGTTGATGGATCGAAACGAGTTCGGCTCGATTGGGTCCCAAAGCTTCCAGGGTATGGTTGGTACCGAGCGATGCTCGAAGTCGAAGTTGATAATCAACTGGTTGGAGTTCGAGCACTCGATTTCATTTGGGCATCTCCAAACAACTCGAATTTAGATTCAGGCATGTTTGGAATCCATGCAGATATCACAAACAAAAAAATTGCTCAATCAGCTTCAGTGCTCGTCAACGGAACTGGAGTGACAAATGCATCGATCGAGCTCTGGAACGAAAGTACTACGCTTGAGAGTACTGAAAAAGAATCAGTTGAGATGAAAGCGATCAGTGATCTCATTGATATTGGAACTGATCTTCGAATCTCTATTGCTCAGTTACCTGCACAGTTAGCGATTGATCTCGCGAAAGATACACACGAAGTCCTTCCGGTCTTTGCTGGAGATTCAAAGTACTGGGTCCAGTGGGGCAGCAGCATGCTCGATCAGTTTGGACAAGCAGTGCAGAAGTGGCAGTTTAGTGATATCCCGACTCAAGAAGATGCAACAACACTCAATAGTTACCTTGATTCGATTGCAGACTCACTGACAGGATATGTGCCCGGGCCGATCTTGGTCACGCCCTGGTCGATAGATCGTCCTATTCAATCGGAAGCGATTCAAAAATCACAAGAGTTACTAATCATCGACAACAATGCGACGAATGATGAGTCCATGAAAATTGTAGTAGAAGATTGGGTACAAGCAGTTGAACAAAAAAATAACACTGAATCAGGTTATGCCCCATCGCTTGGGATGGTGTTGAGCCCGCTACATCAACCTGGGCAATGGTCCGGCGTCGAATCATGGTCGTCTGTTGGAACCCTAGCAAGAAAAGCAATCTCGTTCTGGTGGAACGCAAGTATGAGTCAGCTTGGAAACGAGCGATTCGATCTCGAACTCAAGGATGCTTGGTGGATCTCTCCAGGAAAACGCGGGCAGGTGATGCCCGCTCCTGAGTTAGTCGTCTGGAGAACACTCGCAACACATCTAGGTTCACGCGAAGCGATCCAGGAACTCGATTTTATTCCAGGAGTTCGAATGCTTGTCGCTGGAGATAAACTGAGCGATGGGACTGAAGGCCAAGGAATACTCGTACTCTGGCTCGATGATCCTTCTCATGACACGATCACGCTGAATCTTCCACTTGCTGACGGACCTGTTGCTCAATTTGATATGTTCAACAATGAGACTGCAGTTCCCTTGGATTATGTAGGGACGCTGAGTTTGCCGGTTCATCGGATCAAAGTCGGACGATCACCTTTGATAATTCACGGGATCAACACTCGGTTGGTTCGCTTTCTCAACTCAATCGAGTTGAGCCCGGATAAGTTGCAGTCCCAGTCGGGTGTACACAAGCATGAACTGATGCTTCACAATCCGTGGCCGCTCACGATTCGAGGAAAGATCTACATCGTCGAGCCGGGGGGGTACACTGGAAACGCCGGAGAAATTGATCGCTCTTGGGAAATCCATCCAAGAGTGATTCCGTTTGTACTCGATGCTGATGAAGCGAGAAATGTTCCACTCGACATCGCCTACTCGCTTGGAGAACTCGCTGGGATGAAGGAACTGACTTTCGATGTTGAGCTCAGCGCCGATTCAGACTATCCACTCATGCGAGTTCAGCGAGATATCGAGCTCGGGCTCGAAGGAATCGATATGCGCCTCGCTGCTCGCAAGGGCGCTGACGGGATCACAATTGTCACTGTACAAGTGACGAATAATCTAGGGATAGAACAAGACTTTGAAGTGACCGCGATCCCTCCAACAGAGGCACGACTTCGCAAGTCTATCAATGCGATCAAGCCTGCAGAGAAGATCACACGAGAGTTTGCATTCACAAAGGCAAACTCTGGAGATCAGATTATCGTCGCATTGATTCTGAGGGAATCTTCGATCCGATTAAATAAATCTGTAATGGTTCCTTAACCTTGTTCTAGCGTTTGAGTGAGGAAAATGCGGTGTATTTTAGGGTGCTGTGTGAACAGTACTTACGATGCTTTTTCGCGATTTCTGAATAAAAACGCTTCAAATACAGTGTATGATTCTGAACAGGTAAGCTTATGCCAAGACCAAAGTCCTTCGATCCTGATACAGTCCTCGCGAAAGCGATGGTTGTCTTTTGGGAAAAAGGCTACGATGCTGCGAGCATTTCCGATCTTACAGAAGCAATGGGAATCAATCGATTCTCGCTCTACGACACCTTTGGTGATAAGCACACACTCTATCTGAAAACCCTTGATGCATACTCGGAGCGAGTCGCTGAACCAATGATTCTGAAAGTGAATCAGATTAATTCACTCAGCGAACTTGAAGCTTTCTTCTCAATGTTTATTGAGTATCAACACTCGTGTGAATGCTCGCCGTGCTGCATGATGCATCGTGCTGCGATCTCACTGGATCCAGTTGATGCAGAAGCAAAAGAACGCGTTCAGAATGCACGAGCTCGCTTTCATGGAGCGTTTTTGGAAGCTTTCGAACGGATGCACAAAGCTGGAGAGCTTCGCAGTGAACTGAATCTCAATGATGCAGCTTGGATCATTATGATTGCTCAAGCAGGGATCGCATCGCATGCTTCGTCTCCGATCCCTGAAGTGGAAGCGAAGTCTGCTGTAAAAACGATGCTCATGTCGTTCAAGGCCTAAAACACTCTGTCTGAGCAGCACATTTTGGTGGCAATAAACACTGTGTCTTCACGATATCACTCAGCTCTGACATTCTCGCAATATTCTTAGTGGTGCGCGTTTTTAAACTAACGATAATGTCGGAAATGCGAAGGGCTAGTACAGCGATCTAATTCATTTTGAGTTCTATCTGTACACAATTGTGTTATCAATTTATGGTCATAAAGCGTCGATTTCAGCTTAAAAATACTGTTTAGTGCGTTCTTGCTGAAAATAACTAACTAATCAGTTGGAAATTTTGTTTAGTAACGGAACAATCAGTTGGTTATCGAGGTTCTCTTTGTTCAAGCAAACACTGAACACATTGGAGCACATCATGAACAACGGATACACACTCAAAGATACATCAACAGCAACTGGGGCAACCAAAGAAATTTTCGATCTTGCTTCGAAGACATTTGGAGGCCGAGTCCCCAATATCGTAAACGCATTCTCCGAATCACCAGTTCTCGCACAATCCATGCTTGCGCTCTATGCGAAAATCGGTGAGACAGGTTTTACTCCAACAGAATCTCATGTTGTGATGCAGACTGCGAATGTCTTAAATGAATGTCAATACTGTGTTCCGGCGCATTCAACTGGCGCACGAGCAGGCGGCGTTGATGTCAGCATCGACGAAGCTCTCAGAAACAGTCAATCACTTGAAGATCCAAAGCTCGAAGCATTGCGATTGTTTACGACAAATGTCATTGCCAATCGTGCGCATCTCTCAACAAACGAGTTCGATGCTTTCATTTCCGCAGGATGGACAAGAAAGCAAGCACTCGATGTCATCTTCCTTGTCACCGTAAAAACACTCACAAACTATGGTAACCACATCGCAGGCCCTGAACTCGATGAAGTGTTCGAGCCACTCGAATGGACTCCGACCTCAGTTGCAGCAGTATAAATCACGCATTCATTTGTAAGAACAGGAACAACTCACATGTCACAATCACTCTCAGGAAAAGTTGCGATCGTCACTGGCGCATCATCAGGAATCGGGCAAGCAGCAGCGATCGCACTCGCTCAAGCTGGAGCAGCAGTTGTTTTAGGAGCTCGTCGTCAAGAGCACGGCGAAGCAGTCGCAAAGCAGATCATCGACAATGGGGGTAAAGCGATCTTCATTAAAACCGATGTGGCCAAGGCTGAAGATGCACAAGCGATCGTTGATCTCGCAGTTTCAGAGTTCGGCGGCCTCGACATCGCATTCAATAACGCTGGGACAGAAGGGACTCCAGGTCCTATTGATGACTCGAGCGAAGCAAACTTCGATCTGGTTTTTAATACAAATGTTAAAGGAGTTTGGAACTCAATCCGTGCTCAACTCCCTGCACTTCGCAAGCGAGGTGGGGGATCAATCATCAATACTTCATCGATCCTCGGATCCAGAGGTGTTGCAGGGTTCAGTGAGTATGTCGCGTCGAAGTTTGCTGTCGAAGGGTTAACCCAATCGGTAGCTCTTGAAGTTGCGAAAGAAAATATTCGGGTCAACGCGATCGCTCCGGGTCCGATCCAGACTGACATGCTCAATCGCGCAACCGGAGGGAATCCAGACGGATTCAACGGCATCATCGCGATGGGCAGATCGGGAACTACTGAAGAAATCACTCCCGCTGTGCTCTTTCTCGCGTCCGATGAATCAAGTTATATCACTGGGCATTCGCTCCCTATCGGTGGCGGAGCAAAGGCTGGATTCGTCACAGGTTAATCAGTACTGAAATTCAATGCGAAGTCGGATGTGTATCAAAGGAAGGGCACCCCTCAGTTCTTCCTCTCCGACAAGCATTTATTGAACATCCGTTTCCTCTCGAACCGCCCGGGTGTGTTGCCCGGGTGGTTCTTTTTTTGCATTGTGTTTAGAGTTTAATTTTCAATAAAGATTGAAATTTGGATAATTACGTCGTAGACTAACTACATGAGCCAATCAAAAACCCATGCAGTAACTGGAGCGTTCGGGTACACAGGAAAGGCGCTCGCAGAGCAGTTAATTGCACACGGAGATCGCGTACGTACTTTGACAAACTCTCCAAACCGTGAACACCAGTTCGGGAATCAGATTGATGTCTATCCATTCGATTTTGACGATCAAACAAAGCTCGAAGAATCACTCAGGGGCGTAGACATTCTCCACAACACATATTGGGTGCGATTCAATCACAAGTTGTTTAGTTTCGACCAAGCAGTAGAGAATACAAAGATTCTTTTTAACGCTGCCAAAGCTGCAGGGGTACAAAAAATTGTTCATGTGTCAATTTTACATGCAGACCAAGCGGACGATTTGGGATACTACAAAGGAAAGCATCAACTGGAAGATGCACTGAAAGAACTGGATCTTCCATTCACGATTGTTCGTCCTGGCGTGCTGTTTGGAAGAGGAGATATTCTGGTTAACAACATCGCATGGACGCTTCGTAGTTTACCATTTTTCGGAACTTTCGGAGATGGTTCATACAAACTACGGCCGCTTCATGTTGAAGATATGGCATCACTCATGCTTCATGCTGCGAACCAGACCAGTTCTTCGATCGTGGATGCTGTAGGACCTGAGTCTTTTACATATCGAGAACTTATTGAACTCATCGGTTCAATCGTTGGAATCTCAAAGCCAATCATTCCGGTGCATCCAACACTCGGTTACCTAGTCAGCAAGCTTGTGAATGTAGCAAAGAATGATGTTGTGATTACTCGTCAAGAAATTGAAGGGCTGATGAGAGGGCTCCTCGATTCATCCGCACCATCAGCTGGAGAGACAAAGCTATCTACATATATAGAAGGACAGAAAGACATTCTAGGGATTCGCTATGCAAACGAAATAAAACGACGATCGAATCGACGAATGGCATATTCAGACATTTAAATTCGAGTTTAGGAAACAGCGAGAACTGATTCAATTAAGGACAACCGTCGCCGTACTGCGCGAGGTACGCGGAAATGTCAAAGAAGTTGAATGAACCATCGCCTGTGAAATCTGCTCGTGGATCCATCGCGTTATACGCCGCGAGGAATGCAGATATATCAAAGAAGTTAAGCGATCCATCGCAGTTGATGTCAACATCGCAAAGATTGATCTCTTGAACTGAGACCATGACATCATCCATCCCATTTAAAAAATCGCTATTGCCCAGTGGAGTCACAACTACCTTGCTTACTCCATCACGAACGATGAATCCGGCGAAGCATCCCGCAACGATTGGCTGCGCATCGACACTGACAACGATCTCGTCGTCTGCGTTAAAACCTTCAATACGCACCCAGTCTCCTTGTGCATTGATTTGTCCAAACGCGTAGATCAAATCACCAGGTTCATCTGGACGGATCACCCAACCTGAGCCTGCAGGTCGACCAGATCCAAAGTTGGCCATCCATCGAGAACCAGAGGGGGCTCCTGCGAATGCCAACGCATATGGTAATGGAGCAACGCTTCCATCTGCGAACTCCGCTGCAAAACGAGCACCATTATTTGGCATGTCCCCAACCTGATCGTTGCCGTTAAAGCTTTCGAAGTCTTCGAGTAGAGCAAGTCCATCAGAATCTGTAACAAACTGGGCTCTCGTTTCAGTGAGTGCTCCAGAATACACAACAACATCCGCATTTGACAGAGTTCCAAATAGCGAGATAAGCATTAAGCACAATGGGGTTTGTATACTAATTTTTAACATAGAGTACTCTTGCAGAATCGTTACTTCGTGTCAAGATTCTGTCCGTCGGAGCAGGGTAGAATTGAAATATGAGTTACAATGAACTCACTGATAACGTCCGATAATCGAAAGGTTTGTTTCCCTATGCAAGCATCCGCACCTCATACTGTCCTTCTCGCTCACGATCGTTGGGCAAACAACCATCTCTTCAACGCTTGTAAAACGCTAACCAGTGAGCAGTTCAACCAAGTATTCGAGATGGGTACCGGATCCTTGTGTTCAAATCTTGTACACAACCTTGGAGCAATGCAAGGATGGACTGATGTACTCAAAGAAACTCCTTCGCGCCCCAGACTTGAAGAGAAGGGACGTTCTCTTGATGAGATCATCGAGCTTCACGATCCAACCTCAGACGCATTCGAAGCAGCAGCGCTTGTTCGCCCGTTTGATACAGTTATTCATCGCGAGCGAGGAGAGCGCACTTATACCTTTACAGTCGGCGGAATCCTCACTCACGTCACAACCCACTCGATGCATCATCGCGCACAATGTCTCAACATGCTTCGTCAGCACGGAGTAGATGCGCTTCCGATGTCAAGTGTGATGGATTGGATGCTAACGAGTGATGCATGAGCAAAACGAAACGATCTCAGACAATCAAAACCCGAGTACACTCAGGCGTGTTGTAAGAACACTCCGATGGGTGTTGATTGTCCTTTTGTTCGCTCTCCTTGTAGTTCGGATGAGCGGGATCGCGGAGCAACTTGCATACTGGCCATCACGGAATCTCATCGTGACCCCTGCGGCGTATGAAGATGTTTGGATTACCACACCTGATGGTGTGAAGCTTCACGCGTGGTTCATGCCAGCGAATGGAATCGCAGAAGGTCAAGTTGCGCCTGCAATCCTCCATGCTCATGGCAACGCAGGAAATCTCGCAGACCATGATACATTCTCAGATTTCCTTACCGAAGCGGGTTTCCATGTGTTCCTTTTCGACTACCGATGCTACGGCCGATCTGATGAAACCGGTTCAATCAATCGTGAAAAACTGGTTGTCGATACACAAGCAGCACTCAATGCTCTATTCAATCATCCGCGAGTTGATATATCTCGAATCGGAGTGCTCGGAGTTTCTTTGGGAGGTCCATTCGCTCTCGAAGCAACTGCGAATGAGCCACGAGTAAGTGCAATCGCAACCCTCTCCACATTCTCATCCTGGCAAGCGATCGCTTCCGATGCTTCTCCTATAGGGCCGTTGCTTCTCCGGCCTGGCGTCGATCCAATCGAATCAATCAAGCGTCTCAACAACCAGCCTTACCTTATTATGCACGGGCAAGACGATGGAGTGATCGATCCTCGCCACGCTGACATCCTTATCAAATCTGCAACCAAAGCCAACTTACCTGTTAAACTTAAGGTATATCCCGGCGATCACAATTCACTCGTCCAATCAAATGCCCAAGCTCGTCAGGATCTAATCGCATTCTTTCGAAAGCATCTCTTAAGCGATTGAAAATCACATAACGCACACTCGTGCAGATGGATAAACATATGACCAACGCAGTACATCGTCGAGGATTCCTCGCAGCAAGCACGCTCGCCATCCCTGCTTTAGCAATGGGATCAATCTCAAGCACCAAATCAGTGATCTCAGATGACTCTGAGTTTGACAACTACATGAAGCAAGCAAACCAGCATCTCAAATCCATGAGAACTCCGATTAAGACTCTCACTGAAGAGTGGCATTGGGGAGATACCGCCTTTGCGGCTAACCAGATCGCGATCCTACTTCTCCAATCCGCTGAAGTTGCTGACCAAGCTCCAATCCCTGAGAAACTCCAGGATAAATACGCAGGGAAAGACTCAGAATTCGTCCGCGATCTACGACTCCAACTCGCCGAAGGTGCAACAGCTTGCATCGATCTATCGAAAGCGCTTTGGAGCCAGGATCGCAAAGCTGCTCAAGAGAAGTATAACAATCTTCGTGCAGTTAAAAAGTTCAGTCATCAAGAGTTCTCCAGCGACTAAACCTCTATCCTGTTGGAAATCATGCTCAGTAACCTCATCGAGTTCATTGCTCGAACACATCTCGTTGTGTTACATTTCCCAATCGCGCTCATAATCTCAGCTGCGATCGTAGATTCCTTTCGACTACTCCACACGAAACTATCTAGTCGATCTACGGCTGAGAGCTTTCGCCCGAGTGATACAGCTACGGTAATGTTTGCCTTCGCATTTGCAAGCACAATCGTCGCTATCACTACAGGTTTGGTTCTGGGTTTTGACGACGGGAACTCCGCAGATCTTCATCGAATTCTTGGAATTGTTTCAGGCGTGCTCATCCTCTTTACTGCGATCGCTCTCGTTATCGCTCGAAAGAAAACAAGTTCAAAAGCAGCTCTCGTCTACCTTGGTTTTCTCTGTGTTTCTGCACTCGCCGTCTCATTCACAGGCCACCTGGGCGGCAACCTCACGCACGGCGAAGGATTTCTCACTGACCCAATCAAACAAATCTTCAACCCACAATCAACAACTGAGCCTGATCCGCTCAATCAAGAACAGCTGACTCAACAAGCACAAGAGTTTAACATCTCGCTCGCAGCATCCGAAACCTATAGCACAGTTATCCAGCCGCTCTTGGATTACTCCTGCATCAAATGTCATGGACAGAAAAAACAAAAGGGCGACGTCCGTCTAGACACCCTCGCTTTTACCCTTGATGAAGATTCTGCGATGATCGAGCGTGGCGACCCAGATGCCTCCGAGATTATCTATCGTATTGAACTCCCTACAATCGACGAAGACGCAATGCCCCCGTTGAATAAGTCTCATCCTTTTACGCCATCGCAAATAGAATCAATCCGCGACTGGATCACTTCGCTCACACCATAATCGGATTGCATATGAACGCCGCTACATATAACCGTTACGGCCCGCCTGAAGTGGTTGCCATCACCCAAGTTTCAACGCCAACTCCTAAGCCAAATGAAGTTCTTGTAAAAATCCATGCGACAACCGTAAACTCGGGCGATGCACGCATGCGTCGCGCGGACTTTGGCTCACCGTTCTTTACATTCATCGGGCGGCTTGTATTTGGTATCCGCAAACCACGTAAACAAATTCTCGGAACAACCCTCGCAGGCGAGATCGAATCAATCGGGACGGATGTCACAGAGTTTAAAGTCGGAGATCGAGTCTTTGCATCCGCTGGAATGAGATTCGGCGCTCACGCAGAGTGTATCGCTATTTCGCAAGACGCAACCATCCTTCCTTTGCCTGCAAACTTGTCCTATGAGCAGGCCGCCTCCATTCCATTCGGAGGTTTTGCTGCACTCCATTTCCTTCGCACGCTCGTAACGATCGAACCCAATCAGCGTGTGCTGATCAATGGAGCTGCAGGCGGCGTCGGTTCTTCCGCTGTTGAGCTCGCGAAACATGACGGGGCTCATGTTACAGCTGTCTGTTCTTCAAACCACTTCGAGCTTGTTAAGTCTCTAGGCGCTGATAAAATCATCGACTATAACAATGAAGACTTCACTAAGAATCCGCAAAAATACGACCACATATTTGACACCGTAGGCAAGCTCTCGTTCTTCAAAAGTAAACGAGCCTTAAACCCCAACGGCCGCTTTCTTGCTGCAGACATGAATGGTGTGATTCTCTTGCAGATGATCTGGACCAAACTTGTCGGAAACAAAAAGCTCATCAGCGGCGTAGCTCTCGACAAACCTGAGCATCTCCAAGCTCTCAAGGATCTCGTTGAGTCAGGCGCATTAATACCAACCATCGACCGCACCTACCCTTTCGACCAGATCCAACAAGCTCACACTTATGTGGATACCGGCCACAAGTCAGGGAGTGTTGCGATCACCATGGCAGAGTGATTAACCTCTTCATCGAATCGCGATAACACTTCATTCGTATACTGGCACATCTAAAAAAATGTTACAATCCGCAAACTACTCAGATTACAATCGTAATGTGCTTAATTAAACACCTTCGCGTGTGAGACTCAATGAGCAGGAATCGAGACTTGACGAGTTCATTGAGTTCGGTAATTCAATCTCTGAATAATCTATAGCGGTAGTGTTTATACATCTTTCGTCGCTTATAGAAACGCTACCGATGTTAATCGTTATGGAATGGATGGTCAACAGGAATGACAAGTGAGATCAAACCCAATCAATCACAAGTTGTGCAGTTCATTGCACGATTCAGAGAAGTGAATCCTCTCAACGATCCTGATATCGAATCCAAGTTTGTCGATACCGATTACTTTGGAGATTCTCCTGAGTTGGCCGATAGTCTCCTTGCACTTGTCATTGCGGGAACCAAAACCGCGACTTGCTCATCGCTCTGGGAATGGGAACACGAACGCGAGACTCCACTCGAACCTGGATATCTCGCCGCCATTATTGACGGCCGAGGAAACGCACGCTGCATCATCCAAACTCTCGAAGTCAAAGTGACACCATACAATCAGGTCACTGCAGAGTTTGCCAAAGCCGAAGGGGAAGGCGATCTTACATTAGAATGGTGGCGCAAGGCGCACTGGGATTTTTTCTCACGAACTCTACCAAGAATCGACAAGTTGCCAACTCAAGATATGCCCCTACTCTGTGAACGATTCAGGGTAATCTATCGAGAAGTTGTTTGAGAATATAGATTTCTGTTAGATGCTTATTCTGTAGACTTAGGCGACGATACCGATCCACATTCAGGGCAAGTTCCGAAAGATTCGATCTGGTACCCGCACCAGACACATCGTCCTTGCTTGTCGCGATTTGCTCGAACAACAAGACGGATACATACAGGAAGCACACAAGCAAGCAGCCAAATCGGAAGTCCAACGAATAATGGATTGAGCACAAGGCCGATCGGAAGAAGCTTTGGCGCAGGGTTCGACTCAGGGCCGACGAATGCTGGGTTATCCCAGTCCCACCACATTTCTCTTTCCTCAATCACAGGCAAAGGCCATCCTAAGTGCTGGGTCATCATCAAAAAATTGTTTCCGCCCTCACGGATTCTCGGAGCTGAAATGTAGTATTCGCGAAAAGCGAACTTCGTTTCCTTCATCCAATGATTCGGATCAGGCCATTCAACATCATGGGGGGGATTTGAAGCCCATCCACGCGCAGCTGCTTCTTCATCCTCAAACATGACGCGGTTCGAAGCATGCGCCCCAGTATGAGATCGCATCTTCGTCAACGCAAAGGGGACATTTATAGTTGCAGCCAGCAGAACAAGCACAATTACTGATCTCGCCAGCCAACGGATCTCATCCGGTTTCAATCTCTTTATGATTTTCATACTGTTGTATCCGTTCTAATAAATACATGCTGACAAGAATTCGAATTCAGTCCCTAATTTTAGCTCTAATCAACCCTTCGGAATGAGCCTACAATACACCCAACTGCTCGGGGCGCAACAAAAGTTGCTGAGAAGAACCCGTAGAACCTGATCCGGCTCGCACCGGCGGAGGGAATGCAGACAGTCGATCTTTGCAGACTGCTCGCGCATGATCCCTTCGGTGCTTAACACTGAGGTATATCGCATGACTGACCAGACAACCTACCCAAAAACAACGCCGTCCCATTTGGATATCACTTCACCCGCAGGGAAAGCGGTCGCGTTGACTTCACGATTCAAAACCGCCGACGATATGAAGCTTGCGTTCCGAACAGTGCAAGCAGGTCCTGCGATCTCAGGGAGTGACTATCCACTCCCAGTACATGGCGCTTACAACCCTGGGTCAGATACAACTGCTCCAACCCCAGGATCGTTCGCACACAAACCTGACATTGGAGGCCCGTACACATTCTCATCCCCGGACACTCCTGGGATGCCAAAGCCTTCAAGCAAAACTGCTTGGGACTTCCTCCCTTCTGATTGGACTTGTGAAATCCTCACAAGCGCGTGCGACGCAAACGATGAAACCCCAAGCAATGTCTACACATTCACCGATGCACTTGGAACAACTCGTCGAGTCGTCACTCCTGAAGGATTTGCTCCGATCACTCAGATGGAGTCTGCACGACTCGGAATCATCACAGCAGAGATGCATCGAGTCGCTGAGCGCGAACCGCATCTTACTGCACAACAAGTTCGCGACGAGATCGCAGCCGGCCGATTGATCATCCCCGCCAACATCCATCACCTCGCCAAGAACCTTGACCCGATGGCCATCGGCCGAGCATCCAAAACCAAAGTCAACGCAAACATGGGCGCGTCTCCAATCTCCTCAGGGACTGACCAAGAAGTCGAAAAACTCCAATGGGCAGAGCAGTGGGGCGCCGACACGGTTATGGATCTTTCGACAGGTGGAGATCTCGACGCGTGCCGCGAAGCAATCATCGAAAACTCAACTGTCCCAATCGGGACAGTTCCAATCTACTCGATGATCATCGGGAAAAAGATCGAAGATCTCGATCACGATCTCATCATGGAAACCCTCGACAAGCAAGCAAAGCAAGGGGTTGACTACTTCACGATCCACGCAGGGATCCAACGAGCGCATCTCAAGTTCGTGAAGAACCGAGTCATCGGGATCGTCTCACGCGGCGGCTCACTCCTCGCGAAATGGATGCTCGTACACAACGAAGAAAACATCATGTACACGATGTGGGATGAAATCTGCATGCTCATGCGTGAGCACGATGTCGCGTTCTCAATCGGAGACGGCCTACGTCCCGGTGGACTCGCAGACGCGACCGACTTCGCGCAACTTGCAGAACTCCAAGTTATCGCAGAACTCACAGAACGCGCCTGGACCCACGGCCTCCAAGTCATGGTTGAAGGTCCAGGACATGTCCCGTTCGATCAGATCGAGTACAACGCGAAGCTCCAACGCACACTCTGTCACGGCGCTCCGTTCTATGTGCTTGGCCCACTAGTCACTGATGTCTTCCCAGGGTACGACCATATCACTTCTTGCATCGGCGCTACTTCGATCGCATACCACGGCGCTTCGATGCTCTGCTATGTGACTCCGAAGGAGCATCTCGGACTTCCGAAGAAGGGTGATGTGAAAGAAGGATGTATCGCGTACAAAATCGCAGCACACGCCGCGGATGTTGCGCTCGGAATTCCTGGAACTCGCGATTGGGACGACGAGCTTACCAAGGCGCGTGCAGCGCTCAACTGGAACAAGCACTTTGAACTCGCGTTCGACGAAGACACCGCGCGTGCGTACCACGACGAAGATCTCGATGTCGACACCGACTTCTGCGCAATGTGCGGCCACGACTGGTGCTCCGTCCGCATCAGTATGGAAATCAAAGAATTCCAGTCTGGAAACGCCGAAGGCTTCGAACGCGGCGCCGCCGTCAAGTCCGCCGCCCTCACCGAAGAGCAAACAAAGATCCTCGAAGCGCGCGGCTACCTAAGCCCCGAAGAAATCCATAAACTCGCGAGTAAAACCAAGAAGGCTGTCGGCGTCGATGAAGGCGAAAAAGCCTCCTGCCACTCCGACTATGTCGACCCAGAAGCCGCCCAACAGGTGCAAGGAGAAGTGTTAGTCCAGCTTAATACTGCCCCTGCTCATGGGATTGCGAGTGATGATCGGTTGATTTGAGTTGATGAAAGTTCCGACCGTGGTGAGTGTGCATCCTATAGGATGGATCGAGTTGCATAAAGATGATGGGGCAAATATATGAGCGAAGAGTTCGATTCAGACACGAATAACTTAGCTGTGCCAAGTTCTAGCAAGGGAGATGTTGGACATGTTGTAGCTAAAGGATTGATTGGTTCTGTCCCTTTTGTAGGCTCGGCAGGTGCTGAGCTTTTTTCATTTGTTGTGACTGCTCCAATCGAGAAGCGACGGAATGAATGGATGGAGCAGGTTGGTGAACGGCTGAAAGATATCGAAGCTAATCAAAAACTTTCGCTCGAAGAACTTCAGCAGAATGAAGAGTTCATCGACACCGTTATTCAGGCATCTACGGTTGCATTACGCACCAGCCAACTAGAGAAGCGAGAAGCTCTCCTTAACGCTATCTCAAACTCAGTATCGTCTACATCAGTTCAGTATGCGATAAAGCAGATGTATCTACGTCTAGTTGATGATTTTAACGAATGGCATTTGCGTATTTTGAAACTGTTTTCTAATCCGTCGAGTTGGTTCGTAGAACACAAGATTGAGCCGCCACAGAACATAATGACGGGTTCTCTAGAATTGGTCTTGCATGCTGCATATCCAGAACTAAAAGATAGAAGAGCATTTTATGATCAGGTTTGGCGTGAATTGAATACAGCTGGCCTTGTTTCTACAGACTCATTGCACGGTGGAATGACTGGCCAAGGGATGATGCAAAATCGAGCTTCAGAAAGAGGAAAAGAGTTTCTGTGGTTTATCCAATCGCCATCTTGAATTCATTTTTTATGTTTAGACGGGTGCCCTGACTCGCCGCCTCCGGCGCAGTCGGGTTCTTGAATGCCTAGCTAACCGCCCACACCCTCTCCAAACACAAAATCTTCACCCTATCGACCACCCTTGTGCGCAAATCCCTGCGCTATCCAACTTCTCCACTGTGCTACGCATCGGCCATGCAATAATTCCCGCATCCAACACCATATCAGAGACGAACCCTCCCTCTCACAACCATGTATAATGGGAACTGGTACCATCGAAGGCATTTCAAAGTGGAGGGCTCGCTGATGAACACGAAATCGATCGCTGCTGTCTTAACGCTCGTCGTCGGGTCGTGTGTGATCGCCGCCGCGTGGTTGATGACGCGCGATGAAGTTGTCGAGACTCAACCGATACCTGAGCCTCAACCAATCGCTCGGCCTCAATCATCCGAACTATTCAGCGCCTCGTTCACTCCAAGTCCTGCGAGTGTATTCATCAAGAGCGCCGCCGGACAACCGATCCCCGCGCAATCACGCACTCAGATTGAAGGGATGGTTGGGATGATGGCCTCGCTCATCGGACGCATGGATGAGTTCGACGCGAACGGAGACGGGATTCTCTCCGATCTCGAAAAGATCGCGATGGGTTTCAAGCTCCGAAAAGAGTTTCTCGCTGATCACGATCTTGACGGCGACGGTGACATGTCTCGCGAGGAATGGCAAGCGTTCCAACGATCTATGTTCGAGCAAACCCCTCAAGGTCAACTGTTGATGAATCAGTTCGACGCCGACGGGGACGGCGTGCTCAACGAAGAAGAGCAAGCAGCGCTCGATGCGCATCTCGATCAACGCGAACAAGAACGCAAAGCTGAAGAACGCGCTCTTATGGATACCGACAACGACGGCGAGGTTTCAGAAGACGAACGCGTCGCAGCGCGTCAACAAGAACGAGAGTTCTGGCAAAACCAGATGCGCACCGCAGAAAGCAGTTTCGATTACGACGAAGACGGCGAACTCAACATCGAAGAAACCGGAGACGCATGGGACGCTTGGGTTGAGTATCAAACCGTCGATGGTTTCATCACACGCTACGACTCCAACGGCGATCATCGCATGGGCCCAAGCGATTACGAACGGTTCCTCTATCAATACGATCGTAAAAACGAGAATGCTGATGTGAACAACGATGGGAAGATCGATGTCTCGGACATCTATGATTTTCGTGACCTTGTGCTTCGCTCAAGATACATCAACTGATCACACTACAAACCTGCAGTGATTTTCGTTTGGATGCTCGCATTTTTGGAAAATCAGTACATACACAAAGAGCAACTTTTTCTGGTATTATACTTCAAATCACGCGTCCCATTGAAATTGACGAAGCTCATTCTCGAATGAAGGAATACCGATGATTATCACTCTCGCACAAAACAACCCTGGAAGTTCTATCGCTATCGCGATCGGTGGTTTAATCTTCGGATTGATCTATCTTTCGATAATTGTGTTATTGATCGTCGGTGCTTGGAAGATGTTTGTCAAAGCAGGGCAACCAGGTTGGGGTGTGCTCATCCCGTTTTTTAATCTCTACCTTGTTCTCAAAATCTGCGGCCGACCCGGATGGTGGTTGATTCTTTTCTTTGTACCGCTGTTAAATATCGTGTTCTCATTTATCGTATCATTTGATCTTGCGAAGTCATTTGGAAAAGGTATTGGGTTCGGGATTGGGCTCTTCCTAGTCAACTTTATCTTCATACCAATTCTCGGATTCGGAAGCGCGGAGTATGAAGGTCCAGCAGGTGCTTATTAACGATGCCCAAAAAGAGAAGGACACTCAACCCACCGCACTTGCGTGAAGCGTTTGAGGATTGTCTGAGTTGTGGATATTCACTTGCGGGAATCCCAATCCCAGGTCATTGTCCTGAGTGTGGACTCGAAATTACTGCAGGCCGATCGACACTTCATATCATGGGTGTTGCGAAGGGAATGCCCGGACCGCTCTGGCGCAAAGCCGTATGGATCGGAATCGGAACCTTCGGTTTTTTCTATAGCCAGGTCTGGGTGCTCGCACT
>Ga0209344_10000833_pt1 | contig 46733 bp, 36 predicted proteins | sample Cruoilmetagenom6_FD_187293 | JGI IMG/M metagenome (GOLD analysis project Ga0209344, IMG submission 187293) | Oil polluted marine microbial communities from Coal Oil Point, Santa Barbara, California, USA - Santa Barbara Oil Seep Sample 6 (SPAdes)... | ecosystem: Environmental > Aquatic > Marine... | reverse complement strand
CTTGGGAACTTCGGCCTTGCCCCAAAAATTCATTATATTACCGAATTGTTTATCTGTAATTCTTAAGATGCTTACTTTGCCCAATGGGGGAAGCAGCCTATAAACTCTTTTTTCATGAACATCGGCACTTTCACTGCTTGCGCAGTGCCGAATATAGACGGAATATTGCATCATTGTATAGCCGTCCTTGATAAGATTTTTTCTGAAAAGCCCAGCATTGCGTCGATCTTTTTTGGTCTCAGATGGTAAATCAAAAAATACAAATAGCCACATAATTCTATAAGCATTTAGTTCCATAATCTTGGATAGCTAATTTTCTTAACAGTTCCAGTATAACATTTTTGCAGAGAACTTGTAGTTCTGGTTAATGCTACCATCAATGGACTTTTTGTAGTTTTAAAATAAACAGTTTCCGTTAAAACTTCCAACAATTTCATTTTGATTTCTGTTGTTAGCTCCCGTTCTTTATAATTTTCCATTATGTGTATTACTTTTGCATCGACTAAGGGACGGTAGGGTTCCATAATGTCATCAGCCAGACAAAATGCATTATATTTATTGTGGTGATGGATGCCTAAAGTGCACAGTAGACCACTTGCCGCAAGTGCCCTAGCCACAGCGGCCCTAAGAATTATATAACCATAATTTAGAAAAGGATTTGGATAATCGCCATATCGATCCCTTTTAAAGTCGAAATCAAACAGATGTTTCCAGTAGTGCGCGGCCGCAGCGCCTTCCCGATTGTCGGTATCGCCGCTTAGAACTTTTGATTCGTAAAATTTTAAGACTTCCGCAGGTTTGTTTCTAAATTCTAAATGTTCCCTTTGATATTTTATTTTTTTCTTGATGATTTGTTGCCACAATTGTTTTTTCAAAGGCTCCGAAGCTTTAGTTTGGGTGCTGAATAATTCCTGTTGAGTATGGTGTCCATTAAGATTTAATAGCATACTTGAAGGCATATGCTTGGCATCGCAAAAAATAATTGCTACATTATTGTCTATAAGCTTGTTTAAGGACGGAATGGATACATAGATTTCTTGATTTTCAATTACTAGAAATCCAATATCTTCAATAGGAATTGATTTTTCTCCAGACTCTGTTTTAATTATCAATTGTTCCCATCGGGTAGAGATGGAGGTTTTGTTAGCAAAGAAGAGGGTGCGTTTTAACATAGAAGTGCATTAAATAATATGCTCAAAGTAATCTATATCCAAAGTTTTTAATTGAGGAAAACCGTAATGAATTGATATTATTATTTTTCAGGTTCTTAACCCTTTGGTGCTCTTTTAAAAGCGACTCACTTTAACATTGCATTTGTAATGCCCTTGACTTGATTTTGCGCGTAATAAGCTGTGCCATTCGTTTATAATATAAAAAATGCCTTGATTACGGAAAACCGTAAATAGTTTTCTGCCACCTTCTCTAATTTGCACCTTCAATGGAATTGGGTTAGATGAAAAGACAAATGGCTTTTGGAAGTTTTGCAGCATTGCTTGTGGGAGGATTGATTTATATTCTTTTCCGCACCTCTACGCTTAAAATGTTTACTTGGTGTGAATCCATAGGTTTATGGTCCCTAACTACAGCATTGCGAAAACTTACTTTTCCATTTGCCCCCAAAATGCCCGAATGGGTTTTGTTCTCCCTTCCAGATGGCCTTTGGATTTTCTCCTATGTGAGTCTGATGTTGTTTATTTGGAATAACACGGTGTCCCTTAAAAACCTTTTTTGGATTTTAATCATCCCTTTCTTGGCAATCAGTTCAGAAATAGGGCAGGGGCCCGGTTTGATTCCTGGAACTTTCGATTTTGCCGATTTACTTCTTTACATTTTTGGAATGACGTTACCATTCTTATTGTTCAATAAATCAATTAATCTAAACCTTAAATTACACAAATCATGAAGAAAAAATTACAACATTTAGTTTCTGCAGCCGCTTTGGCATTATTCGTTTTTATCGCTTTTGGGAGTATGGATGATGATGGAGATTCATCATCTTCAAGTTCTTCAGGTACAGTAAGTGCTGATAACACTGCAACTGCAAAACTACTTGGGGAAACTTTATCTACAAAGTATTTTGACGTAACTGTCAACGAAGTAAGCCTTCAAGACAGAGTAAGCACAGGAAATCAATTTGCCGATTTGAAAAAAGAAGCAGGCAATCAATATTTAATTCTAAATACAACCTTTAAAAATACCGATGGCGAAAGCAGAATGATTTCAGACGGAGAAGTTATTATCAATTACAATGGCAAGGACTATCTTTTTGACAAATCGGAAACTGTAATGCTGGAAGGTTGGGGAACAATGTTGGACCAATTAAATCCGCTCACATCAAAAACAACGAATCTTGTTTATAAGATTCCCACAGAAATAAAAGGACCGGCATATTACCGTCCAGGTCGTTCAAGCAAATCTGATTTAATCGCAATTGGCAATATCGAATAGAAGAAAAAGCTTCTAACTATGAATTGTTGGACTCTAGCTTACAGTCTGGAATAGAGCCTACAGCAAAAATCATTATATCTGATATTCTCACATATTTCATAGCCCGTCTACTGATTTAACGGACTTTTAGTTATGGCCATTACCTAATTATTAGAAAGTAAAAAATATTCCTGGATAAGAATATAAACTGTTCAAAAAAGGAAATTTAAACTCTAAATCACAAAAAATGAGTGTATTAAATCCAAAATTTCAGTTGTACAAATCTGGAAACGATTACCGTTATCGCCTAAAAGCGATAAACGGTGAGATTATCCTTCACGGTGAAGGATACACAAGTAAACAAAGTTGCCAAATCGGTATTAATTCCGTCAAAAAAAATGCGCCTTTTGATTCTTGTTATGATCGTAGGGTTGCCACAAATAGCCAATACTATTTTGTATTGAAGTCTACTAATGGGGAACCCATCGGTGTGAGCGAGACTTATACAACTACAGCAGCACGTGATAATGGTATAGAAGCCGTAAAGCGAGATGCTCCAAATGCACCAATAGAGGATTTGACTTAAGGGTAGCTTATTTGATAGTTACCGAAAGTGCCTCTTGATGTGGTTATCGAGGGGCATTTTTTGAAATTCCGTCTAAGTTCCTATTTGATTATTCAGTTATATATAAACCTGCATTTTTAAACAAGTGTCAATCTTTTCTTGTAGATAACCTTCTTTTCTTTTCTTTTCAACCCACCATAGTAATACAAAGTTTGTCACTATTTTTTTACTACATCTTTGACAGAATATTAATAAAAAATGGTTGTATCTGTTGGGAATTGAGTAAGGAAAGCAATTGCTAATTAAAATACGAGCAAAATATTTTTCTTGTCTAATTTTTCTAAATTTGGATCCTCTACCGCAATTAGGCTTTTAACCCATGGTCTATTAAACTCCAATTGTGAATTAAAAATTTTCTAATGCTGATAACACCTTCCGTTCGCATTTTTTGTCATACGCTTACATCGCTTTCCCGCCTTGGTCTTTCCGGTACATTGTGTGGCGGTATTTTTTTGTAAAACGATTTCCTGGGAAGTGGTGTTTTGTTCTGATTGTGATACAAGACTTTGAATCTGCGCCGGATTTGTTTCAGGTTTGCAGACGGAGCAGGCTTGGTAACCTAGGTTGAATGCCTCCTCCAGAGTAATTTCTTTTTTGGAGTGTTTGAGATAGCGGCAGCTTATCGTATGGTATTTTTCACCTGTTTTGGTGGTGTATACCGTTTGGGCTGGGCTTTTTTGGGTACAGCCTAGGAATAGTAGCAAAAGGAATATTTGGAAGAACTTCATTGTTTGATCTTTTTCTTTTTACCCCTATTCCCACGGAGGGATTGCGTGTGCTTCCTGCCAAAGGCCGATTTTATTTTTTCGTGCCACGTCTTCCATTTTTTGGAGTTCCGGGTCCTTGGAATATTTTATGTAATGCCAAGCTAAACCATTAGTCAACAATTGGTTGTTTAAATTTAAGGAATCATTATAAAATACAATGGCAATACTACGCCTATATCTATCTTTTTTTAAAACATCAATACAAACTGTTTTTCCAAAAATTGTCTGTGAAGTAAACTCTTTAGCTCTAATAGAGAAGGGCTGCTTTTTTTCAGGGCAGTCTATGTTTGCTAATCTCACTTTAACAACAGTAGAATCTGGGGTCAGGAGTTTAAAGGTGTCGCCGTCCATGATGCCTATGACTTTGCCTGTTAAGGTTTGGGAATTAAGGGTTATAGAAAATAAGAAAAGTAAAAATAAAATTGACTTTCTGATATGAATCTAGTTTATTGTTAAAAGAAATTATTTATAACCTTGTTCAAATTGACTGTTAACTTATTGCATTTTCCATATCGCGTACTATTCCTTTTAATTTATTTCTGACCAAACTAATATTTTTTGGTTACTCTAATATAGATTCATCCTCAAATATTATTTTCTCCGGTTTCCAAATCACTTTTAAATCCTTTAGATCTTTATTGCGTAATGCTTTGTCCTCATCTTTAAATTGATTATTATTTGTTGTTGCATTATAAGTAACGTTATCCCCAGCAATTATCGGTGTGTCATATACAAGATTTAATGATTGAATTTCATCTCCAAAAAGGTTAGTAAAAGTTATACTTCCTTTAAATGCGCGGATATTTTTATCTGATTTGTTGTGAATGGCAAACTTGAAAGTTAAATAGTCATTGTAATCATATTCATCATAACCCTTGTCGAAACAAGAAACCATAATTGCTTGATTCAATCTTTTTATTCTGTTTTCTTCTTCCATTGCTGCTTTTTCTGCCAGCGCCCTTTGCTCCGCTTCGATTTTATCTTGTTCAGACCTCCATTTCTTTCCATCTTCTAAAATTTCATTATACGTCATTTCTTCCAGATTTTTATCCTGAATTTTTAATCTTAAAAGTGAAAGTCCTAAAATCTGTATATCAGTAGAGTCTAATTTCTTTTCAAGCTTTTGTATATCTTCCTTTGCCGTATCCTCATTATATTTTTTATTAAGAGGAGAATTACAAGCGGTAATTAGAATGACTAGTCCGAATAATATAATTGTGTTTTTCATAAGTTTATATTTGTAAGGTGTACGTATTCCTAATAAGTAATTTGTAGTTCTTATAAGTGTTAAATTAATTCCTCATTTCTGCAACCAATTGCCGAGTTGCATCCTTTATAAAGATTTCCAGTTCGTCTTTTTCAACGCCCTCATAGCCTTGAGGGCCATTTTTTTCTCTTTCCCTTCGTTCCTTGGTCAATTCATTCATAGATTTTTTAATAATGCATCCATCGGTACAAGGGGTGTAATTGAATTTATAAACTCCTGCAAATTCGTTAGTCTTGATTAGCACTACCTTAAATTCAACTGAAGCGCCAAATCGTTCATGCACATACGATTGTTCAATTTTTTCGTCGTTGTTTTTATTGTAATATTTATTTGTGGAATATCTAATCTTTGGATCTAGCTTGGTGAGTTCTATAATTAAATCTGTATCAGATTTATTTTTAAGGACTTCATAATCTATATTGTTGTCTTTGTTTCCTATTATTTGGTTAAAAAGTTGCCTATCCCTTACTACAAAACCACTTGTTAAAAGTTGGTTTTCAATGGCATTATACAGGTAATCAATATTTTCATTTTCTGTAACTGTATAGGATGCTTCGTTTACCCGCAACACTACTTTTGGATTTTTATTTATGGCAAGGAATTTTTTTAATGGTTCTGTTTTTACTATATCATCAGGTTTCTTCGAGAATCTAATGCTTTTTGAGCTTGAGCAGGAAGTTGCTATAGTTAGCAAGGCCAATAATATTAATGTTATGTGTTTCATTTCGTCTTTATTTTATGGTTAGTATTATCAAACCTACACTCTCTAATTTGATATATATTACGGGATTCCGTAAACGGTATATTTTTTTACCCTATCGTTCCCAATAAAAATCCCTTACGGTTTTCCGTAAGGGATTGGAAATAGACAAAATGACCCCCAGATTGCTTATTGGCTGCTTCCGCTTCAAAGCTACTTAGGGGCTGATAAAATTTGTTACGGGATTCCGCAAAGTAGGCTTAAAGTTCTAGGTAGTAGGCTTTAGTCCTATATGTGTTGGAAAATTGATAGCGCTATAATAGGCCCAGGTCCTTTACTATGGCCACCAATTGTGTGGTGTTTTTCGCTTTAAAGTGATCGCATAGCTTACTGATCTTTTTTTCAATGGAACTAAGACTGGAGGGTGTTATTTTATTTGTAAGGAAATCCTCGCTTATTTCCCTTTGCGACTGTCCGTGGGAAAGTAGTTTAAGAATTTCGATATCGTAATCGCTGATGTCTATGGACAGGTTTTTGTTTATTGCGTTTGCTACTTGGGGGGAGAGATATTGTTTTCCGTGATACACTTCCTCAATGGCCTGGCCCAGTTGTTTGAGCCCGTGCCTTCCTTTACAAACATAGGCATCAGCCTTGCAGTCCAGCATTACGGTGCGCACTTTTTGCAGGTTGTCCTCAACGGAATATGCAATTACTTTAAGGTGGGGATGCTTTTGCTTTAACGCCCGTATCAACATTTCGCCCGAAGTGTACTTTTGGGTACGATGGTCGGCCACAAACGAGAGATCGGTTATTAAAAGGTCGAACGGCTCCTTATCCAATACTGCCTTTTCAATTTGCAGAAAGGCGTCATCGCAGTATGCAACTTGTGTAATATTTTCTATGCTCATCGAATTCAACACAGAAACTACCCCTTGGTTTATACATTCAAGGTCGTCTGATACCAAAACTTTTTTAAACATACTCATATACTAATTTTTGATCTAAATCCATTTCCGGGTTCAGATTCAAAAGTAATAGTTCCCTTAATTGCTTGAATACGGTTTTCCGCATTTTGCAATCCATTTTTATTTTTTAGTGTGCAACCTTTGCCGTTATCGGTATATTCAATAGTAATATTTTTGCCACTCTGGTGAAAAGTGAGCAATACTCCGGATGCATTGCTATATTTTTTCATGTTGGTCATTAATTCCCGCAACACCTTATAAACTGTTTCTTTTTTAATTTTTGGAATAATTTCCCAATCTAGGGTAGCTAAGTTACGGGTAGAGATAGCGGTGGTATCAGATTGATAGGTCAATAAGAGATCGTTGAGCTGTTCGTTGAAGTTGGCTCCTATTTCAATCGCACTGTTTTCTTTTGAGATGTCGCGGGTTTTGTTATAAATATTTTCAAGGTCATCAAGCAAGGCTTCTTCCTCCTTATATTTCCCTTGCATTTTTGCCATTAGCTGATATATATCGTTTGCTACGTCGTCATGGACTTTTTTGGAAATACGCGCCTCGGTTCTGTGCACCTGTAATAGTTTTTCCCGTTTATGTCGCCCGCGCAAATATATATAGATGATAATAGCTACCAATACCACCCCAATTACCAGGAACAGATAGAATGTTTTTTGTGATTTTTCCTTCTCCCTCCCAAGCTCCGCTTCTGCGGTTTTCTTCTTCTCCTTTTCTACATTGTATTTTATAAAAGCATATTTGTTTTGTGCTAACTGTTTTTCCCTTTCCAGACTATCGCGAATGGTTTTATAGGTTACTATTTCAGGATTATCGTTCATTATTACAAAAAGAGAAAGCGCATCTTCTAAATATGAAATGCTATTTAGGGTTTTAGCCACGTTGTAGGCTTTGTTGGCATATTTTAAGGCATTGGGCTTATCATTTCTATCAATGTAATACTCGGCAAAATCGTGATAACTTGAATACATTCCCGGCAGATAATTTAATTTTTCCCGAATTAAAAGTGCTTTTTTAAGATTGGAAAATGCTTCCGGATCATTGACTCGAGTCTGAATGTATCCTAGGTTGTTCAATACCATTGCATAGGCTTTTTCATTTTTCTGAACGTTCCTTTTCTGTAGTGCAATCATCAATTCTTCAAGTGCTTTGCTATAATTACCAGCATCTTTATAGATTGTTGCTTTGTTGTTTAATACTGTAATACTATCGTGTTGGGTGCGGGAATATTTTAAAGCATTGTCGTAAGCAGAAAGTGCTTTTGGATAATTGTATGTGTTGCGATAAATTTTCCCCAGTTGATTATAAAGTCCTTTTCTAGCCTCTGTCAATGTATCACTCTTTAAAGAGCCGTCAATTAATCGTAATGCTTCCACAACAGTTTGCTCACTTTCATTACTTTCTCCCAGATGAAGTTGGCCCATAGCAACCATTCTTAAATCCACTATAGCATCATATATTTCATTCTCTTGTATGTGCTTATTTTTTTGGGATCTATAAAATTGGATGGCATTTGGGAGATCTTTTCTATTTATTGGATTAATAATATTATCATAATAGAGGGCAATACTATCTTTAGAACTTTGCGCATTTATGGGGATTTGTAATAAACCCATTATAAAAGCAAAGAGGAATAAAAACTGAAATGTTTTCATTCCTCTAATGTACTAACAATTTTATAGAAAATTATCCTCCGTTGCCTCCGTATGGTGGCGGGGGCGGTGGGGGTAAATCCCCATCATCGCCACAACAGGCTTGTGTATTCTTAACTTCCTCTGCTACTGCCTGTGGGGTACAAGAAAATAGACCTAAATTGAGGAAAACCGTAAGTAAAACTAAAATTATTTTTTTCATTTTGTTATGATTAAAAGTTGATACTAGTGTAGCCGTCCAGGTACTTGCTCAGATTATTTTACAGCTGCACGAAAAAGGAAAGGCGAGGCCTTTCAGGTTTGAGAAGTGTGGAGCGCAGAAATAATACTATAGGTTACTTCTCAAAATGGCCGTTCATATTACACTGCAGCTCCAGTAGTGGTACTGCAATGTTTTGTAAACCCTGTTACACCCAGGGCGGCATTGCAATACGGAGACAAATGAATAAAGAATGCTTTGGAAAGGGTGGAAAGTGAAGGGAAAGCTGATGGAAAGGTTTTGGAAAAGATTTTCCATATATTTTCCATACATTTTTGTAGTTTTAAAACATTGAAAAACAGGATGAATGCATAGTAAATTACTTTTGTTGGCTTTTGAAAAAGTACGTAAGGAATTGAATGATGAAGGGGTTAAGTCGCCTTCCATTAATCAGTGTGCGATAAGACTTTCATCTATTATTTCTGAAAGTTTTGCGTATGGGGATAGAAGGCTAAGGGATTTTTATAATGAAGCTATTGGCGAAACTGGAGGAGATATAGAAATCCCACAAAAACAAGTGCTTTTAGCATTAGCAAATTATTTAGACTATAAAGATTATCGCGATTTTGAAAATCAACATTTTCAAGGCAGTAATGATGTTGAGGTTATTGGCAAAACGGAAAAGGAAACACCAAAGAATGGAGATGGTGGGAATAGACCCTTTAGAAAAAAGATCAATTTTAAAATAATTATTTCAATCTCTTTTTTAATTGCTTGTGGATTTTTTGGCTATCATTATTTTAATAAGCAACAATGGATGAAATGGGATGGTACACGCTATGTAGAATCCGCCTTTGATTCCCAAACGTTAAATGAAGGAAACCTTAAAGTTTATAAAGAGGAAAGGATAAATAATTTTGAAAGGCAATTTCCCAAGTGTGAAACAGAATTTTTTAATGATGACGGCAGCGTTAGGGTTTGGTACGGCAAAAATAAAGATGGTAAACTTCAATATTTCACAAGCTACGGCCTACATCCCGAAACTGGTAAAACACTAAAACCAATTTCGAAATATATGATAAGGAAGTATATTTGTCCTTAAATTCTCTTAATGTTGAACTTGGGATTGTTTAATTGTTGAATCGTTGAATTGTTGAATCTTGGAATTGTTGGACTCTAGCTTCTAGCTTACAGCCTATAGCAGGAATATTATAATGATCAATTAGCAGTTAAAATTTTGATCTGTTTAATTGTAGAAGCGTTTAATCGTTTTTACAGTCTAAAGCTTACAGCATAAAGCCTAAAGTCTAAGTTTCCAGAATGTGGCAAAAAGTGATATTTCGTTTTCTCCTCGGTTTTTTTCAATTATTAATAAACAATTAGAATGTTTAATTGTTGAATCGATTAATTATTTAATTGTTGAAACGAATTGTGTTTGAATTTTCTTTTTGAATTATTCCTTAACAAATCTCTGGGTTTTATTATCTATTTCAATAATATATACGCCACTTTTAAAACTTCCCGTTTCTAATTGGGTACTATAGTATATATTCTTTTGCAAAATCAATTTACCCGTCACTTCATAGAGATTTATTGTTGTCTCTTTGCTTTCTGTTAAGGTTATGTGCAGTATATCCCTTACTGGATTTGGATATAGGGAAATGGATTTGCTTTGGTCAAAAGTTGACATTCCAAGTGGCAGGCCATCATCCAATTGAAAAATTGTACCATTATCATTGTTGTTGCCGCCGCCTGTGGTAATGCCGTATAAATAACTACCTTGGTAAAGCAGGGAGCTCCAGCAATTATAACCGCTTTCGGTACCAAATTCAAATAACATGGTATAATCGGTACCATCGGGTTTAATTTTAAAAAGTACTCCGCCGCCCGAAATTCCGCCTGCGGTTGTGGTACCATATAGATATTCGTTTGCGATTGTTAATTTACAATGTGGCTTTATACCTGTGGATACATCAAAATCGTGCAAAATGGCAAAATCGGTACCTTGAGTACTAATTCTGTATATAAAACCATTTTCGTTTGATCCTCCCAAATAGCCACAGCCATATAAATAGCCATTGTGCAGTAAAAGTGCGCTGGGCTCCACATTATTTATACTATTAACCCCCAAAAGATCTAACAGCTTCATAAAACCGGTACCATCTGGTTTGATTTTATAGACAACCCCTTTACTGTCTGTACCTCCATTAAAAGTAACGCCATAAAAATAGATGCCGTCAAATATCAGTTCACCCTGTGGTTGGGAGCCATTTACAGGATCGCTGCCGTTAAAACTGTGAATTGTCAAAAAGTCCTTGCCATCGGGCCTTAGCTTATAAATAGTTCCACCACCCGCATTTGAGCCTCCGGAGTACGTGGTGCCATAAAGAAAGGTACCGTCAAAATAGAGAGCGCCGTTTGGAAGGGAACCGTCCGTATTGCCAGAAAAATCATTCAAAACGGTATAATTGGAACCATCAGTGTTCAACTTAAAAATAACGCCTTCATCTTCAGGGCCGCCATGAAGCGTAACACCAAAGAGCTCAGACCCTATACTCGTTAAACCATCATAAGGTTTTGCCCCAGCAGCTTCGTTGAAATCGTGTAGTTTGATAAAATCCGTACCGTCAACTTTTATTTTAAACAAAACTCCTTTGTTATTTTCTCCACCTTCAGTGGTAGTGCCATAAAAGTAATTGCCATCACTTATAAGATCGCCATAGGCCCTACTGCCGTTGACGCCATCAAAATCATATAGTTTGGTCACAGTTTGGGAGTATCCTAAAAGGATTTGAAAAAATAAAAAAGTAAATAATAGGGGCGCTAAAAAGGTGTATTGGTTTTTCATTGTTGAAGTAGGTTAGTGGATTTGGGTATGAAACTGAGTCCTTGATTTTTAAGCCGCTCTAATTTATAACAATTTATTGAAATCTTTACTAAGGATTTATTAATGTGGGAAATAATACGAATTTCTAACGACGAACTACGAGCGACGAACTACGAAAACCAAAATACGAACTACGAATTGCGAGCGACGAAATACGAAAATGGAAATATTAAATACGAGGTATGAGCGATGAACTAAGAGGGACGAACTACGAAATATGAAAGTAGAAATACGAAATGGAGTTATGAGCTACGAACTATGGAATTTGGCACTTTAACAATCTTCTTATTTTCCTTCAATATTGATCTTAATCAGCCCGTGCTTTATGGCATATTTCATTAAACCTATTACCGATTTGGTTTTGGTTTTTATAAAAATGTTGCGTCTATGTGCCTCCACGGTTCGCTCGCTTATGAATAGCTTTTCGGCTATTTCGTCATTCTTTAGTTCCTTTGCCAAAAGTTCGAGTACTTCCTGTTCCCTTTCTGAAAGTATTGGTTTTTTTTCTTCCGTACTAAATAGGGCTTCCTTAGGATCCATAAGATTGTCCATCAGGATGTTTTGAATATTTTTACTGATATATCTACCATTGTTGTGCACAATTTTAATGGCTTCCACAACTTCAATTATATTTGTGCGCTTTAGAATATAGCCTGATGCCCCGGCCTTTATCATTTTGGTAATCACGGCAATATCCTCATGCATTGTTAGGGCTATTATTTTTATATCGGGATAAATGGATTTTATACGCTTGGTGGCTTCAATCCCTGAAATTTCGGGCATATTTACATCCATCAGGATTACTTCGATGGTGGCAGTTTCCAAAAATTGCAAAGCTTCTTCCATAGTGTTTGCACCGGAAACTTTTCCAATGCCATCCTCGTCCTCCAATAAGGGTTTTAGCCCCTCAATCATCAGTTGGTGGTCGTCAACTATCAATACATTAATCATTTCATTTGCCATAATACTGCTATCGTAAAGGTATAATTATACTGATTATAGTGCCTCTCCCTGCTTTGGCATCAATAAATATGGTGCCGTTGAGGTTTTCAATTCCCGAAGTTATATTGGCAAGCCCCATACCGGCATTATGCCGCACCACTTCGTAATCAAATCCCTTCCCATTATCTTCCGCTATTAAGTTTATTTCTTTTTCGTCTTGTGTTATCTGCACAAACAGCTCGCCTGCCTCCCCATGCTTTAGGGTATTGTTCACGATTTCCTGAAGGGTTCTGTACAGTACATTTTCAATCAGCCCATCCAGATTTTCATCCAATCCAAACGTATCAAACGTCATCCGCAGTTTCGAACTCTGGTTTACCCGGTTGCTGATATTCTGCAGTGCGCCCTTCAGTCCGCGCTCAGAGAGTAGGGAAGGGGACAGGTTGTGCGAAATATTGCGCACTGCGTTAAAAGCCTCATCAATGCTTTCCATTAAGGAAGCTAAAAGTTCCGTTCGCTTTTCTTCGGAAATATTTTTCTTTTTATGCAACACGCTTGCCTGAAGCCCTGCCAAGGAAAGCAAATACCCCAAACTATCGTGCAGGTTTTGTCCGATGCGTTTTCGTTCCCTTATCTCTGCTTCCAGCGCGGCGTTGGATCGTTTCTTGTTCATTTCAATTACAGTGCCCCGTAATTTAGCGGCCTGTTTATGTTGATGGTTTCTATAGGCCAGATACAGGCCGATCAACAGTAGTATAAACACTAGCGACATAAAGAAAAGCAGGTTGTTTTTATTGCTTATCGCCAATACCTTTTTGTCAATTTCCAACTGCTGCATATTGTTCAGCTGGTCCAAATGCTTTAGCTCCACATCATAAATCTGGTTTACGATGGTGTTGTTGTTCATTTCTTCCTTCAACCGTACATGTTGTTGAAAATGCTCCAAACTTTTTTGGTAATCCTTCTTTTGCTGATATATCATGGACAATAGAAAATGTGCATCCGTTTTTAGCAGATTGCTGTTTTTTGCTTCTGCCATTTTTAACACTTCCAAACCGTACTTTAATGCTTCATCTACATTGGCCTGATCTAACAGCACTCTTCCCAATCCGATTTTGGCAAAGGCAATCTGCTGAAAAAGCTGCCCTTCCTCTGCTATATGCTCACTTTTTGTGTACGCCTCAAACGCCTTTTCGAAGTCGCCGGAACTCTGATAGATATCGCCCATTATTTTATATGAAATACACAGGCTGTACTGGTTATTGTGCTTTTCGGAAAGTGCTATTGAGTGATTTAAAGATTCGAGGGCCGCTGCCTCCTTCTTTTTATTGCTGTAGCAAAGGGCAATATTGTTTAGAATGGTAGCCACTAAAATAGGATTCTTTGGCTGTGCACTGGTATCCAAAGCCCTTTCAAAATACTCCAACGCCTTTTTATGATTATTCAAATTAAGATACGTCAACCCAATATTGTTGAGCGTTCCTTCCTTTTTCTCCGGCGTGCCCGCCAATTCATAATTGTCTAAGGCTGCAACCAAATGGATATAGGCCGAAGTGTAGCTGCCGGACTCGTTGAATACGGTACCCAGATTATTGTTGATGTTCGCTATTTCGTCATAAAAATGAATTCTTTCCGCCTCTGCAAGGGCTTCGTTGTAGTATTTTATGGCTTCGGGATAGTTTGTTTCAAAAACATAGGAAGAACCTATGTATTTCATCAACTTTATGAGGGAAATTTTATCGTTGGCATCCAGTGAATCCAAAAGACTCAACGACCGTGCCCGTGCTGCAGAAGGGTAGTCATAAATTTGATTGTGGATTTTAGCGAAGGTACTGTCAGGGAGCGTTGCTGTTTTATCATATTCCGCAGTTGTGGAACCTTTAGCGGATTTTTCACAGCTTATGATAGCAACAACAAATAGGAGAGGCAGTATGGTTTTCAAAACCAATATCCAGTTCGTTTCTATTTTGTTTTGAATATTCATTTCAAGGGATGCCCAAAAGCAGCTTTTGCCACAAAGGTGGTACAAACAATCCATTATTGGCAACTGCATGGGCAAAATTAAGTGCTGGCACTTAGTTTGCCCAATTCAAAATAGCGTGAAACCCCAATTGATGGGCATTGATATTTTGGTTTAATTTGTTGCAACAGTTTTTATAAAATACACAATGATGAAAAAATTAACTACCCTATCGTTTCCCCTTTTCCTATTAAATATGATTTTCTGGGGCTTTTCGATGTCTGCCCAACAAACCCTTTACACCGAAGAATTTAATTATCCACAGGGAGAATTGCCTCCAGGTTGGGTAATTGATGCCGCTCAACCGCCTGAATGGGATGTAAACGTTTCCCAAATAGCAGGGGGAACGGCTCCTGAATTGTATATGGGATATGGCTTTCAAGTTGGGCTAAGCCGTCTGGTTTCAGCACCCATAGATATTGATGGCCACGATAAATTGGCGCTGCGGTACAAGCAATATTTAATCAATTATGCAGCTGATGCCGGCGAGATAATTGGCCTTGACGTAACCTTTGATGATGGTGCTACTTGGCAACCTCTTTGGGAATCCTTGCTAGGTCTAATAAATATTCCACAGGATGAATATGTTTATTATTTTAATGCGCCAGCTGGAGCCACGGAATTGAAATTAGCCTTTCGTTACGACGGCAACAACAATTTTATCAATGGCTGGGCAATTGATGATATAGTGGTGGAGACCGTAATTGATAACGACTTGGTTGCCCGCAAAATGACAGGGAATACTACTCCCAATATTGGAGCGGAGGCAACCTATACAGTAACCGTTGAAAACGGTGGGGCACTTACCCAGAATGATTTTACGGTAATGCTTTTAAACGAAAATGGCGATGAAGTTGCCTCCGTAGCGGGTGAACCTATTGATTTTGCTGAAAAAATTGACTATACCCTTACATATACCCCCGTGAATGCTGATTTGGGCGGTCATACTTTTATTGCGAAAGTAGAAAGTACAGACGATGCCGTGTTGGCAAATAACGAAACAAGTGACTTTCTTGTAAGCGTTCAATATCAAGATACCGAGGATATACAAATAGGCGATCCCAACAGCACTTTCGCAACCAACGATGCGCCTTACGATTTCTTTTATAAGCACAGTTTAACGCAAACACTTTATAATGCAGCGGATATAAATGCAACGCAAGAATCCATAAACGGATTGGAATACCGCGCATATTTTGACAATGATACGGAAGATGTGGCCATTCAAATATATTTGGGAGAAACAACCCAAAGCGATATGTCCACCGATTGGGTAGACCCAAGCAGTTTTACATTGGTGTACGATGGAATGGTTGATTTTCAAAAAGGTCTGAACAATATCTATATTCCTTTTGACGCGGCTTATGAATACACTGGCGATAATTTGGTGGTATATTCAAATAAAAGTTTTCCGGAGCAAGTATTGTGGGTAGGTTTTATAAATACCCCAGATCAAAACACACCTTATTCGCGTGTGGTGTACGGAGACGACCAACCTTATAACGCTATGAATCCTCCCGCTGGTTTCCCTCGCTGGACATCCCCAAACATTACCCTCTTCTTTTCTTCGGGTGAATTGGCAGTCACTGGAAATGAAATAAATGCAAATGCGGTAAGCGTTTATCCCAATCCCGCGAATGCTGAAGTGACCCTTACAAAGAATCAAGAAATATCTTTGGAAGCAGTTACTATTTACGATGTTACCGGCAGACTTATAGATTCGGTGGATTTAAATAACATGGGCCAATCGAAAACAATTGATATCTCCCAACTTCAATCCGGTATTTACTTTTTACGGATCAAGTGGGATAATGCTATCCTCACAAAGCAATTGAATAAAAAGTAACTTTGTTTCTTGTTGATTGTAGCCGCCCGCATTTGTGGGCGGTTTTTATTTTTTGAACAACCCATTAACTCCGTTTAATCTTCGATTTGCTTCAGTTGTTCCTTTGGTTGGTTCTTTGCAATGACGGAAGCCGATGGATGTTTAATCGTTGAAGTTTTTAATTGTTTGATCGTTGAATCGTTTAATTGTAGGACTCTAGCTTACAGCCTAAAGCTTACCGAGCCTAAAGAAAAAGTTATTCGATTTGATGAGGGCACTTAGTTGACGGGTTCAAGGTGACCGAGTGAATTTGAAATGCGCTAGCAATTTCAGATTCGTATCGAGGTTACCGGCTTTAGGGTTCAAAATGGGTTTGTGGTGGCCTCGATATACTATGACCCTTCGACTCCCCTTCGACTGCGCTCTGGACAGGCTACTCAGGGCGGGCAGTAACAAAAAAAATCAAGGCTTACGAAAAGATTCCTGAAAACTTCTTTATTTCACTGGGGGTATAAGATAAAGGATGAGGAGTTTTATTTTAGCTAATTGGATTGTATGAATAGCTAGGTTATTTAGTTTATCCGTACACGGCTACTTTTCTTTTTGAATCACTTTTTTTGAAGTGCGAGATCTTTTTGGTAGGATCAATTGTTAGGAAAGGTTTTCTATATCTTCTACCTTTAATGGTTTTGTAAAATAGGAACGGACGTGCCTATTTTTTTTAGCTTTCTTGAAATCCTGTGGGTCTATGGAAGAGGTGAGGATATGGATTTGCAAGTTATTGCTGCTTTCTTCCTTTGCGACCGCCTCTAAAAATTCCCAACCATTCATAACAGGCATATTTAAATCCAAAAAAATTAAATAGGAAACCGTAAGGGATTTTTGAATAAACTCTAAAGCGCTCGAGCCATTATTAAAAATTAAAATTTGGCTTTCTGGGAATTTATGTTGAATAATCCTTGAATGTACAAAATTTATTATGGGGTCATCATCGATGAGTATTATTTTCTCCTTCATTTTCATTTAATGTATCTGTTTTTTCAATTATTTCATGGATCACTTTATCCAGTTCTTCTGCTGAAATAGCAACCATGTCGAAAATTTCCTCCATGGATTTTCCTCGCTCTTTATGCAATCGCGACAAATTTATTAACGCCATGATACGTGCGAGCGGGGCTCTAATAACATGCGATTGCATCCAGGCAATTTCTCGTAGCATTTTGTTCTGTTCCTTAATCTTTTCATATTGATGTTTTGCAACTGTCACATCCAAGGCGGAACCTACACACTGTAACGGGAGTCCTTTCTCGTCACGTAAAATAAAGCATCTGTCAATAAAATATGCAAGTGATCCATCTGTAGTGACAACTTTGTATTCCATATTCCAATACTGCTTATCCTTATCCTGAAGTGCCATTTGGAGCGCTTGCCATACCCTCTCCCTATCTTCAGAATGAATTTTCTGAAACCAGGAATTTTTTTTCTCAAAGGGTTCTGAATTTTGATAGGCTATTTTATTTTCGTATCCTTGGCCACGTATCACTTTGTTATGTTTACAATCAATTTCCCAGATCATTTCATTACTAGCTTTCATAGCAAGTTGAAATTTTTTATTGCTCTGAGTCAATTGTAGCTCATGTTCCTTCTGTTCTGTAATATCCTGAATAGTTCCTTCTATACGATAGGGTACATTGTTAGGATTTGATATAAGACGGATTTCTTGGTGCACCCATTTTACTTCATGGGAAGCGGTGATGATTCGATTTTCAAAACTTTTTATAATACCGGGCACGAGTTTATCGAGTGGGTCACTTTCAATTAAATGTCTGTCGTCTGGGTGAAATGTCTGTATTACATTTTGAAAGGTAGGTGTAAAGGTATCTGGAGTGTATCCATGAATAGCATAGGCTTCGTCGCTCCATTCGGAAAGTTCCGAGTTCAAATCGCGCACCCAATAGCCTAGTTTTGCAATTTTTTGGGCCATTTTTAGTCGAGAATAGGCTGCTTTTAATCTTTGCTCGCTGATTTTTTGTTCAGAAATATCCTTGGCTGCCGCTATAATTATTTTTCCTTCCGGTATTACGGTTCCATTCCAGATTAGCCATTTTATCTCACCCTGCTTGGTTAAAAATTTCCCTTCGAATGATCTGGCCTCGGTATTCCTAATGGTGGCTTTAAATTTACGTTTATATTCTTCTTTTTCTTCTGGGTGTATAAAACTGACAAGCGGTTTGCCTATCAATTCTTTTCGTTCATATCCTAAAAGTTTGTGGAAGGATTTATTAAATTTTATAAGGCAGCCGTCAAACCCCAAAATGCATTGTGGATCTGGAGAAATAATAAAAAAATTGCGATATTCTTCCTCTATAATTTTTTGCTTAACCACAGGGCCTAGTTGTGAGCCTAAATTAAAAAATACTTTTGCCTCATCGGAAAGGGTTGAACCGTTGTGTGATGAAAAACACATCAAACAGCCCAAAAATTCTTCATTGTAAATAATAGGAATGCCTAAAGCGGTTTGTATATTTGCTTTTTCGGGATTATTTGTTTGCATTAAATTTTTCTCAGAGGAGAGGTTATCCCATTTGCAGGCCTTTTGGAATTCCCAAATATGACCTGGGAGGGACGTTCCCTTTCTTAAAGTATCCACAGCATTTGAATTTTGATAAAAGCCTTCAAATTCTTTGTTCTGGCACGATTTGGAAATTAAATGTATCCGGGACTTGTCATTAGATGCTAACCATATCTCTGCAATATTTATTTTGGTAAGGGATATCAAAGCTTCTAAGGCTTTGGTAAGGCAAGAAGCCAGAGTTCCCGGTTGGCATATTATTTTTGTAAGATTCCCTAATAATTGTTCCCCCATTCTTTTTTCCACCTCTGCAGTTACATCGCGACTGTTTGCAACTATGCCATTTATGGCAGGATCGGTAAGATGATTGGTTAAATCGGTTTTAATCCAGCGCCAATTTTGATTTGCGTCCTGAAATCGATATGGCTCTATTGTTACTTGTTTATTATTGAATATTTGAGCTAGGCTTTCCTTTACCCTTTCTACGTCGTTCTCATAAATATAATTAAAGGCATTTTTACCTACAAATTCCTCGGATGCTATACCTAGAACATGCCAAGAAGTTGGGGATACATATTTATATGTGCCTTGGGCATCTACAATTGCCGTTAAATCAGTGCCATTTTGGACGAGGGAGCGAAATCGCGCCTCACTAGCGATAAGTTCCTCTTGTATTTGAGTTTCCGTAATTAGTGGACCCAATTTGGAAGTTAGGCTTTTTAATAACTGAAAATCATTCTCTTGCCACATTCGATTTCTTGCACAATCATCCACCCTAATAAATCCTATCAAAACATCCTTTGCTTTTACAGGAAACCCTAGCATGGATTTTACCTGCTGCTTTATAAGACTATCTTTAAGCGGGGATGATGCTAAACAGGATACATCAGCTTCATAGTGCTCTCCTTTCCTTAAAGAATTCAGTAAAAAGGAAAACTGGCAAAATAGATGTGTTTGTAATTTTACACTCTCATTTGAAACGAATTTTTCCTCCTTTAGCCAAGAAATTTTCGGGGCTGAAATATTATTCGATTTGTCAGTTTGGAAAAAGTATAAATGATGAACATCCAAAAACTCGCCAATAATTTCAAAACAATGTTGTAACGCGTCGGTCCAATAACTCGATTTCAAAAGTATGTCATTAAGGGCACCAATAGTTTCCAAATATAGTCTGTTTTCCTCGATTTGTCTTTCCCGCTCGTATCTATCAGTCAAGTCTACTGCGGTTACAATTTCAGAAGGCTTGCCGTGAAAATCTATCAAGTTTCCTTTGATCTGCACATGAAGAATGGTACCGTCTTTCCTTTGATGTTTAAAAAGGCTCTGCTTAAAAACGCTTTTTCTTGTGCGGGCTTTCTCAATGGCCATTTCAAGTGTAGGAAACTCTTCCTTAGGCCTAATATCCTTAAGAGTCATTCTTAGGAATTCATCTTTCGTATACCCGTACTGACGTACAGCCTCTTTATTTACGGCTAGAAAACTTAAGTTTTCCAGATCGTAAATCCACATAGGAAAAGGAGCTAGGTCAAAAATAATATTATATGAACTTGCTCCGAAAGGAGAAGGGAGACTGGTAGACATGAATTTTAAGATTAAGGGCGCTACAAAGATAAGATTATTGCCTTATTTGGTTAATCGATTTACATTCAATTATATGTTCACATTCAACAATTAGAATAATAGATTTATGGATAATTGGGTTATAGCTTACGTCCTAGTGCTTATAGCTTATAACAAAAAACTTTAATTTGGTATTCTCCCCGATTTAAAAGCTCGCTCTTATGGCTTTCCGTAATGGGAGGGAAGGGTGCATTCTTTTTTGCATTGCCCAAAAAAGAATCAAAAAACGCTAGGCTTACGAAAAAATTCCTGAAAATTTCCTTATTTCCGGCGCAAAAATGAAGCTTGGAGCATTCAAAGTTTGGAACGGGAAAATTTTATGAGAGAAACTATCAAGAATTTTATGTGCTAAGAAGGATTTTTGCTTGCTCCTCCAATAAATTCATTTTCTACGGAATCTTTTCGAAGGCCAGGGGAGAGCGTTTGATTATTAGCTTATAGCTTAAAGCTTACAGCCTATAGCAAAAATATTATATTTGATATTCTCCCCAATTTAAAAACCCACTCTTATGGTTTTCCTATAATAGGTGGGTCTTACTATAAGCAATTATCAATTTTACAAGTTTGGCATATAACTTAAAGCCTATAGCCTAAAGCCTAGGGCTTCAAATTTAAAAGTGAACACTATCGGCTAACGAAAAATAACGTAATTTTCGTTTGCCCTCTAGGACAATAAAGTTCCCTTAAAACCGGCTTTGGAAAGTAACTCACAAATTCCTGAGGCATCTATAGGCTCAGCTGCTTCTATCCTCAGAATATTGTCACGGTCCTCCAAATCAAAATTTGTATCGTAAAAAGGAAAATGTCCTTGTATGGTCGATCTTATTTCGGCTGCGTCCTTAAAGTGCGAAATGTCTGTTTGGAATATTTCAACAATGTTGCTCATTGACTTTCCTTTTGCTATTGAAAATGTTTTTGCATTTGCTTTTACTCCATGGAATGGATGCCGAACATATTGCCCTCTGTATCGGTTGCCAATACGATAGCCCCATATTTACCTATGGGCATTTTTGATTTAAAAATCGTTCCCCCGGCAGCTTCTATTCTCTTTTCCTCTATGCTGCAATCCTTGCTGTGGAAATAAATAATGGTACAATTACCGGTGGAGGTGAAACCTTCCATTTTCACTAAGGCTCCACTGCAGCCAAAACCGGCCGCATCGGCAGGAAAGAACATCATCTGCAATAAATTGTCATCTTCGCTCTCGGGAAGAGGCAATTCCTCCAACTTCAAATTCAATACGGCTTCATAAAACTGTTGTGCCCTATCCATTTGTTGCACATAAATTTCAAACCAAACTACGGGATTTGCTTTTTGTCTATCCATTGATTCTTAATTCAAATTATTCTTCCGCCAACTCCTTTATTTTTTCCAATGCTTTGGGCCAAATACCATCAAACATCTCGAGGTATTCCTCATTTATATCCATATCAATCCTCAAATGGGTCCTATCATTTTTTTCGGTAAGAAAGTACTGTTCCTCAGCCGGTGCCCACTCCTTTACCTTCTCACTTTCCGTATCTTCCACGCCCTCATTAATAATTCCTATATGCTTAAAGAACATCTTGCTGGGCGCCTCCTTCTTTTCAATAATGGCAAGCATCCCGGAGCCGTTGGGCCCCAAAAAATGAATCTTGCTTCCTTCCTTCCAATCACTCTTGGCGTGGGAGCCTTCCGTAAAGGGTGCTGTCCATTGGCGGTAGGTGTCATCCTCCCATAAAATTTTCCAGACCTTTTCCCGCGGTGCGTCTATCGCTATTTCGTATGCTTTACGTTTCATATTACAGATGTTTAAGATTATTTAGGTAATTTCTCCATATCCATATAGAACAGTTCCCAAATGTGGCCATCCGGATCGTTAAAGTCACGGCCGTACATAAAATCATACTCCTGGGTTTGTCCATTTTGGGTGCCGCCATTGTTAAGGGCCAGTTCCATGAGTTCATCCACTCTTTCTTTGCTCGCTACACTTAGGGCGTTTAGTACCTCGGTGGTTTTATGGGCATCGGCAATTTCCTTTGAGGTAAATTGCTTAAACTTATCATGCGTAAGCAACATAACAAATATGGTATCCGAAATCACCACGCAAGCCCCAGTTTCATCCGAAAATTGTTGGTTTATGGTGAATCCCAAGCCCTCATAAAATGCTTTCGATCTGTCCAAATCCCGAACGGGAAGATTTATAAAAATTTGTTGATTCATGTTTTAAGGTTTTCGTTTATTGCATTGTTTGATTTTTATTATTGTGCAAGCATTTTGGAATTATTCATATAGAGCATCCCCCAGCGGTGGCCATCCAGATCAATAAATCCCATGAGATACATCCAACCGTCAACCTCCATAGGCGCTGCATATACAGTACCACCAGCTTCCTTCACTATTGCTGCAAATTCATCAACGTATTCCCTGTTGGGGGCGTCCACATTTAGATAGGCTTCCGTACCTTTTGCGGTGTCCGCAATGGGGTTGCCAGCAAAATGGGCGAAACGTTCCTCTGGAAAAAGCATAAGCACGGTTTTCTTTTCGTCTAAATAAAAACCCGCATATTCATTATTTGCCGGTTGTCTTTCAGTTTCGGTAAAGCCCAGCTTCCTAAAAAATTCTCTTGACCTTTTTACATCCTTTACGGGAAGGTTTATCCAGAAGGTTTTTACTTTATTTTTCATGGTCCGCGATTTTAATTACATAGGATTTCATTCGTTTTATTTTTGGATTTTTGAAGCCACTTAGAACACATACATCCGCAAAGGCATAAGTTGAAATTTTGCCGCTCTCCGTCATTTGCATTGTTCCATTTACGGTGGCAGTGTTGCCATGGGTGATTATGCGGTCCAACTCCATAACTACCTTTGCCTGGGTCTTCATTTCCTCCACTGTCTTTTTAAAATCTTCGATGCCGGAAATTGTCTTGTCGCCGTAAACTGTCCATTCAATATCATCGCTAACGTTGGCTACTAAAAAGGCGGTATCACTTTTTGCAAAGGCCTCGTTAAATTTCCGCATAAAATCTTCTTTTGCCGTCATACTATATATTTTTTAGGATATTTTCAATCTGCCTATTATGCCTTAAGGTATGGAGCGTACTGAAATAAATCCATTCCTGCCCCGTCATAAATCCCATACCCGGAAATTCGCTTTCCATACAGAATTCGCTCAAATCCATTTCTTTTGAAGTATTAGTGATATCGGCTACTCTTTCCCTTAAAGAAGAAAGAAGCGTTTGCTTCCCAATACTTCCCTGTGAGAGAATAATTTCCGCAGGGGATTGATACTTGGCTTCAAAATCCAAAAAGATACTTTCCAGTTCTTGAAACTTCGCATCATCGGGACTATGGGCCTCCGCTTTTTTTCCCTAATAAATCTTCTATTTGGTAGGAACGGTATAAGTGATCTCCCACCTGTGCGGCAGACCAACCTCCTTGAAGGGGAACCATATTCAAGGTTTCTTCTGTATGGGTTGCAAGCAACCGTAGCAGTTTATCTGTCTCGTTTTTAAATTCTTGCGAAATATCCATAGCACTTAAAACTTTATCCAATTCCAAAGATACGAGAAATGCGAGCCTCCCTTGCTGTGCAAATACGACAAACCAACGGGTTGATTGCGACAACAGTTTTCAATATCTTTGATAAGAACAAATACGTATAGCTATGAAGCACGTTTCAGTATTGGTGCCCAAGGGCGATTGCAGTTTGAGCAATCTGGAGGCGACCCATAAAATGTTTACAATGGCCAATGACGCCCTTCAGAAAATGGGTCACCCACCCGCCTTTAAGTTACAAATGGTGGCTTCGGAAGACAGTATTCGGGAAAGCTACGGGATTTTTAAGGTGCAGCCGGACGCTACCATTGATACGGTTGGCAAAACCGATTTAATTATGATTCCGGCAATTCATGGAAATTATGGGGAAGTGGTAAAGGCAAATCAGGATTTTGTGCCTTGGATGCTCGCACAACGGGAAAAGGGAGCCGAAATAGCCAGTTTTTGTATAGGGGCTTTTTTATTGGCAAGTACGGGGCTGCTGGATGGGAAGAACTGTGCCACGCATTGGCTCGCTATAGAGGAATTTCGAGCCATGTTCCCAAAGGTAAATTTGCTGGGCGACAGTATCCTTACAGATGAAAACGGTATTTACACAAGTGGAGGGGCTTATTCTTCCTTGAATCTTAATTTATACCTTATAGAAAAATTTGCCGGCAGGGAAATGGCAGTACTTTCCTCCAAGGTTTTTCAACTGGACATCAATAGAAATAGTCAGTCGCCCTTTATTATTTTCAAAGGCCAAAAGGCCCATGACGATAAGGAAATCCTACAGGTTCAAAATTATATTGAAGCGAATTTCCCTGAAAAATTCTCTGTCGATGCACTTTGTGAACAGATAGCCGTAAGCCGAAGAACCTTTGAGAGACGCTTTAAAAAAGCTACCACAAATACGCCTGTCGAATACATTCAACGTGTTAAGATAGAGGCGGCAAAAAAGGAGCTTGAAAATGGACGAAAACAAGTGAACGAAGTGATGTATGGAGTGGGATACAACGACCCCAAGGCCTTTCGCGACATATTTAAAAAAATAACCGATATGACCCCGGTGGAGTATCAGGGCCGTTTTAGGACGATTAACAATTAGATAATTGGATTTTTGGAGGGTAGGACTCTTGCTTAAAGCTTATAGCTTATAGCAAAAAATTGTATTTGGTATTCTTCCCAATATTTGAAATAAATCGATAAAATAAATTAAGTCGCTCCTTATTGTTGAAAAAACCCATCACTTCTATCTTAAGGTGCAGCATGATAAGGGAAATAGAAAACTATCCTATAAAAAAGAAACTAGCAATTACAAAGAAAAAGAGTAGTACTAACATTAATAAAAACATTAATTTGTAAAAAGTGTTTTTAGGCCTTGTCTTCCAAATTTCTTTTTGGGATTTCGGAAAAAAAAGGTGAAAACACTCATCTATTATAGACCTGAGGAGTCTCAAAATAAATAAGATTAAAAAATCTTATTAAATGTAAGAGTAAATGCCTATAATTTAATAATTAGGCCTACTAAATATTTCATAAATTTTACAAGTAGCGCAGATGTGAATTGAATAATTTCAAATCTGCTATTTACTCGCGCAACTCCATTAAGTAAAAGTATAGTTGCCTTGAAAATCTATCAAATCTGGATTTTTTGTATTCTCCCAAGTTAAATACAGGCTTATTGCTTTCCACCACAAGTATGAGCTCCAATAAACAATAAAACATTTAAACGATCAAACAATTCACATTCACAAATTCACAAATTCTGAATAAACAAATCCCCCCTTCGAAGAGCCTGTCCCGAGCCCGCCGAGGGAGGCCTAGGGGGAAATCAACTGTTGAACAAATCCCATATCCCGAATCCCGAATCCACAAACTCACAATTCCACAATTACGCAATTCAACAAATAAGCAATTTGTTCAATAGTGCGTTCTATAGTCAATGAAGTCATTGTAAGATTAGGTTAAACCCAAGCCGTTTTAGGGCAGGCGAAAAACATAAAAATTGCACTTACTAAAACCTATGATGTAGGTGTTATTAATGAGTAAATATGTAGGTATGCCACTTGAAACCCTACATTTTCCCTTTTAAATGTGCCTAATTTACGGACGGCAACTTGATTAATTATTGTTCAATATTTTTAATAAGGCTTAAAAACCCCAAGGAGTGCATCGTTAGGGGGGCGCAGCACTTGGACTTAAGTCAATTTCTGAGGAGCCAGATGGACCATGGAAAAAATAATTCAAATTAAAAAGGCCAAGGGAAATACTTGGCCTTTTGCAAATTTATCAAACATTCCCCTTAAGGGCATACAGGTCCTGATGAAGGGACACACACGTAATTGGTTGCTTTACAGCAAACATGACGTGGTGGGCAAACAGGCCCTGGGCATCCACCTCCTCCATTAATTGATTTTTGTTCATTCTTGCCTAAAATGTGGGCGCCCTTCAAAGTTGAAATTTTTTTTAGCATAACCGTAAAATTAAATTAATTAAACTGTGAACATTTTAAGACACTCACAGAGTATGTCTTGAAGTTTATTGGATCTGTATTTTTAAAAATAACACCTATTCTAATAAGTTAGTTATCAAATATATTTAATTTCACATACTTATTTACATAATTGATAAAGTAGTTTTGAATTGAAGAGGATATTTTAGAATATTGTCATTTCTCTTGATATTTTCATAATGCGTTTTTGAACTTTTTTAAATATAAATTCTTAGATTTAAACGTAATTCAACAAACGATCCCAATAAAAACTCATTATGTCGATACTGTTAGAAAAGTTTTTAATCAAAAACAATTTTACCCACTTTAATAAGAGGGATATTTTCCTACAATTACTTTCACATCCCAACAATCCAAGTTTTCGTTCCATGACGGATACCTTAGATTATTTTGGGATTGAAAATTTAGCTGCCAATGTCCCAGAAGAGTCATTGGAAATGCTGCCTGATGATTTTTTGACACTCATTGAAGAAAATGGGCAACAATTGGTATTAGCGACCAAAAAAAAAGGATGGATTTTTATTGAGGATGAAAATGGAAAAAAATCGAAACTTCAGGCATCTGACTTTAAAAAGAGATGGAGTCGGAATATAATCGCAATAGAAAAATCAACCCATCGTGATACTTTAAGGAACATAAAAGATTTTTGGTTTATTATATCTACTGTTCTTTTTTTGACCTTTATAACCTTGCAGGAACTGCAAATTGTTACAATATTAAGGATAGCATTTGCGGGCATTGGCCTATATATAAGTTACCTTCTTGTAAAGGAAAAAGTGGGGTACCATTCCTCATCTGTGTTAAGTGTGTGCACCTCCCTGCCAAATAGTGATTGTAGCGATGTGATAAATTCCAAAGGAGGCAATATCACAAAAGATGTGTCATTGGCGGATGCAAGTTTGTTATATTTTTTGATCCTATTTATTAATTGTTCCCTTTGGGAAAACAACGCTGCTATTACAGGTTTGTTGTTTCTTGGAATTCCTGTTGGAATTTATTCTCTTTACTATCAGGGCATTGTTTTGAAAAAATGGTGCCCTCTTTGTCTTGGGATTGTTTTAATTCTGGGACTATTGGCATTCACCTTAAGGTGGGAGACTTCAACTTTGTTATCCAAGCAAGAAATTGTTGCCTTTATTCTATTGGCCTCTCTGGCAATACCCGCATATTTTTATGTTAAACGTCTCATTGTAACAGGAAAGAATCAGGATCAGGAAATAACTGCATCAAGACGATTTAAGAGAAATCCTGAAATTTTAAAAAAAATGATGGCAGATACGGAAATTATAAATGAAACGGCCCTTTTTGAAAATGATATTATAATGGGCGATGAAAATGCCAGTACCCAAATAATTACCTATACCAACCCCCTTTGTGGACATTGTAAAAATGCATTTGAAAGCTATTTAAAGATAGCGGAAATGTATCCGGATATAAAAATTGTAATCCGGTTGAATACTGAAACTGGGGATTTAGATTCTCATTCCACTCAAATTTCTTGTAAGTTAATTGAAATTAACGAGGAAGAAGGCACTTACGAGTTTATAAATGCTTATATTTCATGGTTTAAAGATAAAAATATAGATGATTGGTCGAAAAAATATGGGAAACCTAAATTTAATCAGAGCCATTTATTGCTTTTACAAGAGCATAAGGAATGGGCGCTAAACAATAAAATATCATATACTCCCGCCACCATAATTGGGAAGAAGTTATTTCCTAGCTCATATAATCATGATGACCTCGTTTATATCATTAAGGATATTATAAATAATGATTGATTAAAAAGATAAAATGTAGAACAACAATATGGACATAAACCGTGAGTGTCCATAAATGTTCACGGATAAAATCAAATTAATTTTTTTATTATGTTAAACAGAATCGTAAAATTAAACGGGGCTCAAATGCTGAGCAAAACGGAACAAAAGACTATTAATGGTGGCTGGGCTTGTGTGGAATGCCCTCCCGGGTGTAAGTGTCAACCAAATGGTACTTGTTTAGGAGTCCTAGGTGCATGCTAAAGCCCAGTTTTAGATGTATTAACTTAACCAAAGAGATAATTCCTCTTTGGTTATTTGTTTTTATAAATGGCTATATTTTCGCATTACAATCAGCCCGATAGTAAAGACCGCGGCCTGACCTACATAAAATTATCGCCAAATATTTCGGCAAAACCATTTCAGTTGAGGAGTTAAGACAACTTAGTTAAATTGCACGGGTAGGCATGTAGATTTTGCTTTCCAAAAGCGTTCAATAGAGTTTTAAATTTCATTTATTCTGATTTACACATGGGCATAATTTCATTTGGATTAAGATCCTTAAACTCAACAAATGAATTTCAATACTGTCTTTTCTAAGCAACAAATAATTCCAGTAACAGACATTTTGCTAAATTCAATTTATCTGTAAAATTCTTTAGGGGCGTTTAATTTTTATGTAAAAACTGGGTTGAGCCAAATAAGATAATAATGAGCAAATCCTTCCATCTAGAATATATAAAAAAAGTCCAAAGCTTATAAAAATATTATGCCGGCGTTGTTATAAAAACTGATATATTTAAAAATTAAATTAGTATCTGCAATTAAAAATGGAAAACATAAAATAATGGCCTATATCAATCCACTCTGCGGTTTTTTTAAAACTAGCTACGAGAGTTATGTAATACCGACGAATCCCGAAATATAGATTTTAATATGTTTTAATACAGAACAAAACAACCTTGAAGCTTCAACAACTCAAATTTCGTGACGTTTGGTCGAAATTTACGATGCAAATGGTACAAATGTGTTAATAAATCCCTACATTTCTCTTTCAAAGTTATAGATGTGTTTAGGGTGCTAAAATAATATTATCACTCCTCCTTTGAAATGGAGTACTGAATCTATAAAAAATATAAAATAGGGCTAATATTATTGCAATTGATAACACGCCAGCCACTATAATAGATGGAGGAATGTTCCCCAGTATATATGGTTACGAAAATTTAATTTATAATGATAGTTTGGGATTTGACCTACACTAGAAAGAAACTATCAAAGTATGGGAAATTTAGGACAGAAACCGTGAGTGTCCTTAAATGTTCACGGTATAAACTAATCTAAATTTTTATATTATGTTAAAAAACATTTTAAATTTAAGCGGTGCTCAACAATTGAGTAAAAATGAACAAAAATCAATTAATGGAGGGCATAACTGCATGACTCCTAGACCTCATCCTAGCTGTATATGCTCGAATGGAAAGTGGGTTAATCCTCCAGGGGGGCATCTATGCAGTGATATTGTAATTGATCCAGGAAAGAATTAATACAATTATAAAAGCCAAAGAAAATTATATCTTTGGCTTTTAAGTTTTTATATGATTAAGTTTCCCAACTACTTGCAACCCGACAGCAAAGATTGCGGTCCCACATGCATAAAAATTATTGCCAAATTTTTCGGCAAAACGATTTCAGTTGAGGAGTTAAGACAGCTAAGTGAAACTACACGGGAAGGCACCACCCTTCTCAATTTAAGCGATACAGCGGAAAAAATAGGTTTTAGAACGCTTGGAGTAAAATTATCGGCCAAAACGCTTAAAAAAGCTACATTACCCTGTGTTCTACATTGGAATAATGCTCATTTTGTTGTACTATACAGCATTAAAAAAGGACATTATTATATTTCAGATCCTGCTTATGGCCTCATTAAATATACAGAAAGAGAATTTCTAGATAGATGGATTGGTAAAAACACCAGCCCCGAGAGCGAAGAGGGCATTGCCCTTCTTGTTGAACCTACCCCTAAATTCGAAAACTACAAAAACCAATTTGAAGATAAACCCTTTGGATTTTCTTATTTGTTAAGATATGTTTTTCGATACAAAAAATTTATAATTCAACTCTGCATCGGTCTTTTAGCCGGGAGTTTGCTACAACTTGTTGTTCCTTTCCTTACACAAAGTGTAGTTGACGTAGGTATAAAAAACCAAGATGTAAATTTTGTATACCTTATCCTTTTTGCACAAATTGCGCTATTTGTTGGAAGAAGCGCTATTGAAGTAATTCGCAGTTGGATTTTATTGCATTTAAGCACACGGATTAATATTTCTCTCATATCGGACTTTTTTATAAAGCTAATGAGCCTGCCGATTTCTTTTTTCGACAGTAAAATGACGGGTGATATACTGCAACGTATTAATGACCACCAACGTATAGAGACCATCTTAACCACTTCTTCGCTGAATGTTCTTTTTTCTGCTATGAATTTTTTGGTGTTCAGTTTTGTACTAGCCTATTACAGCCTACAGATATTTCTAATTTTTATTATTGGCAGTATTCTATACTTTTCATGGATTCTTATTTTTCTAAAAAGAAGAAGGGAACTAGACTTTAAACGGTTTACACAAGTAAGTGCAGAGCAAAGTAAAGTAATTGAAATAATAAACGGTATGCAGGAGATAAAACTCCATAATGCTGAAAAACAAAAACGTTGGAACTGGGAACACGTTCAGGCAAGATTATTCAATATTTCTATAAAAAGTTTGGCGTTGGAGCAATACCAAAGTGTGGGTTCCAATTTTTTGAACGAATTAAAAAATATCATCATCACAATAATTTCAGCAAAATTTGTGATAGAAGGGGAAATTACGCTTGGTATGATGTTGGCAATATCATATATTGTTGGTCAACTTAATTCTCCCATTCAACAGTTTATTGAATTTGTAAGACAACTGCAAGACGCAAAGATTTCATTAGAACGTTTAGGGGAAATACACAACAAAGAAGAAGAGGATGTTGATGCCGAGAACAGCATTGCCCATATTGAAACGCAAGCAGACTTTCATTTAAAAAATATTGATTTTAGATATTTTGGAAATTCAGATCTTGTAATAAAAGATCTTTCCGTGACCATTCCCGCCAATAAAATTACTGCAATTGTAGGGACAAGCGGGAGTGGCAAAACAACCTTAATGAAATTGCTTTTAAAGTTTTATGAGCCCATAGGCGGTAAAATAATGATTGGAAAGAAGGATTTAAAAACAATCCCTAATAAACTATGGAGAGCGCATAGCGGTGTAGTTATGCAAGAAGGATATATATTTAACGACACTATTGCCAGCAACATTACAATTGGTCAAGAAAATATTGATATAAAAAAATTGGAGAAGGCAGTGGAGATAGCCAATATAAAATCTTATATAGATTCACTTCCATTGGGATATAATACTAAAATTGGAATGGAGGGTACTGGTTTAAGTACCGGACAAAAACAGCGTCTTTTAATTGCCCGCGCTATCTATAAAAATCCAGAGTTTTTATTTTTTGATGAGGCAACGTCAGCTTTAGATTCCAATACAGAAAAGGTTATTATAGAAAATTTAAATAATTTTTTTGAAAATAAGACAGTCGTCATTGTAGCCCATAGATTAAGTACTGTTAAGAATGCTGACCAAATAATAGTTCTAGAAGAGGGAAAAATTATTGAAAAGGGAAATCATAAAGAATTGGTGGCCTTAAAAGGAAACTACTACAAACTAGTGAAGAATCAATTGGAACTTGGTGATTAAATTTGTTATATAGATAAGCTTGTTTACATTGATGAAAAACAATTAATACTTTAATGCCACAACAAGGTTCAAATATCCGTAGCGAAGAGGTGCAAGACATCTTAACCAAAGTGCCTCATTGGATGCTATCTTGGGGTAACAGTATCGTCTTAACCTTACTTGTTTCGTTTTTTGTCTTTACCTGGTTTATCAAATACCCAGATATCATAACGTCAGAGGCAGTTATTACCACGCAAACCCCACCTCAAAAATTATATGCTAATATTTCAGGAAGAATTGATACGCTCTTAATAAAAGATGGTCAAAGAGTAGAGAATGGTCAGATTTTGGGAATGATTGAAAATACTGCCTTTTTAAAAGATGTTTTACATCTTAAGTATATAATGGATACCGTCCATATTCAAGAAAGCAATTTTAATTTTCCTATATATGAAATACAAATGCTTTCTTTAGGGGAGATTTCTTCATCGTATGCTATTTTTGAAAAAGATTACCTTGACTATTCACTCAATAAAACACTAGATCCATTTTCAACACAAATTACGGCCAACCAGCTTTCCGAAAACGAATTGTTGCTCCGTATGAAAAGTCTCAAAAATCAAAAACAAATTGATCAAAAAAAGCTTGAGCTTTCTGAAAACGAATTTCAACGGCATAAACAATTATATGCTAAAGGTGTAATCTCCCTGAAGGAGTTTGAATCAAAAAAACTTCAATTTTTGGAAGATCAAAAACAAATAAACAATCTTGATATAACATTTTCCCAATTACAGCAATCCATCAACGAAGCTAAGAAAGTTTCAAAAGAAACTAAAATAAGCTTTCAGAGCGAAAGCACGCGACTTTATAAGAATGTTATTCTTTCCTTTACTCAGTTACAAGATGCAATCAAGACGTGGGAGCTCAAGTATCTTTTGAAATCTAATCTAGATGGAAGGTTGTCATTTATTAATGTTTTAAGTATACATCAAAATGTAAATCTAGGCGATCTTTTGTTTACAATTGTTCCTTCCGTGGAAAATCAATATTTAGCTAAAATAAAAGCCCCTATTCAAAATTCAGGCAAAATCAGAAAAGGGCAGAAGGTTAATATTAAACTATTTAATTATCCGGAAACAGAATATGGAATGGTAAACGGAAAAGTGAAATCTATGTCAGCTATTCCTAATGATGAAGGATTCTATTTTGTTCAAGTTTCATTAAAATCTCCATTAACAACATCCTATAATATTGAAATTCCCTTTAAAAGTGAAATGACTGGTACCGCAGAAATTGTTACTGAAGATTTGAGATTGTTAGAAAGGTTTTTTTATCAATTGCGAGGGCTTTTTCGAAACAATTAATTGATTTTATATTCAACACGTTCAATTTACAAATTGAAAGCTAGTAACTAAACAATTATAAAGTTCATATTTTAGACATATGTCATACTTCTATATCATATATTGGCTTAGCTGATTTCATTTTTAAATGGGTGATTTATAAAAAAAGGGCAAGAATTCTCTCAAAAATTTCTTGCCCTAGTATTTTCACAACTTACAATTCCACAAATCAACGATTACACAATCCCCTAGTACTTAACAATCTTTTTAAATGCCCTTCCCATTTCTGTTTCTATGGAAAGAAAATAAACTCCAGTTTTTAATGCTGAAATATTCAATTCAGTAGCCTGCTTATTTGTAGAAAGTGTATCAATTAATCTACCTTGAAGATCGTAGATGCCAATATTTTTAATAATTGAAGCGGATTGAATGCTTATTAAATCGTCCGCCGGATTTGGAAATACTACAAATTTTAAATTGTACTCTTCTACCCCCAACATTCTAAAGGAAGTTTCCGTCTCATTGGTCTCTACCGGGAAATTATAATCAAAGTAAATATTGGCTTTTGCGCCCACCTTATCTGATATGTTTAAGTCGCTTTTGGTTTTCATCTTAAGAAGGATATTTCCGTGGCCTCCTGTGTCTAGATTGATGCTTTGGAAATGAAACTCCGCTATGCCATTATTTACTGTTATTTGTACATCGTGCGATATAGTGAGTATTTGAAGACTGTTTGGGTCAAAATCGGTTGGATCTATTGCCATGGTCACCACAATATTCTCTGCAGGGGCAGTACCGGTATTCTCAAAGTTTATAACATAGTGAAGATAATCCCCAATATAGTTTGAAGGCACTTCATCCCCCTGCAAACACACAATATTATTAGGGTCGAAAGACCCAATTGCCGTTTGGTTTAGGGTAAAAAGATTATCGTTTGGCATTTCATCTCCCGCCAATGGGTTTATTTGGGCGCTAAGTTCCAAAACATCCCCAATATTTACTGGAGGGGTATCCATGGGACCATTTACACCAAGAATTATCTCAACGGTCTCAGTTTGGTAGGGGTGCAGGTCTGTAAAATTAAAGGTCATTGTTCCCGAACCTTGTGAATCCGGTGGTGTACTTGATGACACAAAATCCATTTGGTCTTCGGGATAGTTAAATTGAACATCTCCTGAAAGGGTTTGGTTCCCTTTATTTTTATACACTAGCAAATAGGTGGCCTCAAATCCCGGTCTTGCATGTATTGCCGTGGCAATTACTACTTCTAGATCTGGGTGCACTCCATCCGCTTCTGCACAAAAGTCCTGTGTTACAATACTATTATCAATAACAGGGAAAACTATATCTGCAGAGGAGGGGCTAATGTTGAAATAATTAGGATTTTCCAAATTTGGCAATAGGGTGTAGGTGCCCGCCTCTCCGGCATATACATTGTAAACTCCTGCAGCATTACTGTAAGCTATGGCATTGGTCGGGTTGCCATCAAATTCTATATTGAAACTTGTATAGGGTATGGTGCTGTCTCCCGAATCGCATCCATCATTTTCATTATCAAATTTCGTAACACCTGTTATTGTATTCACCTCACCACCCGGAGGAAAAGTGCAGAAAGAATTCACTGGATAATCAGTTCCAGCAAATTGTTGTATTTCAGTAATTTGAAATGCATCTGCGCATACATATTGCAGGCTTGGGTTGTTTGCGGACATCCAATTTTCCATCCAGCTACCGGGGTCCATGTTTGAGCTTTCATCGCTACCGTTTTTTAGAAAGACGGTTTCTAATAGTGGGTTTACCGCAATGTATAGGGAAGTAAGGTTTACATTTGAACTAAAGTCCAATGCTGCAATAGAGGATGAGGATAGCAAAAAGCTTTCCAGAGCAATACAGGAATCAATATTTATTGAAGCTAAGGGCCCAACATTTGGTGGAATGGCAGCTTGGATACTAATCGAAACTAAATTTACATTAGTTGAAAAATCTATAGTAGCAACTTGGTTGGGATCACTTTGAAAGTTCGTTAAATTTACAAAGGCTTCAATTCCCGTTATGTTTGCGATATTTGAAGATTGCAGGGATATTGAAGTAGTCGCCAAAGCTTCGGAAACCTGGATTTCTCCATCCGTATTCGTGTCAACACCATCTGCTATCAATTCAGACTTAAAATTAGCATCGGGAATATTTACAATTTGTGCACTGGCTATACCAGTTGTTAATAAGAAAAAGAGTAGTATTTTGTTCATAATGGTTAATTTTCAATAAATGTAGTTAAGTGTATTTAGTATCGTATGTATGAATGAGCATTCGCCAATTCTCATTTAGAATTCGCTACATAGCTTTTAAAATGTTTTGCAACCGTTCCCTTTTCCGTTGTGAAATTGGCAATCGGCTTCCATCTTCCATCACCACATAACCGCCATCTTTTTTAATGTACGACCTTAGGTAATTAAGGTTTATCAAATGCGACTGATGGATACGTTCAAAATTGTGCTGTGCCAAAAGCTCCTCATATTCCTTCAATGTTTTTGAGATGAGAATGGGCTTATGGTTTTGGATATAAAATTTGGTATAATTATCCTCACTTTCGCAACGTATAATATCGCTTATGTCAAAAAGATGGATTCCATCTTGGGTGGACAGCGCTATACGTTTAAAATTGTCCACATTTTTCCGAATGTTTTCAAGTAATAAATCGATGTGCGAAAAATCATTTTTCTTTTCAACCACCGTCTCAATCTTTTCAATCACTTTTTGCAGTTCATCGGGATCAACGGGTTTCAGTAAAAAATCGAGCGCGCTAAACCTAAAAGCTTTGATTGCATACTGTTCGTGGGCGGTAATGAATACGATATTTGAGGTGATGGTTTTGTTTTTTTCGGCTACTTTTTCCAAAATATCAAAGCCGGTACCGTCGTTCAATTGTATGTCCAAAAAAACCACTTGTGGTTGCAAGCGGTCTATCGCCTCAACGCCAGTTGCCACGCTATCTGCTTCTCCAATTATTTTTATGTTGGGCGCAAATAGGGCGAGAAGTTTTTTCATTCCCTCCCTTAAATTTTTATCGTCGTCTATTAAAATTGCTTTAATCATATCAACTATTTACATACTGTAATGGCAATTGCAGCTTTATTTTTGTGCCGGTTATTTCATCCCCGTTTTCCATTTCCTCAATGGCTATGCTGGCTTCTTTTGTGGTGGCCTCTGAAATCATTTCCAAACGTTTTTTAATGATTCCCAAGGCCATGGATTTGTGTGCCAAAACCAAATCTTTCTTGTTTTTTCTGGATTGGTTTATCCCTACGCCGTCATCTACAATAGTGCACTGTAAGGATGAATTTGAAATTGAAAAGCTAATGGAAATAGTGCCGCTTTCTTTTTTCGGAATAACGCCGTGAATAATGGCGTTTTCAATAAATGGCTGAATCAATAAAGGCGGAAGTGCCACATCGTCCTCAATGTTTGGATCTTTTGTGATGCTGAAACTGAACTTATCGTTAAAGCGAAGTTGTTCCAATTCCAGATAATTCTGAAGGCTTTCAATTTCCTTATCTATAGGAATAAGCGATTCCTTTGAATATTCTAAAGTCAACCGCATCAATTTTGAAAATTTTGAAAGGTATTTTATGGCGCTATCGGTACCATTTTGAACAATAAAACTGGAGATGGAACCCAAACAATTAAACACAAAATGCGGGTTCATCTGTAAGTGAAGCGCTTTTTGCTCATATTCGGCCAACTCTTTTTGAAGGGTCAAAGTCTTTTTTAACTGGGAGCGGTTGTAAATTAAAAATCCAATCCCGAACAACAAAAGTGCAATCAAAGCCCCAAAAAGCAGTTTCAAATTGTTGCTTTTGGCTTCTTCGCGCAACAACAATTCCCGTTTTTGGTTTTCTTCCTTTTGCAGTAGCTCCTTCTTTTCAAATTCATAGTTCATTGCAGCTTCAACTGCCTTGCGAACATCGTTTTTTTTATAAAGGCTATCCTTGGCACTGCTATATCTTTTAAAATGGCTCAGTGCCTGGTCGGTTTTCCCCGTTTCTTCGTAAATATCGCTCAACAGTCTTTCTGCTACAACCATCTGTTCCAATACAGCTGTTTCATTTGCCAAATTTAAACCGTTGTTGGCGGCTTGCAGTGCTTGTGTATTGTTGTTTTGGCTGTTGTAAAATTCAGCCAAAAGAAGGTAGGTGTCGGCCAAACCAAATTTGTCATTTATTCCTTGAAAGGTAGCGATGGCATTTTGCCAATTTTGCAGCGCCATTTCCGGATAATTGCGGGACTGGTAATAGGCGCCTATATTATTGTACCATTCGCCCAATGCCCGAGTGTTGGGGTAAGCGTCCAAACTACTTTTTGCCGCTGTATAATATTGAAAGGCTTCATCCAGCTTCCCGTTTTTATAGTAAATATTTGCGATGTTGGTTTGGGTAATCCCCATGTTGGGTGCTTTTAGGTCTTGCTGAATTTGCAAGGCTTTTAGGAAATATTCTAAGGCTTTTTGATTGTCGGATTGAGCTTTGTAGACTACCCCAATATTGTTGTAGATTTTGGCGGCTTGGCCTTTATCATCCAACTGTTCGTATACCCTCGCAGCTTTTAAGTAGTATTGAAGTGCCTTGGTATAATTGCTTTGTTCGGATAGAACAATACCCATGCTGCCATAGGTTCTGGCAATACCTTGGGCAATTTCGGGCGAGGTTTGGGATGTTTTTGGAAGTTCTTCAAAAATAGATTTTCCCCATACAAAGTGATCCATTGCTTTTTGATAATCGCCCAAAATAATATGGGCAGTACCCATATTTAAATAGGCGTTTCCCATTTCTATCTTTATTTGCTCCTTTTCAGATAATTTAAAGGCCATAAGAGCAAACTGCAGCATTTTATCGGGATCGCTGTATTTGTATTGTTGGGAAATGGCATTGTATAGTTGCGCCTTTTCTACACTTTTTTCCGTGGTAGTAAGTTTGTTTTGCAGACTATCTATTATTCTATCCTGTGCAAAAAGATTTGTGATACTTATAAATAGAATAACCACAATAACCAATAGCCGCATACTCGTGAATTTAATAAACGAATCTACACGAAACTAATTAATTCCCTCTAGATGAATTAGAATTTGCCTGTTTTGATTTAGAATTTGATAGCTTATAAAATAAAAATAATTCCCTTTTATTCTAAATACCTACCTTCCAGTTTCTTTTCATCTCAACTCAAGAACACGTTATATTTAATTATATGTGCGGTAATTGAATACAATGGACAAGGTAACTGTATGGGATGGGTTTTGCAAAATATTGACCCTTCCGTTATGGAGTTAGTAATGAAGCCCTATTTTTAAACGAATTGAAAAAAGACCACCAAAGATCTAATTGGGGGCTAATTTTTTATAATTGTTAAAAATGAAATCGTCCCAGAATAGTTCCTCGGACGTTAGAATGGAAGGCTGGGATGGGATGTTTGTCCCGGTTACAACCTAATCTTCTTTAAGGCTCCCTACCTTAAAAAATTTTTAAAATAGCTTTCCAAAATAACGGTGAGATAATCCTCTTTTAAAGGTTTGCTGTAAAATCCATGCACACTTTTATATTTCTGCGCCCGTAATTTATCCCTTTCATCTATGGAATTGCTTAGCATAGTAAGAACAACCTCCCCTTGCTGCGAAAGTTCCAATTTTTCATATTCCTCCAAAAATTCCCATCCGTTCATTCCCGGCATATTGATATCCAAAAAAATAAGGGTGGGCTGAGGGTGGATGCCATCCAATTCACTTTTAAGATACTCTAGGGCTTCCTCTCCGCTATAACAAATATGGATATTATCGGTAATCCCCAATTTTTTTATCTTACGGGAATGGTAAAAGTTGTCACTTTCCGAATCGTCAATTAGGAGTACGTTTTTTAATTTATTCATTTTTATTTTTTTAAGGTGAAGTGAACAGTGGTCCCCTCGCCAAATTTAGAACTTACCCAAATATTACCCAAATGGAGCTCCACTATTTTTTTGCAAAAAGCCAGACCAATGCCTTGGCCATCAAAATCTTTTGCACTGTGTAACCTGCTGAACATATCAAAGATTTTCGTAAAATCCTTTTCCGGTATGCCAATGCCGTTATCGCGAATGTGGAAATTATAGTAATTGGACGTTTCCTCAAAGCTGATAACAATATGGGGTTTGGTATCGGGCGCAGTAAATTTTATGGCATTGGAAATTAGGTTTTGAAACAATTGTTTTATTTCAATCCTATACCCCGTTACCGTGGGCAACTTTTCATACTCAAGGATTATGTCCTTTTCCTCTATCACGGTCTCCAAATCATCCCTTATTTTTTGTAGCGTTAAATTTAAGTCTATAACTTCCATTTGTCCGCTCGTGCCCAAACGGGAAAATGACAACAAACCACTAATTAAATTTCGCATGCGTTCTACTGCCTTATTTATAAACTCGAAATACATCGTGGCTTCACCTTCCAAACGTTCCGGAAAATCTTCCTGGAATATTTCGAGATAGTTGGAAACCGTGCGCAGGGGTTCCTGCAAATCGTGGGAAGCTACATAGGCAAAGTGATCCAATTGTTGATTTTTGGCTGTTAATGATTCATTAAGTTTTCCCGCTTCATCTATTGCCGCCTCCTTTGCGCTAATTTCAATTTCCTTTTCCTTATTCAGGATTTTCAGTTCTTCCAACGCGCCTTCCATATTCCGATTGGTTTGTTCCAGTTCAGACTGGGTGGCCAGGAGTTCTTCAATAAGCGGTTTCACCTTTTTTATGAGATTAAAAAGGCTTAAAAAAACAATTAGGGTTGCAATCCCCAAAGCTCCCAAAATAATTATTTTCCAATTTGAAAATTTTTTGTTGCGGTCTTTCAGCAGGTCATTTTCTACTGCAATAAGTTCTTCAAGTTTGTGTTCAATATCGTCCGTAAATTGTAGTTCGATATCACTTCTTGTCAGATTTTGCGGATAAGATTCTGAATTTATGCGCGTTTCGAATAAGTTGATATTAGCTTCCATTTGTTGGGAAAATTGTGCTATCCGCTGTAACTGTTGGTTGTTGTCTGAGACCAAATCCTCTAGCGATAGCAACAGGGAATCGTATTCCTCCTGAGCCTGAAAGAAGGCTTGTTTAAATTTAATTTTCCGTGTGGATTCATAAGCAAGTCCAAAACTTTCCATTTTTGAAATAGTGGCCGATATTTCCCGAAGGTTGCTCTTTACCTCCCAGGAATGTGCTATTTCATTGGCCGATTGCGCATTCCTTATAAAGGAAAACCCAATGAGGATAATAACCAGAATAAGAGAGGAGATAAGCAGAATAAAGTTGGTAAGACCTACTTTTCGAATTCGCTTCATAAGGGTTGTGGTATTAAATGATTTTTTTTATAAATTTAAGTTGCCTCAATCAGATATGAAACAATTGAACAAAAAAGATTAACAATTGTGGAAATAGAGTTAATGATTGTTGGGATTAGATATTAATTTTACGATTACCAACCTAACACATATATGAACTTACCCGATGTATTGAATTTTTTGATCGTAGAAGATCTTGTGTCCGATACTTTTTTACTGCAACGACAGTTAAAGAAAATTTGTGCCCATCCAGAAATCCGCTTTGTCGATAGTGAAATAAGCCTTATAAACGCTTTGAAAACCTATATTCCCGATATGGTTATTACAGATTTCAACCTTATTGGCATGAACGCCTTTGATGTAATAAGGATTACCAAAAATTACAACAGCAAAATACCGGTTGTGGTAATAACTGGAAATCTTAAATATGAGGCAGATAGGGAACGGCTTATCGAAAGTGGGGCGGAGGGATTTTTTTTAAAGGAACCTATCAATACCCTCAATGAGCGTATGCTCCCTTTGTTCAAAAATATACTCGAAACCCAAAAGGATCAGATGGACAAGCTGCGAAATGAAAGGCGTAAATACGATTCCTCCAAATCGCACAGTGATTTTTTAAGGGAATATACCTTTGGCGAAAAAAAGGAGCCCGTTGAAAGGGAAGAAAATTATTCTTTTATAGAAAAAGTCTCACGATTTTTTAAGAGATAAATGAAGTTTACTTCCTTTTGATATTTCCGCTCCCAAAATAGTATATGCCTTCTGAAACACATGGTTTTTATAAAGGATGCTTATTTTGTGGAGGTAAGTCCAACGCCCTATGCTACCGAAATGCTTATTTGGAAATCAACATCAAATGGTGGCCTAGGGCATTTTTTTATTTCCCTTCAAATTGAGGCAACTCTCCACATACTAATATTAGCGCCATCGCAATTTCTTTGCGAAAACTGCATTGACATCTAGTGATGGATTTTTCTGCTCCTTCCCTTTGAAGGGAAGGTTGGGATGGGATGTCTGTCCGGTTTTTGAAATACTAATCTATACAATATTAGAACGCGCGCCGAAATATTTAAAATTTTTCATAACGTCTTATTAATGTATTAAATCATACATTGAGGTGATGAATTTTTCTGCTTCTTCGCTTTGAAGGGAAGGCTGGGATGGGATTTTTTCAGTTTTTTCAAATCCTCATAAATCCAAATTATGCTATAACTCCCTCTAATATTTTAAAATTACCAGCCGCCTGATAAACGTTCCAAATCTTACCGATAGGTTAAGGATACGCCAAGGATAAGCCCTGGATGGTTCCTTGATATGTAAGAAAAAAGCTGTTATTTCCTACGAAAAATCTATTGTAATGAAATTCAAAGAAATAAAATCAAAAAAAACTCACATTAACGTTTTGAATTAATTAAATGATAATCAGTTCGTTGTTGAGAGCTCAAACCCGATTACAGTCAGATAAAATCGATTAACGGACAAATAATTTTTATATAAAGTTTTGTTAAAATATATTTGCGACGTTTTTTCCCTAATAAAATCGGGGGATATCCATTTTATAACTAACCAAATTAACAGCTTTTATGAAGAATTATTACCTTAAAAAAACCAGTCCCAATTTATCGGGGTCAAAAGGTTTCACAGCAACTTTATTCTTGGCAATTGTGATGCTTTTTTCCCCTGAACTTACGGCACAGTGTTTTATTAATTTAGGATTGAATTCCTGGAGCGTCGAAGGAAACCCCGCCAATGGCAATTGGGTTCCTGGTCCAGGTGGCAGTAGTGTGCTTCAAACTATTAACAGCAATCCTTCATTTTATGTAAGCAATAACGAATACTTTAACACCACTATTCAAGGCGAGTTTAGGGTTCAAACCACAAACGATGACGATTTTATCGGATTTGTCATCGGTTACCAGTCACCCAATTCAACCACTCCCAATGATCAGTATAACTTCATATTGTTTGATTGGAAACAATCCCCACAAGCTTCTGGAGGTTGTACGGCCCCTGCCGCTATGCGTTTAAGCCGTATTCAGGGCACATCCTCAGATTTTTCTTCTACTTTTTGGTGCCATACCGATGCCATAGTTACAAACTTAGGCACCTATTCAGGAATGGGAGGATGGGCAGACAATACACTGTACACCTTTCAGGTGCAGTATGGCGCCAGTAATATTAGCGTTTGGATAAATGGTATTGAGGTTTTTGATATAGATGGTACCTATACTTCGGGTCGTTTTGGTTTTTATAACTATTCCCAGGAAGCGGTTCTTTACCAAAATTTTTCCTTGCCTTTTAGCGCGGTAATAAATAAAACAGATGCCACCTGTGTTGGCGCAAACGACGGAAGCGCAACCGCTATAGTTTCTGACTTTGCAACCCCTCCTTATGATTATGCTTGGGATAACGGCGGAAATACACAAACCATCACCGGCTTGGCGCCAGGCAACTATTCTGTTACCGTAACCTCCCAGGAAGGGTGTGTGGCCACAGAGTCCGTCACCATAGGCGTACAACCAGATACTGAAAATCCAACCGTATCGGCCAATACCAATATATCAACTTTTCTGGATGCAGCCGGTCTAGCGTCCATTTCAATTGCGGATGTGGAGATAAGTAGTTCCGATAATTGCGGTATTGCCTCAAAAAGTTTGAGCCAATCCAACTTTAGCTGTGCCAATTCAGGCAACAATAATATTAATTTTACAGTAACCGATTTAAGCGGAAACAATACGGTTGTGCCCATTACTGTAAACGTAGTCGACAATATACCTCCCACTGCCATTTGTCAGAATATTACGGTCCCCTTGGATGCTTCTGGTACAGCAATTGTATTTCCCGGAGATGTGGATAACGGGAGTACCGATAACTGTGGCATCAGCGGTATGTCTTCGAGTCCAGCAGTTTTTAATTGCAGCAATTTAGGACCAAACAATGTAACCTTTACCGTAACCGATACCAATGGCAATATTTCGAGCTGTATAGCGGTTGTCACTATTACCGATCCTTTAAGCACCTGTAACCAAGCCCCGGTGGCTGTATGCCAGCCCTTAACAGTGGACGCTAATGGAAATTGTCAAGCAATCGCTCTGGCCTCTGATTTTGATGGTGGTTCATCAGATGTGAACAATGATCCCTTAACCTTTACTGTTAGTCCGGTAGGGCCTTACCCTTTAGGTGTAACTAATGTTACCCTTACTGTTAGTGATGGTGCCTTATCTGATTCCTGTACTACTACAATTACTGTAACCGACAATACGGCTCCTACTGCCCTATGTCAAAATATTACCGCTCCACTGGATGTAAATGGAAGTGTAACAATCACTCCAGCCGATGTGGATGGTGGTTCTACTGATGCCTGTGGTATTGCGAGCATAGAATTTACGGAACAATTTACTGCCTTTGGGGAAGTGAATGAAGGTGGAACATTAACAATAACGCTCCCTCCCGGGCAAGTAGTTACCTCAGTTGATTTCGCGAGCTACGGAACTCCGAACGGAAGTAATGGTAATTATACCATAGGCGGTTGTCATGCAACGAATTCGCAAAGTATCGTTGAGAGCTATGCCCTGGGTAACAACAGTTTTTTCATCCCGGCAGACAATGGCATTTTTGGTGATCCCTGCTCAGGTACTGTAAAAAGACTATATGTAGCAGTGAGTGCTACTTCGCAGGCTTCAAGTATTGCCTACTCCTGTTCTGATGTTGGACCCCAAAATGTGACTCTTTTTGTTACTGACAACAACGGCAATACATCAACTTGTACTGCAACCGTGACCGTGGAGGACAATATAGCTCCAACTGCCGCTTGCCAAAATATTACGGTTCAACTTGATGCGAATGGACAGGCAGTTATTACTGCAGCCGATATCGATAACGGTTCCTCCGATAATTGTGGCCCCGTTTCCTTGGCTATCGATGTTTCAACTTTTAACTGTACCGATGTTTCTGGTCCAGCAGGGGTTTTATATGGAGCCGATACTGTAGGGAATTATTTTACGGTCGATTTATCTTCTGGAGCAGCCACCTTGGTGAGCACAGCTTTTAATAATCCTGCTATTGCGCCTTGTGCATTAGGTAATGGTGTCACTGAAATTGAATACGATCCTAGTACTGGAACTGCGTGGGGTCAAGCACGTGATGGCTGTGGATATGGTTTCTTATTTGATCCACAAACTGGAACAATAAATGGAAATGCCATTCCAACTTCAGGCGGTTCTGGAGATTTTCAAGGTGCAGAGGTTGTAGGAGGTATCTGGTATGTTGCCCAAACTACAACAAATAGCCTTGCTGCCTTAGACGTAAATACGGGTGCAATTACTCCAATTGGTACCTTCGGGAGTGTTAGTACTATGAGAGGTATGGCGTATGATAATGCTACCGGCACCATGTACGGTGTTAGCGGTGGCGGTGGGGGCGCACCATCAGTTTTTGGTACTATAGATTTAACAACCGGTGCTTTCACTGCTATTGCAAATACAGGTATTTCTTTAGGAAGTATAGAATTTGGCCCTAATAACAGTTTATATGCGGGTGAAAGCGGACAAGCAAGTTCCGGGACCATTTATACCATTGATAAAACTACGGGAGTAGTAACTCCTATTGGTATAACTGGATTGGGTACTCCAGTTTCCAGTCTTATGTTGTACGGAAACGGCGCGGGAGTTCCAGTAACACTTACCGTTACTGATAGCAGTGGAAATAGTTCTACTTGTACTGCAACCGTAACTGTTGAAGATAATATGGCCCCGACGGCCGTATGCCAGAACATCACAGTTCAGCTTGATGCCAACGGCAACGCGACTATTACCCCTGCAGACGTAGACGGTGGTTCTTCGGATGCCTGCGGAATTGCTTCCACTACCATTGATGTCTCTACTTTCGATTGTTCAAATGTAGGCGCCAACAATGTTATATTGACAGTAACCGATAACAACGGAAATGTTTCAACCTGTACCGCAGTGGTAACTGTTGAGGACAATGTGGCCCCGACGGCCGTATGCCAGAACATCACCGTTCAGCTTGATGCCAACGGCAATGCGACTATTACCCCTGCAGACGTGGACGGTGGTTCTACCGATGCCTGCGGAATTGCTTCCACTACCATTGATGTCTCTACTTTCGATTGTTCAAATGTGGGTGCCAACAATGTTATATTGACAGTAACCGATAACAATGGCAATGTTTCAACCTGTACCGCTGTGGTAACGGTTGAGGACAATGTTGCGCCAACGGCCGTATGCCAGAACATCACCGTTCAGCTTGATGCCAACGGCAACGCGACTATTACCCCTGCAGAGGTGGACGGTGGTTCTATCGATGCCTGCGGAATTGCTTCAACAACAATAGATATTTCAACTTTTGATTGTTCGAATGTGGGAACGAATAATGTGGTTCTAACAGTAACCGATAACAACGGCAACGTTTCAACCTGTACCGCTGTGATAACGGTAGAGGACAACGTGGCCCCAACGGCCGTTTGCCAGAACATCACCGTTCAGCTTGATGCCAACGGCAACGCGACCATCACCCCTGCAGATGTGGACGGTGGTTCTATCGATGCCTGCGGAATTGCTTCAACTACAATTGATGTTTCTACTTTCGACTGTTCGAATGTGGGCGCCAATAATGTGATTCTTACTGTAATGGATAACAACGGCAATGTATCTACCTGTACCGCTGTGGTGACGGTAGAGGACAATGTTGCGCCAACGGCCGTTTGCCAGAACATCACCGTACAGCTTGATGCCAACGGCAACGCGACCATCACCCCTGCAGATGTGGACGGTGGTTCTACCGATGCCTGCGGAATTGCTTCAACTACAATTGATGTTTCTACTTTTGATTGTTCGAATGTGGGCGCCAATAATGTGGTTCTAACAGTAACCGATAACAACGGCAATGTTTCAACCTGTACCGCCGTGGTTACCGTTGAGGACAGTATATCGCCAATTGTAGTATGCCCTGCTGATATATCTTCTGAAACACGATTAGG
>Ga0209344_10000831_pt1 | contig 46784 bp, 44 predicted proteins | sample Cruoilmetagenom6_FD_187293 | JGI IMG/M metagenome (GOLD analysis project Ga0209344, IMG submission 187293) | Oil polluted marine microbial communities from Coal Oil Point, Santa Barbara, California, USA - Santa Barbara Oil Seep Sample 6 (SPAdes)... | ecosystem: Environmental > Aquatic > Marine... | reverse complement strand
TTGGACGGAAGATCTGCAATGTGCCCAAAACTGGAGGAAACCTTGAAATCTTTCCCAAGAAATTTTTCAATGGTTTTTGCTTTTGCCGGGGACTCAACTATCACTAAATTCTTTGCCATATCCTATTTTGTTATGATTGCAAAAGTATATGAATTTTTTAATACGAATGATTTAAGGTGTGAAATTTGAAAATCGTAAAAAATAATTTAACCACGAATACACGAATAATTAAATTAAAATATTCGTGCATTCGTGATGAATTTTCACATCCAAATTAATAAAATTTCAACTTACTTTTAAAAGGAACCTGTGGGCAATTCTTCATCAAAACCAATGGTTTCCTTGTAAAAATAATACATAGGGATATGGGTGAAAAAGGCCGTTGCCAGAAGCCCTATTCCGCATAAAATAATTCCAGCTTGCGCAATCAATGATGAGACTATAATTAATCCGAAAGCGATTAACCAAAATTTGTTTCCCAATTTAAATCCTGCTTTTACAATTTCAGAAACCGAAAGTTGCGGGTTGAAGGCAAAAATCACGAACATAAGTTGCAGTGGGACCATTACATAAAAGATAGGTAAGTAGCATAATATTGCGGCTAACATTGTAATTCCAAATGCAGCAAGTGACAATACAAGTATTTTTTGAAAATGGTTTTTCAAATATTCGAAATAACCCCCAATCTCAATAGGAGTTCCTGTATCGGCTTTTTTACAAACCTGGAAAAAGTGGGCCGTTATTCCATAAGCAATTGTTTGAATAATAATCATGACCACTAAAAAAACAACAATATAAATTACAATCCAAGCCACGGAATATTCCAAAAAAGGATTGAAGTCCGGTTGTGTACCATGAGCATTGGCCTCAACTATAATAGCTATAAAAGGGGCATATAGCACCACCAATAAAGGCAAAATTACTGCCATTATTATTAGCAAATGCAACATGCCCTCAACCCATATTTTTTTAAAAAGCTCAAAACTTTTGGAGAGAATATCACCAAAATCAGGCGATTTTGCCGTTTCAATTTTCTGAAAGATCTGCGGTTCCATATTTCTGTTTAAATTGGTTAGTCCACAAATCTATGAAAAAGAAATCTGCCACTTTGTCACCGTTGCTTAAAATTGTATCTTTGTGGGTTAAATGGTCAAGTTATTGACTGCGATTACTATTTTAGAATTTCCATGGAAAAGATTATTGACGAAAAAACTCAAGGGAATACGCTAACGCTGGAAGCGCGCGAAGCCAATTCCCGAAAATTATATATTGAAAGTTACGGCTGCGCAATGAATTTTAGCGATAGCGAAATCGTCGCTTCCATTCTTGCTGATCAAGGGTACAACACTACAAATTTATTGGAAGAAGCCGATTTGGTTTTGGTGAACACCTGCTCCATCCGTGATAAAGCCGAACAAACCGTTCGTAAACGCCTTGAAAAATACAACGCCGTTAAACGCATAAACCCGAAAATGAAAGTAGGTGTTTTGGGCTGTATGGCCGAACGTTTAAAGGAAAAATTCCTGGAAGAGGAAAAAATCGTCGATTTGGTCGTAGGGCCGGATGCTTATAAAGACATCCCGAATTTGCTGAAGGAAGTTGAAGAAGGCCGCGATGCCGTGAACGTAATTCTTTCCAAAGAAGAAACCTATGGCGATATCTCGCCCGTACGTTTGGGCGGCAACGGAATTACGGCGTTTGTGAGCATCACCCGCGGTTGCGATAATATGTGTACATTTTGCGTTGTACCTTTTACTCGCGGTAGAGAAAGAAGTCGCGACCCCCAAAGTATTTTAGGGGAAGTGAACGATTTGGCTGAAAAGGGTTACAAAGAAATTACATTGCTTGGCCAAAATGTGGACAGCTACCTTTGGTACGGCGGCGGCCTGAAAAAAGATTTCAAAAATGCTTCGGAAATGCAACAAGCTACTGCTACAGATTTTGCGCAATTGCTTGATATGGTTGCAACTTCGCACCCTAAAATGCGTATTCGTTTTTCAACCAGCAATCCGCAGGATATGCACGAAGAAGTGTTGCATATTGTGTCAAAACACAACAATATTTGCAACCACATCCATCTTCCGGTTCAAAGTGGAAGTACGCGTATTTTACAGGAAATGAACCGTCAGCACACGCGGGAGGAATATATGAAACTGGTTGACAGGATTTGGGAAATTATTCCCGGCTGTTCCATTTCGCAGGATTTGATTATTGGTTTTCCAACGGAAACCGAGGAAGACCATCAAGCAACAATGAGCCTAATGGAATATGTGAAATATGGTTTTGGCTATATGTATAAATATTCCGAAAGACCCGGCACCATGGCTGCCCGAAAACTGGAAGATAATGTACCCGAAGAAACGAAAAGCCGAAGATTGACCGAGATTGTTGACCTTCAGCAAAAACACAGCGCCATTCGCACTGCGGAATTTTTAGGAAAAACAGTTTCTGTTTTAATCGAAAAAGAATCAAAAAAGAATAAAGATGAGTGGAGCGGAAGAACGGAGCATAACAATGTGGCGGTTTTTCCAAAAGAGAATTACAAAGCGGGAGATTTTGTAAATGTAAAAATAACCGATTGTACTACTGCTACGCTCATTGGAGAAGCGGTGGGATATTCCAAAACCCATTAAATAAACTAACCTACAATGAAAAAAATATTTCTACTACTATTTGTCGTTACTTTTCTTAGTTGTTCATCTGATGACTCCAACAATGACGAGCAACCCGGCAATGAAGTTTTACATATTTCAAAATTAACGGAAACCAGTAATGGTCGCATATTTATAAGATATTATAACGAAGATGGCACTATTTTAAGAGAACTAGGCATGAATGTTGGAGATAACGAAGACAACAGACCTTACACTCGTTATGAATATGACAATCAACAAAATTTAAAAAATCTTAAGTTTTATTCCGCAAATGACGAATTTATAAGAGATTACCGTACTTACGAATACGATAGCAGCAATAGATTAATAAAACTAACAGATTTTGGAGATGGAAGTCACGATCCTTACATTACAACCTTCACTTATAGTAATAATAGAGTGGATTTTGAAGAATCTATAACTGAAAAAATTGGCTCCATTTTATTTGATGCAAAGGGCAGAATTATTGAAACAAATCACCAATCTAGCCCTTCTGGTTTAACTACACATTTTATAAAATACAACACGGATAACCAAGTAACTGAAATAAGTGACGCAAGCGGTACCACCTATACTTTTGAGACGAACGATAATTCAAACCCACTGTTCCAATTTTTTATAAATAAGCCTATGCAATATATGCTTAGCGAGCATTATTTATATGATATTGATTTCACGTTTGACACATCATATTCTGTAAATAATGTTACAAAATTTATTGAAAGTCAAAATAATTTTCCATTAGGAACAGAGGAAACAACCTTCCAATTAAACAGTAGTAATTATCCCATCAACTCAACTACAATTAGAATTAATGGATCTATAATAGAACGAACTTTTGAATATTACTAACCCTCAAGACAGTAAATTATGAAACGTATTTTCTTTCTTCTTACATCAAGTTTATTGTTGTTAGCGTGTTCTAATGACGATAATAACGGTTCAGAGAACCCGCAAGAACTAAAAATCAAAAAATACTCAAGCATATCTTTTGATGCAAACGGAAGTCCGAATGGAAAAATGACCGAATATTTTTTTGATGAAAACGGCAAAAAAACAAAAGACCATATTATAGATGTTTTTGGCGACTACGATTGGAATTACACTTATAACGCCTTAGGACAAGTGACAAAAAAATCAAGAAATCATCTAAATTATCCTATAGATATTGTTGAAAAATATATATACAATGAAGAAAACAAGCTAAGCTATCTATTTATGGATCAGGAAAACAACGGAATCTATGAAGATTCTTTGAGATTCACTTATCAAACGAATCAAATTATTGCGCAGTGGTACTCACCTGGCGATGTTAGAAAGGAATTTTATTATGATACTTCCGGAAATTTAAACGCAACAAAATTTATTGGCGACTTGGGAATAGTGAGTGAAGAACTCATTACTTATGATAATACTTCTAATATATTGCAGATAAATTACATCAGCGGTACTACAATGCATGATTACGCATATGAATATGACGGAAAGACCAACCCATTTTATAAAGAATTTCACGCTCATTTTTTTAATATAGTTTGGAGAGATGGTGGATTGCTATCAAAATATTCTTTGTTTTTTTCGCCAAATAATATTATCAAAATTACCTTTACAAGTACAGAGCCTTCAGAAAATTACACAATCGAAACTTCATACCAATACAATAGCTCCAATTATCCAATAAGCTCCCAAACCTTATTGAATGGTGTTTTGTTGAATGAGTCAACTTACGAATATTATTAGAACAATTAATAATGAGATCCCCGCCTTCGCGGGGATGATTATATGGAAAGCATACAAGCAACAAAACAACGATTCGGAATAATAGGCAACGACCCAAAACTAAACCGTGCCGTGGAAAAAGCAATTCAGGTGGCACCAACGGATATTTCGGTATTGGTTACTGGTGAAAGCGGAGTGGGAAAGGAAAGCATCCCGAAAATAATCCATTCCCTTTCGCACAGAAAACACGGAAAATATATAGCCGTTAACTGTGGCGCCATCCCAGAAGGAACAATTGACAGCGAACTTTTCGGTCACGAAAAAGGATCGTTTACAGGCGCAACGGCAACCCGAAGCGGTTATTTTGAAGTAGCCGATGGCGGAACCATCTTCCTTGATGAAGTTGGCGAATTGCCATTGCCTACACAAGTTCGCCTTTTAAGAGTTTTGGAAAATGGCGAATTTTTAAAAGTGGGTTCTTCCGCGGCGCAAAAAACAGATGTGCGCATTGTTGCTGCAACCAACGTGAAAATGGCAGATGCCATCCAAAAAGGAAAATTCCGTGAAGATCTGTATTACAGATTGAGCACTGTGGAAATCAACCTGCCTCCATTACGTGAACGCCAAGAGGATATTCACTTACTATTCAGAAAATTTGCGGCAGATTTTGCTCAGAAATACAAAATGCCCACAATTCGGTTGGACGACCATGCTACAGATCTTTTGCTTAAATACCGCTGGAGCGGAAATATTCGCCAGTTGCGTAACGTTGCCGAGCAGATCTCAGTTTTGGAACAGAACCGCGAGATTTCATACGAAACCTTAAAGCATTATCTGCCGGATATGGGCAGCAACCTTCCTGCGATTGTAAATGCAAAAAAAGCCGAAAGCGATTTCAGCAGCGAGCGGGAAATTCTTTACAAAGTGCTTTTCGATATGAAACGCGACGTAAACGATCTTAAAAAGCTTACATTGGAATTGATGAAAAGCGGCAACGCGGCAAAGGTGAAAGAGGAAAATTCCTCACTTATCAATAAAATTTATTCCAACGAAAACGAAGCCGAAGAGGAGTTAGCTTCAATTATTGAAGAAGAAGCCAATGGATCACAAACTGATGTTGAAGTTTTCAGCATTCCGGAACACAATTCAGAACAGCGAAAGGACAAATACGAATACGCCGAGGAAATTGAGGAAGAAGAAAACCTTTCCCTTCAGCAAAAGGAATTGGAACTCATCAAGAAATCACTTGAAAAATACAACGGAAAACGAAAGGATGCTGCAGATGAACTGGGCATTTCCGAAAGAACGCTTTACAGAAAAATAAAGCAATACGATCTTTAGTCAGTAAATAAAACATATTTTAATCGATGTCAAGAATAGTCTCAATTTTATTTTTTCTAACCATAGTGTTTTCTTTACAGGGTTGCGGACCGTACTCTTTTACTGGGGCTGATATAAATTACAGCACCACAAATACAGTGCAGGTTAATTATTTTCAAAACAACGCACCTATTGTTGAACCCGGAATTGCGCGCGATTTTACCCAAAAATTGCAAGATTTATTGCTGAACCAAACCAGTTTGGACCTTGTAAACACCAACGGCGATTTGGTTTACGAAGGCGAAATAACACAATATTACATTGCGCCAATTACCGCAACCGCAAACAGTACAGCCGCCCAGAACAGGCTAACAATAAATGTAAACGTACGGTTTTACAACACTAAAGACCCACTGAAAGATTTTGAGCAACCCTTCAGTTTTTATTACGATTATCCCGGACAAACACAATTGACTGGCTCCAAACTTGATGCTGCGGTCGATATTATTTTTGAGCGCTTAACGCAGGATATTTTTAACAAATCGCTTGCAAATTGGTAACTTATAATTGTCACCCTGAGCGCTGTCGAAGGGTTAAACTTTGAACTTTGAACTTTGAACTTTGAACTTTGAAAACTACACATATCTACTCGCCAATCCACAGAAAATAACTTCTGAGGATTTGGCTGCTTTGGATTTGCTTATAAAAAAATACCCTTATTTTCAAAGTGCACGTGCTTTGCGACTGAAAGGTTTGAAAAATCAGGACAGTTTTCTGTATAATGATGCATTAAAACTTACCGCTGCGCACACCACAGACCGTGACATTTTGTTTGAATACATCACTTCGGAAAAATTTATTCAGAATGAAATTTCACAAACAATACTTCAGCACGACGCTTCGGTTGAAGAAATAAAGGTGGTTTCCGAAAATGTTTCTGAGCAGATAAGCCTTGAAATAGACAGGCAGCTTAAAGCCGAAATGCAAAAGGCTGAGAATATTCTGAATCCGGAACTTTTTCAAAGAAAAGTTGAATCTGTCACCAATTTGGTTGAGAAGAAAGAGGAAAAACCAGAAGGAATTCTGCAACCAGACAAACCTTTGGAATTTACCAAAAACGACACTCATTCTTTCTCTGAATGGTTGAAACTGACAAAAGCTAAACCGATTGAACGTTCGGAAGAAATTTCAGAAAAAGAGGACATGTCCTCCGAACCTTCAGCGCAGGAGGAAAAAGAACGAAAATTTGAACTGATAGATAAATTTATCCAAGAACGACCAAAAATAATTCCTCCAGATGTTGAAAACAAAGTCCAAAAAGAAGAGATAAAAAATTCACCTCCATCTTTTCAACAAACTTCTGAGGCACTGATGACGGAGACTTTAGCAAAAGTATACCTGCAACAAAAGAACTATAAAAAAGCAATTCAAGCATATAAAATTTTAATTTTGAAAAATCCCGAAAAAAGTGGTTTCTTTGCAGACCAAATTCGGGCAATAGAAAAATTGATTAATTCAGAACAATCATGAGTACGTTTACAATATTTTTAATTTTGATAATGATAGTGGCCTTTTTGTTGGTCGTAGTTATAATGGTTCAAAACCCAAAAGGCGGTGGACTTTCATCGTCATTCGGCGGTGGCGGTGGCGCACAGATTGGTGGCGTGCAGAAAACAAGTGACTTTCTTGATAAAAGTACTTGGACCCTTGCAACCATTATGTTGGCGCTTATTTTGTTTTCCAACGTTTTCATTATGGGAGGCAATACAGTACAATCAAAAACTTTTGATGAAAGCGCGGTTCCTGCGGTACCAACCACAGAAACTCCTGCACCAGCTACTACAGATCCAGTGGAATAATTCTACTTTATAAAATATTTTAAAATGCCAGCTTCTGACAAGCTGGCATTTTTGTTTTGTAATATGGCAGTTTATAGGCAGTGGCACAATTTCTGCCAATTAGCAATCAAACATATAAACTCAAGTTTAACAACTAAAAAATAAAATTGAAATGGCATTAAAAATTCAACCACTTGCAGACCGTGTTTTGGTTCAGCCACAGGAGGCAGAAACAAAGACGGCATCTGGCATCTACATTCCTGATTCCGCAAAAGAGAAACCACAGCAAGGTAAAGTAGTAGCTGTTGGTAAAGGCAAAGAAGATTACAAAATGACCGTAAAAGTGGGCGATACAGTTCTTTACGGAAAATACTCTGGCAGCGAATTAAAGTTGGATGGCAAGGATTACCTTATTATGCGCGAGGATGATATTTTAGCCATCATCTAATTTTTCAAAAAAATAAATCCACTCAAAAATATAGTTTAATCAAAGCTTATAGCATTCAGCTTAAAGCTTAAAGCATTTAAAAAAATGGCAAAAGATATAAAATTTGATGTAGACGCTCGCGACGCAATAAAACGCGGTGTTGACGCATTGGCAAACGCAGTAAAAGTAACTTTAGGCCCAAAGGGTCGTAATGTAATTATCAGTAAATCCTTCGGCGCACCACAAGTGACGAAAGATGGTGTTACCGTTGCAAAAGAAATTGAATTGCAAGACCCACTTGAAAATATGGGCGCACAAATGGTGAAGGAAGTTGCTTCAAAAACCAACGATCTTGCTGGTGACGGAACAACAACCGCTACCGTTCTTGCTCAGGCAATTGTAAAAGAAGGCCTTAAAAACGTAGCTGCCGGCGCAAATCCAATGGATTTGAAACGCGGTATTGATAAGGCTGTTATAGCAATTGTTAAAAATTTGGAAAGCCAATCAACTAAAGTTGGCAACTCTTCTGAAATGATAAAGCAAGTAGCTTCCATTTCAGCAAACAACGACGATGTAATTGGCGATTTGATCGCGAAAGCTTTCGGAAAAGTTGGAAAAGAAGGTGTTATCACTGTTGAAGAAGCAAAAGGAACCGAAACTTACGTAGATGTTGTTGAAGGAATGCAGTTTGACCGCGGTTACCTTTCTCCATATTTCGTAACTGATACCGAAAAAATGCAAACTGAACTGGAAAACCCAATGGTTTTGCTTTACGACAAGAAAATTTCCTCAATGAAAGATTTGATGCCTATACTTGAGCCAGTAGCGCAACAAGGTAAATCTTTATTGATAATCGCTGAAGACGTTGACGGGGAAGCTTTGGCTACTCTGGTAGTAAACAAACTTCGCGGTTCCTTGAAAATTGCTGCTGTAAAAGCGCCAGGTTTTGGTGATAGAAGGAAAGCAATGCTTGAAGATATCGCAGTTTTAACAGGAGGAACCGTTATTGCTGAAGAGCGTGGTTTCACTTTGGAAAATGCAACTATCGAAATGTTGGGTTCTGCAGAAACTATTACTATTGATAAAGACAATACAACTATCGTAAATGGCGCTGGAAACAAGAGCGACATTAAAGGCCGTGTGAATCAGATAAAATCTCAAATAGAATCTACAACCAGTGATTACGACAAAGAAAAATTGCAGGAACGTTTGGCTAAATTGGCCGGCGGTGTTGCTGTTCTTTACGTTGGCGCTGCTTCTGAAGTAGAAATGAAAGAGAAAAAAGACAGAGTTGATGATGCACTTCATGCAACCCGCGCGGCTGTTGAGGAAGGTATTGTTGCTGGTGGTGGTGTAGCATTAGTTCGTGCTATCGAGGTTTTGAAAAAACTTACAACTGATACTTTAGATGAAGCTACAGGTATAAATATTGTTGCTAAAGCAATTGAATCACCTTTACGTACTATCGTTGAAAACGCAGGTGGCGAAGGTTCCGTAGTAATCAACAAAGTTTTGGAAGGCAAGAAAAACTTCGGTTATGATGCCAAAACAGAAAAATATGTTGATATGATTAAAGCAGGAATTATCGATCCTAAAAAAGTAACTCGTATAGCGCTTGAAAACGCTGCTTCGGTTGCAGGAATGATTCTTACTACTGAATGCGCTTTAGTTGATATAAAAGAAGAAGGCGGCGGCCACGGAATGCCAGGAGGCATGGGTGGTGGAATGCCCGGAATGATGTAATTCCCAAAAGTGATTAATAGTTAAAAACCTCACAGGTCTTTTCATTCTAAGCATAAAGCTACGAATGACGAAGGAAGATTTGTGAGGTTTTTTATTTATTGGTTTAAAACGTAACCTCAACCTCCTTCAAATCCCCAGCTCTATCAATAGTAACAGTGGCTGTTTGCCCCTTTTCAAATTTCGAAAGGCTTTTCATATAACTCATCATATCGGTAACATCAAATTCACCCATTTTTACAACAATATCTCCTTTTTGAAGTCCAGCTTTTTGGGCAGGTTTATCTTCGCTAACGCCATCAATTCGCATTCCTTTTCCACTAAATAGATAATCGGGCACGACTCCTAATGTCACTTTAAAATCTGGAACTACCTCACTTTCGTTTTTGGTTTTTCTGAAAGAAAGTTTTTTCTGTGAATCCAAATCTTTAATGATGCTGAAAATATAATTTGACACAAGCTCCATTCCCTCAAAATTCACCTTTTCGGTATCGTCGCTCGGTTTGTGGTAATCTTCATGTTGCCCAGTGAAAAAATGTAACACCGGAATATCTGCCAAATAAAACGAAGTATGATCGCTTGGACCAACACCACTTTCGTTTTCGGCAATTTTTAAATCGCCCGCGTTTGCATTTACTGTTTGCTTCATTACAGGAGAAGTTCCAATTCCGTAAACCGCTAAAGTCTTTTCAGAATTAAGCCTTCCCACCATATCCATATTAATCATATAGGTTACCTTTTTGGTATCTATGGTCGGGTTTTTCACAAAGTAATTTGAACCCAACAAACCTTCTTCTTCCCCAGAAAAAGCGATAAAAAGGTAGTTGTTGTTCTTAGGAGAATCTTTCTTTTGAAGGGAATCAGCCAAATGAAGCATCATTGCAACACCACTTGCATTATCGTCCGCGCCATTGTGGATTGCCTCACCTTCGCGATAGAGTGAACCTTCACCGCCCATCCCCAAATGGTCGTAATGTGCCCCGATAACAACTGTGTTTTCGGCTTTATTATCTAAATAGGCAATCACGTTTTCAGCGGTTTGGGTGCTGTCACTTGGCCCTGAAGTGAATTCTGCCGCTGCATGTGGGTTTTTACTGGCCTTGTATGTGAACTTTTGAAGATAACCTACGGTTCCTTTGGGTTGCAGCCCTATATTTTCGAATCTTTTCGCAATATATCTTGCGGCCTTCTTTTCACCTTCAGAACCTGTTTTCCTTCCATTTAGACTATCGTTGGCCAAAATGGAAACGTCCTCTTTCATAGATACTGATTTTACCTTTGTTTCCTTACAGGAGAAAATCACTATTGACAGAAATATCACTAAAATTACACGCATATTATTACTTTTGTCCAAAAGTACATTAAATATGAAAATATTATATACGCTATTGGTTGTTTCCTTATTATGGAGCTGTAAAAATGAAGTTAAAAAAGACCAAGAGAGTTCTTTAGAAACAATTGAGAAAAAATCTTCGCTTGTTCTCGATCCACAAACAAATGACACTTTAATTTATCCTGAAGAAAAACACTTCAAAAACATTCGACAAGTAACTTTTGGCGGTGATAATGCAGAGGCATATTGGAGTTTTGACGACAGTAAACTTATCTTTCAAAGCAACTATAAAAATTGGGGAGTAAATTGTGACCAAATGTTTTTGATGAATGCCGATGAAATATTTAATGAGAAAAAACCTCCAATGGTTAGTACTGGTAAAGGTAGAACTACCTGTAGTTACTTTATGCCAGACGGAAAACATATCGTTTACGGAAGCACTCATTTAAAAGATGAAAATTGTCCAGAAGTTCCACTGAAAAAGGAAGGAAAATACGTTTGGCCGGTTTATGATAGCTTCGACATTTTTGTAGCCGATCTGGACGGAAATATTACTGCGCAACTTACTACCGAAGCTGGTTACGATGCCGAAGCAACCGTTTCGCCAAAAGGAGATAAAATTGTTTTCACCTCTATGCGTAGCGGCGATTTGGAACTTTATACAATGGATATTGATGGTAAAAATGTAAAACAAATTACAAACGAATTGGGCTATGATGGCGGCGCATTCTTTTCGCCTGATGGAAGTAAATTAATTTTTCGCGCTTCCCGTCCAAAAACCGAAACTGAAATTAAGGAATATAAAGATTTGTTAGCCCAAGGTTTGGTGCAACCCACCGAAATGGAACTTTTTATCTGCAATGCGGACGGCAGTGAACTTCGCCAATTAACACATTTGGGCAATGCGAATTGGGCTCCGTTCTTTCATCCTTCTGGAGAAAAGATTTTATTTTCCAGCAATTTTGAGGCGGAAAGAGGGTTTCCGTTTAATCTTTATTTAATTGATATTGATGGGAAGAATTTAGAACGCGTAACGCATGGAAAAACTTTTGATGCCTTTCCTGTATTTTCAAACGATGGAAAAAAATTGGCTTTTTCCAGCAACAGAAATAACGGTGGAGGACGCGACACCAATCTTTTTATTGCTGAATGGCAAGACTGAAATGATTGTTGATTGTTGATTGTTGATTGAAAATCTAAAAAAACGGTTTGTGAATTTTATTAAACTATATAAAATCCCACTTTTACTTGCCGTTCTTTCCATTGCCTTTTATATCAGTTTTGCCTATGATTTAGAACGTAGTGATTTTGTGAAACTCATCTCGCTTTACGTTGCCCTGTTTTTTACAGCCTTTCTTTTTATTGAAAAGTTCAAAATCAAATTTTGGACTTTAGTTGCTTTGGGGCTTGTTTTTCGAATGGTTTTTATTCCTGCACTTCCAAATCTTTCACAGGATTTTTATAGGTTTTTGTGGGATGGACGTTTGCTTTTGAAATATATAAGTCCTTATTTGTTTACTCCTGATGCTTCGGCTGGATTAAGTGTAACGGTTGAACAATCAAAACAACTAATCGATGGAATGGGCGCGCTCAATGCAAGTCATTTCAGCAATTATCCGCCTGTTAACCAATTGTTTTTTGCGATTGCAGCACTATTTGCTGGAAAGAGTATTTTGGGCTCCGTCATTGTACTTCGCTTGTTGATTATTTTGGCGGATATTGGTGTTCTTTACTTCGGAAAAAAATTGTTGGAAATGTTGAACCTTCCAGTGAAAAATATTTTTTGGTATTTTCTGAATCCTTTTATAATTATAGAGCTCAGCGGAAATCTTCATTTTGAAGGGGTGATGCTTTTCTTTTTTGCTTGGGCGATATATTTACTTTTTAAGGGGAAATGGTTCTGGGTGGCGGTTTTGATTGGAATTTCTGTTTCGGTAAAGTTGATTCCGCTTTTGTTTTTGCCTTTGTTTTTGAAATTTTTTACAAGTAAAAAGGTTTCGACGGAGTCTATCTTGAGCGAAGTCAAAAAGCTCAACCTGACACATTTACTACGATTTTATACAGTAATATTTATTTCCGCAGGTATTACATTCCTTCCATTTCTCTCTTCAGAATTTATTCAGAACTTCTCAGCAACCATAGCGCTTTGGTTTCAAAATTTTGAGTTTAATGCGAGTGCATATTACATAATTCGATGGATTGGATTTAAAATAGTGGGATGGAATTTGATTGAAACCGTTGGAAAGATTCTTCCAATTATGGTCCTTCTTTTTGTTTTAGGAATGGCTTTCTTCAGAAAAAACAGAACACCTCAACAATTAATTACGGCGATGCTTTTTGCGGTTTCGTTTTATTTTTTAATGTCAACCACTGTACATCCATGGTATGTTGCCACTCCTCTTTTACTTTCAGTTTTTACTAAATATAAATTTCCGATTGTTTGGAGTTTTATGGTAATGCTGAGTTATTCAGCCTACGGAAGAGATGGCTTTGATGAGAAACTTTGGTTGGTAGCTATGGAATATATTCTGGTGATTGGAATTGCTTTTTGGGAGGTATTTTTCTTAAAATTAAAACCTGTCAGGTTTTAAAAATCTAACAGGTTTCAGTCTAGTTTACTTTTTTACGCGTTCCAATCTATAGAAATCCTTTCTTCTATCCTTTAAATTCCTTACTGCGCCAAAAGTGTGCAATTCGCGAAGTAGATCTATATCCACATCAGCAACCAAAATCATTTCTGTATTTGGTGTTGCTTCAGCTTTTATACCATTGTTGGGAAAAGAAAAGTCGCAAGGAGTAAATACGGCGCTCTGGGCGTACTGTATATCCATATTATGGACTTTCGGCAAGTTACCAACGCTTCCGGCAATGGCAACGTAACATTCGTTTTCTATGGCTCTTGCTTGGGCACAAAGTCTTACGCGTGAATATCCATTTTGAGTGTCTGTTAAGAAGGGTACAAAGAGAATATCCATGCCTTCGTCTGAAAGTAATCTTGAAAGTTCTGGGAACTCAGAATCGTAACAGATTAACACTCCTATTTTTCCGCAGTCCGTATCAAACGTTTTAAGGGAGTTGCCGTTTGCCATTCCCCAGACGCGTTCCTCATCGGGAGTTACGTGTATTTTCTCATAACGTTCTACACTTCCGTCACGACGACACAAATAACCTACGTTATATAATTTTCCACGAACCATTTCAGGCATGCTGCCCGTAATGATATTAATATTGTATGAAATTGAAAGCTGGGAGAGTCTTTCCGTAATCTCTTTAGTGTATTTGGCCAATTCTCGAATGGCATCTGGTTCGCTCAAATGGTTATATTTTGCCATAAGAGGAGCATTGAAAAATTCTGGAAACATCGCAAAATCGCACCGATAACCCGCAACACAATCTATAAAATATTCAGCTTGGTGCATCAGTTCTTCCATTCCGGAATAGCTTCGCATTTGCCATTGAATCAGCCCAAGGCGTACAACACTTTTTACTGCGGAAGGCCTCGGCTTTTTTTCTGGTTTGGTGTAATAAATATTGTCCCATTCCATCAAAACCGCAAACTCACCCGAAGCTTTATCACCTTCCAAGTAACCTTTTAAAACACGTACTGGGTGAAAATCATTAGAGATTTGAAAGTTTAAAACTGGATCGTCAATTTGCTTGCGCTTTACTTTTTCGATGTATTGTTTTGGGGAAAGCTTATCTGCGTGTAGATGATAGTTTGGCATTCTTCCACCAAAAACAATACTTTTTAAATTTAAATTTTCGCAGAGTTCCTTTCTATAATCGTATAATCTTCGTCCTAACCGCAATCCTCGAAAATCTGGGCGGATGAAAACATCTATCCCATAGAGCACATCGCCTTCGGTATCGTGAATTTTAAAGGTAGGGTCGTCAGTTATATCTCGATAGGTGTGCTTTTCACCCAATTCATCAAAATCAACAATAATGGAAAGCGCACAACCAGCAATCTCGCCATCGGCCATAATAACCACCTGACCTTCAGGAAAAATATCTATTAAATTGCCAATCTCGTTAATCTTCCAATAGCTATTGGGCATACCTCCATAAGATTGTATAGTCGCAGCTTTCAGTGCCTCATAATCTTTAAGAGTTAAAAACTTCAGCTCTATATTTTCAATTTTCTGTGGATCCATCTTGTTGTTTTGTTCCTTCGTTTAAAAGCAATTTTATGTGAAGTATTGTAGCAGAAAATACAATTTTAAAAACGTATTTCCATAAGTTATAGTAATTGTAAAGACTCAAAAACCGCAGCCAATTCCTATTTTACAGATAAGGAATTAAAAACTGCGGATTACTGTTTTTATAATGCATTTAATATTTAATATGTACCGAGGGTTACATATCTAATAGGTATGCAAAAATCAAAGGAGCCACGATGGTTGCATCACTCTCAATGATAAACTTTGGGGTATCTATGTCTAATTTTCCCCAAGTAATCTTTTCATTTGGAACAGCTCCAGAATAACTTCCAAAGCTTGTGGTAGAGTCACTGATTTGGCAGAAATAGCTCCAGAAAGGTGTCTCCGGACGTTCCATGTCTTGATAAAGCATTGGCACCACACAAATTGGGAAATCTCCAGCAATCCCTCCTCCTATTTGGAAGAAACCGATTCCGTTTTTGGAATTTTCTGTGTACCAATCTGCAAGAAAGGTCATATATTCAATACCACTTTTCATTGTAGAAGCTTTTAATTCTCCTTTTAAAACGTAGCTGGCGAAGATGTTTCCCATAGTACTGTCTTCCCATCCTGGGCAGATTATTGGCAGGTTCTTTTCGGCTGCAGCGTACATCCAAGAATCCTTTAAATCAATTTCATAATGCTCTTCCATTACGCCACTTAAAAGAAGCTTGTACATATATTCATGCGGAAGGTAGCGCTCGCCTTTTGCCTCGGCTTCTTTCCAGAGTTTCACGATATGCTTTTGAATTCTTCTAAAAGCTTCTTCCTCAGGAATACAGGTATCGGTTACACGGTTCATTCCTCTTTCAAGCAAATCCCACTCATCCTGTGGCGTTAAATCGCGGTAATTTGGAACCCGTTCGTAGTGACTGTGAGCCACAAGGTTCATAATATCTTCCTCAAGATTAGCGCCTGTACAGGAGATAATATGAACTTTATCTTGACGAATCATTTCGGCAAAAATCTTTCCCAATTCTGCAGTACTCATTGCACCAGCAAGAGATACTAGCATTTTTGAACCTTGGTTCAGTTGTGCTTCATAGCCCTTTGCTGCATCTACTAATGCTGCTGCATTAAAATGTAAATAATATTTTTCAATAAATTGGGAAATAGATCCTTTGCTAGTACTCATCTTCTTCTGTATTAAATTTTGAAACGCCTTTTTTGGTTTCGTTAAAATTGCTTTCGTATTCGTCGCCTTCTTCAGTTCCTGCAAATTTGTAAGTCAACATTTTATAATAAAGTTTCGCAGCTACAAAATCTGAAGCTCTTTCATCTTTATTTGGACACAATTCCACGATGTCAAAACCTACTACGTTTTTTTCTTCAAAAACTTGTTTTAAAAAATCGAGGGTTTCATACCAGAAAAGCCCACCTGGTTCTGGGGTTCCAGTTGAAGGTAGGATTGAAGGATCAAACGCATCAAGGTCGAAAGTGATAAAAACATTTTCGCCCAAAGCTTCAATTACTTTGTCCATCCAATATTCATCCTTTGCCATATCGTGTGCGAAGAATACTTTTTCCTCGTCCATAACCCTGGTTTCGGCAATGTCCATACTGCGTATGCCAACTTGCACTAAATTTGTAGTTTGACTGGCTTCATATACGGCGCAGGCGTGGTTGCAAGTGCTTCCGTGGAAATCCTTACGCAAATCTGCGTGTGCATCTATATGTAGTACCGTTAGGTTATCAAAACATTCATTGAAGGCGCGTATAGTGCCTATGGAAATGCTGTGCTCACCACCAAATATGGTTACGAACTTGTTTCTTTTTATGTAATCTTTAGTGATTTTGTGTACTTCTGAAACCACGGCTTCAGGTGATGAATTTTCTGTAATTGCATCTGCAAGGAAAACCCCTTGCTTGTAAACCTCAGTTTGGGTTTCAATGTCATAGAGCTCCATGTTTTCGGAAGCATCCAAAAACGCTTCTGGGCCTTTATCGGCACCTTTTTGCCAAGTACTGGTCCCATCATACGGAACTGGAATTAATACAATCTTTGATGTTTCTAGGGCCGCATATTTTTGCGGGATACCTGCGTACGTCTTAATGCTCATAACCTAAAATGTTTAGCAATTGCTCGCTTGTTTGTTGTTCTGAAAAAAGTTTGGTTGTTATATTATTGTTTTTATCTCTGTCTATCAAAATATGCTTTGGCTGCGGAATCAAACAGTGCTGCAAGCCTCCAAAGCCGCCAATGGTTTCTTGATAGGCACCTGTATTGAAAAAGCCAATATACAAAGGTTTTTCCTTTCTGAATTTTGGCAGATAGATGGCCGCCATATTTTGTTCACTGTTATAGTAATCATCGCTATCGCAAGTCAATCCGCCCAAAAGCACCCTTTCATATTCATCGTTCCAACGGTTGATGGCAAGCATGATAAAGCGTTTGCTAATAGCCCAAGTATCTGGCAAAGTGGTGATGAAAGAGGAATTGATCATATTCCACTTTTCGCGATCGTTTTGTTGTTTTTGGTACAAAATCTCGTAGATAGCGCCACCGCTTTCACCCACGGTGAAACTACCAAATTCAGTAAATATGTGTGGAACCGGTACTTCGGCTTCGGCACAGGTAATATTTATTTGGTTTAAAATTTCATTAATCATGTACTGATAATCGTAATCAAAAGCCAACGAATTTTTTATAGGGAAACCTCCGCCTATATTCAAACTATCCAAAGAAGGACAGATTTTTTTAAGGCGAACATATACTTTTAAACACTTCACCAATTCGTTCCAGTAATAGGCAGTGTCACGAATACCGGTATTGATAAAGAAGTGCAGCATTTTTAAATCTACACGCTCGTTATTTTTTATTTGCTCTTCGTAAAAAGGAATTATGTTTTTGTAGCCAATTCCAAGTCTTGAAGTATAAAACTCAAACTTTGGTTCTTCTTCAGAAGCTATGCGGATACCTACGTTGAAATGACCTTCAATATTGTCTGTAAGCAGTTCAATTTCCTCGTAATTATCAATAATCGGGATGCAGTTTTCATGACCGCTGTTAATTAAACGGGCTATGTTTTCAATATATCTTTCACGTTTAAAACCATTGCATATTACATAGGTCTTATCAGTTACCTTTCCGGTTTTCTTTAATCTTTCTACAATATCAATATCAAAAGCGGAAGAGGTTTCAATATGAATATCATTCTTTAAAGCTTCATTTAAAACGTGTTTGAAATGTGAACTTTTCGTGCAATAACAGTAATTGTAACTTCCTTTGTAATCGTTCTTCTCTATCGCCTTTTCAAACCAATCTTTAGCAAGATTTATGTTTTCAGAAATTTTAGGAAGGTAGGTAAACTTAAGCGGTGCGCCATATTGCTCCACAAGACCCATAAGATCTATCCCGTGGAATTCCAACCCATTCTCGCCCAAGCGAAATTCTTCTTGTGGAAAATAATATGTTTGGTCTATTAAATCTATGTATTTGGTGTTCATTCTTTTATTTTCGTTGAAAAGTGTAAATTAAAAATTCTTGCTGCGTATTCCCTAAAAATCAGGAAGTATAACAAAAAATTAACTTGAAGTTTAAATGCGAATAGGCAAAGCGTTTATAGTGGAACTTATGCCCGAAACATGCTGCGATGCAGCCATTGGAAGTAAAAATGTGTTGTTCATTTAGAATCTATGCTTTTGAAATTTTTCAAAAACCAACCATTTTAAAATACTGTTTATTTATTTTCAATACAAAAGTGCCAAAAAAAATTCAATAATTTATAAAACCTCAGAGATTTTCACTTTTGATTATATCATACTGAACATATTGAGTTCCTTTTCGGTAAGTGTACGCCATCGTCCGCGTGGCAAATCCTTTTTTGTCAGGGGGCCGAGCGTTACACAATCCACACGAACCACATCATAGCCTAAGTGTTCAAAAATAGTTCTGATAACACTATTTCCAGTGTGTTTTATCTTTAAACCTATTTCGCTTTTGGGGGAATTATCTACGTAGCTTATTTCATCTACGGTTATTTCTTTGCCTTCAATTGTAAGGCCTTCCTTTACTTTTTTAAGGTGTTCGGCTTTTAGGTTTTTGTCCAATTCAATATGAAACAAACGCGAAATTCCCTTTTTTGAGAATTTCTGCACGAATTCATCATCATTTGTGAAAAGTAAAAGTCCAGTTGCATTTCTGCCCAAACGGCCGAAAGGTTTTATTTTTGCAGTGGTAGCGTTTGCAACTAAATCCATCACTGTCATTCCCTTGGCGTTGCTGTCTGTGGTTGAAAAACCTTTGGGTTTATTAAGCAAAACGTATGTATTCGGCTCAGGGTTTAGGCGACGGCCATCAAAACGAACATCGTCTGTTAATTGAACTTTATAGCCCATTTCATTTATAACCTTGCCGTTAACTGTTACTAAACCTGTGGCGATGTAAGTATCTGCTTCCCTTCGTGAGCAAACACCGCTGTTTCCGATGTATTTATTCAAGCGGATACCATCTTCAGGATTGCTCTTTTTAACTTCTTTTATGGGTTTTTCTCTTCGCCCAATTTCTTTTCCGGTTTTGTCGAATTTTAACTTTGGCTTTGCTGGATCTTGTTGTCGGCCAGTTTTTTGGTTTGGCGAATCAGACTTCAAAGGAGCATTTCCACGAGCCATGCTTTTCTTTCTGGCATTTTTTCCAGGCTTGTTTGAACTTCTTCCTTTATCGTAATTGTCTTGTGTGCTCATCTACTCTTTTTTGCAAAGGTAATGAAATTAAGTAGGCAGTTGCAGTTTTCAGTGCGCAGTATAAAGACTGCAAACTGCAACTGAATAGTGCGACTTATTTATGAAGTTATTTTCTTCAAAATATTTAAGTAATCTGCTCTGTTTTTTAGAAAATCCAACTCGGAAATATCGATGATTTTGATGTTTTCAGAATGTTGGTTTTTGATGAATTCCAAATAACCAGCGTTCAGTTTTTGAAGATAGGAAGCTTCGATACTCTGCTCGTATTTACGGCCCCTTTTTTTTATATTTTCCAGCAAACGCTCAGTGTTTTGGTACAAATAAATATACTTATCTGGCTTCGGCACGTCTTTGTGCATTACCTGAAAGAGTTTTTTATAAAGCGCATATTCTTCCTCTGGCAGTGTGATACTTGCAAAAATCAAGGACTTGTTTACGTCGTAATCCGCAATGACCGATTCCTTAAAAAGATCGAACTGCGTAATATCATCAACCAATTGCTGGTAGCGGTCTGCCAGAAAGGACATTTCCAAAGGGAATGCGTAGCGCGCTGCATCTTCATAAAATTTCGGGAGAAACGGGTTGTCTTTAAATCTTTCAAGAATCAATTTTGCATTAAAATCATTGGCTATTTTTGTAGCAAGACTTGTTTTTCCGGCTCCAATATTTCCTTCAATCGCAATGTAATTATATTGCGAAATATTGAAATCCTTCATCGGGTTGTTAAGCCATTTAGATTGTTTCTCAAGAACGCTTTCGTCTTCAGTTTCGGCCAAAAGTTTAATGCTATTTTTTTTTGAAACGGGATGAACAAAATTTGAATTCAATTCTGCCAAAGGCTGCAACACAAATTTCCGTTTCTCCATTTCTGAATGTGGAACGGTAAGTTTTTCAGATTCTATAATTAAATCGTCTATAAAAATTATGTCGATATCAATTGGCCGGGAAACATATGTTTTAGAGACATTTCTTTCGCGTCCCATTGCTTTTTCAATTCCCAAAATGGTTTTCAGAATTTTTGAAGGCTTCAGATCGGTTTGCATCCAAACGGCACAATTTAAAAAAGAATCGCCTTCAAAACCCATTGCCGGTGTTTCATAAACCGAAGATATTTTTACCATTGATCCTATTTTTTCAAATAAGCTATCAACCGCTTTTTGAAGATTTTCAAAACGGTTGCCCATATTGCTTCCCAAGGACAGCTGAATATTTGATAGTGGCTTGATGGAATTCCTTTGTTTTAATTTACAACTATTGAAACCACATACCCTTCGTTTCCTCGAATATTGAATACGGTGTCGTCGTCAAAAATAAGGTATTGTCCCTTTATTCCCTTTAAAATTCCTTCATAAAAAGATGTTTTTTCAAGGTTGAGCGATTTTGGTTTTTCGGGATATTTCAAAACAGGGAATTGCAGATTAGTTTCTGAATTATTTTCTAAATAGTATTCAGTGGCCTCTTCAGGAATGAATTGTTTCAGCTTATTCCGCCATTCTACCAGATTTTCGTCTTGAATGTCGTTTTTGAGCATGGTGCGCCAATTGGTCTTATCACTCACGTGGTCCTTTAATGCAACTTCGGTAATACCTGCAAGGTAGCGGTTCGGAACTTCAACAATTTCAATGGCTTCGTGCGCGCCTTGATCTATCCATCGTGTGGGAATTTGACTTTTGCGCGTAACACCTACTTTTACACTGCTGCTGTTGGCGAGATAAACCACATGCGGCTGGATCTGGACTTTTTCTTCATAAGCAAGATCGCGATCCTCGATTCCCAAATGTGCTTTGCTGAGTTCGGGATTTATAATCCAATCTGCAGCTTGGGGAATTTCATAAAAGCAATCATAGCAAAAACCTTGACGGTAAATTTTCTTTTGAAGACCGCAGTTTAGACATTGATAATGAAGAAAATTGATGGAAATTTTTTTATCCAGCAATTGGTTCACATTCAAAAAATCATTTTCAAAAACCAGATAATACTGAATGGGCGAACCGTTTTCCGTCTGCATTTTTGTAAGTACTCCTTCGTAATTCATTTATTCAAAATTATTTATACCAAAAACTTTTCCGAAGGGACGCTCTGAAAACATCACTTCAAAAAAGCGGAAATCGTAATTATAAAATTGCTATTTTTATAGCATAAAGATAGCAGAAAAATATGCCAATCCCCATTGTAAATTCCATTGCTTCTTGGTTTTTGAAAAAACGGTTCCATCAAATAGACCTTTTTCTGAAGTACCCTATTGATGTTCAGGAAGAACTGCTTTTCAATTTGCTCCAAAAAGCCAAAAACACAGAGATTGGGCGGCAGTACGATTTTGGGGGTATACGAACCTATCGTGATTTTGCAGAACGAATTCCAGTAACAACTTACGAAGAAAACGAATCCATAATAGAACGTGCACGCAAAGGGGAAGCAAATATTTTTTGGCCAACGCCTATAAAATGGTTTGCAAAATCCAGCGGCACCACAAACGCCAAAAGTAAATTTATTCCTGTAACCAACGATTCTTTGGAAGATTGCCATTATGCAGCCAGCAAGGATTTGCTCTGCATGTACCTCAATAACAATCCAGATGCACAATTATTTTTGGGGAAAAGCCTTCGCCTTGGCGGCAGCAAACAACTTTATGAAGAAAACGGGACGGTCTTTGGTGATCTTTCGGCAATTCTAATAGACAATATGCCATTTTGGGCAGAATTTAGCAGTACACCCAGCAACGAAATTTCACTGATGGGCGATTGGGAAACCAAAATGCAAGCGATTGTAAACGAAACCATCAAAGAAAACGTAACAAGTCTTGCTGGTGTTCCATCGTGGATGTTGGTTTTGCTAAACCAAGTTATGGAAACCACAGGAAAAAACAATCTTTTTGAAGTTTGGCCAAATCTGGAAGTTTATTTTCACGGTGGCGTAAATTTTGACCCCTACATTGACCAATACAACAAATTGTTGCCGAGAGACAATTTTAGATATTATGAAATTTACAATGCTTCGGAAGGTTTTTTTGCTATTCAAGACCGTAATGAAAACAAGGAACTGCTTTTGATGCTTGACTACGGAATTTTTTATGAATTTATCCCAATGGATAATTATGGTACTTCCGATGAGAAAGTAATTCCGTTAAGCGAGGTTGAAGAAGGAAAAAACTATGCAGTAGTAATAACTACCAATGCGGGGCTTTGGCGCTATAAAATTGGCGACACCGTTCGCTTCACCTCAACAAATCCGTACCGAATAAAGGTTACTGGACGAACAAAACACCATATCAATGTTTTTGGTGAAGAATTAATTATTGAAAATGCAGAATCTGCTTTGCGTAAGGTTTCGCAACTTACCAATGCCGAAATTGTAGATTACACAGCTGCTCCCATTTTTATGAACGGAAGGGAAAAAGGAGCCCACGAGTGGATTATAGAGTTTAAAAATCCACCTAAAGATTTAAATTCCTTTACTACACTATTGGATTCGGCCCTGCAGGAGGTGAACAGCGATTATGAAGCCAAAAGATTTAATAACACTACACTTAACGCCCCAAAAATCCACCACGCTCGGGAACGCCTTTTTTACGACTGGTTAAAGGAAAAAAACAAACTTGGTGGACAACATAAAGTCCCTCGACTTTCCAATACAAGAGATTATTTGGAAGAACTTTTACTTTTAAACAGCTCTGTTTAAGCTTTGTTTTTTAAAATAAAAATTTATAACGTGTTGTAAATCGGGCATTTCGAACACTTTATCGACTGTTTTTTTAAAAAGATGTATTTCAACGAGTTTAGCTGTGAGTTCAACTAAAACTTTTGCGGATGCTTTTCTTCCGAAGTACTTTTGACCCATAAAATCATAAGTATTTATAAATGAAGCAGATTTTTTTTATAATATTTTTTTTAGCTTTCACAGTTTTGTTTTCCTCTTGCGCAACCACGCAAACGGCAAATAAAAAAGAAACTGAAGTAGCAGGATATAACTTGAAAAGCAAAAAAGAGCAAATGCAGAACAAAATTCTTCATAACAAGAATAAGGCTTTGCTTGCAACACCATAAGTTTTGAAATAGTAAACAAAAAAACCTCGGGACTTCCCGAGGTTTTTTTGTTTACGCATTTTGATTATTTATGAAACCGCCTTTAAAGTTTTAATGGTCGATTTGCTCAATTTTTCTGCTACATATTCCTTAGTTACCTGAATTTTTGTCTCATCTGTTCCTGGCAGATCATACATTGCATCAGTCAACACAGCCTCACAAAGAGAACGTAAACCGCGGGCACCAAGTTTATATTCAATAGCCTGTTCAACTATAAAATCTAAAGCATCTTCAGTAATAACAAAATCTATGTCGTCCATCTCAAACAGTTTTTTGTACTGTTTTATAATGGCGTTTTTAGGTTCGGTAAGAATTGCACGAAGGGTTTCTTTATCCAACGGATTCATATAAGTCAAGACAGGAAGACGGCCAATAATTTCGGGAATCAATCCAAAATCCTTTAAATCCTTTGGAATAATATAGCGAAGCATATTGTCCTTCTCCATTTGGTTTTCCTTCACGGAAGCTGTAAAACCAACCGCTTGCATATTCAAACGTTTTGAAATATGACGCTCAATACCATCAAAAGCACCACCTGCGATGAAAAGGATATTTTCAGTGTTTACTTCAATGAATTTTTGGTCGGGATGTTTTCTACCACCTTTAGGCGGAACATTTACCGTAGTTCCTTCCAGAAGTTTCAATAAAGCTTGCTGAACCCCTTCGCCACTTACATCGCGAGTGATTGATGGGTTATCACTTTTACGAGCTATTTTATCAATTTCATCTATAAAGACAATTCCATTTTCAGCTTTTTCGAGATTGTAATCTGCGGCCTGAAGCAAACGCGTTAAAATACTTTCAACGTCTTCGCCCACATAACCTGCTTCAGTTAAAACCGTAGCATCTACAATCGCCAATGGAACATTCAACATTTTTGCGATTGTTTTCGCAATCAAGGTCTTTCCTGTTCCGGTTTGCCCTACGATGATGATGTTACTTTTTTGTATTTCAATATCATCATCACTTTTTGGCTGAAGCAATCTTTTGTAGTGATTGTAAACGGCAACAGACATTACTTTTTTAGTGAATTCCTGTCCAATTACATATTCATCCAAAAATGCTTTTATGATCTTTGGTTTCTTCAACATTAAATCTTTGGACAATTCAGTATTTCCAGAATGTAAAGCTTCCTCGACCACAATTCCGTGTGCCTGCTCAATGCATCGGTCGCATATGTGTGCGTCCAATCCCGCAATGAGCAAGTTGGTTTCCGACTTTTTACGGCCGCAAAAGGAACATTCTAAATCTTCTTTCGACATATTATCTTTTTTCAAAAACCTTTTTTTTAATTTCGAGTCAAAATTTCATCAATCATTCCGTATTCCATAGCTTTATCGGCTTTCATCCAATAGTCGCGATCACTATCGTCATAAACCTTTTCATAGGTTTGGCCGGAGTGCTTCGCTATTATTTTATAAAGTTCTTCTTTCAATGTGATTATTTCACGAGCGGTGATTTCAATATCGCTCGCCTGTCCTTGCGCACCGCCCAAAGGCTGGTGAATCATAACTCGCGAGTGTGTTAAACCGCTACGCTTTCCTTTTTCACCTGCACAAAGCAGGACCGCTGCCATAGAGGCTGCCATTCCGGTACAAATAGTTGCGACATCTGGTTTGATGAATTGCATGGTGTCATAAATTCCCAAGCCTGCGTAAACACTTCCACCAGGAGAGTTGATGTAGATCTGAATATCTCGCGCAGCATCGGTACTAGCCAAAAATAACAATTGGGCCTGCACTATGTTTGCCACTTGATCGTTGATTCCCGTTCCGAGGAAAATAATTCGGTCCATCATTAAACGTGAAAAAACGTCCATCGCCACGGCGTTCATTTGGCGTTCTTCAATAATATTTGGCGTCAAGTTCGTAGGGTACATACTGCTTATGATTTGGTCATAATACATATTGTTGATTCCTTGATCTTTTACCGCAAAGTTTCTAAATTCGTTACTGTAGTTCATAAATGTTTGTTCGTATTATAAATTTATTTTCCTGAACAGGAAAATGTTAAATCAAAAAGGCGTTAAATTTTATAAATTCAACGCCTAAAGATAACTATTTCTTCGCTGAATTATGCGTAGGCTTCCTTAATGAATTTATCGTAAGTAATCTCCTTGGTCTTCAGTTTTGCGTTTTCCTTAAAGAAATTTAGCAATTTGGCAGTGTTCAATTGTTCCCCCAAACGCTCAACTTCTTCTTTGTTTGAAAGAATTCTGGCAGCGATTGATTCCAATTCCTCATCAGTTGGGTTGGTTTGACCAAACTGTGCCATTTGCGCTTTTATCATATTTTTTGAATGGTCTTTCAACTCATCAAAAGTAACTTGCAGCTTATTTTCTGCACGAATTTTTCCTTCAATCAATTGGTAACGAAGCCCTTTTTCACTTCTTTCGTATTCGGCTTTTGCATCTTCTTCAGAAAGTCTTTTTTCACCACTCATTGCTATCCATCGTTGTAAAAACTCTTTAGGAAGGTCAAATTTTGTATTGTCAATTAATGACTCAACAACATCATTCAAAAGCTTTTGGTCGCTTTGTTGTGCAAACTGTCCTTCAGCATCTTCCTTGATTTTGGCTTTCAATTCTTTTTCTGAAGTTACTACAGCTTCGCCAAATAATTTGTCGAACAATTCTTGGTTCAGTTCGGCCATTTCACGTTTGTTCACTTCATCAATCTTGAAAGAAACTTCAATATCCAAACCGTGCGCATCATCGTGTGTAACGCCTAAATATTTTTGGTTATCGTGATCATCGGCAAACATGCCTTTTGTTTTCAAAGTAACGGTATCGCCAACTTTTGCTCCAATCAGGCTTTCCAATTGTTTTTTACCTGCAATTTCTTCTGTTGAAAGTGTAGTTTTCTTTTCGATCTCTTTTTCAATTGAAGTGAATGTTCCAGTAATTTCATCACCTTTCTCCACTTCTTTCTTCGAAATCAATTTTCCGTATTGTTTGCGGATGGTTTTCACTTGATTGTTCAGCATTTCATCATCTGCAACAATTTTGTATTGAACAACTTCCTTGCCTTTTACATCAACTTTAAATTCTGGTGCAAGCCCTAATTCAAATTCAAAGGAATAATCATCGGCATCCCAATTTATTTCTGATTCATTTTTAGGAAGTGGATTTCCAAGAACATCCAATTTTTCTTCTGTAAGAAATTTATGAAGTGCCTCTTGTAAAACCTTGTTCACTTCTTCAACCAAAACAGCCTTTCCGTATTGTTTCTTAACCATTCCCATTGGTATATGGCCTTTTCTGAAACCTGGAATATTAGCGGTTTTTCTGTAATTATTCAGTACTTTTTCAACGTTGCCTGAATAGTCTTCTTTTGAAACCTCAACTGTAAGGACAGCATTCAGTTTATCAATGTCTTTTTTTGTAATGTTCATTTTTTCTCTTCTGAATTTCGGGATGCAAAAGTACGGTTTTTTGCAAAACCCGACAAACATTTACAGACTGTTGTTCTGCCAATTATTTATCTTCCGGTAAAAGTGAAAATAGAATAGATTGAAAAAGCGAAAGCAATAGGCTAAAAAGTAGTGCCCACCAGATAGTCGTCACGGTAAAACCGCCAACAAAATAACCTGCCAAAAGGATAATGATAGCGTTGATTATTAGTAGAAACAATCCAAAGGTTACAATTGTAATGGGCAAAGTTAAAACAACCAATATTGGCTTAACGATTAATCGCAACAAAGCAATAACGATAGCGACAATAATTGCGGAGCCATAACCTTCAACATGCACTCCGGGAAGAATTTTTGCCAAAACGACGACCGCTAAAGCCGTAAGGAGTAATTTGATTATTAATTTCATATGGGAGATATTAATTTTTAGATAAGCTTTGAGTAAATATAATAAAAAAACCGCCCCCAAATGAGAGCGGCTCTTACTAAACTTAATTCCAAATATTAATTGTTAGTAACCGTTATGGTTCCATAATTACCAATACGCACCATTGGAATGGTTGCATCATAAGTTTCGTTGATTGCGCTGATTATAAGGTTTGCAGTATAAGCATACCCTCTTGGTGTTGGATGCACCCCATCCAATGAGAACGCGCCACCTGTTACAAACTGTGAAGTAAGCACACCGCCATCATAAGGAATACCACCATTTGCAACTCTTGCCAATGCAGTTTTTGCATCAACAAAAGCTAAGCCTTTTGCACCAGCAAGTGCCTCGATAGTTGCATTATATGCCATACTTGCAGCTGTAATGCGTGTTTGCTCAGAAACAGCTAACACATATTGATCGCTAAGCGGTATTGAAACACCAATAACACCCTGAGGGTTGCTTGGATCTGGCGTTGTTCCCAAAACAGAAGAAGCAGTCAAAACAATAAGGTCATCAGATTTTACCTGACGCAATTGCCCTAATAGAGTTGCCAATGGCGCTGGTAAACTAAAAGGAGGTCCTTGAAGAATTGCAGTAACATCTGTTAAATCATCATCAGTCATAATAGGAAAGTTTTGTCCTGCGGAAAAATTAATCATTCGCAGAGCAGCTTCTTCAGGAGTAATAATTCCAACTCCTACTAGTCCTGGCAATATTTGGGTGTTGTATGCTCCAAACTGAGCATTTAGCGCCCCGGCTGTAGCAGCATCCAAAGGAATTGCATTTCTTGGGACAGTTGTAAAATATGGAATGGAAGTTACTTCTGGAATATTCACCAAAACACCTTTTGCACCACTTCCTGTTAAAGCATCAACTTGTTGGCTATAAACTGAAGCAAATACATTTGGATCTGTAATGTCATTGCCTCCATAGGTTGTTGGATCGAAATTTCCCGTTTGGTCAACCCCAGAACCTCCAGAGGTTGCATAACTCAAGATATCATTATTCCCAATCCAAAGGCTGAAAAAAGTTGGATTTTGAGCTACTGCATCACCTAATACCGTTGCAGATTCACTACTTGCAAAACGCACAAAATAAGGGTTAGCAGCACCAATTGGCACCCCAGCCACATTTCCATATCCTGGAGCAACTAAATGAAAACTCTTTGCGCCGGGTACACCCATATTATTATATGTACTGGGCAAATGATTGGTAATATCGGTAGTTGGATTTCCAACCAAACGAACTGGGCCAGGGTTTCCATTAGCATCTACCGCCAGTACAAATCTATTTTCAGCAATTTGGTTTCCGCCTAATAACAAACCACCAATGTTATCATCCATCAAGGGTTGGTAGAACTCACCGCCACCTGCAAAGGCAAATTGTTGCGCCATGATGTTGGGGTAACTGTTTTTTTGGCCTGTGATGTACAAAGCGCCATCAGCATATCCAGCGGTCAAGGAGTTCCCTACAGCAACATATTTTGAAAGGTTTGCCGTTCCACTGCTGTAAAATCCATCATCTGTTACAGGGCTATCAAATTCGGGTTCGCAGCTTACAAAGCCTACAGCTAAAAGCGCGAAAGTATATTTAAGTATATTTTTCATCTTTAAGATTTTTTTCAATTAGAGTTTATAAGTTAGCCCCAATCCTGGAACAAAAGCATTGGTTTTATAGGTTCCACTAAAAGGAACTGCCCTGCCATTTTCAAAGTAATAATTGTAAGATGCGTCAACCTCCTTAAAGTGTGAGTAAAGGAATGATGCGTCAATTTGTAAGTGTTCACCAAGGTTTACGGTTAATCCAGCGGTAAAGTTATTACTATCATTTCTGGGAGTTTCAGGAGCGAAATATCCATCACGAACGGGAGATTCATCAAAATAATATCCTGCTCTAAGTGTAAACATTTTGGTAGCTTCATATTGCATACCGAAACGATAAATAGAAGCATTTTTATAATTACGTGCGTTCTTTGAATCTGGAATATCTTCATTTGCAAAGTCTATATCCAAGGATTCATAAACATCCCAAAAAGTACGGTTGAAATCAAACGCGACGGTCCAACTTTCACAAAAATCGTAAGACATTCCAACAGTCATTTCCGCAGGTAACGGCAACGAAGCTTTAATAGAAGTGTTTTCAAAAGGCGTTAAGGGAGAATTTGGAATATTTTCAAATTCAGCGGTACCATCTTCAGCATCCAGAATAATTTCGGAACGGTATGTAGCACCAATGTGAAGATTTTCGGTTGGATTAAACATTGTACTAGCCACCCAGCCCCAGCTGCTAACTCCAGAGGCATCAATAGTAACATTAGCACGGTTTCCTTCAAGATCGGTAAGTGTTCGGTTTAGATTTCTGTTGAAGTTAACAGAACCAGTAACATAAATAGGTCCGCCACCAAAACTCAACTTGTCGTTAATTTTAAACGAAACAGTTGGTTGGATGTAAATTGCCGCTAAATCAATATTGTTTACCAAATGCGATCCTGCCCAATCGTCTTCATACTCAACGGTGCTTCCGTAAGGCGTATAAACACCAAGACCAAAAGCCATCCAATCAGTGGCTTTATAGGAGGCGTATAAATAAAATGGCGTACCCATCGGGCTATCTGTCTGGGCATTGGCTCCCGTTTCAGTATCTTGGTAAGCGATGTTTGAAAACACTCCGTGCATACCTCCAGTGACATTGAATTTATCTTCCAAATAGACCAATCCAGCTGGATTAAAAAACACAAGCTCGCTACTGTTTATAACAGCAACTCCCGTGTGGCCCATCGCCAAGGATTTATTTCCCTGCAAACTTACGCGGTAACCTCCCGCATAAGTAACCGCGCTTGCGAGTGCAAAAACGGCAAGTAATAATACTTTCTTCATAATTGTTATTTCTTTAGAGTTAATTCTGAGGATTAAAAAAAGTTAGGAATTATGCTTTACATATTTCTTATGCGTGCATAAGAAATCTTTTTACAATATTATAAAAAAATTACATCAATTTAGTCTCTTTTTTTAATTATTCAAAGCTTGGCAAAGAGAAAATATTTAATAATAATTATTTAGTGTCATTCTAAGAATTTAAAGGAGACATCATAAAATTCATCAGGATTTTCTGCGTGTAGCCAATGTCCAGCGTTTGAAATGGTTTCAATTTTGGCTTTTGGGAAATGTTTTTTTATCAATAGTTCATCCATCGGTTCAATATAGCCACTTTTTTCACCTCCCAAGAAAAGCGTATCCCCTTTAAAAAAAGCACCTTCAGGAAGTGCCACTCCTACTTCCCCAATTTTTTCTGAAAGGACAGGCAGATTTATACGCAGGGCCAATTCGTTTTTACTTTTTCGATATAGATTTTTAAGAAGAAAGAGTCGTGTGCCTTCATCTTTTATATATTCCGAAAGAATATCCTCAGCCTCGCCTCGCGATTTTATTTTTGAAAAATCCAATGCAGAAAGCGCTTTCAAGATATCTTGATGGTGAGACGGATAGGCTTTTGGGCCAATATCCGCAACAATCAGTTTCGAAACCATTTCGGGATAAGTTACTGCAAACTGCATCGCAACCTTTCCTCCCATGGAATGGCCGAGCAGGATTATTTCACTTAAATCGTGTTCATCGCAATAGCTCTTTAAATCTTCGGCCATCACTTTATACGAAAACTCATCGCTGTGGAAACTTCGGCCGTGATTGCGTTGATCCAAAAGATGAATTTCGTAGCCATCTTCCGCCCAACGGGAACCAAGGGTTTTCCAGTTGTCGCTCATGCCGAGAAAACCGTGAAGGATTACGAAGGGTTTGCCGGAGCCTAATATCTGGGAGTGGAGAGTCATTAACTAAGTTTTTTTAGATATTCTGAAATAACATTTTCCAAACCATTATAAAGCGCTTCACAAATAAGCGCATGCCCAATACTCACTTCCAAAAGATTCGGAATGTTTTCCTTAAAAAATGAAATGTTTTCCAATGAAAGATCGTGACCTGCATTAATGCCTAAATGCAATTTGTTTGCGAGGATTGCGCATTCAGTATAAGGTTTTATTGCTTCTTTGTTTCCCAAGGAATATTGTTTTGCAAATTCTTCGGTGTAAAGTTCAATTCGGTCCGTTCCAGTTTCGGCGGCGGCCTCGATCATTTTTAAGGTTGGATCTACAAAAATGGAAGTGCGGATTCCGTTTCGTTTAAATTCAGATATAATTTCTTTTAAATAATCCTTATGCTTTACGGTATCCCAACCAGCGTTGGAAGTGATTGCATCAACAGCATCTGGAACTAAAGTTACTTGCGTAGGCTTTATCTCCAAAACCATCTTTGTGAAATTATCCATCGGATTGCCTTCTATGTTGTATTCCGTGGAAACGATTGGCTTTAAATCAAACGCATCTTGATACCGAATGTGGCGTTCATCAGGTCTTGGATGAATTGTAATTCCCTGTGCACCAAATTTCTGAATGTCTTTTGCAACCTGCAATAGATCAGGTGCATTGCCGCCACGTGCGTTGCGCAACGTGGCTATTTTATTTATGTTTACGCTTAATTTTGTCATTTCTTTGTGTTAGAATTAACAAAAATACAAACCTTCATAAAGCTAATGAACCTTTATTTTAAGTAATTTGCATTAAAAATAATTTAAGATGGAAACCCTAAATTATATTATCAACGATATTGAACCATTTGACGTTTCGGCGAAGATAAAAGATGTGCAAACAGTTTTTAATCAGCTTACCTATTCGCACGTTCCCGTTGAAAAGGATGGCCATTTTATAGGCTGTGTTTCTGAAAACGATGCGTATTGTTTTGATAATAAAAAATTACTGAGTGATTTTCAGTACGCACTGGAACCTTTTCATGTTCTTGAGGATACCAATTGGTTGGATATTTTGGAGGCATTTGCCCTAAACAACAGTAATATTATGCCCGTATTGGGCGCTGAGAACAAGTATTTGGGATACTATGAACTGGGCGATATTATGAGCCTTTTCAACAACACCCCTTTTTTGAACGAAACGGGCGGGATTATAGTGGTTGAAAAAGGAATTCAGGATTATTCCTTTAGTGAAGTATGCCAAATAGTGGAATCAAACGGAACACGGATATTTGGTGTGTTTATTTCAAAATTAGAAAATGATACTGTTCAGGTTACCGTAAAAGTGGGTCATACCGCAATGAACAGTATTGTTCAAACTTTTAGAAGATACAACTATAACGTGATTAGCCATCATGAAGAGGATAAGTTTTTGGAAGATTTAAAGGAACGGTCTGAATATCTAGATAAATACCTTAATATATAACTTTAGAGAAAAGAAAAAAGAGCAGAGAAAAAGACTAAATCCCAGCTTCTTTTCTCTTTTTTCTTTCTTCTCTTCTCAATTTAAAAATTAAAATTTTGTCGCTTAAATTTATTTAAATGAAAATAGGTATCTACGGACAGTTTTATCACGAGAATTCAGAAATTTATATCCAAACGCTACTGGATGCTCTTCAGAAGAGAGAAGCCGAAGTGCTTATTGAAGCAAATTTTTTGGGCATTATCAACCAAAATCAGGAAATCACTAAAAACTTCTCAGGATTCTCTACTTTTACTGAATTAGATTCCAGTTTCGACTTTTTTTTCAGTATTGGCGGAGATGGAACAATTTTGAAAGCCGTAACTTTTGTGAGGGATTTGGGCATACCGATTGTTGGAATAAACACAGGTAGGCTTGGTTTTTTGGCCACCATTCAAAAGGAAGAAATGACCGAAAGCTTAAACCAGATTTTGGAAGGTGAATATTCCATTTCAGAAAGAAGTTTGCTCACAATAGAAACTTTTCCAAAGAGCGAAGAAATTCAGCCCTTAAACTTTGCTTTAAATGAAGTTGCTGTAAACAGGCGAAACACAACTTCCATGATAAAAGTGGAAACACTTGTCAACGACAAATACCTTACCTCCTATTGGTCTGACGGATTAATTGTTGCCACTCCCACAGGATCTACTGGATATTCCCTAAGCTGTGGCGGACCGGTGATTGACCCAGAGGCCAACAATATTGTGCTCACACCTATTGCACCCCACAATCTTAATGCAAGACCTTTGGTATTGCCAGATTCCAGTATTGTATCATTAAAAGTTTCCGGCAGGGAAAACTCTTTTTTACTTTCCATGGATTCACGTATTGCAACTTTGGAAAACGAAACAATCATTATTATAAAGAAAGCCCCATTTACCATCAAATTATTACAACTTCATGATGACAGCTTTATAAAAACCCTTCGTAAAAAACTTTTATGGGGCGAGGATAAGCGGAATTAAACAATAAAATCCTTCAAAATTTGTTAATCAACAGAGACAAATTGGCTTCCAACAATGTCAAGCCAAGTTTATTGTTATATTTGCAAACTTTTAAAGTATATGAAGTATTTCACTACTGTATTTTTAATACTCTCAACTGTGTTTTTTGCACATTCACAAACCTACGAAATAGGTGGAATGATTGGTGGCGCCAACTATATTGGTGATGTGGGGAGCACCACTTACATCAACCCTAATAGTTTTGCTGTGGGCGGTATTTTTAAATGGAACCGCAGCGCTAGACACGCATTTAGAGGCTCGGTTATGGTTGCGAAAATAAAGGGTGATGATTCCAAAAGCTCCAACAGCCGTAGAGAGCAACGTGGTTATTCATTTGAAAATACGGTAAAAGAATTATCAATCGGTTTAGAATATACCTTCTGGGAGTATGATGTTCATGCCCAAAAATCAATTTCAGCACCTTACCTATATACTGGACTCACAGGTTTTAGCTACACAGCATTACGCAAAAAAGCTTCGGGGCAAATTGTTGAATACGACAATGCATTGAGTGTTGCCATACCAATGGTAATAGGCTACAAAGCAACCCTGAGTCAAAATGCCCAGTTTGGTTTTGAAATTGGCGCACGCTATACATTTACAGACGATCTAGACGGAAGCAATCCCGTAAAAGGACTAGCAGACGAGGAAGGACTTAAATTTGGGAATACAAATAGCGATGATTGGTACGTATTTACTGGAATAACCGTTACTTTTGCCTTCGGAAGAAAACCTTGTTATTGCAACTTTTAAAATGAAGATGGACCAAATAGACAAAGACAAATTGCCACAGCATCTTGCCATTATTATGGACGGCAATGGGCGCTGGGCAAAACAGAAAGGTCTTTTTCGCTCTATGGGTCATGAAAACGGTACAAAAGCAGTTCGCGAAATTGTAGAAGGAAGCGCAGAAATAGGAATTCCATTCTTAACGCTTTATGCGTTTTCAACAGAAAACTGGAACCGTCCAAAATTGGAGGTTCAACTGTTGATGAAACTTTTGGTTTCTTCCCTTAAAAAAGAAATAAAAACACTTCAGGATAACAATATAAAGCTCAACGCCATTGGCAATCTAGATGCGCTTCCAAAAAAAGCGCATCAGGAGCTATTGGACGTTATCGACAAAACAAAAGATAACAAGCGAATGACTTTAACCCTTGCTCTCAGTTACGGTTCAAGGGAAGAAATTACAAAAACAATAAAAGAGATTAGTCTTAAAGTTAAAAATAACCTAATTTCGCCGCATGAAATTGATGAAACGGTAATAAATAATCATCTTTACACGCAAAATTTACCAGATGTAGATTTATTGATCCGCACCAGTGGCGAACAGCGCATCAGTAATTTCCTGCTTTGGCAAATAGCTTATGCCGAACTGTATTTTACTGAAACACTTTGGCCGGATTATAATAAAAACCATCTTTTTGAAGCAATACTAAATTATCAAAACAGAGAAAGAAGATTTGGAAAAACCAGTGAACAACTTAATCAATAGTTCCCTATTGCATACATACAGAAAATCTTATTGTATTTTATTATTTACAATACTTTCCGTTTTTACACTACAGGCACAGCAAAAAGAACTTGACAGCGGTAAAAAATATACCATTAACAACATAACGGTTTCTGGAGCACAAAGCTTTAACGAACTGACAGTGATTGCTTTTACAGGCCTTAAAAAAGGCGACCGTCTTTATATTCCAGGTGAAAAATTGAGCCAAGTAACTAAGAAACTTTGGGAGCAAGGCCTATTTAGCGATATTGCTTTTTATGTTACCAACATTGAAGGGGATAATGTGGATTTGGAACTTTATATTGTTGAATTGCCAAAACTCAACGAAGTAGTAATAAACGGTAAAGGCATCCGCAAGGCCAAGCAAAAGGAAATTATTAAAGATAATGACCTTAATTCTGGAACGAAAATAACTAAAAACCTTATTAACACTACAAAAAATTATATTTCAAACAAATATAAAAAAGAAGGTTTTTATAATACCACTGTAACCATCAATACCCCTGCTGTAACAGACTCAACAGGTGTAGAAGTTTCAAAGAACATGATTATTTCCGTAGATAAAGGGAAACGTGTTAAGGTGAAAGAAATCAACTTTGAAGGGAATGAACATTTTACCGAAGGTAAATTGCGACGTGCCATGAAAAAGACAAAACGCAAAAACTTTGTCCGTGTCTGGAAACGTTCAAAATTCACTGAAGAAGGTTTTGAGGAAGATAGAGAATCACTTCTTAAAAAATACAAAGCAAATGGATATCGTGACGCACGTATCCTTAGTGACTCTTTAAGTATTATTGACAAGAATAATATTGCTTTGGACATAAAACTTGAAGAAGGCGATAAATATTATTTTGGCGATATTAAGTTCATCGGAAACAGTGTATTTACAGATAGTCAACTACGTCAAGTTTTAGGAATAAAAGAAGGTGACGTTTATAATGGTGTTTTACTGCAGGAGCGTATTCAAGATGACTCGGCCCCAGATGCAGAAGATATGACCAATCTATACCAAAACAACGGATACCTTGCCGCTCGTATAAATCCAGTGGAAGTAGCAATCCGTAACGACACCATAGATTTTGAAATCAGAATTATGGAGCGTAGTTTGTTCTATTTTGACCACGTTACTGTAATAGGTAACGATCGTACAAACGATCACGTTATTTATAGAGAATTAAGAACACGTCCCGGCCAGAAATATAGCAAACGCGACGTTATAAGAACCATTCGTGAATTAGGCCAATTGGGCTTTTTTGACCCTGAACAACTTACGCCAAACTTTAAAAAAGTAGATGAGAACAACGGTCTTGTTGACTTGGAGTATTCCGTAGTTGAAAAAGGCTCTAGCCAGATTGAACTTCAAGGAGGTTATGGCGGTGGTGGTTTTGTGGGAACATTGGGTCTTTCATTTAACAACTTCTCGCTTCGCAATCTTTTTAATTTTAAAGCGTACAAGCCTTTACCAATGGGTGATGGACAAAAACTTTCACTTAGAGCGCAAGCAAGTAGTTATTATCAAACTTACAGTCTTTCACTCACCGAACCTTGGTTGGGGGGCAAAAAACCTGTACAGTTATCCACATCCTTTACACATACCATTCAGAATTATTACGATTACAACAACAGACAAGCAGACAAATCTAGGAGTTTCACAATTACTGGTGGTTCGTTAGGTTTGGCAAAAAAGGTTAAATGGCCAGATGATTACTTTGTTTTATCCAATGCTATAAGTTTCCAACACTATAATCTGGACAATTACAACACAGGCTTATTTACCTTTGGAGATGGATATTCAAACAACCTAGCATACACCATTGGAATAAGCCGAAACAATACCGCTACAAACCCAATATATCCCACACAGGGTTCTGATTTTAGTATTACCGCTAAATTAACCTTGCCGTATTCGGCATTTAACAATGTAGATTACAAAGCATTGTCACAAGAAAGGGATGAACTTGAACTTGTACCTAGGGATGATCCTGATTATGTAGATGCTACCCAACGAATTTCTGAGATTGACCAAGAGCGTTTTAAATGGCTGGAGTATTATAAAATTAAATTCAAAGGAACTTGGTACACGCGTCTTTACGATAAATTAGTACTGCGCACCAATACTGAATTTGGATTTTTGGGAGCATATAATCAAGACAGGGGCGTTCCGCCGTTTGAAAGATTCTTTTTGGGTGGTGATGGCCTTGGGGCCTATAGTTTGGACGGCCGTGAGGTAATTCAGTTAAGAGGTTACCCCAACCAATCCTTATCTAGTGTTGACGGAAATACGATTTATGATAAATTTTCGTTAGAGGTAAGATATCCTGTTACCCTTGCACAGATGGCATCCATCTATGTGCTTGGTTTTGCGGAAGGTGGAGCATCATTTGATGGATTCAAGGATTACAATCCTTTTGAACTAAAGCGTTCCGCTGGCGCAGGATTACGTATATTTATGCCAGCATTTGGGTTATTGGGCATTGATTTTGGATATGGATTTGACCCTGTTTTGGGTGGAACAGAGCCAAATGGATGGCAGACCCACTTTATCATTGGACAACAATTTTAAAAATTGGCACGATATTTTCTTAAACAACAACCAAATAATATGAAGACAAAAAAAACTCTCTTTTTTACCCTTGCCCTTTTTTGCTTCACCTTCATGGCAGAAGCACAAAGAGGAGTTAGAATAGGATATATTGATATGGAATATATCTTGGAAAGTGTTCCTGAATATAAAGAAGCTTCCATACAGTTAGAAGGGAAGGTGCAACGCTGGAAACAGGACATCGAGAAAAAACAAAAAGAAATTGATCAAATGAAATTGAACCTAGCAAATGAAAGGGTTCTTTTGACTAAAGAATTGATTGATGAGCGCGAAGAGGAAATAAAAATCAAGGAAGACGAAATGCTTAAATATCAGCAAGATCGTTTTGGACCCAATGGAGATTTAATGATACAACGCCGGCAATTGGTTCAACCTATTCAAGATCAAGTTTTCAACATTGTTCAGGAAATTGCAGAAAACAAAAAGTACGATTTCATCTTTGACAAATCTGCAGACGTTGTAATGCTTTTCGCAGCAAAAAGAAACGATATCAGTGATTTAGTGTTAAGGAGCATCGAGCGTGCCGGAAGAAGAGTTCAAGCCGCAGATAAAAAAGAAAAACGCGAAATAGAGCAACGCGAAAAACTTTCTGTTGAAGAAGAAGGAGCTGTTACCGAAAGAGAGAAAGCTATTCAAGAAAAACAAGAGGAACGCGAAAAAGTTGTTGAAGCCAAAAAAACCGAACGTGAAGAAATGATGGCCCAACGCCAACAAGAACGTGACTCCATCCGTGCTGTAAAGAAAGCTGAATTCGAAGAACGCAGACAACGTTTAATTCTTGAAAGAGAGCAAAGAAAAGATTCCATCCTAAATTCTCGCCAAAACAAAAACAATCCTCCAACTGTTGGAGATGATGGTGATGAAGGCGATGGTGGTGATAATGGACAATAGTCCAAAATAAAACTTTATAATCAATACCTTAAATTAAAATAACACTTAAAATTAAATACACTTACAATGAAAAAAATGAAAACGTTACTAGTTGCAATTGCACTTTTGGTGGGCGCTACAAGTTTTGTGAATGCTCAATCAAAAATTGCACATATCAATGCACAGGAGCTGATTGAAGCTATGCCGGAATACAAAGCAGCGCAGAGCCAGTTGGAAAAAGTTCAAAAAACTTACGATACAGAAATTAAGGCAATGGCTAAGGAACTAGAGACCAAAATGAAACAGTATGATGCTGAGGCCACTACTAAAACTGATGAGGAAAATCAAAAAAGATTCCAAGAAGTTCAAGGAATGCAAGAAAACATTCAAGCATACAGACAACAAGCACTTCAGGATCTAGACAAGAAGAGAACAGATATTTTTAAGCCAATCCTTGAAAAAGCGCAATCTACTATTCAAAGAGTTGCTAAAGCCCAAGGATACCAATATGTATTGGATTCTACTGTAGGCAGCGGTGTTATCCTTGCTGATGGTAAAGACCTAATGGCAGATGTTAAAAAAGATTTAGGAATGTAATTCTTTTTTAAAACTATAAATTTTAAAACTGCCCGTTAATAGCGGGCAGTTTTTTTATGCCAAAATTTCATGTAATTGGCTACTTTTACGCAATGGATAAAAACAATCCCATTGGTGTCTTTGATTCGGGTGTTGGGGGTTCCTCTATATGGCAGGAAATCCACAAACTACTTCCATTTGAAAATATCATCTATCTCGCCGACAGCAAAAATGCACCGTACGGAAATAAATCTTCGGAAGAAATAACCGCACTCAGCATTAAAAATGTTGAAAAATTGCTGGATCTGGATTGCAAAATAATTGTCGTTGCCTGCAACACTGCAACAACAAATGCTATTTCAACCCTTCGGAAAAATTATGACATTCCCATTATAGGAATAGAACCTGCAATAAAACCTGCAGCGCTGCAAACCACTTCAAAAAGCATTGGCATTTTGGCAACAAAAGGGACCCTGAGCAGTGCGCTTTTCAGTAAAACAACAAGAGAATTTACAAAAGATATAAATGTTGTTGAAATTATTGGCGAAGGTCTTGTGCCGTTAATTGAAGCAGGAAATCTTGAAGGCCCAGAAATGATTTCGCTATTAAAAAAACATACCAAACCGATGATCGATGCCAATGTTGATTATGTGGTTTTGGGCTGTAGCCACTACCCATACCTTATTCCGCAGTTGAAAAAAATACTTCCCAAAAATGTGAAAATTATTGACTCTGGCGAAGCGGTTGCTAGGCAGACAAAAACGGTTTTACAAAGTTTGAATTTGCTTCGGGAAGAGAATACAAAACCAACACTTCAGTTTTTTACAAATGCTGAAACAGATACTTTAAAATTTCTACTGAAAGCGTATGCCGAAAAGATTACCATTGAAAAAAGTGATTTTTAGCACGTCATTCCTTCTACCTACCCCCAACTAGCCTCTCAAAACTACTTAAACCAGGAAGAATACATTACATAATTATTTGCAATCCTTTCTATTTCGCCCTTGGTGAGTTCTGGACTTATATCTTTAATTTTTTTGGCAGGAATTCCTGCATAAATACTTCCGCTTTCAACCCTAGTATTTTTTGAAACAACTGCCCCAGCAGCAATAATAGTGTTGCTTTCCACCACACAATCGTCCATAACAATGCTTCCCATACCGATTAAAACATTATCGTGTATGGTACATCCGTGAACAATAGCATTGTGACCAATAGATACATTATTGCCAATAGTCGTGGGCGAAGATTTATAGGTAGCGTGAATTACGGCTCCGTCCTGCACGTTCACTTTATTGCCCATTTTGATGAAATGAACATCGCCACGAATGACGGCATTGAACCAAATGCTACATTCGTTGCCCATTACCACATCGCCTACAATAGTTGCGTTTTCAGCTATAAAGCAATCTTCAGGGATTTGTGGGTGTTTTCCGTTTACTGATCTTATTATCATAGTTTCAGGTTTCAGTCCTTCGACTGCGCTCAGGATGACAGTTTCAGGTTTCAAAAATAATAACATATAAGATCAAACTTTATCTTTTGACTTTATACTTTCAGCTTTCAACCAAAATAAGCCAACAAATCCTTCTTCCGAGAAGGACTTACCATAATTTCCTTGCCGCTGGAAAGAACCACACTCCCACCCTTCCCTTTTTTGTATTCGGTAATTTCGTTCACATTCACCAAATAGGATTTATGAACACGGGCAAAACCATTTTCCGAAAGCGAATCTTCAAAATACTTCAAGGTTTTGCTCACCAAACGTTTCCCAACCTTTAAATGAATCTGAGTATAATTATCATCTGCTTGACAATAGAGTATATCTTCCATCTGAAGCACTTCAAAACCGTTTTGCAGCGGAATTGTAATCTTTCCAGCAACCTGTGTTTGTAATGGCTTTAAAATTGAATTTTGAAGATTGTTTTCTTTTGTTTTTATTTCCGAAACATAATCCACAGCTTCAATTAATTTATCAATGGAAATTGGTTTTAGCAAATAATAGGAAGCGTGGGCATTCAATGCATCAATTGCATAATGATTGTATGCGGTAACAAAAACAGTTTCAAACTGCCTATCACCCACTTTGTCGAGCAAATCAAAAGCATTTCCATAGGGCATTTCCACATCGAGGAAGACAACGTCCAAATCATTATTTCGTATTAAAACCAAAGCTTCATCAACATTGGCGGCTTCGCCTTTTAAAACAATATTTGGGCAGTATTTGCCTAAATAATTCCTCAGGATTTCACGGCTGGTTTCTTCGTCTTCAACGATTATTGCGTTTAGTTTCATCAATCTTTATTTAAAGTAAGTTCAACTCTGGTTCCTTCGTTATTTTCAAAAACGTTTTCCACCTTCACATCTACCTTGTCTTTATACATTTGGTTCAAAATAGCAATCCGTTTTTGGGTATTGCCCATTCCCTTTGACTTTTGCTTCTTTTGGTTTTCGGTTTTGAATTCGTTTGATTTTGCACGACCAATACCATCATCTGTGATGGAAATTTTTATGGTTTCGGAATCTATTTGCTGAAAATTTATTTCCAGTATGCCTTTCTCTTCTTTATACCGAAGTCCGTGCCACACGGCATTTTCAACATAAGGCTGAAGTAGCATTGGCGGAATTACAAACTCGTTCAGTTTTATATTTTCGTCAACTGTAATTTTATAGTCAAATTTATCCTTAAACCTAAAATGTTCCAACTTTACATAAAGTTCCAACAGCTCAATTTCCTTTTCCAGCGGAATAAAATCTTCTTCGCTGTTTTCCAAAACGGAGCGCATCAACAACGAAAAATCAGTCAAATATTTGTTAGCGGTGCGTTCATCGTTTACTGCAATAAAGCTGTTCACTGAGTTGAGCGCATTAAAAATAAAATGTGGGTTCATCTGCGACCGAAGCGATTTCAGCGCCAAAATATTATTGGCGAACTTTTGCTGCTTCACATTTTTGTACTGAGTGTAGGCTGCAAAAACAAGTAACAAAACAATAACAGCCAACGAAATAATAACCCATTTTTGGATTTGGTTGTTCGTTTCAATCAGCTCTTGGTTCTCAAAGGCTAATTTGTATCGGCTTTCATTTAGCTTACGGTCGTTTTCAAGGCTTGCAATTCTATTTTGTTTTTGGGTGATTTCTTTACTAAGCCGTGCCGCTTGGCTAATTTCCTGTTCCTTTTTTACATAAAGTTCATCTACAACTTCGACGTACCGTTGGTAACTTTCGGTGGCTTTGTCAAACTCGCCGATGTCCCGATAAATCTCGGAAAGTTTGCGAACAGCGTCTTTCTGAACAATCAAATCTTCCTTTTGGTCAGCCTCTTCAATACTTCTTTCGAGATACGGAATGGCTTGTTTATATTTTTCCTGGGCCACAAAAGCATTGGCAATTTTATAGTTTTGGCGTTGTGGCGTTAGTGCTTCATCATCAACTGTAGCACCTTTTCCCATTGTGTTCAATTCTTCAAGTGTTTCTTCGCGAAGCTGGATTTCCTTATCGTATTCGCGGTTTTGGTTGTAAAAATCCGCCACTTTGTTTTTTTCCGAAACTGCGCGTTGTTTGTTTTCTTTCTTGGCAAGTTTCAGTGAATTGTCAAAATATTCTTCAGCCTCATTTAATGCTCCACTTTGTGCATAAGCTTCACCAATCTTGGAATTTAAGTTTGTGATTTTTGGAGTAATTTTATTCTCCTTGGCAACATCCAGTGCTTTTTGATAGTTGAAAACACTTTTTACGCCATCACCAATTGCTTTATACGTATCGCCCAGACCTTCGTAAACCTCTACTTTTTGGTATGCCGAAAGATTATCTTTTAGCAAATTTTGAAATGCTGAAATACTTTCCTGATAGTTTTTGTTCTGTGCAAAAGCCTTCGCCAACTTGATTGAAACATCTGTGCTTGCACTGTTTTGAATACTTTGCTTATAATTATCAACAGCAAGATCTGGCAAGGTCCAAAACAAGTTGATGTCGCCCAAAGTTTCAAATGCCAAACTGTTCTCTTTATTTGAAATGGTTTTGCCACGCTTCGGTTCAAGTGCTTTGGTAACGTATTCAATACTTTTCTGTGCGTCTTTTTTCAGAAAGAATTTTGCAGAGTCCAAATAAACATTGAAACCCACTTGCCCCTTATCCTGGGAACTCTTGGAAACAACTGGTGCAGACTCAGCTTTGGCTTTTTCAACGCGCACGGTTATAAATTCATCAGCTTTTATTGTGTAATAAACCGTTATAAAATCATCGCTTTTTATAACTAGCTCGTCTCCTATTTTTGCTGAAATGGCAAATCTTCCAGAGAGATTAGTAGTGGTATACTGTCCTCCTAAAATCTCAACATTCACCTTTGCAATGGGCATATTGGTTTCGCCGTCAACAACTTCGCCTTTCAGCATAAATGATTTGTTCTCCACAGAACGCTTCACTTGCGAAAAGCTATCTGAGGAACAAAAAAAGGCAAGAGTCAAGAAAAGATAAACCAGTTTTTTCATTTTGTCTTTTAAAACGGTAAACATACGCACTTTGGTGCAATACCTAAAATTACGTTTTTCTGAAATAGCTTCCACAAATACGAAAAAGGAATACTTCTCTCATCCAAACATACTTTTCACTAATTCAAAGAAACTGCTTCCTCAAAGTAGATTTTTTTCAAAAAAAGTTTGCCTTAGGTTTATACCGTTTAATAATTCATTTAAAAAAACAATTATGAAAAAGTTACAAATCATCTTAATCTTCGCAGCCTGCTCGCTGACTATTTCCTGCAAAGCAGACACCAAGAAAACCGACAAACAATTATTAGCAACATTGGAAACCCAAAACCCGAAAAAAGACCACTATATAAAAGTGGCTCTTTTACTGGACACCAGCAACAGTATGGACGGATTGATAGACCAAGCCAAGGCGCAACTCTGGGAAATCGTAAACGAACTCAGCTATGCCAAATGCCGCAATGACCGCCCGAAACTTCAAATAGCTTTATACGAATATGGTAACGATAATTTGAGTTCACGCGATGATTATATCCGTAAAATTTTGGGCTTCACTGAAGATTTGGACGACGTTTCAAAAGAACTTTTTTCCTTGACCACCAATGGCGGAAGTGAATACTGCGGGGCTGTAATCCAAGAATCGCTGAACAAACTTGACTGGGGCAAAGAAGACGATGATTTAAAAATGGTTTTTATTGCAGGCAACGAGCCTTTTGACCAAGGTGGAATTAATTACAAAGATGCTGCAGCAAATGCCAAAGAAAACGGCGTGGTCGTAAATACAATTTTTTGTGGCGATTATAAGCATGGAATAGATAGTTATTGGAAAGATGGCGCCCAACTTACTTATGGTGACTATATGGCCATAAACCAAAACCAGCAAACTGTGTATGTTCCTTCCCCCTATGATGATATTATCATCCAACTGAATGTGAAACTAAACAAAACGTATGTTCCCTACGGAAGCGCTGGAAGCCAAAAAAGTCGTGTGCAAGAAGAGCAGGATGCCAACGCTGCGGAATATAGTAAAGCAAACGCTGTAAGCCGGACGGTTTCAAAAGGAAGCCATCTGTATACCAATAGCACTTGGGATTTGGTGGATGCCGAAAAAGAAGCCGATTTTAGTTTTGATAAGTTGAAAAAAGACGAATTACCTCAGGAACTGAAGGGAAAATCATCTTCAGAAATAAAAAAATATTTGGAAGGAAAACGAAAAGAAAGAGAAGCAATTCAAAATGAAATCAAGGAATTGAATGAACAACGCAGAAAATACATTTCAGAAAATAACAAACAAACTGACAACGGTTTAGAAAGCGCAATGGTTCAAGCCATAAAAAAACAAGCAGAAAAAAAGAATTATTCTTGGGATTAGTTCTTTTCAAATCATAAAAAATGCCTGACACTTTTAATGATATCAGGCATTTTTTTATGAAACAAAAAAATTAATTAATTGCAGGGCAGTTACAGTCATATGGTTCTTGTCTTCCGCCCAAAAAGTCGTATCCCAAAGTAATTTGATGGTATGAACCGCCATCAAATCTAACATTTCCAGATTGATAGGTATATGTATAAGCAAACATAAAATTCTTGTAATTAATACCCAAAATAGGTGAAAAGTATTGAGGCTTTTGACCCTTTACTTCACTCCCGTTCAAATAATCTGCACCGTCAAAACCTCTTCTGTAAGACAATCCGCCCCACAATTGACCGAAGTCCATAGTCCTATATGCTTTAAAATTTACATCAATTGCCTGTTCCCCTGTTCCCTCGCTCCATTGAAAAAGGAAAGAAGGTTCATAGCTCCAATCTGCTCCATATTTACCAATTGCATATGCAGCTGAGAACAAATACTTCCTCTGATTGTTGGATTCGTATTCCTCTGTGTAAATGGATCTATTTTGAAATATGATATTCTTTACAGTAAAATGTCCTGAAAAATCCAAAAAGTTGTAGGATAAACCTGCATCCACATTAAAATAGGAAGTACTTTGAACAATTCCAGCAATTACCGGATCATAATCATCTAAAGGAAATTCAGTTTCGTCAAGCCTTTGCTGTGTCAATCCAGCACTCAGACCAAATGATAATTGGTTAAGATCAGCTTCACTTCTTGAAAACATAAGGTGGTGAGCATATGTAATATACCCACCTGTCTGCGAATGATACCCATTTTTATCATTATAAAATATAGCCCCCACACCAGATTGCTCTCCAAGTCTTGCATTAAAACTTATTGTCTGTAAATTTGGAGCATTCTCTTGATCAAACCACTGTTTACGTGCAGTTAAACGTAGTTGATTGTGTGTTGCAGCACCTGCCATAGATGGGTGCAATAAATATAAATTATCAGCTAAATACTCTGAATATATTGGAATACCGTCTTGAGAATATCCATAAAGCGATGATATCAAAAATAGGATAAGGGGGATTTGTTTGATGTTCATAATTTCTATTTATCGTTTTAGGGTAAAATGTCCTTTAAATTCCTTTGCGCTCCCGTCCTCGGTGTACTCCACGCGGAACCAGTAGTCGCTCGATGGCAGCGGGCTGCCGTTGTAGGTACCGTTCCATCCCGG
>Ga0209344_10000830_pt1 | contig 46810 bp, 40 predicted proteins | sample Cruoilmetagenom6_FD_187293 | JGI IMG/M metagenome (GOLD analysis project Ga0209344, IMG submission 187293) | Oil polluted marine microbial communities from Coal Oil Point, Santa Barbara, California, USA - Santa Barbara Oil Seep Sample 6 (SPAdes)... | ecosystem: Environmental > Aquatic > Marine... | reverse complement strand
ACCGCGCTCAGACCGCGGCGGGTTCGATGCGCGAAAGCGTCAAGGAAGCCATTGAAGATGCGATTGCGCGCTTCTCCGGCGCCACCGAGGAAATCCGCCAGTCTGCCAACAGCATCCGCAAGGAACTGGAAGATACCAGAGGCGAACTCAAGCGCGGTGCGTTTGATCTGCCTGAGGAAACTCGCGAAAGTGCTGCAGCGATGCGGCGCGCGGTCTCCGATCAGATCAAGGCGCTTCAGGAACTCTCCCAGATCGTCGGCCAGTCCAGCTACCGTGCCGAGGTCAGCGAACCGGCCCCTCGCCCAGCTGCCCCACGCGCAGCCGCTCCTGCGCAGCCTGCCCCTCAGCGCGCACCGCGTCGGGAGCCCACAGCGGCACCGGCACCGCGTGCGGAACCGCAAGCACAGCGCGCACCTCTGCGCGGCAGCCTCGAACCTGCAGGTGCAGCCCCGGCAAAGAGCGATGGCTGGGTCAGTGACCTGCTGCGTGGCGCATCCCGCGAAGAACAGACCCCCGCGCCTGCACCGGTTGCAACCAAGGCTCCCGAGCGCAATCCGCGCCATGTCGTCGAATCGCTGAACTCGCTTTCGGTCGACATTGCCCGCGCCATCGATCATGACGCCTCGGTCGATCTGTGGCGCCGCTACCAGCGCGGCGAACGCGATGTCTTCACCCGCAGGCTTTATACGCTCAAGGGCCAGCAGACATTCGAGGAAATCAAGAACAAGTACGGCCGCGAGCCCGAGTTCCGCGAAGCTGTCGACCGCTACATCGCCGATTTCGAAAAGCTGCTCTCCGATGTTGCCCGCAATGACCGCGACAACATGATGACCCAGACCTATCTGACTTCGGACACCGGCAAGGTCTACACCATGCTGGCCCACGCAAGCGGTCGTTTCGGCAAGGACTGAGACGTCACAGTCGACATCCGGGACCAGCGTCCCATACGATAAACCCCGCCCTCGCGCGGGGTTTTTCATTTCCAGATCTCACAAGATTGCTGACGGCGGCTTGCTCAGGTCGTGCACCGTCAACCGGCCCTCGCCGGTTCAGCGCCGCCGGCGCATCCCGATGCGGCGTTTTGCCGTGCTGCAAACTATGGAATGACGGCTGAGCCTGTGCGAAAACGGCACCCTGAGGTGCTTCCTGACTGAGAAGACACACCAGCGTCTGCAACGAGAGGAACGCGACCCATGTCATTGGCAATACTGGCTTACGTGGCAATCATCGGAATTCTCGGCAGCGCAGCCTGGCGCAGCGGCGTGACAGAGAAGGCGATGTTCGTCGTCAATGTCGCTCTCCTGTGGTTGAGCGCCATCTGGCTGTTCGGATATCCGGCCCTGATCGTTCCGGCGGTGCTGGCAGCAATCAGCATCCTGGCTCTGCTGGTCATTATCACGGCAGGCGATTTGCGCGCTTCCGTTGCGGCACCACGGTCGTCACAAGGCGGCTACGCACGCAACCAAAGCTGAGCGCTAGAGACTGACCAAGATATCAGATGTCATTTGCGATCCGCTGCGGCACAGCGCCGATCACATGCGTGACAGCGTCCAGCTGACCAGATCCTGCACCACGGCTTCGAAGGCACGGTCCAGCGACTGCACATAGGCCGCGTTGCCGGTCCCCGTGACAGGTGCCGTCGAGCGGAATATCTTGCTCGCCATCACCACGCCATTGCGGTCATTGAGCACTTTTGCCGAGATTTCGACCACCGCCTGCTCGCCTCGATCTGCCTTGATCTCGAAAGACCGGATAGCGGTGATGATCTTGTAGTCGATTGCCAACCCATCGCCCGGACGACCGACACCGCCGATGCGGCCGGAATTTTCAAACGCCTGAACCAGCTTGTCCTGAACGATGTTCGGCAGCCTGTCCGACCATTGCGAATTTGCCAGATACTCGATCGCTGAAGCCGATGGGCGGATCACGATCTTCTCGCTGTCGAGTGCTTTCAGCGCGGTGGGTTCGGTAATCAGGATCTGCCGGTTGCGGACCGTCTGTCCGGAGATGGCCGGCGCGGCTGACAACCCGTAGGTGTCAGGCGGAGGACTGGCTATGAGACCGCCCCCACAACCGGACAGCACGGCGGCCGTCGCCATCATCGCAATCCATCGACCCGCTCTCACGCCTACACTACTCCCTGACACCACAACCGGGCCTTTTAGCAATTTGTTAACCAATGTCTTGCGACGCCGGACGAGAAGAGTCAACGCCGGGTCCGCCCATCATACTGTTTGACCGTTTCCCCACCGAAAATAAGCCTTTGCGGATCCTGTTCGATTGTGGATATCGAGCGCTCGATACGCTGAATCGAGCGCCGTGCGTCGTTGACCAGGGCTTCGACGTTGCGCAATCCCGATCCTGAGAACCGCTGCAGATTGTCGGCAATCGGCCCGACACGGGCATTGAGCGAATTCGCCATGTCACGGAACGACTTCAGCGTCGCCTCGGCGTCCGCGATCAGGTTCGACGCATCGCCTTCGCCGAGGAAACCATCAAGTTTCGCCAGCACGCCATCAACCCGGCCTGAAGCCGCATTCAGCTTCTCGCTCAGTTCCTTGGCATTGGTGATGATCAGATCGTAGTCCTCCTTGCGGGCACTGAATGTCTCGACGACATCCTTTGCATCGCTCAAAGCCTGACGCGCATCGGCGCTGGCGAGCGCAATGTCGTCCATCGTCTGGCCGACCTTTTCCGGATCAATCGACGAAATCACCTTGTCGACCTTGCTGAGCGACGTGCCGGCATCGGCCGCAAATGTCTGCAGCGATTCTGCCGCGCTGCCAAAACTTTCCAGCGTCTTGCTGATTTCTCCAGACGCACTGGCAACATCGGCTGTCACCTTGTCGACATTGGTCAGGATCTGGTCGATTTTCTCCGGATCGACCGAATTGAGAAGGTTTTCGGCCGAGGCAAGCGCCGTGTCGATCCGGCCCGACAGTGATTTCACGGTCTCCGCCAGATTGCCAACGCTCTTGAGGAAGCCGTCGATGCCATCGGCATTGTCCCGCAGGGCTGCAGTAAAGACCTCGGTGTTCTTCAAGGTTTCTGTCAGCGGCGATCTTGCGTCCTTGATGAAGCCCTCGACCTCGCCGATCACCCGGTTTGCCCGGGTGAGAATGTCATCGGCCGTTGCCAGAAGGTTGGTCACGCCCGACGGATCGGCTTCAATGACTGCAACCTGGTTGAGCTCGCGCGCTCTGGTGAGGATATTCGGATTGCTGGGCGATCCGCCCTGCAACTCGATATAGGCCGATCCGGTCAGCCCCTGGATCTCAAGCGCTGCCCTTGTATCGGTGTAGATCGGCGCATCGGCCTGTACCGTTGTTTCCGCAATCACGAAATCCGGGCTGTCGGGATCAATGCTGATCCGCCGGATCAATCCATAGGGAATGCCGTTGAACCGAACCGCCGAACCGTTGGAAAGCCCGTTGGCAGAACCGGGAATGCGCACGATCAGCGGCGCCGTCTCACCCGAATTGCCGTAGCGCGCCATCCAGTAAACGAAGCCGAACGCCGACAACATCACCACGAGTGTAAAGAAGCCGACAATGGCGTAATTGGCCCGCGTTTCCATCAGATCGTTTCACTTTTCTGGCCGCTTGAGAGCTGCGTGCCGGTCTTGTCATGTGCCTTGGCTTCTTGCCGTGAGCTCCGGTCCGGGATCATTCGTGCCCGCTTTCCCCTGAAGTAGGACTGAACCCACGGATCGTCAAACGCGAGCATGTCCTCGATTGTTCCCTCCACAAGGACACGTTTCTGCCCAAGCACCGCAACACGGTCACAAACAGAAAACAGACTGTCGAGGTCGTGGGTCACCATATAGACAGTAAGTCCAAGCGTATCACGCAATTGCGCGATCAGCTCATCGAACTCCGCCGCGCCGATTGGATCAAGCCCCGATGTCGGTTCATCCAGAAAAACCAGGTCCGGATCAAGGGCCAGGGCCCGTGCCAGCGCTGCCCGCTTGATCATCCCGCCCGACAACTCGGACGGATACTTGTCCACGGCATCCGGCGCCAGCCCGACCATCGCCACTTTCAGTTCAGTCAGCTCATCCATCAGCGATTGCGGCAGATCCAGATATTCACGCATCGGCACCTGGATGTTCTCGCGCACCGTCAGCGCGGAAAACAGCGCCCCGTGCTGAAACAGCACCCCGAGCCGCATATCGAGTTCGATACGCTTGGCTTCGTCCACCTGATCATAATCCTCGCCGAGGATCCGGATCACCCCGTTCTGGCGCGGAATCAGCCGCAGGATCGAGCGCATCAACACGGATTTACCGGTGCCGGAACCGCCCACAAACCCCAGAATTTCGCCGCGATAGACATCGAGATCGAGATTGTCGAGCACCACGTTGCTGCCGAAAGCAACCGTGATGTCGTGCGCCGACAGGATCACTTCTCGCTCGCATGGATCGGACTGGTTTGTGGGGGTCATCAGCTAGCCTCAGAAATCGATGGCGGCGTAGAACATCGCGAACAGGCCGTCGACCAGGATCACCACGAAAATGGATTTCACCACCGAAGCGGTCACCCGCCGCCCCAGCGATTCAGCGCTGCCGCCAACCTTCATGCCCTCGACCGAGGCGACAATACCGATGATCAACGCCATGAACGGCGCCTTGATCATGCCCGAGGTCACGGTCGACATGTCGATCGCCTCGCGCAGACGGGAAACGAAAACATCCGGTGTGATCCCGGAATAGCTCCAGGACACCGCTGCAGCACCCGCAAGCGCTGCAAAGTTCGCAACCACGGTCAGCAGCGGCAATACCACGGTCAACGCCACCAGGCGCGGGAACACCAGCACGCCGATGGGATTGAGCCCCATCACTTTGAGCGCGTCGATCTCCTCGCGCATTTTCATCGAACCGATTTCCGCGGTGATGGCGCTGCCTGAGCGGCCGGCAATCATGATCGCGGTCAGCAGCACGCCGATTTCACGCAATTGCAAAATGCCCACGAGATCGACGACGAACACCTCCGCCCCGAAATACCTCAGCTGAAACGCTCCCTGCTGGGCAATGATGGCGCCGATCAGAAAGCTCATCAACATGATGATCGGCACAGCCCGGACGCCCATATGGTCAATCTGGGTAACAATCGCCGCTGGAGAGATGCCTGAAGAGCGGTTCAGCTTGAGCTGCGCGCCGCGAACTGCCGAGCCGAGAATATAGAGCGAAGCGACGAAGTCGTCGTAGAGCTCGTACATTGCCTTGCCGGTGGGCGCGAACAGGCGCTCGAATCGCGGAATCATCGAACTCCGCTTGCCCTCCGCCGGCTCACCCGGAACAGGCAACGCTTCGATCAGCGCCCGGGCTTGGTCAGAAGCCCCGACCAGGTCCACCCTTGCGCCTTGTGCCCCGGCAGCCAGCATCGTCTTGTGCACCAGCCAGGCGCCCGCGGTGTCGAAATGGCCAAGCTCGGAGAGATCTATCTCAAGCGGCTTGCCAGAGAGATTGTCTTGAATTTCCAGCAATTCTCCGCAGACACCCGAGATCGCCGCATGCCGCCAGTCGCCACCAAGAACAAGCCTCTCCCGCTCTGGCGAGACATCATGGTCAAGCCGTGCAGGCAGGCTGCTCCGCCCGCCGACTTGGGCTTCGCCTCTTGTATCTTTTTGCTGTTTGGTCAACATGCCTCACACATATAGGCTCGCTCCTGACCTGTCACCGGACAGCGGCAGGAATAGGGCCGCAGATGCCAGTCTATCGCCCCTTTTATACGGACCGTTGCAATGCCCCGACACCTCAGCGTCAAGATCGACAGTTTTCCACTGAAAAGAGCCTTCAACATTTCCCGTGGCGCAAAGACCGCCGCCGACGTGGTCACCTGCACCATCACCGACGATGGTGTCAGCGGATGGGGAGAATGCGTTCCCTACAAGCGCTATGGCGAAACCGTTGAAGGCGTATTGGAGGCCATAGAGGCGTTTGCCGGGCCTATTTCCGAAGGCATGAGCAGGCAGGAACTGCAGACTGCGATGAAACCCGGCGCTGCCCGCAACGCCATCGATTGCGCGATGTGGGACCTTGAGGCCAAGCTGAGCGGTACTCGTGTGTCCACAACTGCTTGCCACATCCTGCCGCGGCCGGTCCCCACCGCCGTCACCATTTCGCTAGGCGAGCCTGCCGAGATGGCCGATGAAGCCCGCGCCCATTCCTCGCAGAAACTGCTCAAGGTCAAGGTCGGCACCTCCGATGACCGTGCCCGCATGCACGCCGTGGCGAGCGCGGCACGTGATGCCGAAATCATTCTCGATGCCAATGAAGGCTGGGATGAGAGCAACATCCGCGAACATCTGTTGCTTGCAGCCGAGCTGCATATCGGCCTGATCGAACAGCCCCTGCCTGCCGGCAAGGACCAAATCCTGGCGCATATCCCGCATCCGGTGCCGATCTGCGCTGATGAGAGCGTCCACACCATTGCCGATCTGCAATCTTTGTCCGACCGCTATGATGCGATCAACATCAAGCTCGACAAGACCGGCGGCCTCACCGAGGCCCTGGCGATGCGCGACAAGGCCCGCGAACTGGGCTTTGGCGTGATGATCGGCTGCATGGTCGGCTCGTCGCTGGCAATGGCGCCCGCGGTGCTGCTGGCTCAGGATGCCGACTGGGTCGATCTTGACGGCCCCTTGCTGATGGCAAAGGACCGCTCCCCCGGTCTTGTCTACTCCGGCTCACTTGTCTCGCCCCCCTCGCCCGATCTATGGGGGTAGACGTATCCATCCTCAAGCAGCCGCGTTTGACCATCAAACAGGTTCCATTTGCTCCCGAAGGGTTCTAGAACGGATTCTGGCCGCTAAAACGGTTCGCAGAGGGGGATTCGGCATGAAATCTGACTGCAGTGATGTGCACCGCGCTGTAACCAGTCCGGATGCCTGCTCCCGCCTTTTTCGTCCGCATCCCTGACGCGGACCATATCACCGCGCCCGAACACACCATTTCCGTCAGTAAAGAAGTGCCGCAGATGACCTCACCAGACAACAAGCGCTCCGTCGACCCGAAACCTTCCAGTGGTGAGCTCGACGAAAACGCGCTGTTTTATCATCGTTATCCGCGGCCCGGAAAGCTCGAGATCCAGGCCACAAAGCCGCTGGGCAACCAGCGCGACCTGGCACTTGCCTATTCACCCGGCGTCGCCGCTCCGTGCCTGGCGATCAGGGACAATCCCGATGCCGCAGCCGCCTACACCGCGCGCTCCAATCTGGTCGGCGTCGTCTCCAACGGCACCGCCGTGCTCGGACTTGGCAATATCGGTCCGCTCGCTTCCAAGCCGGTGATGGAGGGCAAGGCAGTCCTGTTCAAGAAATTTGCCGGTATCGATGTTTTTGACATCGAGATCGACGCCCCCGATGTTGATCGCATGGTCAGCGTGATTTCGGCGCTCGAGCCGACTTTCGGCGGCATCAATCTCGAGGACATCAAGTCACCCGAGTGCTTCGAGGTCGAGCAGCAGCTGCGCGAGATCATGGACATTCCGGTCTTCCATGATGACCAGCACGGCACCGCCATCATCGTTGCCGCCTGCATCCTCAACGGCCTGGAGCTTGCCGGAAAGAAGATCGAAGACGCCAAGATCGTCACCTCCGGCGCCGGCGCAGCCGCACTTGCCTGCCTCAACCTGCTGGTGGCGCTCGGCGCCAAGCGCGAAAACATCTGGGTCCATGACATTGACGGTCTCGTCTACGAGGGCCGCGAAGTGATGATGGACCAGTGGAAATCGATCTATGCGCAGAAATCCGACAACCGGGTGTTGACCGAATCGATCGGCGGCGCCGACGTTTTCCTGGGGCTTTCCGCGGCGGGTGTGCTCAAGCCGGAAATGCTTGCCACAATGGCCGACCGTCCGCTGATCATGGCGCTCGCCAACCCCTCGCCGGAGATTATGCCGGACGAAGCGCGCGCTGCGCGCCCCGACGCAATGATCTGTACCGGACGCTCGGACTTCCCCAATCAGGTCAACAACGTCCTGTGCTTTCCCTACATTTTCCGCGGTGCGCTCGATTGCGGTGCGCGCACCATAAACGAGGAAATGAAGATGGCAGCGGTCCGCGCTATCGCAGCCCTTGCCCGGGAAGAACCGTCCGACATTGCCGCACGCGCCTATTCCGGCGAAACGCCAGTTTTCGGACCGGAATATCTCATTCCCTCGCCGTTCGACCAGCGCCTGATCCTCAGAATTGCACCGGCGGTGGCTGAAGCTGCGGCCAAGACGGGTGTGGCCCGGCGCCCGATCACCGACATGGATGCCTATGTCGATCAGCTGAACCGGTTTGTGTTCCGCTCCGGCCTGATCATGAAACCGCTGTTCACTGCCGCTAAGGCAGCGACCAAGAAGCGGGTGATCTTTGCCGAAGGCGAGGACGAGCGGGTGCTGCGCGCAGCCCAGGTTCTGCTCGAGGAAGGCATTGCCGAACCGATCCTCATCGGCCGCCCGAGCATCATCGAATCCCGTCTGCAAAGGTTTGGCCTGCGGATCAGGCCTGGTGTCGATTTCGCTGTCACCAATCCCGAAGATGATCCGCGTTTTCGCGACTATGTGGACGAGTATTTTTCCATCGTCGGCCGCAAGGGCGTGATTCCGGAAGCCGCCCGCACCATCATCCGCACCAACGCCACCGTCATCGGCGCCCTGTCGTTGCGCCGGGGCGAGGCTGACGCCATGATTTGCGGTCTTGAGGGCCGGTACAATCGCCATCTGCGCGATGTGTCGCAGATCATCGGCAAGCGTGAGGGCGTTATCGATTTTTCCGCGCTCAGCCTGCTGATCTCGCAGCGCGGCGCCACCTTCTTCACCGACACCTATGTGTCGTTTGACCCAAGCGCCGAGGAAATTGCCGAGACCACCATCATGGCCGCGCAGGAAATCCGCCGTTTCGGCATCAATCCGAAGGCTGCACTGGTTTCGCACTCCAATTTCGGATCGCGCGATTCCGAAAGTGCGGACAAGATGCGCCAGGCACTCAAGATCATCCGCTCGCTCGAACCGGATCTGGAAGTCGACGGCGAGATGCACGGCGATTCTGCCATCTCGGAGGTGCTGCGCCGCCGGGTCATGCCCGACAGCACACTTTCGGGCGAAGCCAACCTTCTGGTGTTCCCCGATCTCGATGCCGCCAATATTGCGCTCGGCATCGTCAAGACCATGACCGAAGCGCTGCATGTCGGGCCGATCCTGCTTGGATCCGCCCTGCCCGCGCATATCCTGTCGCCTTCGGTCACCTCACGCGGCGTCGTCAACATGGCGACGCTGGCGGTGGTGGAAGCCTCCTCGGGGGACTGAACCGGACCGCGCCTGTCAATCCTCTGCTCTCGCGCCGGTTAAGGTAAACAGCCAGTTGTGTTTGGATGAGGCAACATCGGCCGCTAGTATAAAACTGTTAGGGTCTCTCAGGTATGTCTGGGGGAGCTGACAGTGTTTTCTATGTGTGTTGGAGTTGATCATGCGCGGCGTCTGGTTTCGCAGTTCACTGGCTGTTCTCACGTTGGTCCTTGGAGGGACCAGCGCCGCTGACGCGTCTGCGGTCTGTGCGCGGCTCAAGACCCAACTCGAAAACGTCTCTGCAAGCAAAGGCTCCTCGGCCAAGTTCCAGCGTTTTGCAAGGGCGGCCGATGAACAGGCTCAGCAGATCGATCAGGTGGAAGCAGACCTGACCCGTTTTCGCTGCGCGTCGGGAAGCTTTATCATTGTCGGAAGCCAGAATGCGAAAGCCTGCGCCAAGCTCAACACAGCGCGCACCAAGATGCGCGCCAATCTTGGCTCGCTTCAGCGCAAGCGTGATGCCCATGCCAACCGCACCGACAAGACAGCCATACGGCGCGTTCAGGCTGCACTCGAAGCCAATGATTGCAATGGCCAGCGCTCCTCTATCCGGGCTGCCGCACTCAAGGGCAAGGTCGCAGCCCTGAAAGCTAAACCGAAGAAGAACGCCGGACGGGTGGAAATTCTCGGCAATGGCGAGAGCATGAGCCGGAGCGCCAGCCGGGTACGCAAGACCGGATCGCGCATCGTCATCGAACCGAGAGCAGCGCGCGGCGGCAATTACCGAACCATGTGTGTACGCACCTGCGACGGATTTTTCTTTCCGGTTTCTTCGGCAGCAGCGCCATCGGATTTTGCCCGCGACGAGCGGACCTGCCAGATGATGTGCCCGGGAACCCAGACCGCTCTGTACTTCCACAACGCTCTGGGTCAGGAAAGCGAAGACATGGTCTCCGCCCGCACCCGCGAAGCTTACACCGATATGCCCAACGCATTCGCCTATCGCAATACAAGCGCACCGATGAGCAAGGCCTGCGGCTGCAACATGCGGGCATTCCATACCGAAATGCAGCGTCGTGAGGCAATCCTGAACGGCAACGACAGCGGTGAGGAGGCGGTCACAACCTGGGTCCGCCCCTTCAACCGGCCTGATCCGGGCGAAGATCCGGAATCGATTCTCAACAGCCAGATCCGCCTCACCAGGGAAGATCTCGCAGCCGTGCTGTCAGCCTCCAAAGCCGAACGCGCCCTGACCGAAGATCGTCAGGATGTCAGGATTGTCGGGCCGGCGTTTCTGCCCGACCAGTCGGAACATCTCGATCTCGAATCCGGCACCCATGTGCTGATCCGCTGATCGCTGAATAAAATTCAGCTCGCTGCGGCCTGACGTTTCAGCGCCTTGCGGCTGACCTGGATCAGAACCACACTGATCATCACGCAATAGAGCCCCATCGCCGTGATCTGCGCGGGATAGGGCACACCCGCATCGATCAATGCGCCGGAGACGCCCGGCCCCATGGCGGTCCCGAACACCATGAACGCCACGATCAGCGAGCGGATGCCGCCAAGATGTTTGGAGCCATAAAGTTCAGGCCAGAGCGCACCGAACAGTGTGGAGGAAAATCCGTAGGAGATTCCCATGAAGGCCATGAACACATAAGCGCCCCACGGCGCTTCGGTAGAAGCCAGCACGAAACACGACAGCGACAGCGGCACCAGGAAGATCGGCAGCAGCCGGGTCGCAGAAAACCGGTCGACCAGCTGTCCGGCCACAAGCGCAAACAGGATCGTCATCGACGACATGATCGCAAATGAAGCGGCAAACACACTTGGACCCCAGCCCCGCAGTTCCGACAGATAGACCTGGTGGAAGAAGATGGTGGTGCCGATGAAGGCCGGCGCCATCACGCCAGTCAGCGCTGCCCAGAACAGGGGATCGCGGATCACCTCGCCCCGGGTCCAGTCCCGCACCGCTGGCCGGTTCGGATCCTGCACCACCGATTGCGGGGTCCGCTCTTGTCTCAGCAGGCTGTAGATTGCCGGCAAGGCGATGAGCAGCAGCACACCGGCGGCGACCAGCCAGGACCCGCGCCAGCCGACCAGGGCTGCGACACCGACAAAGCTGATTGGAAACACCGCCTCGCCAAAATTGACGCCAATGGCCGTGAGCGAGATCGCCCGCCCGCGCTGGGCCGCGAACCAGCGCCCCATGGCGGTCATGGCGATATGGGTAAACATGCCCTGCCCGAACAGCCTGAGCAGATAGATCGACAGGGCCAGCAACGCCAGCGCATTCGACCAGGCCATCAGCAGGCACGCAATGGCCAGCACGGGGGCTGCCAGCAACACCGTCGAAGCGACCGAAATCCGGTCGACGATCTTGCCGATCTGCGGCAACGTCGCAGCACTCGCAAGTGTCGCCAGCATGTAGAGCGTGCCGAAGCCACCATGGCTGAGGCCGTACTCCGCGCGGATTTCACCGGCTGACAGCGAGATGAAATAGGTCTGCCCGAACGACGAGAAGAACGTCAGCAGGAACCCGCCGGCGACCCAGCGGGCATTGTCGCGCAGGAACGTAAAGATCATCCCCGGTCTCTGAACCGGTTGGTGATCGGGTAGCGCCGGTCGCGGCCGAAATTCTTTTTGGTGATCTTGACGCCGGGTGCCGACTGGCGGCGCTTGTATTCGGCGATGTACAAGAGATGCTCGATCCGGTGGACGATGGCGACATCATGGCCGCGAGCGACGATTTCCTCGACGCCCATCTCGTGTTCGACCAGACATTCGAGAATATCATCGAGGACCGGATATGGCGGCAGCGAATCCTGGTCGGTCTGGTCCGGCCTGAGTTCCGCAGACGGCGCCTTGTCGATGATGTTGACCGGGATGACTTCACCAGACGGACCCAGCGCTCCGGGCGGCACTTGGCTGTTGCGCCAACGCGATAATGCATAGACCTGCATCTTGTAGAGGTCCTTGATCGGGTTGAAGCCGCCATTCATGTCGCCGTAAAGCGTGGCGTAGCCGACCGACATTTCGCTCTTGTTGCCGGTGGTCACCACCATCGAGCCGAACTTGTTGGAGATTGCCATCAGGATGACGCCGCGCGCCCGGCTCTGAAGATTTTCCTCGGTCACGCCCTCGTCGGTGCCTTCGAACATGTCGCCAAGGGCCGCCAGAAAGCCCTGCACCGGCTCCTCGATCGCCACCGTGTCATAACGGCACCCCAGCGCCCGGGCGCAGGCCTCAGCATCGGCAAACGAGCTCTCCGAGGTGTAGCGGTAGGGCAGCATCACGGTGCGTACCCGTTCCTCGCCCAGCGCGTCGACGGCAAGTGCTGCGCAGATTGCGGAATCGATGCCGCCAGAGAGCCCGAGCACCACGTTGCGGAAGCCGTTCTTGTTGACGTAATCGCGCAGTCCCAGCATGCAGGCGCGGTAATCCGCCTCCTCGCGCTCGGGGATCACCGACATCGGTCCGTTGGCACAGGCCCACCCGCCATCGTCCTGGCGCTTGTAAGTGACAATGGAGACCGTTTCCTCAAACTGGCTCAACTGGAAGGCCAGGCTCTTGTCGGCATTCATGGCGAAGCTGGCGCCATCAAACACCAGCTCGTCCTGGCCGCCGACCTGGTTTGCATAGACCATCGGCAATCCGCTTTCGATCACCTGTCTGAGCACCACCTGATACCGGATATCGACCTTGCCGCGATAATAGGGCGAGCCGTTGGGCACGATGAGAATCTCGGCGCCGCTTTCGCTCAGCGTTTCACAGACCCCGAGATCGCCCCAGATGTCCTCGCATACCGGAATGCCGAAGCGCACACCGCGCAGTGACACCGGCCCCGGCATTTCGCCGACATGAAACACCCGTTTCTCATCGAATTCACCGTAATTTGGCAAATCCACCTTGTCGCGCGAGGCGATGATCTTGCCACCATCAAGCACAGCGACCGAGTTGAAGCGCTTGTCACCTTCAAAACGTGGATAGCCGATGATCAATGCAGGACCGCCGTCATCGGTTTCCGCAGCCAGCGTTTCGATCGCCTTGAGACAGTTTTGCAGAAATGCCGGCTTGAGCACCAGATCTTCCGGCGGATAACCGGCGATGAACAATTCGGTCAGCAACACCACATCGGCGCCGTGCCGGGCGGCGTCTTCGCGCGCCTGCCGCGCTTTGGCGAGATTGCCCGCGATATCGCCAACGGTCGGATTGAGCTGGCCGATGGCAATGCGGATCGTATCGGTCGAGGCGGCTTGGTTCTGGGTCATGTCAGCCGTGTTAGCGCAACTTGCCGGACTTGAAAATCACCGAATTCATCATTGACCGGCCGAAGCTCGAGATTGTCTGCACACGGCCGGGCCGAAGCTACCAGTTCTCATCCTGCTCGTCGCGGCCCAGACCGGCAACTGTTCCGACCGTGGCGCCCACGGCCTTGCCGGTTACCTTGCTGGTCATCTTGACGGCGTCAACCGCACCGCCGACCACCATCGAACCGGCTCCGGTCACCGTTTTGGCGACCATATAGGTACCACAGCCAGACAGGCATAGCGTGACTGCGACGACAATGACGGGCGATAGAAGGCGATCGAGAGTGTTCATATCCGTCGATATAGCCACAGGGTTTAAAGGTCGGATTAAGCCGCCGCCGCAACCGGTTGATGATCGAAGCGCCACATGGTCATTGCCAGCACACCGAACTCGGCGCTGTCATGCACCAGCCGCGCGGTGCCGTGCTCTCCGGCAGCCCCCATTGCGACATAGAGCGGCAGCAGATGTTCATCGGTCGGGTGGTTTTCCACCGCAAACGGAGCCGCGTTGCGGTAATCAAGAAGCGCCGCAACATCGTTTTTGGCCAGCCGCGCGTTCATCCAGCCGGTGAAACTTTCAACCCAGTCCGGCACCTCGGCCACGCGGGTGCCCTTGCGCAAGAGCTTGAAGGCTTCGCCCAGATTGTGCGTGAACGAGCCCGACCCGATCACCAGCACGCCCTCGGCGCCCAGCCCGGACAGCGCCTGCCCCAGCCGGAAATGATGCTCGGGCCCTTTATTCGGGTCAACGGACACCGACACCACCGGGATACCGGCATCGGGATAGGCAAGCTTCAACGGCACCCAGACGCCGTGATCGAAGCCGCGGCTGTCGACCGCGCGGGCGGAAAAACCTGCAGCCTTGAGATCGTCTTCAATCCGTCGTGCCAGCTCCGGCTCTCCGGGTGCGGGGTACTGCATGGCGTAAAGTTCCGGCGCGAAACCACCGAAATCATGGATCGTTTCGGGATCGGGATCGGCTGACACGACGACGCTGCCGGACACTTCGAAATGCGCACTGGCCACCACGATGGCCTTCGGACGCGGCAAATCCGCCGCCATCTGCCTCAGCCATGCGGCAGCTTCTGAATCCGCGATCACCGTGTCGGGCGAACCGTGGGAAATGAACAGGGTGGGAAGTAGGGCGGTTGGCACGGATTGGGTCATGGTCAGTCTCCTTGGCTCCAAGATAGGTCCTCGAATTCGTTCATAGAAGACGCCTTTTTGACCACTCTGCGTTCAGCATATATGGACAACATACAAAGCAGAGACACCTGGGCATGCCAAAACGCCCGCAGGGATCGGCTCCAACCGGGGTGAGATCATCATCAGGTCCGGAGGGCCGCACGCGGGCTTAGCCTCTGGAAAGTGGGTAAAATGGTGGCGCAACCTGCGCACGGCCCGAGTATCGCCGGATGATGTCCGCATCCGACAGGCGGCACCTTGCACTCACGGATGTTACTTCCCGCCCGGATTGCTCCGGCCGCTGCCTGGACAGGCCGCGGGAGTGGGTCTCGGGATACCGGCACGGACCCTGACGCACAGCAAAGCGCGCGTCATGTCCGCCACAGGCCCGGAGCGGTCTTGCGTTCCACATCTGCCTTTCGGCTGGTGCGGACCAAAATCCGGCCCGGTGGCTGGCTTTGCACGCATCTCGAATGAGACCCGCCCGCCAGCGGAACCCCGATGGCCTCCGCCTCCTCTCAGGTCCCACCGCACGTTACGGCAAAGCCTGAAAGGCATTCCTCCCGCCTGGTCGAAAACGTTCGCGATCCATCCGGCAGCGGGAGTGCGTTGATGATGGCATGGGGTTTGGCGGGGGGGAAAAGATTGGCACGGATTTTCGACTTGCACCTTCTCCCCCTCGGTGGGGGAGAAAGCAAAATCATGAACTTAGCGTCAGCTAAGTCATAGGTTTTGCCAGAGAGGGGGTCGGTTTTGGCACAGGATTTTCCCCTCACTTGCGATTTCTAGCACTTGGCTGAAGCCAAGGCGCTGAAATCGCTTTCTCTCCCACAAGGGGAGAGACCAAACCCCTCAATCCTCCGCCACCAGCAACCCCGCAGAGCCCTTTTCGTATTGCGGCAAGCCATCGCCAATCTCGTAGAAATCACCCTTGTCGGCACAGAAGATATGCTTGGTCATTTGCAGCCCCGACGGCTCGTCAAACGCCCCCGCCAGCACCGAAACATGCTGGTCATCCTGATGCTTCCAGAACAGCGCCGAGCCGCAGGTTTTGCAGAACCCGCGCTTGGCGACATCCGATGCCTGATACCAGGTAATGTTGGCCTCGCCATCGATCTCGATATTCTCGTCAGCCACATTGGTGGCGGCGAAATAGAGCCCCGATTGCCGCCGGCATTGCGAGCAATGGCAGGCGACGACCTCGCGCAATTCTCCGCGGGTGCGGAAGCTGACAGCGCCGCAATTGCATCGTCCGGTGCGGATCTGATCGTCTGGCATGGGGGCTCCAACGGGTGCGACTCTGGTTGGAGGCGATCAAAGCATGGAGACGCGCTGCCATGCTACTGACATTTGCGACATGAAGTGGCCTTGGCTTCACACTCAGCAGTTTGGATCACGCCACGGAGATTGTGAGCGGAAATCGGAACCTTCGTCATCCTCGGGCCCAGACCCGAGGATCCACACCGTGATCTACCCGAGCGCCAACTGGTCCGAAAAACTGCGGAATGGATCCTCGGCTCGGAGGCCGAGGATGACGATGGAGAGAGTGGCATTACAGAGAGCTCCGTCATGCCGGACCCCGATCCGGCATCCAGCGGGCGAGCGTCCGCGAGCCGGAAAACCATTTTCTCCAAGATATGAAAAGTCTTTCACCGCGCCGACGCGCGGTGGCTGGATACCGGATCAAGTCCGGTATGACGGCGAACTAAAATACCACTTGCCCCAAACGCAAAAACGCCGGAGTTCCCCCCGGCGTTTTTCCAATTCAGTCAAACGGTTACAGCGTAAACCTTACCCGTTCACAACTGCCTTTTCCTCGTCCCGTCCGCCCTTCATGCGTTCGGCGACGAGAAAGGCGAGTTCGAGTGCCTGGTCGGCGTTGAGGCGCGGGTCGCAATGGGTGTGGTAACGGTCCTGCAGGTCTTCGCCCGAGAGGGCACGAGCGCCGCCGGTGCATTCGGTGACGTTCTTGCCGGTCATCTCGATGTGGATGCCGCCGGGATGCGTGCCCTCGGCGCGGTGGATCTGGAAGAAGCTATCGACCTCCGACAGGATCCGCTCGAACGGACGCGTCTTGTAGTTGTTGAGCGTGATCGTGTTGCCGTGCATCGGATCGCAGGACCACACCACCTTGCGGCCCTCGCGCTCGACGGCACGGATCAGCTTCGGCAGGTGATCGGCCACCTTGTCGTGGCCGAAGCGGGCGATCAGAGTGAGACGGCCCGGCTCATTGGCCGGGTTGAGCAGGTCGATCAGCGTCAAGAGTTCGTCGGGATCGAGCGACGGACCGCATTTGAGGCCGATCGGGTTCTTGATGCCGCGGGCGTATTCGATATGCGCGTGGTCGGTCTGGCGCGTGCGGTCGCCGATCCAGATCATGTGGCCGGATGTGGCGTAGTAATCACCCGAGGTGGAATCATTGCGGGTCATGGCTTCTTCATAGCCAAGCAGCAGCGCTTCGTGGCTGGTGAAGAAATCGGTCTCGCGCAGATTCGCGTGGTTGTCGCCATTGATGCCGATTGCCTTCATGAAATCCATGGTCTCGGAAATCCGGTCGGCGAGCTTGCGGTAGCGTTCGGCCTGCGGGCTGTCCTTGACGAAACCGAGCATCCACTGGTGCACATTGTCGAGATTGGCATAGCCGCCTTGCGCAAACGCGCGCAGCAGGTTGAGCGTTGCCGCCGACTGCCGGTAGGCCATGATCTGGCGTTCCGGATCGGGAATGCGTGACTTCTCGTTGAATTCGATGCCGTTGATGATGTCGCCGCGGTAGCTCGGAAGCTCGATGCCGTCCTTTTTCTCGATGTTGGACGAGCGCGGCTTGGCGAACTGGCCGGCAATACGGCCGATCTTGACCACCGGCTGCTGTGCGCCGAAGGTCAGCACAACGGCCATCTGCAGGAAGACGCGGAAGAAATCGCGGATGTTGTCGGCTTCGTGCTCTGCGAAGCTTTCGGCGCAATCGCCACCCTGAAGCAGAAAGCCCCTGCCTTCGGCGACTTCGGCAAGCGACGCAGTCAGCCGGCGGGCCTCACCTGCAAAAACCAGCGGCGGAAACTTGGCCAGACGGGCCTCGGTCGCAGAAAGCGCCGCTGCATCCGGATAATCCGGGACCTGCTGGATCGGTTTGTTGCGCCAGCTTGATGGGGTCCAGTTCTGTGCCATGTCGTTCACCGTGTTGGCCGGGCTCATGCCCGGCGATTTTACGGGCGATGCGCCCGCGGGTTGGCCGGGCTCATGCCCAGCGATTTTACGGGCGATGCGCCCGCAGATTGGCCGGGCTCATGCCCGGCAGTTTTTACGGGCGATGCGCCCGCGGGTTGATCGGGCTCATGCCCGGCAGTCTGCCGGGCCGAACCTCGCAGATCGCTTATTTCACCGGGCTTATAGCGATAGATTGCCCGAGTGCAAACCCGGCAAATCGAATCAACCGGGCCTCGGAAGCCTCAATCCCGCACGCTAACACCAAGGGCTGCCTCGAACAGCGCGATCTCGGCCGCTGACAGGCTGACCGAACGCGGATAGAGCGGCTCAGCCCTGTCTTCATGGATCGGCATGTGAAAGGCATCGGTCTCTAAGACAAACCTGTGCAGGCCCTCGGCCCCGAATTCACGCAGAAAACCCTGCATGACGGCATCGAGATAAGACCTCAGGATCGGTGTCGGACCGCTGGCCGGCGGGTGCTCGATCCGCGCCTCGTACACATGCAGTGAGACATCCGCGCCAAACCCGTGGGCGGCGTCCCTGCTTTCGAACTCCAGATCGGCAAGCGTGATGTCGCGCCGGTGATAGCGGAACTCGCGGGCATCGATGCCTGGAAGATTGACGGCGAAATCGATCACCAGCAGACCGTCAATCGACGCACCCTCGGCGCGGTGCGCAGTCAGCAAGGCCGGGCTCCCCCCATCCGGCAAGGACAGTGCGGCTCCCATATCCGGCAAGGTTTCCATCTGCGGCCTCGGCCGCCAGGTCCGCCGCCAGCCCTTCAGCCGTGCCCTGTGTGCTGCGACATGGCCGGTGGTCAGCGTGGCGCGGTTGACCAGCGAGCCATAGCCGAAATAGCCGACAAGCTCGTCCGCCCCGGGCCGCGCCGGCCGGTGATCCACAACGCCCGGTGATGTCGGCGCATCAACGCGGCTGTCGCCTGTGACGTCACCCCGCCTTTCGATATTCGGCACCTCGATCTTGGACATCACCAGCCAACCTTCCTAGATAAAGCGTATAGTCACCGAACACCGCACCACCAGAGCCGGGGCAGATCCATGACGCAGACCTCAGACAGCATAGCCGCTCTTCGCGCCAGCTTCGACAGCGGCAAGACGCGTCCGGAAAAATGGCGGCGGCAGCAGCTCTATCAGCTGATGACCATGATCGAGGAAAACGAGAGCGCCATCGATGAGGCGCTGCATGCCGATCTGGGCAAATCGGGCTTTGAATCGCGCATGACCGAAACCGGCACCGTGCTGTCGGAGATCGAACACACACTGTCAAAGCTCAAAAGCTGGATGAAGCCGAAGAAGGTGTCGACCCCGCTGTCCAACCAGCCCGGCCACAGCCGGATCGTGCATGAACCGCTCGGCGTGGTGCTGATCATGGCGCCGTGGAACTATCCGTTCAATCTGACGCTGACGCCGCTGATCGGCGCCATCGCAGCAGGCAACTGCGCCGCAATCAAGCCCTCCGAGGTCTCAATACATACGTCTGCGCTGCTGGCCCGGCTGATCCCTCAATATATGGACCAAGAGACGTTTGCGGTGTTCGAGGGTGGCCCGGAGATTTCGACCGAACTGCTGGAGCAGCGCTTCGATCATATCTTCTTCACCGGCAGCGAAGGCATCGGTCGCATTGTCATGACGGCGGCGGCCAAGCACCTGACCCCGGTAACGCTGGAACTGGGCGGCAAGAGCCCCTGCATCATCGCCGCGGACGCCGATCTGGCGCTTGCCGCAAAGCGGGTGGCCTGGGGCAAGTTTCTCAACGCCGGCCAGACCTGCATCGCGCCGGACTATGTGATGATCGACGAGACCGTGGCAGACGCCTTTGTCGGGCACATGCGAGAGGCGATCAGGAAATTCTTCGGCGCCAACCCGAAAACGAGCCCGGACTATCCGCGGCTGATCAATGAACGTCATTTCGACCGCGTCAGCACGCTGATGGAGGGCGGCACCGTGGCGATCGGCGGCGAGACCGACCCCGGGACCAGATACATTGCGCCGACGCTGCTGACCGGCGTTGCGCCCGAGGCCGACGTGATGCGCGAGGAGATCTTCGGCCCGGTGCTGCCGGTGATGACCTACGCCACGCTTGATGACGCGATCAGCTTCATCACCTCGCGGCCCAAACCGCTGGCGCTCTATGTGTTCGCAAAATCGAGCGGCATCCAGGACGAGGTGATTGCGCGGACAAGTTCCGGTGGCGCCTGCATCAACGATGTGGTGATGCATCTGGCCGTGCCGGAGCTGCCCTTTGGCGGTGTTGGCGCCAGCGGCATGGGCGCCTATCACGGCCGCGCCTCGTTCGACACCTTCAGCCACGCCCGCGCTGTGCTGACCAAGAGCGAGCATCTTGATGTGCCGTTGCGTTATCCGCCCTACAGCGACATCAAGCTGCGCTGGCTCAAGCGGCTTCAGTAGCTTGGAGCCAAACACAGGCCCCCGCCGCAGCCGTTTTGCGCGACTGCATCTTGATGCACATCAAGGCCAGGCCCCGTGCCTGCGCTATGATCGCGGCATCAACCGACCAGCGGAGTATTTTCCATGACCCAGTCATCCTATTCCAACACCACCGAAGCCGTTGGCTTTTTCCACACTGCTGAGGATCTGCAGGCGGCGATCGACGACCTGCTGACCCAGGGCTTCAACCGCATGGATCTGAGCATTCTGGCCTCGGAACGGGCAATCGAGGACAAGCTGCATGAAGCCTATGTCCCGGCCCGCAATCTGGAGGACCGGGTCGAGGTTCCGACCACCGCCTTCGTCTCCACAGAATCTGTCGGCGACGCCATGGGCGCCGTCATCGGTGTTCTGGTCTACGTGCCGGCGTTGATCGGTGCCGGAGCCGTGGTCGCCTCCGGCGGCGCCTTGGCGGCTGCCGTAACCGCCGCACTGATTGCCGGCGGTGTTGGCGGGTCGCTCGGCACGGTGATGGCCGCAATGATCGGCAAGCACCATTCCGACGAGATTGAAAAGCACCTGATGGCCGGAGGCCTTCTGCTCTGGGTCCGCACCCGTGACGAGATCCACGAGGAGCGCGCACTTGCCATCCTCAAGGGCCACAACGCCGACGGCGTGCACCTGCACACCCTGCCCTCGCTGGTCGGCAGCGGCACTTCCACGCCGACGGAAGATGTGGTGGACGTGAACAGCGCCAGCTCGGCCTGAGAAAACCAGTTCTTTACGAGAGTGATATGACAGATCCGATCCACATCACCTGCCCGTCGTGTCATGCCAAGAACCGGATACCGGCGGCCCGGCTTGCGGCCAACCCGGCCTGCGGCGCCTGCAAGGCGCCGCTGTTTCCCGCAGCCCCGTTCGAGCTCAGCGAAGCCACGCTGAACAAGCATCTGAAAAACGACGAGGTGCCGCTGCTGGTCGATTTCTGGGCGCCCTGGTGCGGTCCCTGCCGGATGATGGCACCGGCATTTGCCGAAGCGAGCCAGCAAATGTCGCCGAAGGTCCGCTTTGCCAAACTCGACACCGAGCAGAACCAGGCTGTCGGCAACCGCTTCCAGATCCGCGGCATTCCGCTGATCATCCTGTTCGATCATGGCAAGGAAGTGGCCCGCCAGGCAGGCGCGATGGACACCAAGAGCATTGTCAGCTGGGTGCGGCAGAATTTGAAGGGCTAGCGCGTCGTTCGAACTGATCGTCAAGCCATGCTCTAACCGCGCGGATGGCATTGCTCGGCATCATGTCTTTGGGGTGCACAAACCAATAGGCATAACTGGCATCCAGCCGGACGGAAAACGGCGCCACAAGCCGCCCGGCTGCCAGATCATCAGCGACAAGCAGCGACCGTCCGAGCGCGACCCCCTGCCCATCTATCGCCGCTTGCAGAATTGCGCCATCATCACCAAGGCGTGGTCCGGTGGGCGCAGGCCGCTCGCATCCTGCCGCCTTGAACCATGCGGCCCAGTCTTCTGGAATGTCACTAAAAAGAAGCGTCGTGCGATAGAGGTCCTCAGGTGCATTCAAACCGTGTTCCCGGACATATCCCGGGGAGCAGACCGGCGTTATGGTTTCGGTGCCAAGCTTGACTGCTTCCAAAGTGTCAGAGGGGCCGGGACTGTAGCGGATTGCCGCATCCACCCCCTCCGAGGCAAAATCTACAAGATGCCGGGAGGCCGTTATCCGAAGATCAATGCCGGGGTTTGCAGTCATGAAATTGCCCAGTCGCGGCGCAAACCAGCGCGCGACCGAGGGAAGCATCGTCAATGTAACGACCTGATCGGATCGCTGTGCGTCGGCCACGGCAGATTTGATATCGGTGAATGCTGCTTTCAATCGGCTCGAGAGACGCTCGCCTGCGGGCGTGACGCTAAGCCTTGCACCTTTGCGCAAGAACAGGGCGACACCCAATACCGCCTCCAGATCCGAGACCTGCCGGGACACGCCGCTTTGGGTAATGCCGAGTTCATCCCCGGCAACAGTGAAGCTGCCGTGACGGGCGGCAGCTTCAAACACCTGAAGCGATCGCAACGGTGGCTTTGCATGAGTTCTACGCATGCTGGATGCCGCATTTTCTCATTTTAACAAATACTCCATGCACACTAACATGAGCTGTACTTAGATCATAGACTGGAACAGCCATGACCGATACTTCCGCACCGCCTCTCAGAGCCACCGGCTTGAAAAATCTTCTGCCGGATTTGCCTCTGGTGATCTGGATGGTTCTTCTGACCGTTCTGCTTGGCTTGGCTTCCGGGCTTGGCGCCAATGATGTCATCGGAAAATTCAATCTGGGGTTCGGGCGGGCACTTGGCGAGTTTGCCTTGATCCTGTTGCCGTCATTTACCCTGGCCGCAGCCCTGGCAAGGCAGAATATTGCGTCAAACGCTGCAGGCCGGACGGTGGCATTGGCCTCACCGATTGCAGGCGCGGGTATGATTTGTCCGGACACGGCCTATGCGGCGCTGTCTCCGGCCGCGGGACGCAACAAGATAGACACCGCATTTGGTGCCTATGCCGGCTTCAAACTGCTTTATCCCGCCGGCCCGCTCATTGTGGCTGCGGGACTGGGTGTCACTGGCGCGGGAGGGATCGAACCCGCAATGCTGTTGCTGTGCGGCGCGTTGCTGACACTGCCCGTCTGGTTGGCAGGTGTGGTGTGGGGCCGTTTCGCAACCACAACTGTCCCTTTGGCGAATGAAACGGATAACATGGCGGGCAATGCGCATTTGCTGAGAGCTTTCGCGCCGTTTCTGGTGATGGCGGGCTTGTTGATCCTCGGCGGTGCGATTGGCGCGACGGGGATTGGCGCAATGGACTTTCTCTTGTTGCCCAAAGGCGCCCTGATTGTTGCGGCCATCCTCGCCTTGTTGCAAACGCCGGCTGACATGCGGCGTGAGTGTCTGGACAGCGCAGTCCGGCGCACGGGATCGCTTCTGTTGGTTATAGGTGCGGCAAGTGCCTTTGGCGCTGTGCTGACTGGAATGCTGTCGCTGCACCGTCTGGTGCCGGAAGGCGATGGGGCGCTGCCCCTGATTGCGCTCTTTGCTCTGACGGTGGTGTTCAAGCTGGCCCAGGGATCGTCAATGGCGACGTTTGCTGCCATTGCCCCCGTCGCAGCTCCAATTGTCCTGGCCAGTGGTGTCAACCAGATTGCCGCAGTCTTTGCGATCTGCCTTGGGTCATTCATCGCGATCCTGCCCAACGACAGCTATTATTGGCTGGTCCGCCGGGACGCTTTTGATGATGAGCAAAGCGAAGGCAGCGTCATTCGCATCCTGTCCGGCGGAGCAATCGTTCAGGCGCTCGTTGGCATGGCGGTGCTTTTGGCCGTGGTGGGCCTGTGGTAGCGCGCTGCCCAAAACAGCCGTTGGCGGACAGGCTGGCCTCTGCGCATGCCCCCCATACTGGGCCTCTAAACCCTCAGTACTGGCGTGAAATCCCTTCAGTACCCGGGGACGCAAAATGGGAGGGGGAGTACTCTAAGCACCCAGAGATTGAGCTGATGCCTTTATCGGATATAGCTCGTGGGGACGATGGTCGTTAAGTCAGATTTCCGGTTTCGCCGGTGCTGACCGAAATAACCGAAATGAGGACGCAAAGCAGTCATTGGATAAAAGGGACTTTTACAGCCGCAATGGACCGAAAGCGTCGCCACATTCGGTGCAGCTCAAGGTCCGCTTCACCACCACATACGATGGCTCTGCCGATTGAAATTCCGCTGTAAAAAATCGACTTTTTGCGGAGAATACGTCAGACAAAGACAGCTTCCCTGTGCAGTCCAACCAATCCGCTACTCCGGCGGCGCGAAACCTTGGCCAGCCCCGCCCCCTCACCGCCGCCTCTAGAACCAGGGCTTGCGCGTAATCTTGGCGCCGGCTAACCCATTGACGTGAACGTAAACGTTATTCAGATTGCTCTGGCGCGAAGCGGGAGGCATTTGCCATGCAGTCAGGTTCCAGATCAGCGGATGCCCGGACGGTTGATGCCGAAACCATCTTGTTCGACGCAGCCGACGGCCATCCGCTTGAAGGCACCTTGACGACCGGCACGGGTGACGGGCCGCTGGCGTTGATTTCGGCGGCAACGGCGGTCAAGCGCGGGTTTTATCAGAAATTTGCGGAAAACCTGGTGGCCGAACACGGGTTTTGCGCGGCGCTGACCTATGATTACCGAGGCACCGGCGGGTCGGTGAGCCAGGACTTCAATCCGCGCCATATCTCGATGGCCGACTGGGGCATGAAGGATTTTCCCGCGGCGCTGGCCCGGCTGGAACAGGTTTCCCCCGGCCACCGGGTGGTCGGCGTCGGCCAGTCCTATGGCGGTCAGGCGCTGGGGCTCGGCAATGTCTCCGAGCGCTTCGAGCGCTATCTGATGGTGGCCACGATTTCCGGCTACTGGCGCAATCTCGGCGGTGGGGTGAGACTCCGTGCACTGATGAACCTGGTCGCCAACCCGGCGGCCGCTATCTTGGGCCGTGTGCCCGCCGGCATGGGGCTGGGCTCCGGCCTGCCCGGCGGAGTCTGCTCCGACTGGACCAGATGGTGCAACAGGCCGGATTACTTCTTCTCCGAAGAGCCGCGGTTTGACGCCAAGAGCCTGTTCGCGTCGGTCAGGACCCCGATCCTTGCCATCGGCGCCACCGACGATCCCTGGGGGACGCCCGCCGCGCGCGATGCGATCATGCGCCATTTCACCAACGCGCCGGTGGAAACACGGTGGCTCGACCCGCAAGAAGCCGGCGGGCCGATCGGTCATCTCGATTTCTTCCGCTCGCGCTTCCGCGAGACCCTCTGGCCCAAGGCCATTGGCTGGCTGAAGGGCGAAGCGCAGGCCTGAAGATCAGACCCGCTCGCCGTTCTTCACCCGGTAGGTCGGTGTGTACATGGTCACCAGCTCTTCCGACGCGGTCGGGTGCACGGCCATGGTGCGGTCGAAATCATCCTTGGTGCAGCCGGCTTTCAAGACGATGCCGAGGATCTGCGCCATTTCGCCGGCTTCGTGACCCAGAACATGAGCGCCGACCACCTTGCGGTCCTCGGCATTGACCACCAGCTTCATGATCATCTTTTCCTGCCGGCCCGACAGCGTCGCCTTCATCGGCCGGAATTCGGCGCGGTAGATCTCGAGCTCGTCATAGCGCTTCGAGGCCTCGTCTTCCGACAGGCCGACGGTGCCGATCTCGGGCTGCGAGAACACCGCCGTGGCGATCAGGTCGTGATCGGGCGAGGACGGGTTGTCGCGGTAGAGCGTATCGATCAGGCACATCGCCTCGTGGATCGCCACCGGTGTCAGTTCCACCCGGTTGGTGACGTCGCCGACCGCATAGATGCTTTCGACATTGGTGCGCGAGTATTCGTCGACGATGATCTCGCCCTTCTGCCCGGTCTCGACGCCGGCAGCCTTCAGGCCCAGGCCCTCGGTGTTGGGATCGCGCCCCAGCGCCAGCATCACCTGGTCGGCAACCAGAGCCTTGCCATTGTTGGTGTGGGCGACGAGGCGGCCATCGGGACCACGCTCGATCTTGGAGAACACCTCATGGCACAGGATGCGGATGCCCTTGGCTTCCATCTCCTTGTGCAGCCCGCGGCGCATGTCCATGTCGAAGCGCGACAGGATCTCCTTGCCGCGATAGATCAGCGTGGTGTCAACGCCCAGGCCGTGGAAGATATTGGCGAACTCGACGGCGATGTAGCCGCCGCCGGCGATGGCAATCGCCTTGGGCAATTCCTTGAGGTGGAACGCCTCGTTGGAATGGATGCAGAGCTCATGGCCCGGCAGCGAGGCATGCGGATTGGGCCGGCCGCCGACCGCGACGAGAATGTGCCGGGCGGTGACTTCCTGCCCGGTCGACTTGATCAGCAGCGAATTGGGGCCGGTCAGCTCGGCGCGCGAGGCGATGATCTCGGCGCCGGCATTTTCCAGCCCGTGCCGGTAGAGCCCTTCCAGCCGGTCGATCTCGCGGTCCTTGTTGGCAATCAGCGTCGGCCAGTCAAACGAGCTCTCACCCACGCTCCAGCCGTAGCCGCGGGCATCCTCGAAATGCTCGTTGAACTGCGAGGCATAGACGAACAGCTTCTTGGGCACACAGCCGCGAATGACGCAGGTGCCGCCGAACCGGTATTCCTCGGCAATCGCCACCTTCTTGCCAAGCCCGGCGGCAAGCCGTGCCGCACGGACACCGCCGGAGCCGCCACCGATGACAAACAGGTCGTAATCAAATTCGGTCATGGGGGGATCCTTTTGTGCGGTTGGATGCGGAGTGTTGGCTTTTAGACCAGCAAGGAGATGGCCAATGGCTAACGAGAGCGAGCATGAGACGCCCGGGCGATTGCTGCTTATGTAACCGACCTCACGCAAAATAAAAGCCCGGGGACCAGCCCCGGGCTCTCAAATCACCGTGAAGCAGCCACCGATGGAAGCGCAACCGCCTCTCTCGAATGCCTGCAGCCAGCATTTACTGGTTCTGCTCGTCCACTTTCGGGCGCGAGCCGACCTTTTCTTCCAACACCTTGTTGACGTTGACGTTGAGATCACGGGCCACGCCGGAAGACCAGATTTCAGCGGCCTTGATGACTTCACGTGTTACCAGAGGACCGTTTTCGATCAGCTTCTCGCCGGTCGGCGAATTGTAGAAATCGGCAATTGCTGTGAGCTCTTCCTTGGAGAAGGACTTGGCATAGATCTGTGCAGCCTCTTTCTCCAGATCGCCGCGACGCGGCACGATCTTGAGAGCTTCTTCATCGACGGTATCGCTGATGACTTCCTGAAGATCGGCATTGGCACGAATCAGGTTGGTTTTGAGCTGTTCTGCTGCACCCGGGATAATCGCATCGAACTGATCGGTGGACCCCAGTGCCGAGATAGCCGCGCGAGCGGCGGCAAGATGGTCGTCGGCAACTTCCTGCGCCACAGCCGAATGGCTCGCAGCAGCGAGGCTCGAGATCACAATCATGCCGGCGCCGAAACGCTTGAGACCGGTAAGGATAGTCATGTTCGGTTTCACTCCTGTTTAAGTCTTTGCGAGCAGCGTGCGCGCACCGCTTTGCGAAGCGATGATCGCGGCATCTGCCATGTTTAAGAACAACCCGTGTTCGACCACACCGGGGATGGCGACGAGCCCGTTTGCCAGCGCTTCTGCATCTGGAATGCGGCCAAAAGATGCATCGAGAATGAAATGTCCGCCGTCGGTCAGATAAGGCCCGTCTTTGCCCGGACGCTGGATGATCTCACCACTCAAGCCGAGGCGCGAGGCCAGGCGTTCAACCGCAATCCGGGTCGCGCCAAGACCGAAAGGCGCGATCTCGATGGGAAGCGGAAACTGCCCCAGCGTGTCGACCAGTTTGGTCTCGTCGGCAATCACGATCATCCGTGCAGAAGCCGAGGCAACGATCTTTTCGCGCAAGAGCGCGCCGCCGCCACCCTTGATCAGGCCGAGCGCGCTGTCGACCTCGTCAGCGCCGTCAATCGTGAGGTCAAGTTCCGGCAGGTCATCGAGTGAATAGAGCGGCACGCCAAGCTCGACGCAGAGCCGCGCCGTACGCTCGGAGGTGGGAACACCCTGAACGCTGAAGCCCTCGGCAACCTTTTCCGCCAGAAGACGGACAAATTCATCTGCGGTGGAACCGGTTCCGATACCGAGCCGCATGCCGTCCTCGACATGTTCGAGGGCCGCTTGCGCTGCTGCGATCTTGAGTTCCCGGGCGTCCATGCCACTCTGCCATAGTTGTTGATACTGGCCGCCTGTTAGCATGGAAGCCAGACGAGGCAAAGCCCGAGATGCGAACTGATGGTCTCGTTCAGGCTTGCAGGCGCTGGCGCAGACACGCCTTTGCCGGATTGACGTACCGCGCATTGTCAGGACCGCAATTGCCAAGCCCATTGCAAGCTTGTTACACCAGCGCCGCGCCAGCCCGTCCGGGCCGCCCGCGTGAACCTTTCAAATCTGCCGGAGCCCGCATGTCCTCTCCCCTGGTAATCTTCGACCTCGACGGAACACTGATCCACACCGCACCCGATCTGATGGCCAGCCTCAACCATGTGATGGATCTCAATGGTCTCGAGCATGTCACCTTCGATGACATGACCTGGCTCGTCGGCCAGGGCGCCAAGGTGATGATCGAACGCGCCTGGGCGCTGCACAATCATCCCTCCTCACCTGAAAAGCTTGAGGCGGCTTTTGAGGCGTTCCTGGTGCACTACGCCGACGGCATGCCGGGCAAATCGCAGCCATATCCCGGCCTGCTGGCAGCGCTTGACCGGCTCGACGCGGCGGGGATGCAGCTTGCGGTCTGCACCAACAAGAGCGAGCAACTGGCGCTGCAACTGCTTGATTGCCTGGGTCTCACCAGCCGCTTTACAGCGATCACCGGCGGCGACACGTTCGAAGTCAGGAAGCCGCATGGCGACCATATCCTGCGCACCATCGACAAGGCCGGCGGTGAGCCCGACAACGCCGTCATGATCGGCGACAGCATCAACGACATTCTGGCAGCGCAGAACGCTTCGGTCCCGGCCATCGCGGTCCCCTTCGGCTATTCCGACAAGCCGGTGGCAAGCTTTAGCCCGGACATCATCATCGAGCATTTCGACGAACTTGATGCTGCTCTGGTCACGAAACTGATCACGGCCCGCGCACAGGTCGCCTGAGCTGCGGACACCTTGTCTGAAAAACCGGTCTGCCCGAAAAACTGCCGCTTGACCTTTGCAAGGCCAAGCGCTTATACCGCCGCAGACCGTTCGGACCGCATCTCGCGGAGCCAGCGACGGGCGCGTAGCTCAGCGGGAGAGCACTGCCTTCACACGGCAGGGGTCACAGGTTCAATCCCTGTCGCGCCCACCATTTTTCATTGAACGCAATGCCCCCTGCCGACACCTGCGCGCTGGAAATGTCTTGCGTCCGTTCACCACCCTGCATTGCCAACAGCACACACCGCGCTCCGCGCGAAGTGATCGGCTGTGATCTGGCTTTAATTGTCCCGGCCATGACCCGTTGATACCACCTGCGTTGTGAACACCTCTCCTCCCAAAGAAAGATCGCAATGTCATCCTTGAACGCTCATCCCAAAACCCGGATTGTTTTGGCAATCGCCCTTGCCGGCCTGATCGGTGAAATCGTCTTCGAGCTCTACGCCTGGTTTGTCTCACCGGCCTTGTTCGGTGTTGTCTTGCAACCCTCAAATCTGGTGATCGCGCTCACGGCAAAACTGACCGGCCTGCAGATTACGAAAACCCTGGCTTTTCCGATCCATTTTCTGATCGGATCACTCGGGTTTGGCCTTTTCGTTTATGCGACACGACTGATCATGCCTGCACGGGTCTGGCTCACAGGTTTCATCTCGGGGTTCATTCTCTGGTTCGTTGCCCAGGGCATGCTTGCTCCCTTTATTGGACGCAGCTTCATGATGGATTTCGGGACCTACACGCAGTCATCCTTTGTCGGGCACGTCGGCATGACGCTCCTGATGGCGCATCTTCTTGCGGCGTTTCTGTCCTATTTTGAACGCAACACCGGCCGGCACCAGCCTTTGGTCGAAACGGCGGCACTTCAGGGCCAACAGTAGCAAGAAGTGCCTTGCCCCGAGCACCTACCCGGCGATGGGATGAAACCCCTCGCCGGGTATTGATCATCCAGTCAGAAAAACCGCCACAGTCGTGCTGGCACCGCTAGCGCGGAAACTCAGTCAGCCAGGCGATCCTCAATGATCTGCGCAGCCTTCAGGCCGCTTTGGTAAGCGCCGTGAACGGTGGCGTGATACTCGAAGCCGGTATGCTCACCCGCGAGCAACAGCGTGTTGGCGATTGGCGCGGCCAGATTGTCAAAATGCTTCGGTTGCGCTTCGACCGCGCTGTAGGAATAGGCTCCGCGGCTGTTGGGGTTTGTTGACCAGCGCGTTGCGAGATGCCCTGTTGGCTCGAGCGTGTCCGGGCTGAACATGGTCCGAACCGCCTGCATGCAATCGACGACCATGTCCTGATCGCTCATCGCCTCGGCCTTCTCCGCATAATCTCCGACACACAGCGCCAGCAGGATGTTTTCATCGCTGAAGGTGCGGTAGTTTAAAAAATAGTTCCAGCGTCCCCGTGTTTCGCCCATCAGGCCAAAATACTGGACATCTTCGGGCCAGAAGGTCTGATCGAATTTCAGCGCCAGCTTGGTGACATTGCCCATGCCGATCGCGTCGATGCCACGGCGATGGCTTTTGGGCAGTGGCGGATCGAACTCGATGTCCCCGGCCTTGAGCACACCCAGAGGCACTGTGCAGATGACGAAACTGGATTCGAAGTCGCCCTTATCGGTGGAGACCAGCGCGCCGTCGCCCTTTTCATAGGCGATGGATGTCACCCGGGTGTTCAGCCGGATGTCGAGCTCGCCGGCCATCCGATTGATGATTGTGTCATAGCCATTGAGCAGGACCACGTCATCGCCCGGATAAACGCCGTCTTCATCGAAATAATAGGCCGAGAGCTTGTCGATTGGCCCGCCGGTCGAAAATTCCGTGTAGGCGGAGGTCATCCAGTTGACGACCTGATCGGATTGAAGCTTGCCGCCCATCCGCGCAATCGCCTTGGACAAGGCCTGGTCGGCGTCGAATTCGTCGTCAATCGCTGCATAAAGATCTTCCAGACGTTCGTAGCCGGTCTCGATGTCATCGGTTGAGACAGCATCACCATTGGCCGCGAAAACTCGGTAGCTCTCGTCGTCGGTGACGAACGGCTTCGCTTCGGCGGCGTCTGCCAGTTCCGAAATCGGGTTGCCCTCCGGTCCGTGAATCCAGCCCGCCCCCACTTCGAATGGCGCGCCAAGCGACCAGTCGGTCTTGACCCGGCCACCCGGTGCGCTGTCGGCCTCAAGCACGATCGTTTCATAGCCCAGCTCTACCAGTCTCCGGGCAGCCGCCAGCCCGGCAATGCCCGCGCCGATGACGATGACATCCACATCGGCAAGGCTTGCCTTCGCGCGGCGCGGCAAGAGACCCGGCAAGGCCACCGTGCTGGCAAGCCCTGTCTCGAGGAGACGGCGACGTGTGATCATGGAGGTGTTCCCTGGATTGGCATAGGCTACGATGCTAGCCCGGAACACGGCTCATGAACAGAAGCGGCGGCGGCGACCATCCGAACCTTTGCGCCCTCAGTCGGAGCGAGACGTCACCCGGCCGGGGTCTTGACCGCCGGTCGGTCCCAGCCGGCGCCGGAGGCCGGGCGGTCCATTTGGCGGGTTGCCTCGATTGGTTGCGCGTCCGGATGCGCCAGATTGAAGCCGAGCCAGTTGTTGGGGCGGGCGCGCAGATATTGCGGCGCGTAGTCGACATCCACCCCGAGGCTGGCCGCGGCATGCAGGCCCCAGCGTGGATTGTCGAGCATCGCCCGTCCGATGGCGACCAGATCGGCCTGATCCCGGCTGACGATATGCTCTGCCAAATCGGGCGTGGCAATCAATCCCACGGCCATCGAGACGAGGCCGGTGTGTTTCTTGACCAGAGTTGCGAAATCCACCTGATGACCCGGCGTCGCAGCAGGGATTTTTGAGCCCGGCGCCAGATTGCCCGCCGACATCACCACATAGTCCACGCCAGCGGCTTCAAGCTCTTGCGCGAAAGCCACGGCATCGGCAATGCTCTGGCCTTCCGGGTGCCAGTCGGTCGAATTGACCCGCACGCCCAGCGCCTTGTGCTTTGGCCAGACGGCCCGGACAGCACGCACCACCTCGAGCGGAAACCGCGTCCGGTTTTCAGTCGATCCGCCATAGTCATCCGTGCGGTGGTTGGTCACCGGCGAGAGAAACTGGTGCAGCAGATAGCCATGCGCGGCGTGGATCTCGACCAGATCAAACCCGGCCCGGTCGGCGCGCTCAGCCGCATCGACGAAGGATTGCCTCACCCGCGCCAGATCATCCGCATCCATTTCTCTGGGCACATGCCAGGTCTCGTCATAGCCCAAAGCCGAAGGTCCGAAGGTCTGCCAGGCGCCCTCTTCCGGCGGCAGCGATTCCCCCTTGTTGCGGTCCTTGACCGAGCGGCAGGATGCCCGTCGCCCTGCATGCCCCAGCTGGATGCCGAGAGCCGCACCGGAGACAGCCTTTGCCTGCGACACCAGTCTGGTCAGCGCCGCCTCGTGTTGATCACTATAGATGCCGAGGCAGCCATGGGTGATCCGGCCAGCGGCCTCGGTGGCTGACGCTTCCATGATCACCAGCCCGGCACCCGAGAGCATCAGGCCGCCGACATGGATCAGATGCCAGGGCTGCGCCGTGCCATCGACAGCGCTGTACTGGCACATCGGCGAGACCACGATGCGGTTGTCGAGTTGGAGACCACCCAACTCCGTGGGCTGGAAAAGCGCACTCATCGGCAGGCCTCCATAGGACAGGCTGGGATCACGGGACTCGATGCCAAGGGATTGGATGCAGGTGGACGCACGACGCTCAGGCGTCTGCCTTTTCGAGTGCCGACTGGAAACTGAGTTCCTCGTAGCCGTTGTTCTTGGCCGCGGCACAGGCTTCGGCGTATTTGTTGAAACCGCCGATAAACATGGTCAGTCCCTGCGACTTGCCCTCGACATTGGCGCCGACCCACCAGGTCTTGGCCTTGCGCACCAGCGACATGGCTGCAAGATCGGTGACCACCTTCATCCAGCGCTCCTCGCCTGCCCTTGTGGCCTCGACGACGCCCTGCCCGGTCTGGTCCATCAGCGTGATCAGTTCGGCAATCCAGTCGACATCATGCTCGGAGATGGTGATGATGTTGGCCAATGCCGCCGGCCCGTTGGGGCCGCAGGTCAGGAACATGTTGGGAAAACCCTCGACCATCAGACCGAGATAGGACTGCGCACCGCCCTTCCATTTTTCATTGATCGAACGGCCGTCACGGCCCTCAACCTTGAACGCCATCAGGGCGCCGGTGAGCGCATCATAGCCGGTGGCGAAGATGATCATGTCGAGTTCAACCTCGCCGGCTTCCGTGCGGATGCCGTTTTCGGTGATTTCGACAATCGGATCCTTCAGGCAGTTCTTCATGTGCACATTGGGCAGATTGTAGGTCTCGTAGTAGTCGGTATCGAGACAGGGGCGCCGGGCAAAGACCGGATAGCCGCGCGGCTTCAGCGCCTCCGCCGTTTCCGGATCTTCGACAATTTCGCCGATCTTGCCGCGCACGAAATCCGCCACCTGATCATTGGCCGCCTGGTTGACCAAGAGGTCGGAGAACGAGCCAAGGAATGTATGGCCACCATTGACCCAGGCCTGCTCCATGGTCAGCTGGCGCTGTTCCGGCGGCAGGCTGAAGAACGGCCGTGATGTCACCGGCCGGGTGCCGCCGGTCGGATTGAGCCGCATGGCCGCGCGCATGCCGGGATAGTTGGCCTTCATCTCGGCCTGGTATTCCTCTGTCAGCGTGTGGTTGCGCATCGGCAGGCTCCAGCTCGGCGTGCGCTGGTAGACGAACAGCTCACCCGCCTGGCGGCCGACTTCCTGCACGATCTGGACACCCGAGGAGCCGGTGCCGATCACGCCGACGCGCTTGCCGGCGAATTCCACCTTCTCGTGCGGCCATTTCTGCGCCCGCAGGATCCGGCCCTTGAATTTGGAGATGCCTTCGATTTCCGGGTCCTTGGGAACCGACAGGGGCCCCGTCGCCATGATGCAGTAAGGTGCCTCGACAACCTCGCCGCTGTTCAGCGTTGCCCGCCACAGCTGGTCTTTCTCGTCCCACACCGCGCTCTCGACCCGGGTATTGAACAGAATGTTGTCGCGCAGTTTCAGCTTGTCGGCGACAAAATTGGCGTAGGCGAGGATTTCCGGCTGCGCCGCGAACTGCTCCGACCAGCTCCATTCCTGCTGGATCTCGTCGGAAAAGCCGTAGCTGTAGTCAACGCTCATCAAGTCGCAGCGTGCACCCGGATAGCGGTTCCAGTACCAGACACCGCCCACATCGCTGCCGGTCTCGATGCCGAGGACGTTCTTGCCCATTTCCCGGAAGCGATAGACCGCATACATGCCGCCGAAGCCTGCGCCAACGACGATGATGTCAACGCGTCTGGTGGTCGGATTTCCTGTCTGGGAGTTCATGTCGATACCTCTCGGCTTGAATGTGAATTCTGGTGTCATGAAAAGGCTTCAGCGAAGCGCAGTTGGCGTGTCAGCAAGCGAAACCGAACCCATCACGTCTCGCTTGCCGCCTTGCGCCGGCGAATAAACGCGGCAAGTTCACCGACCACGCCACGCCGGAAGAACAGGATGACGGCAAGCAGGATCACGCCCTGGGAGATCAGCGCCCATTCGCCGAACTGGGCCAGGTAATCATTGAGCGCGATGACGATGCCGGCACCGACCATGGGGCCTGCCAGCGTGCCAAGGCCGCCAAGCAGGGTCATGAAGATGACTTCGCCGGATACCGCCCAGGACACGTCGGTGAGCGTTGCAAACTGGAACACGGTCGCCTTCAAACCACCGGCAAGCCCTGCCATTCCGGCCGACAGGGTCATCGCCACCAGCTTGTAGCGGTCCGGCTTGAAGCCCAGCGATTCCACCCTCGCCTCATTGTCCCGGATCGCCTTGAGCACCTCGCCGAAGGGCGAGTGAACGATGCGATAGAACAGGGCGATTGCCAGAACGGTGATCGCCAGCACGTAGTAATAGAACGAAAAATTATCCGACAGGTCGATGAAGCCCAAGATCTCGGTGCGCGGGATCCGCTGCATGCCGTCCTCGCCACCGGTAAATTCGGCCTGCAACAACAGGAAGTAGACGAACTGTGCGATGGCAAAGGTGATCATGGCGAACTGGATGCCCGAACGGCGCACAGCCACCAGCCCCACGAGAAACCCCATCCCGGCACTGACGAGAGCCCCGCCGATCAGCGCCAGTTCCAGCGGCACACCGGTGGTCTTGAGGATTTGCCCGGTGATGTAGGCGGAGGTGCCGAAAAACATCGCCTGGCCGAAACACAACAGCCCGGCATAGCCCAGAAGCAGGTTGAAGGAGGAGGCAAAGATGACGAAGACGAGGATGGTCATCAACGTCACCGAATAGATGAAGAACGGTGCGATCAGCGCAACGATCAGCAACGCGGCAAGGCCAAGATAACGGCTCATCACGCGCCCTCCTTCTTCGAAAACAGTCCCTGAGGGCGCAGCACCAGTGCAAAGATCATGATCACGAAGATCACCATGTTGGCGCCTTCGGGATAGAATACCTTGGTCAGCCCCTCGACCACGCCGAGCAGGTAACCGGTCAGGATCGCGCCCATGATCGAACCCATGCCGCCGATGACCACGACGGCGAAGATGACGATCATAAGGCTCGACCCCATTGACGGCGAGACCTGGTAGATCGGTGCCGCCAGCACGCCGCTCAATCCCGCAAGGCCCACGCCGAACGCATAGGTCAGGGTCATCATCCGCGGCACGTTGATGCCGAAGGATTCAACGATTTCAGGATTTTCGTTGGCAGCCCTGAGATAGGAGCCGAGCTTGGTGTGCTCGATCAGATACCAGGTGCCAAGGCACATGGCGAAGGAGAACACCACCACCCAGAGGCGGTACCAGGGCAGGAACATGAAGCCCAGATTGACACCACCGGGGATCGGCGACGAATAGGGCAATCCCGACGAGCCATATTGCTGCCGGATCAGCCCCTCGATGATCAGCGTCACCGCATAGGTGGCCAGAAGCCCATAGAGATGGTCGAGATGATGGATCGGCTTGAGCACCAGCCGCTCCATCACCATGCCGAAAATGGCCACCACCACCGGCGCGATGAACAGCGCACCCCAGTAATTGATCCCGAGCGTGTGAAGCAGCAGCCAGGCGACAAACGCGCCGAGCATGTATTGCGCACCGTGGGCAAAATTGACCACGTGCATCAGGCCGAAGATGATCGCCAGCCCCATCGACAGCATGGCGTAGAACGAGCCATTGATCAGCCCGATCAGCAGCTGGCCCATCAGGAGTTGGATTGAAATGCCGTCAAACATGGCCACTTACACTCCCAGATAGGTTTTGACGCGGGCCATGTTGGCCTGCAGCTGGTCGGCGGCGATCACATCGACCACCTGCCCGTGTTCGACCACGACGTGGCGGTCGGCGACCATCTGCGCGAATTTGAGGTTTTGCTCGACCAGAAGAATGGTGTAGCCGCGCTGTTTCAGCCGCAGGATCTGCTGCCCGATCTCCTTGACCACGACCGGCGCGAGCCCTTCGCTCGGCTCGTCAAGCAGCAGGAACCGGCTGCCGGTGCGCAGGATGCGGGCGATTGCCAGCATCTGCTGCTCGCCGCCCGACAGCATGGTGCCCATGCTGTTTTGCCGCGCCCGCAGATTGGGAAATTGCTCCAGCAACTCCTCATCCTTGGAACCGCCCGCGCTCAGCACCGGTGGCAGGCCGAGATTCTCGCGCACCGAGAGCGACGAGAAGATCGCCCGTTCCTCCGGGCAATAGGCAATGCCCTGCCGCGCAATCTGGTAGGTCTGTTTGCCGATCAGCTCGGTGCCGTTGAAACGGATCGAACCTTTCCGCTTGCGCACGATCCCCATGATCGAGCGCAGCGTGGTCGATTTGCCGGCGCCGTTGCGGCCGATCAGGGTGACCAACTCGCCTTCGGGAACCTCGAAATTCATCCCGTGCAGGGCCTGGGATTCGGCGTACCATGCATTCAGGTTCTCGACCTTCAGCAAGGTGTTCGGTGCAACCTCAGAGCTCATCGACGCCTCCCATATAGGCGGTGATCACTTCCGGGTCGTTGGAGACTTCCGCATAAGTGCCCTCGGTCAGCACCTCGCCCTGCTTGAGCACGGTGATGCGCTCACTCAGCGTCGAGACCACCGACAGATTGTGCTCGATGATGACGATGGTGCGGTCCTTGCTGACCTTGGCGATCAGGTCGGTGATCGGCTCAATGTCCTCATGGCCCATGCCGGCGGTCGGCTCATCGAGCAGCATGACCGATGGATCGAGCGCCAGCGTTGTGGCGATCTCCAGCGCACGTTTCTTGCCGTAGGACAGATCCGAGGCCGGAAGCGAAGCCACGTCGCTAAGTCCGACTTCTCCAAGCAAATGCATGGCCTTTTCATTAAGATCGGAAAGCACACCGAGAGAGCGCCAAAAATGAAACGAGCGGCCATATTTCGATTGCAGCGCCACACGGACATTTTCGAGGCAAGTCAGGTGCGGGAACGTGGCTGAGATCTGGAACGAGCGGACCAGCCCGAGCCGGGCGACATCGGAGGTCGGCAGCCGCGAAATATCCCTTCCCTCGAGAAAGATCTTGCCGCTGGTCGGCTGCAATGCCTTGGTCAGCATGTTGAAACAGGTGGTCTTGCCCGCCCCGTTGGGGCCGATCAGCGCGTGCACGGAGCCACGTCGGATCTTCAGGTCAACATCCTTGACCGCAAAGAACCCGCCGAAGGACTTGCTGATCCCCCGCGCTTCAAGCGCGTAGTCTGCCGTAGGCATTTGCTGCTCAGAATTCTGCATGATCCGTCCCTCCTCCCTCGCCTGCCATCAGGATGGCAACCCGAGCACAGCCTTGGCCAGAATTGTCCGCTGGATTTCGTTTGAGCCGCCAAAGATCGCGAGAGCACGGGAATCCAGATAGAGGTTCATCGCGTCGACCTCGCCGTCTCCCGCCGCAAGATCGTCAAGGAAGCGAGCTTCCTCACCGGCAATCTCGAGCGTTTCCTCGGTGATTTTCTGGTAGAGTTCGGAACAGAAGATCTTCAGCACCGACACGTCCGCACCGAGACTTCCGGTCTCGCGCAACTGCTTGGCAAAGCGTTCGAAGGCAGAGCCGAGATCATAAAGATCGAGCCGCAATTGCGCATAGCGCGCGACAAAGGCCGCATCCTCGAATGACCCGCGCGCTTCGGCCAGCTGTTCAAGCCGGGAAAGTGCAACTTCGGGCCGCGACGGCGCGCCGAGGAAAATGCGTTCGTGCCCCAGAACCGCCTTTGCGAGGTTCCAGCCCTTGTCGACTTCGCCGACCAGATTTTTCACTGGCACCCGGACGTTTTCGAAGAACACTTCACAAAAATCGGCTTCCTGGCGCAGGTTCTCGATCGGCCGGACGGTGACGCCCGGCGAGGTCAGGTCGGCCAGCAGAACGGTAATGCCCTTCTGCCTGACCTTCTCGTCGCGCGAGGTGCGGGTGAGCAGCAGGATCCAGTTGGCGCAATGCGCCAGTGTGGTCCAGATCTTCTGGCCATTGACGATGAAATCATCGCCGTCACGAACCGCAGCCGTGCGCAGGCTGGCAAGGTCGGAGCCCGCGCCGGGCTCGGAATAGCCCTGGCACCAGACGTCTTCACCCGAGAGAATACGCGGCAGAAAATGCGCCTTCTGCTCTTCGGTGCCGAACTCTATCAGCAGCGGACCGACAAGGCCGATGCCGTGGTCAGGAATACGCGGACAGCCAAGCCGCGCCCATTCCTCGACATAGATGATGTGCTTGGCCGCATCGAGCCCCATGCCGCCATGTTCCTGCGGCCAGACCGGTGACAGCCAGCCCTTTTTGGCAAGCGCGTGATACCATTCCGCCACCTCGTCAAACACCGGCCGCTGCTTGCGCATGTTACGCAGGTGCATTGGGCAGTTTTCATCCACCCAGTCACGGAAGATCTTGCGGAATTCAGCGTCGGTAAGACTGTTCCAGTCCTGTTGCATCACAACTCGTCCTTGAACACCGGCGCGCGCTTTTCCATGAAGGCGCGCATGGCTTCCTTGCTGTCTTCGTGCTTGGTCATTTCCACGGTCAGGTTTTGCTCAAACCGGTAGCCGTCCTTCAGCCCCATGGTCTCGACCGTGTTGATGGCACGTTTGGCCAGGCGGATCGCAGCCGGGCTCTTGGACGCGATATTGCGAGCAATCTCCATCGCCGTATCCATCAACTCTTCCGGCTCGACGCAGGCTTCGATCAAGCCGCGGCGGTAAAGCTCCTCGGCCGGCGCGCGCCAGCCGGTCAGCACCATGCGGCGGGTCAACCCCTGCGGGAACACCCGCATTGTGTGGCGCACACCGCCCATCAGGCCGATATCGATTTCGGGCAGGCCGAAGGATGCATTCTTGGAAGCCACGATCATGTCGCTGCAGACCGCCAGCCCCATGCCGGCGCCAAGCGCCACGCCATTGACGGCTGCAATCACCGGAATGTTCATCTCGATGATGACAAAGCCGACTTCGCGGGCGCGGCGCAAATGCCGGTTGGTGTCACCGGGCGTGCCTTGCCCGACCTTGGCGCGCGACTTGATGTCAGCGCCGGCACAAAAGCATTTGCCCTCGCCCGTCAGCACCACACAGCGCACGCCCGGAGTTTCGTTGAGCTCGTCAAACACCGAGATCAGTTCCTCGACCATCTCCTTGCTTTGAGCATTGACCGGAGGCGCATCCATCGTGACGGTGGCGATGTGATCCTTGATGACGGTCTTGATGAAATTGTTGTCCATGTCGTGGTCCTTCAGCAAGCGCGCTCGAGCGCAACAAATTGCAGCCTGAGCTGTGCGGGATTTCCCAGGGTGGCGTTGAGATTGACGGCGCGCTTCATGTAGAGCCCGATGTCGCATTCATCGGTAAAGCCCATCGCGCCGTGCAGATGGATCGCCTTGCGGGTGATATCGATGGCAGCATCTCCGGCGCGGGCCTTGGCCGCCAGCACCGCAAGTGAAGCCGGTTTGCCCGGCTCGTCTGCCAGCCGTTCCAGCGCGTTGACGATGGCCGCGCAGGCAAATTCGGCGCCGCTCCACATGTCGACCAGCCGGTGCTGAATGGCTTGGAAACTGGCAACCGGCTTGCCAAACTGCACCCGCTCCTTGGCGTAGATGACGGTGTCTTCCAGCGCTTTCGAGCCGGCACCTGCCAATTCAGCCGCAAGTGCAAGCCGTGCCGCCTGAATTGCGTCCTGCAGAACTCCGGATTTGAGATCACCCCGCGCCATGACCTTGTCTGCATCGACGCGGCAGCCGTCAAAACTGACCTGCGCAAGCGTTGCTCCGTCAACGGTCGGACGCTGGGTTAGGGTGACGCCATCCGCATCGGCCGGCACGCTGATCAGCATCTGTTCGTCCAGAGACTGCACCAGCACCAGAAACACATCCGCTGACGCTGCCGCGACCACCAGTTCCGCCGAACCGCTCAGGCTGACGCCCTCGGCATTCAAGCTTGCTTCGATGCCGGCAAAGCCGCCCTTCATGTCCTGCCAGACCGGGCTTACGATCAGGCTGCCCGAGATCAGGCCTTCAGCCAGACGCTTCCGCTCCTCGCCTGCGTCAGCTCCTGCAATCAGAGCTCCGGCAAAGACTGAAAGCTGCGCCAGCGGTTCGGTGATCAGAGCACGGCCCAGCGCTTCACTCAGGATTGTCTGTTCGCGCAGACCAAGCCCGGCGCCGCCGAGATCTTCCGGCAGCATCAGCCCCAGCCACCCGGCCTCGGCCATTGCCGACCAGACATCGCGGTCGAGATCCTTGCCCGTATCGCGCCGCGCCCTGAGCGCCTTGGCGCCATCGAAGCGCTGGGCAAAGGCTGCAACACTGTCGCGCAGCATGCCAAGCGTGCCGTCGGTATCTTCGAGAATGATTTCAGGCATGAAGCCTCCGTTAAAATCACGAATGAGGGGGGGAGCGCACGCGGTGCGTCAGGCCGGCAGGACGTAATCAGCGAACTGTTCGCGCAGCTTCATCTTCTGCAACTTGCCGGTGGCGGTGTGCGGCAACTCGTCGACAAAGGCGACATCATCAGGCAGCCACCATTTGACCACGCGCTCGGTCAGGAACTCGAGAATTTCAGGTCCGGTCACCTCGGAGCCCTTGTTGCGCACCACAATCAGAAGCGGCCGCTCCTGCCAACGCGGATGTGGCCGCGAAATCACTGCCGCTTCCTCGATCTCCGGATGTGCCATTGCGGCGTTTTCGAGATCGATCGAGCTGATCCATTCGCCACCCGACTTGATGACGTCCTTGGAGCGATCGGTGATCTGGACGTAGCCGTCGGTGTCGAGCCGGGCGACGTCACCGGTCGAAAACCAGCCGTCGGCATCAAGCACATCGCCGCCTTCGCCGCGGAAATAGCCTGCCGTGACCCAGGGCCCGCGCACCTGCAAATCACCCGACTGCCCGGTGCCTGCGGGGATTTCGCCCCCATCCTCGCCGACAACACGCAACTCGACACCACACATGGCGCGGCCCTGCAGCACCTGGATGTCGACCTGTTTTTCGACCGGATAGTCCCGGTGCTTGGGCAGCAGGTTGCCGACGGTCGCAACAGGGCTGGTCTCACTCATGCCCCAGGCCTGAATGACAAACACACCGATCTCGTGAAATTTCTCGATCACCGTGCGCGGAGCCGCGGCACCGCCGATGACAACCCGCTTGAGCGACAGCTTCGCCGGATCGGCGCTCGCGTCAGTCTCCAGATATTTGAAGAAGCCCATCCAGACCGTCGGCACGCCAAGACTGAAGCTGCAGTCTTCGGCAACGGCCAGATCATAAAGGCTCTGCCCGTCAAGCTGCGGCCCCGGCAGCACCAGCTTGGCGCCACACATGGCCGACGCGTAAGGCACGCCCCAGGCATTGACGTGGAACAGCGGCACGGCAAGCAAGGTGCTGTCTCCACTGCTCAGTTGCAGGCCGTCCATCTGGCAGACCAGAAGCGAATGAAGATAGGTTGAACGGTGGCTATAGAGCACACCTTTCGGATTTCCGGTGGTGCCGGAAGTGTAGCACAGAGACGACGCGGCGTTTTCATCAAACACCGGCCAGTCGTAAAGACCGTCCTGCGCAGCGATCAACGGCTCATAGGCTTCCGCCTGCTCGGGCATCCCTGCCATGTGCTCGACATCGGTCATGGCGATGAGACGCTTGACCTTCGGAAGCGCTGGCGCGAGATCGCGAACCATGTCGGCAAAGGTGATATCGAAAAACAGCACACCGCTTTCGGCGTGATTGAGAATGTACTCGATCTGCTCGGGAAACAGCCGCGGATTGACCGTGTGCAGCACGGCACCGATGCCCGATACAGCGAAATAAAGTTCGAGGTGACGATGCGTGTTCCAGGCCAGCGTCGCAACCCGGTCACCCGGCTTCACGCCCATGGCGAGCAGTGACTGCGCCAGTTGCTTGGCGCGGTGCGACAAGGTGCGGTAATTGCTGCGGACAACACTCTGCTCGCAGGTCTTGGAAATGATTTCAGTGTCCGGATGGTAACGCCGCGCGTGTTCAAGCAAGCTTGAAATCATCAGCGGATGCCCCTGCATAAGGCCCTGCATACCGGTCTCCTCCCGTGTGTGTCGGACAAGCCTCCCAGCCGCCCTAAATTAGATTAGCGACACTCGGCGCAATGAGAAGGAAAACCTTCATCTGAAGGAGAGTTTCACAAATGTGAAGTTGCCCGCAGAACATGCACTGAGCACAAGTTGGCGGCAGCGCCCTATTGCCCGCCGTCTGAGGCGTCTCCGGCCGCGCCAAACGAGGTCCAGCCACCATCGACGTAGAGGATGCCTCCGGTGATGTAGGACGCGGCCGGCGAGGCCAGAAACAGTGCCGCATCGGCAATGTCTTCGGGCCTCCCCATGTCGCCAAGCGGGATCCGGCGTTTGATGGCGGAGCTGTCGATCTTGCCGGACTGCTCCAGCGCCGCGACACCCGGTGTCAGGATATAACCCGGCGCCAGCGTGGCGCTACGAATGCCCTTCTGGCCGAGTTCCGCCGCAAAACAGCGCGTCAGAATGTCGATGGCCGCTTTCGAGGCGCCATAGGCATGACGCGGCGCAAACGGCAGGAAGGTGTTGATCGAACCGACATTGAGGATCATGCCCGTCCTGCACTGCATCAGCCCCAGTGCTGCCTTGGCGCACATGAACGAGCCCGCAAGATTGACGTCCATCACCCGTTGCAGATCGCTCGTATCCTGCTCGACCGCCGGTTTGAACAGATCGGCAATGCCGGCATTGTTGACCATCACATCGACATGGCCGAACCGCTCGGCAATCTGCGCAAAGGCGTCAGCGACCGATTGCTCCGAGCTGATATCCGCTTCGATCGCCATATGCTGGTTGCCAAGCGTTTCCGCTGCCGAGCGCACCGCATCACCATCCTTGTCGATCAAGGCGACCTGGTCGCCATTGGCGGCAAAGCTGGCTGCGATCGCCCGGCCAATGCCGTTGCCGGCACCGGTCACCACCACCACACGGGGTGCTCCATCAGACGCCGGCCGCGCCAGTTCCGCCTCGGGCACGCCATCAACGGGTGGATGCGCCGTTCCCGGCTGGTTGAACGACATCCAGCCGCCATCGGCCACCACCACTGCACCCGTCACGTAGCGTGCTGCATCAGACGCCAGGAACCCGGCAATCGATGCAATTTCATCGGAGCGTCCGAGCCGTCCGGCAGGAATGCGCTGACGCACCAGCGACAGATCCGCCTTGCCTTCCTTTTCAAGGGCGGCGACCATCGGCGTGCGGATATAGCCCGGAGCAATGGCAGTGACCCGGACCTTGCGTTCCGCCCATTCGCAGGCCAGCGACTTGGTCATCGAGATCAGCGCGGCCTTGGACGCCGCATAGGCATTGCGTCCGGGATTGCCCAGCACACCGGCAAGCGACGCCGTGTTGACGATGGCGCCACCGCTTTCAGGCATCCGTTTGACCGCCTCGCGCGCCAGCACGAAGGGACCATAGAGATTGGTGCGGATGGCCTTTTGAAAGCCCGCCATGTCGGTCTCGAGCGTCGGCTGCATGGTGGGACCGACAGCCGCGTTGTTGAGCAGCACATCGACGTGATCCACAACACCATCGATCTGGCTGAACAGCGCAAGGATATTGGCTTCATCCGACAGATCGCATTCAAAGGCGAAATGCTGATCGCCCAGCGCTCGGACAGCCTCTATAAGGCCGCTTTGCGCCACATCGACGCCGATCAGCAAATCGCCACGCCCGGCGAACTCGGCCATCATGGCGCGCCCGACGCCGCCTGCTGCACCGGTAATGACTACGACGCGGGGGTTGCTCATCTGCCTGTCCTCAGTCTGCTTCAATCCTTGGAAGCGAGCCGGCGGAAATATCCATCTCCGTACAACAGCCCCTCTCCCTCATTGGTAATCATCGACACCACACGTCCCAGAAAGAGGCTGTGCCCGCCGCAGGAAAAGACTTCCGTCAGACGGCAATCAAAAGCACTGACGGCGCCGCCAAGCAGCGGCGCTCCGGTGATGGCGGTGTGCCAGTCACCTTCGTCGAAAAGCCTCGTGCCTTCAGCTTCCATGCTCGAAAACCGCCGCGCCAATCGCGCTTGTGTGTCCGCCAGAAAGCTGACGCCGAAAGCCTGTGAGCGGGCCACCATCAGCGCCACCGGAGACCCCTGCTTGATGCTGACCAGCAATGTTGGCGGCTCCATTGTGGCCGAACAGACGGTCACTGCGGTGACACCATCCCTCTCTGCGCCGGAAGCCGCGGTGACGAGGCCGACCGGCTGAACGATCGCCCGCATGCCTGCCAGATAGGCCTCCGATGACACCGTTTCAGGAATATCTGCTTTTACGTTTTTCAAACCATGTTCCCAAGGTCTTGCAATGCTTCAGCGGCACCCGAGAGCGGACGCCACGCCGCGATGCGGCAGTGAAATGTCCGGTCAATCAGCTTTGCGCTTGCCCATCTGATAGACCGGATCATCGGGGTAATTGCCGCCGATCGGCGTGCGCGGACCAAAGCGCACTTCCTCGCTCTCCGCAGGCACGTCCTGCGCCTCGACCCAGTCAAACACCACCGTGCGCTCCAGCACCCGCCATTCGTGCCCGCGTTTTTCGAACACGTCGCAATAGCGTCCCGAGAGCGCGAACTGGCGCACCACGCCGTCGCCGCCAGCACCGCGCTGCAGGGCGGAGAAATAGCTCTCCACATGCGCGACCGTTGTCGATTGGAATGCGATCAGCACATTGGAAATAGCGTGAATGTTGCGCGGCCCCTTGGCCCAGACGGCTTTCGCCCAGTCGACAAAACCGTCAATCGGACCGCTGTAACTGCCGTGATTGTCAATCGCATCGGGCCAATAGGCCGAGCGGAGCGTCGCTTCATCGGCCCGGTCGATGCCGCGGCAGTAAAGATACATGCAATCGCGGATGGCCTCGCGGTCCATCAGCTCGGTGATTTTGGCTTCCATGTCAGACGCTGTCATTGGCGGTCTCCCCGGTGAGAACAATCAGCGCATCGAGCGGCACCAGCCCCTCTCCGCGTGGCAGCACCCGAACCGGATTGAGATCGATGCTCTCGATCCGGTCGGAATGCGCCGCCGCGAAGCGTGACAGATCCGACAGAAACTTCGCAAGCGCCTCGATATCGGACGGAGGAGCGCCCCTCACGCCCTCCAGCATGGCGAAGCCGCGGATCTCGCAGATCATCCGCATGGCTTCCGCCTCGTCAAAGGGGGCAGCGCGGAAGGTCACATCCTTGAGCACCTCGACAAAGATCCCGCCGAGACCAAACATTACCACCGGCCCGAGCACCGGATCCTGCATCACCCCGACGATGGTTTCGACACCTTCGGGTGCCATTGGCGCGACTAGAATGCCGTCGATCCTCGCATCTGGCGCATGCTCTGCAGCACGGTCGAGAATGGTTTGAGCCGCCTCACGTGCCGCGGCGGCGTCACGGACATTGACCGCCACACCGCCGACTTCGGTCTTGTGCGCGATATCGGGCGAACAGATTTTCAGCACCACCGGAAAGCCCAGCTCACTTGCCGCCGCACCAACGTCCCCGCCCACCGGGACAAGACGTTCGTCGGGAAACGCAAGGCCTGCCTGCCCCAGGATTGTTTTGGCATCCACTTCGCTGAGCGGGCCTTTCGGCAATTCAAACCTCTGTCCCGGCGCAACTTTCGCTGCATCGCGGTGACGGTCAAAACTCTGCTTCAGCCACACAAGGGCGCCCAGAGCCCGGGCCAGCGCCGAGCCGTCCTCGAACACCAGGAAACCATCTTGTTCGTACTGCCGCACGACCTCCACCGGCGCAGACATGGTCAACCCGCGGATCGTGCCTTCCTGTCCGTCCATTGCCGCCATCAGCGCCTTGCGCAGCGGGTCGGCAAAGCTTTTCGAAGAAGGGCCGGTGCCAAGAATGGCGGTGAAGATGTCATAACCACCCTCGGTGATTATCGCGCGCACATATTTGGTCAGCAGATCCATGTCGCTGACCACCTGTGCGGTCGCATCGACCGGATTGCGCGGCGAGGAATAGGGCAGCATCTCTTTGAGCTTGTCCTGCGCCGCCTCGGGCATGGGCGCCACGTCCAGACCGGCCGCTTCCGCGTCGTCCGCCAACTGGATGCCAAAGCCGCCCGACATCGTGAAGATGCCGACACGGTTGGAGGGAGGATAGATACCTGACGCGCAGGCATACGCGACA